>Ga0180300_10000687_pt1 | contig 15157 bp, 11 predicted proteins | sample GuaBasSediGuay15_FD_121798 | JGI IMG/M metagenome (GOLD analysis project Ga0180300, IMG submission 121798) | Subseafloor sediment microbial communities from Guaymas Basin, Gulf of California, Mexico - Guay15, Core 4569-2, 21-24 cm | ecosystem: Environmental > Aquatic > Marine > Hydrothermal... | reverse complement strand
GGCAAAAACCATCCAGGAGATTAATGAGAAAATTAAGCGCGGAAAGGCTGTGGTTGTTACCGCAGAGGAAATGATTGATATAGTAAGAAAAAAGGGAGAAGAAAAAGCTGCAAGGGAGGTGGATGTCGTTACTACAGGGACTTTTGGCCCCATGTGCTCAAGCGGGGCTTATATAAACATAGGTTCTACTTCCCCCAGGATAAAGCTCGGGGGAGGGAAGTGTTATCTTAATGGTGTGCCCGCATATTGTGGTTTTGCTGCTGCGGATATTATGATAGGGGCATCGGCTTTGCCTGATGACGATCCAAGAAATAAGTACTATCCCGGAAGATTCAGATACGGAGGTGGTCATGTGATAGAAGCTCTTGTGAAAGGGGAAGATGTGTTGCTGGTCGGCTCCGCTTATGGTACGGACTGTTACCCTTCCACGAGGATTGAAAAGAAGGTGAACATTAATAATCTACGTAATGCGGTACTTTTTAATCCCCGAAATTCCTATCAGAACTATAATGTAGCTGTCAACCTGAGTGACAGAGTTATTTATACATATATGGGGATATTAAAGCCCAGGATGGGGAACGCAAATTACTGCAGTGCAGGACAGCTATCACCCCTGCTTAATGATCCGTTTTATAGGGTTACCGGTATTGGTACGAGAATATTTTTAGGTGGAGGAGTCGGTTATATAGCTTGGCATGGGACTCAGCACAACCCGGATGTTCCTCGGGGAGCCAATGGAGTTCCGAAAGTCCCAGCAGGTACTATTGCGGTTATAGGGGATCTGAAAGGAATGAATAGCAGATGGCTCAGGGGGGCTTCGATAGCTGGGTACGGTGTTTCTCTGTTTGTTGGTATTGGTATCCCGATTCCAGTTATAGATGAGGAGATAGCTTTTTTTACTTCTGTTAGAGATGAGGATATTATTGCACCTGTGGTAGATTATGGTGGTGACTATCCCGAAGGGAGGGGCGAAATTATAGATGAGGTGGATTACGCTCAGCTCAGGCTTGGTGAGGTTAAGATCAGAGGTAGAAAGGTGCCGACGGCATCGCTTTCCAGTTACTACAAGGCAAGAGAGATTGCTGGGATTCTGAAGGAATGGATTCTTGAGGGGAAATTTTATCTTTCCTATCCGGTTGAGAAGCTCCCAGGAAGTGAGAAAGGAATAAAGTTTAAAAAGCAACCTTGAGTAAAAAGGTATAAGAATGGTAGAAAGAAAAATAGTGCTTAGATTTCCTTCGACTCTGGTAGATCAACCTGTTATCTGCAAGCTTGCGAAAGACTTTGATCTTGAGTTTAATATTTTGAAAGCTTATGTAACTCCAGATGAAGAAGGCATGCTGGTGATAGAACTGAGAGGTAAGGAGGACAACTACAACAGAGGACTGGAGTTTCTGAAGAAGAAAGGTATTGTTGTGCAGTCTCTTAGGCAGAAGATAACCAGGAATGATGAGAAGTGTGTTCACTGTGGGGCATGTGTTGTAGTATGTCCCGTCGGTGCACTTGTGATGGATTATGATTCAAAGAAGGTAAATTTTATTGAAGATTCCTGTATTGCCTGTGAGCATTGTGTCCTTGCATGCCCTACGCAGGCGATGGAGACGCGTTTTTGATGGAAAGGTTTTATAAAAGATGGTGCAGGGCATCTGATCTTGTGAAGTATGATGTGGTTATAAAGGAAAGTGAGCTTTTTGTAATGACTTCTGTTGACCTCAGGGGCAAAGCTTTTTCGGCTCTTAGTAAATACAGGAAAGATATTGAGGAGTATATACGTTTAAATCCGGAGTTTCTGGATGCTCTTGGACCGATTGAGGTTGATAAGGAGGCACCTGAGATTGTTAAGGAAATGGCCTGCAATTCCGGAAGGGTTAATGTTGGACCCATGGCCTCTGTAGCGGGTGCAATTGCTGAGTATGTTGGTAATAACCTGTTAAAATATTGTTCGGAAGTTATTATAGAAAATGGCGGTGATATATTTATGGCTTCTGGCAAGGAGAGGGTAATAGCGATATATGCGGGGAAGTCGATTTTTTCGGGAAAGCTTGGAATCAGGATGGTTCCTGGTATGATGCCTGCTGGAGTGTGCACTTCATCGGGCACTGTTGGGCACTCGTTAAGTTTTGGGAAAGCTGACGCTGTGGTGGTTGTTTCAAAGTCTGCTATTTTTGCTGATGCAGCCGCGACATATTTTGCAAATCTTGTGAAGTCTGAGAAGGATATAGGGGGGGTAATTGAAAAGTCGAAAGAGTTTGAAGAAATAATGGGAATTGTGGTGATAAAAGGGGATAAAATGGGGGTGTGGGGGAAGTTGGAGCTTGTGGAGATTTAATTTTTTATGGCGAAGAGAGTAAGATATTTAAAAAGCCCCTACGGCATTATCCTTAGGAAGATAAGGGATGAAAAGAGGTTAAAGTATCTGTTCCTTGTATTACTTGGGGTGATTGCATTCCTGGTTTATTATTTCTTCCCAGTTTCCAGGCCAAGTGAGAGTTACATACTTGCAGAAGGTTATAGAAAGTATGTTATAAAGATCAAAGAAGATATAAAAAGGAAAGGCTTTGAACTTGTTGATATAAGCAAGCTTAGAGGGATTGATCTTCCAAAAGGTACTCTTGTGTTTGAGATTGGTTATGAACAAAGTTTGAAGGAGAAGGAACAGGTACTGTTCAAAGTTTTGGCACGTAACGGCTTTGAAGTTTATAAAAGGTTGCCGGTAGAGGAGAAGGGTTTTGTTTATTTTGTGAGTTATAGTGGTAAACCGGTTGGCTATTTTATACTTATGAGGAAGGGGTATAGAGAACTTTTGAAATCGGTTACAGATAGTTTTTTTAGAAAGCCACGAATTGCGGTGATAATAGATGATTTCGGATATGGTTATGACGAGGTAGTACGGGGATTTCTGGAGCTTGATGTAAAGCTTAACATATCTATAATTCCAGGGCATCGTTATTCCAGAATGATTTCGGTTGATGCTGTTAATGCGGGAAAAGAAGTTCTGATTCATATGCCTATGGAGGCTGTGGAGGCTAATAGGAGGTATAATGATACTGAGCAGGAGTTTATGATAAAGGCGGACATGAGTTCTGTGGAAGTGAATGAAAGAATTAATCTTGCTGTAATGGAATTACCTGAGGCGAAGGGAATGAATAATCATATGGGGTCTCTTGTCACTGTTAAGCCTGATATTATGAGGGTAGTTGCTATGAATCTCAAGAAGAAAAATCTGTATTTTGTTGATAGCCTGACCTCTCCTCAAAGTGTGGCGTATAGTATTATGAAAGAGGAAGGGGTAAAGGTAGGTGTTCGCTCGGTGTTTCTTGATAATGAGTTGGATTTCAACGAAATTAAGACTAAGTTTGATAAGCTTAAGGAGATTGCAAGGAGAAAAGGGAAAGCGATAGGGATCGGACATGTTAAAAGGGAGACTCTGGAGGTGCTAAGACAGCTTATCAGGAAAGGATATTTTTCGGATGTAATTTTCGTATTTGCCTCAGAAGTGGTGGAGTGAGATAAAATGGCGTTTTTGGAAGTTAATCTTGATCCTTTTATTAAATTTGAGAAGTTTTCCAGAATTGCACTGCCGAATATTTATAACATTATTGGTCTGCTTGAAGTTAACAATGTGCATGGGATTAGTTTTTCTTTTGATATGGTAGATGATATTGAGTTGTTTCTTGATACTGCAAGGTCTATGACGGAATCCCGTATTAACGTCAGGATGGAGCCAGATAAGGAGAATGTTGACAGGGTGGTTCAGTATAAGCCGGATGTGATAACTTTTGTTGAGAATGAGGGCGAGGGTAAATCTGTGTTTTTACCTTCAAAGAAGGTAAAAGATGTTGTGACGGAATACAGCCAGAGGGAAGATATCGGTTTTGTAGTAAGGCTTCAGCCTGATGCAAGGATGTTAAAATATGCGTATCAGTACGGTTTTGACGAGGTGGAGCTTGTAAGTGATGCTCTTGCAGAGGAGGAAACTCGCATTGGCTATTACAGGCAGCTGGATCAGATAGCCCATGTGGCGAGAATTGCAAGAAAGAATGGAATGAGGATTTCAATTTCGGGAGGTTTAAATAGGAGAATTGTAAATTCTTTAATAGATTTGGTGGAGTTTGAGTTCATTTCAATTGATGATTCCTTGCTGGCGGAAGCGGTGTTTTCCGGGCTTCCGAGTGTGATCAAGGATTATATCTTTTTGGTGGAAAAGAGGTAATAGGAGAAAGGGTCTATGAGGATCATAACCAAGTACTACAGAGGAAACATAATAGAGAATTTCCATATTGGATATGCTGTTGTGCTGGGGGAGAATGGAGAAGCGATTTTTAATGCAGGAGACCCGAATTACCCCACTTTCATCAGATCAACAGCGAAGCCGTTTCAGACTGCAGCAATGGTGGAAGCGGGGGTGGTAGATAAGTTCGGGTTTACGAATGAGGAACTTGCTGTTATGTGTTCCTCTCATAATGGGGAAGTTATTCATAGTGATCTGGTTTATGGAATGTTGAAAAAAGTTTCTATTGGTGTGGATGAGCTTCAATGTGGAGCATGTCCTCCTTTGGATAGATCGAGTTACGAGCAGTTGATTCTTCAGGGGAAAAGACCCACGGCTATACACAATCCGTGTTCTGGGAAACATGTTGGTATGATCGCTATGGCTAAGGCTATGGATGTTTCTCATGAGAATTATCATTATGAAAATCACCCGGTGCAGCAGAGAATCTTTGAGAGAATAAAGTATTATTCTGAAAGGGAGAAGATTCCTATAGCTGTTGATGGGTGTGGGGTTCCGACGTATTTTTTGCCTCTTAGGAATCTGGCCTTAATGTACAGGAAATTGATATCTGAGGAGGACGAATTTCTTAGGGTAGTGGCGACAGCGGTGACGCTTAATCCATATCATATTGCTGGAAGGAATCGGTTTGATACAGATTTCATCACGGCGATGGGTGGGAAAGGTATATCCAAGCTCGGAAGCGATGGAGTTCGTGCTCTTGGTTTAAGAGGTGAGGACGGAAAATATTATGGAATTGCCATTAAGGTTCCCAGCGGTAAAAACGAGGTATCAGCATATATGGCTGTGATGATTTTGAAGCATCTAAAGCTGGTAGGAGAAGGTGTGCTCTCCAAGCTCGACAAGTATGATAATCCAAAGCTTAAAAATTATACAGGCATGGAATGTGGCAGAGTAGAGACCGGGCTGGTCGCTGCCGGAGAAGAATAAAAATTAGCTTATAATGGCTGGAATAAAAGCTGTATTGCTTGACCTAGGGAATGTTCTTGTAAAGGTTAATAAGAAGATGGCTCTACAGGAATTTTCCAGGCTCACGGGGTTTCCTGTACCCAGACTTCTCTCTTTTTTGGAATCTAAAATTGAGAAGGATTTTGAGCTCGGATTGATTTCCACTCGGGAGTATATAAGGAAAGTAGAGGAATTTTTTGGAGTGGGAGTGAAGCTGGACGTTGAGACACTTTTCAGCATCTGGGATAAGTGTTTTGAGCTGGATGAGATGGTTTTGTCTATTGTAGGTGGGTTGAACGGTGAGGTTACAAAAGGTATTCTTTCCAATACTAACTCTCTTCATATTGAAGTAGTGAGAAAGAAATGGGAGATCTTCGATAATTTTGATTATTTGTTTTTTTCCTATGAGATTGGTTATGCCAAACCTGATAGGAGAATTTATCAGTTCGTGGCAGAGAAACTGGGAGTTGTCCCGGAACAGGTAATTTTTATTGATGATTTAGAAGAAAACGTTTCTTCTGCGAAGGAATTCGGGTTTGTGACTCATTTATTTGAAAATTGGGGGAAGTTGCTTAACTTCTTAAGAAATCACGGGGTTATTTATTAAGGAAAAAAGTTTAGATAATCCTATACTTTCCCTTGATGAAATAATTAAAAGGCTAAGGGAGCATATAAGCTTTAAAGGGAGTATTACCTCTGTAAAGTTTATTCCCGGATATGAAGGCAATTTCGTGGACTTTCCTGAGGAACTTGATGTACGGCTAAAGGAGGTATTAAAGAAGAAGGGTATAGAGAGACTTTATTCCCATCAACTTGAAACCTGGAACCTTATCAGAGATGGTGAAAATGTTGTGATTCAAACCCCTACTTCCAGCGGGAAGACCCTTTGTTACAATCTTCCTGTTCTGGATTCCATACTTAAGTCTCCTGACGCCAGAGCTGTTTATCTTTTTCCTACAAAAGCTCTATCGAGGGATCAGGTAGCTGAGCTGTATGAAATGATAGGGCTTATAGGGGAGGATATCGTCGCGGGTACGTTTGATGGGGACACTCCTCAGAGTCAGAGAAAGAAGATCAGGCAATCTGCCCGTATTGTGGTTACCAATCCTGACATGCTTCACCAGGGTATAATCCCTCATCATACAAAGTGGGTCTCTCTTTTCTCTGGTCTGAAGTATGTAATAGTGGATGAGATCCATGTTTATAGGGGGGTTTTTGGTTCTCATTTTACAAATATTATGAGACGACTGAAAAGGATAGCCAGGTTTTATGGCTCGAAGCCTCAATTTATATGTTGTTCAGCAACCATTGAAAACCCAAAGGAACACGCAGAAAATCTGGTAGAGGAAAGGTTCAGTTTGGTTGATAGAAGTGGTGCTCCATCAGGAGATAAATACTTTATTTTTTATAATCCTCCTGTTGTGAACAAAGATTTCGGGATTAGAGCCAATTATCTCCATCAGGCACGTAATCTTGCGAGAATTTTCATTGAGAACGGTGTGTCGACAATAATTTTTGCTCTTTCCAGGTTAAATGTTGAGATCCTTACTAAATATCTTAAGGATGATTTTGAAAAGGGTAATCCTGATGCGTTGGCCGGGGAAATAATTGCCGGGTATCGCGGTGGATATCTCCCTCAAAGACGGCGTGAAATAGAACGAGGGCTTAGAGAAGGGCGAATTAAATGCGTTGTTGCAACGAATGCTCTTGAGCTTGGAATAGACATTGGTAGTCTGGATGTAGCTATCATTGCCGGTTTTCCAGGTAGTATATCTTCTACCTGGCAGCAAGCAGGTAGAGCCGGAAGGAGGGGTGAATTATCTCTGGCCATTCTGGTTGCGCGAAGTTTTCCGGTAGACCAGTTTATTATCAGGAATCCTGAATTTTTCTTTAGCAGGAATCCTGAAAGGGTCAGGGTAAATCCAGATAATGTAGTAATTCTTGTGGAGCATATTAAATGTGCTTCTTTTGAACTACCTTTTATGAAGGGAGAAAAATTTGGGAAAGTTTCTGTTGAAGATACGGAGCAGGTTCTTAAGTTGCTGGAGCACAGAGGGTTGATTGTTAGGCAGGACGGAAAGTGGTACTGGCAGGCGGAAGCTTATCCTGCTGGTGATATAAATATAAGGAGCATATCAAGTGAGAACTTTGTAGTTCTTGATCTTGATGAGGATAACAGAATCATTGGAGAAGTTGAATATCATCTCGCCCATGTTGTGGTTTATCCTGGGGCTATTTATATGGCTAATGGAGAGCAGTATTTTATTGAGAGTTTGGACTGGGAGGGAAGGAAGGCTTTTGCGAGGAAAACAGATAGCGACTATTTTACGCGTGCTGTAGATTATACTCACGTGAGAATACTTGACGTTTATGATTCTAAAAAAGTTGGTTCGATTGCTGTCGAGAATGGGGAAGTTCTCGTTACCAATAGGGCAGTTGGATTTAAAAAGATACGCTTTTACACTTCTGAGAATGTGGGATATGGAGTCATCAATTTGCCTGAGCAGGAGATGGTGACCACTGCTTTCTGGTTTACCCTGCCTCAGTCTTTCCTGGATGATCTGCCTTTTTCCAAGCTGGAGAATATAAGTGGTATATTGGGCCTTTCGTATGCCATGCATCATGCGGCTGCAGTATTGATTATGGTGGATGTCGGGGATATAAACAGAGCTATAGGAGACAGGTCTGCTGAATGGTTTGTAAAGGTGACCCCTTTTTCTAAAGGAGTTTATGTTCAGGCTGAAGGGGGTGAGAAAGAGAAGAAAGTGAATGTGGAGGAAATGTCTGATTTTCAGCCAGCTATTTTCATTTTTGATAATTATCCGGGAGGAATCGGTCTTGCTGAAGACTTGTATGATAGGTTTCTTCAACTTGTTGATTATACGTATCAGTTGATAGAGAATTGTCCCTGTTCGACCGGTTGTCCTGCTTGTGTGGGGCCGGAAGAGGAAACGGGGAGCAGGAACACAAAGTTCATTGCTATTGAAATTTTGAAGATTTTGAAACAAAGTCTATACCTTTGAAGGGGACGTGGGGTGAAAAGTAATGGTGAAGAGTGAAACTGGCTTTGATATAGTGAGATGTATAGAGAATTTGTTAAATGTTGATATAAAAAGCTTAGGGAAAGTATCGGATCTGGTGAAGGGGTTTATTGACAGAGTAACTAAAGCTCTTGATTTCAGGGTGTTTGCGGTGGGTTTTTATAATAAGAAATTCGAGGCTATTGTTTTTTCAAGTATATACTCTGCTGGTAAGAGTGATCGGGAGATTGCAAAGGTGAAAGTATCTGGGCCGGAGGCTCTTTCGATCATAGAGCATGCTGAAAAGGATACTCTGGAGTGCAGGGATGTAAGGTTTGGTGATTTAAGTCTTGGAAGATGTGGGATTGCAGGTTTCAAATACAATTCAAAGCCTTGCGGTCTGGTTATTTTTCCGTGTACGGGTGATGGTGATTGGGGACTGAAGGAGAGACTATTTAGGGTAGTGGTGAAAGTGTTGTCTTTAAAACTTGAGTTTTTTCTCTATAGAAAAGAGGATATTTTGTATCAGAGACAGAAGAGTATGTTTAACGCTCTTCTAAAGGAAATACCGGATGCGATTTATTTTAAGGACAAAGAATCGAGGTTCACAGTAATAAGTGATTATCATGCCAGAAGACTGGGGCTCAGAAAACCAATGGAGGCTATCGGGAAAACGGATATGGATTTCTATAGTAAGGATTTTGCTAAGAAAGCAATGAAGGATGAACAACGTATTCTCAAGGGTGGAAGGAAACTCATCAATAAAGAAGAGAAGGTGGTTAAGGATGGCAAAGAGAGGTGGGTTTCTGCTACCAAGGTTCCAATCAAAGGGAAAAATGGAAAGATTATCGGTCTTGCAGGGATTTCCCGTGACATTACTCGGATCAAGAGAATGGAAGAGGAGCTCAGGAAAGAAAAAGAAAAGTTTGAGAAGGTTTTCTATTCTAACCCTGAACCTATGGTCTATGCCGATGAGAACTATAACATAGTGGAGGTAAATGATAGATTTCTGGAGCTTTTTGGATTTTCCAGGGATGAAGTTATTGGTAAAAATTTGGATGAACTTATTGTTCCTCCCGGATATGAAGAAGAAGCGAAAATGCTCAATGAGAGAGCTTCTGAGGGATACATATATTTCGACGCATATCGCAGGAGAAAGGATGGAAAGTTAATTCCTGTGTCGATTTCAGGAAGCTCGATTTTCGACAAGGGGAAAGTTGTCGGGCGCATAGCCATCTATAAGGATATTTCTCTCAGAGTAAAAGCCGAGAATATTAATATTTCTCTTTACGAGATATCAAGGGCTGTATACTCTGTCTCTTCTCTGAAAAAGTTTTTTGCTCAGATACATAAATCTATTCTACGTATTATAGATACTAAAAATATCTTTTTTGGACTTGTTTCCCGGAATGGGTATCTGAGGATTCCTTATTTTGTTGATGTGAAGGAGACGTATAAAGGGTTTAGGTATGAGGGTTCCAGAACGTTGTCTGAGAGGGTGATTAAAACAGGAAAAGTTATACATATGAGAAGAGGAGATATTGTAAGGGAGGTAAAAGAAGGAACCCTTGTGATATACAGAACTCTACCTGAAGCTTACGTGGGTATTCCTCTAAAAGTGAAGAAGGAGGTTATCGGTATAATGGTTCTACAGGATTATAACGATCCGGACGCTTTTGGTGAAGGTGACATAAGGCTTTTGGAATCGATATCGGTTCAGATAGCGGTGGCAATAGATAGGAAGAGGTACGAAAGGGAGAGAGAAAAGCTTGTTGGAGAACTGACAAAAGCTCTGAATGAGGTAAAAAAATTAAGTGGATTGTTACCAATTTGTGCTAATTGTAAGAGAATAAGGGATGATCAAGGTTACTGGAATGAGGTTGAGAAGTACATTGCGGAACATGCGGATGTGGATTTTACCCACAGTATATGCCCTGACTGTATGAAAAAGCTGTATCCTGATCTTTATGAGAAGATGTATGGAGAGGGAAAGAAAGAGTAAGGTATCCATGGTTGTTGTAGTTTCAAACAGACTGCCTGTTGTGATCAGCTATAAGAGGGATAAACTGGAAATTAAACCGTCCCCTGGTGGGCTTGTGACCGGATTGAACTCTGTCAGGAAAAGTCGTGGTACCCTATGGATTGGGTGGCCTGGGCTTCTCGGTCTGAAAGGGGATGTTAAGTCAAGCGTATATGAGATTTTGAGAATCAAGGATATGGTTCCTGTTTTCCTGTCCCGTGAAGAATATAATAGATATTATGAGGGGTTTAGCAATAAGACTATATGGCCTTTATTTCATTACTTTACAGAGTACGCTGAGTATGAACGAGAGTACTGGGATGCATATAAAAGGGTCAATAGTAAGTTTGCAGAGATTATTATTCAGAATTCTGATGCGGACTCTGTAATATGGGTGCATGATTATCATTTGATGTTATTACCGGGTTTGCTGAGGGAAGCAAATCCTGATAGTCGAATAGGTTTTTTTCTCCATATACCTTTCCCTTCTTTTGAAATTTTTAGATTGTTGCCCTGGAGGGATGAAATCTTAAAAGGGATTTTAGGTGCGGATTTGATAGGTTTCCACACGTATGATTATCTCAGACACTTCTTAAGCTCGGTGAAGCATATTCTTGGGGTGGAGCATGTGTTTAATGAGTTGATAATTGATGACAGGATAGTGAAGGTTGATACTTTTCCGCTGGGAATTGATGTGGATAGATTTGTACACGCGGAGAGCGATATTTTTGTCAGGAAAAACATTGAAAAGTTAGAGAAAAAGTATTCTGGACGGAAAGTAATAATTTCCGTTGATAGATTGGACTATACCAAGGGCATAATACAGAAGCTGTCGTCGTTTGATAGATTTCTTGAGGAGTACCCAGAGTACAGAGGAAAAGTGGTACTGGTATTGATTGTCGTTCCTTCGAGATGGAAGGTGGGGTACTACAGGGAGCTAAAAGAGGATATTGATAGGTATGTAGGAAAGATTAATGGGAAGTATAGTTCCGTGGATTGGAGTCCTATACAATATTTTTATAGAATGTTCAGGCAGGACGAATTAATAAGTTTTTATAAAATTTCTGACATAGCTATAGTAACCCCCTTTAGAGATGGAATGAATCTTGTAGCCAAGGAATTCATAGCGTCCACGTGGCCGAAGGGCGGTGTTCTGATATTGAGTGAAATGGCCGGTGCTGCGATTGAATTGTCGGAAGCGATAATTGTAAATCCCAATAATGTCGGGGAGATTGTGGCCGCAATTAAAAGTGCGCTTGAGATGTCTCCTGTTGAGGCTAAAGAAAAAGCAAAAGTGATGCTTGGGAAACTTAAAAGGTATGATGTGTATAGGTGGGTGGGGGATTTCCTGGATTCTCTTGATAGAGTTAAGGAGTTGCAAAAGAAGTCCGTATCTGATCTGATATCTGGAGCTGACATAGAGGTAATGTTGAGTAAATATAGAGAAGCGAGAAAAAGTATTTTTTTCCTTGATTATGATGGTACACTGGTTCCATTTTTTAGGCATATAAAGCAGGCAAAGCCTGATGATGAGGCGATTGATATTATTCTAAGGTTAGGGGAAATAGCCGAAGTGGTTGTGATCAGCGGAAGGGATAAAAATACCATGGATGAGTGGTTTGGGGAGTTACCTGTCAATCTAACTGCTGAGCACGGGGCATGGTTTAAAAGAAAGGGGAAAGAGTGGGAAAGTGTGGGTGAAGTTCACAGTGATTGGAAAGATGAGATAAGACCTTTGATTGAATATTACGTTGATAAAACTCCTGGTTCTACACTTGAGGAAAAAGAGTTTTCAATAGCGTGGCATTACAGAAATGTTAATTCTGACCTGGGTTATATGCGGGAGCGGGATCTTGTTGAGAATCTTTCTTACATGATATCGGGTTCAAATCTTCAAATACTGGAAGGGAACAAAGTTGTGGAGATAAAGAATGCTGAGGTCAGCAAAGGTCGGGCTGTCAGAAAGTGGTTGGAAATGTTAGGTGGGGATTTTATTATGGCTGTAGGAGATGATTGGACAGACGAGGATATGTTTAAATCTTTGCCTGATGAGGCGTTTACAATAAAAGTTGGTTTTGGTACAACCTATGCTCGGTACAGAGTGAAGGATTTTAGGGGTGTTAGGAAATTGCTCTTAAGTTTTATAAATAAGTGAGGAGGGAAATGAAGCATTTAATGGATTATAGGGAGATCGTTGGGGACAAGGTAATTCATGATATTTATCAAAAAGCAAAGGGGCTTTGTGGGAAGAGAATAATACACTTCAATTCTACCTACATGGGTGGAGGTGTGGCCGAGATTCTTAATAGTCTTGTCCCTCTTATGAATGATATTGGTATTGATGCAGGCTGGCGGATAATAAGAGGAAACCCTGATCTTTTCAACATAACGAAAAAGTTCCATAATGCTCTACAGGGTGATAAGATTCATCTTACGCAGATAAAGAAGGATCTGTACATTCAGGCGAATGAAGAGTTTTCGGTGTACACTCATATTGATCACGATTGTGTAATAATACATGATCCTCAACCCCTTCCTCTGATTAGTTTCTATAAAAAAACTCAGCCGTGGATATGGCGTTGTCATGTTGATATAACCAACCCTAGTAAAGAACTGTGGGAATTCCTGAAAAGGTTTATATTGAAGTATGATCTTGCTATAGTTTCGAATGAAAGTTACTTGAAGAAAGACCTTTATGTGGAACAGAGAGTGGTTTATCCCGTGATAGATCCTTTATCTCCAAAGAATATGGAGCTACCTCCCAGGGTAATTACCAAGTATCTTAAGAAGTTCAAGATCCCTACGGACAAACCTTTACTAACACAAATATCGAGATTTGATAAATGGAAAGATCCTGAGGGAGTGATCGAGATTTTTAAAAAAGTTAAAAGAAAAGTTGATTGCAGGCTTGTTCTGTGTGGTAGTATGGCAACTGATGATCCTGAAGGTATGGTCATATACAAGAAAGTTGAAAAAAAAGCCAATAAATTGCTTGAAAAGGGAGATGTAATCCTTATTACTTCCGAGAATAATATTTTGGTGAACATACTTCAGAGGATATCCGCAGTTATTATTCAAAAGTCTATAAGAGAAGGTTTTGGCCTGGTGGTTTCGGAAGCACTTTGGAAAAGGAGACCCGTGGTTGCTTCTAATGTGGGGGGTATCCCTCTGCAAATAAAAGATGGATACAATGGTTTCCTTGTGGATCCTTTTGATTACGATGGTTTTGTAGATAGGATACTGGAAATAATGAAGCATAAGTCACTGGCAGAAGAACTTGGGAAAAATGCTTATAAAAGCGTAAAGGAAAAGTTTCTCATAACGCGACTGCTATGTGATTATCTTGACATATTGAAGCATGTGCTCAGGTATTACTGAAAGAAGCGCTGGTCGTAGATAGACTCCTTATCTTGCTGTTTACCGTTGCAGTAAATGTGATAAGAGGTGAAGATCTCGAGGTCGTTACTATAAATGTATGGAGGGGGCTGGATTATGTTGGAAGTGTTAAAATGGGTGAGTATGAGCCCGGAGTGTGGAGTCATTTTATACAAAACTTCGAACATAGCTATGGTAAGAACCTTTCAGTCAGAGAGAAAAAAATACAGGATTGAAATTATAAACTGAAAGCCATCTTGTTTAAAGAAGGGATTATTTGAACCTATTACTCCATCCACTCCGTAGTCTCGGTGCTTTACCGATGAACATCGAGATTGCCTGTGCCCCGTGTCTGCTCCCCACTTTTACAGGCGTCCGCAAGTACTTTCCTTTTCACTCGGCCTTGCCCCGATCTTCATCGGGACAGATTTTTTTATAATAAAGGTAAGGAAAAGACACCTTCTCCTACCTACTACCTTAAAATCCTTAAAATGAGAAAAATATTGACATCCATTGGTTTATTTTATATTATTTTACCATGTTATCAAGTTGTTGAGTATCTACAGATGGATGAGCACACTATCTATAAGCTTGCCCGCTCAGAAATTATCCCCTCTATCAAAATTGCTGGTCAGTGGCGGTTTAAAAAAGAGATAATTGACAGATAAATTGAGGAGAGTAGTCTTAAGAATTTGAACAAAGAGGAAATGTTATGACTAAAGAAGAAAAATTTTACAACGCGCTTAAAGATATATTTGTGGGAGCAAAAGTAGAAGGCGAGTCCGGTTATATCAATTTGATGCGAATTAAATCAAGATATTATGAAAAGGGTGTGTTTCCTAAACTTCAAGAAGATATTGCAAAGGCAGTAGAGCCTTTCCCTGAGTTTAAAGAAGAACTATTTGATAAGCTCTATACCTTCTTTCAGCGGTATTTTTCTGAAAGCGGGTCAATCTATTTCAGATATACACCTATACATCAGAATGTTTATGAAAAGGTTTATACCGATGATAAAGATGTTATTTTATTCTGGAAAACCCATATGCTTTATTATGTAAAAACAGACAGATTATTTAAGAATCTTGAAGTTGAGGTAGATGGACACAAATTCTTCTTTGATGTTTCCACTTTAGAGCATAAAAAGGCAAATGAAAAAAGAGAGATAATCTTTGAGTTTAAGGAAAAAAGAAAGGATGGCGTTCTTGTATTTAATGTTTTCTATTCTGAAAGAGGGAAAAAAACAAAGATAGACGATATTTTAAGATCTTTAAAGAAGGAAAATGTGGAGATAACCGAAGACATTCTGACAAGAGCGTTCAGAATCTTTGAGAAGCAAAGTGAGGTGGATTATTTCATAAATAAAAATGCAAAAGAATTTTGTAAAGAACAATTCAATATAGGGCTTTATCAATATGTAGTTTCTGGTGAAAGTGAATGGACAGAAAAAAGAATAAAGCAATTACATGTATTAAAAAATATAGCCTTTAAGATTATTGATTTTAT
>Ga0180300_10000686_pt1 | contig 15163 bp, 15 predicted proteins | sample GuaBasSediGuay15_FD_121798 | JGI IMG/M metagenome (GOLD analysis project Ga0180300, IMG submission 121798) | Subseafloor sediment microbial communities from Guaymas Basin, Gulf of California, Mexico - Guay15, Core 4569-2, 21-24 cm | ecosystem: Environmental > Aquatic > Marine > Hydrothermal... | reverse complement strand
GAGGCGAAGCGCCTGATACGAGCGCGTTGCGACAAGGGTGGCGGCGCCTGGAGGGGCAGTGGCTGATGTAGTGACTACCGGACGGGTGCTGGGGCTTGACATCGGGACGAGGCGCATTGGGGTGGCCCTCAGTGATCCCGGCCGAGTCCTGGCCAGCCCGCTGACCTTGATTGAACCGAGCGACCAGGCGACTGCCATACAAGCGATATGTCATTTGGTTCGCCAGCATGAGGTAGGCCGGATTGTGGTCGGCATGCCTTATTCGCTGGACGGGACCGTTGGTCAGCAGGCGAGGCGAGTGCTGGACTTCGTGGCAGCGCTCTCCCAGCAGGCGGGAGTGCCTGTGGAAGCGTGGGATGAGCGCCTGACAACGGTGATCGCGGAGCGGAGGATAGCTGAGGCACACGTGCGGCGCGGGAAGAGGAGGGGGCTGGTTGACGCGGCTGCCGCTGCGGTTATCCTGCAAGGTTACCTGGACAGTCAATGGTCCGAGTAGAGCCGGCGCGCGGCCGGGGTTCTGGCCTTGTCTCGGGGACAAGGCCGAACGAGAGAGGCCCGGCTTGATCTGGTTGTCCAGGCAGGCGCTGGAGTCTCATCGGGGAAGTCGTACACTGCTGCTATGACAGAACTTGTAGCCCTGATTGGCTATCCTCTTCGACACTCCGTCTCACCTTCCTTTCAGCAGGCCGCGTTTGACCACTATGGACTCGATATCCGGTACGAGAAATGGGAGGTGGAGGCTGCGCACCTGGAAGAGACGGTGGCGCGGCTGCGTCAGCCTCACGTTCTGGGGGCCAATGTGACCATACCCTACAAGGAGGCAGTGGTACCACTGCTGGATGAGCTGGATGGGCTGGCGGCGCGAATAGGTGCCGTGAACACTGTGGTCAACGAGCAGGGCAGGCTGACCGGTTACAACACGGACGCCTCAGGATTCATCAACGCCCTGCGGCGTGATGCGGGCTTTGAGCCGGGCAACAAGCGGGCTGTTGTTCTGGGGGCGGGTGGCGCGGGCCGGGCAGTCTGTGTTGCGCTGGCGAGAGAGGGCGTGGCCTATCTGGCCATCGCCAACCGGACTCAGGAAAAGGCTGAGAGGCTGGCGGGTGACATGCGGCGAGATGCTGGCGAGGTGGTGGTGAGCATCCTGCCGTGGGAGACACTGGAATCGAGCGAGACGGTGTCGTCTTGCGACCTGCTGGTCAACTGTACCCCGGTGGGCATGCGGTACAGTTCCCTTGAGATGAGCACGCCCCTGAGGGCAGTTTCTATTCCGGGGCATGCTCTCGTGTGTGATTTGGTATATAATCCCATAGAGACGCTGCTGTTGAGAGAGGCCACCAAGGCAGGGGCCAGAGTCCTGGGAGGGCTATCGATGCTGGTCTACCAGGGAGCAGCTTCTTTCGAGAGGTGGGTCGGCAGGGAGGCGCCGCTTGAGTTGATGCTCCGGCGGGCCAGGGAAGCCCTGGGTTAGGGAAGTGGTGTTGTCACAGGAATCGGAGTTGACCGTCGTTTTTACCGGCAAACCTTTGCAGGCCGAAATCGTGAAGGGGCGCCTGGAAAGCGAGGGCATTCCAGCTTTGCTTCAGTACGAAAGCGCAGGGCGCATCTACGGTTTCACGGTGGATGGGTTGGGGGAGACCAGGGTCATGGTGCCGAGGCATCTTGCTGATGAAGCGCGCCAACTCCTTGAGACATCCCCTGAGAAAGGCTGGGCTGATGACTAGGTTTCGCTTTCTCACGGCAGGAGAGTCTCATGGCAGGGGGATGTTGGCTACAATTGAGGGTGTGCCCGCCGGGTTAACCCTGACTGAAGACGATATCGCGTCTGACTTGAAGAGGCGGCAGGTGGGGCACGGACGAAGCCAGCGCATGAGGCTGGAGCAGGATAGGGCAGAGGTCCTCTCAGGGGTGAGATATGGGGTGACGATTGGCAGCCCCATCGCCCTGCTAATTTGGAACCGCGACTGGGAGAACTGGGTGGAAGTCATGTCGGTGTCTGCTTCCGATCGGCCGGCAGCCCCTTTAACTCAGCCACGCCCGGGGCACGCCGATCTGGCCGGGGCGACCAAGTATGGACTGTCGGATATTCGTCCCATCCTGGAGCGCTCCAGTGCCAGGGAGACTGCTGCCAGGGTGGCAGTGGGGGCGGTAGCACGGGTGTTCCTCAGCCAATTCGGCGTCGCAGTGCATAGTCGTACCCTGGCGATTGGTGGACACTGGGCGCGCCGCTCGGAGGTTGGCGACTGGGCCATGGTGGAAGCGTCCCCGGTGCGCTGTGACGATCCGGAGGCGGAGAAGGCGATGATATCAGCCATTGATGAAGCTGCGGCAAGAGGAGACACCCTCGGGGGTGTCTTCGAGGTTGTGGCTGATGGAGTACCGGTGGGACTGGGCAGCCACGTTCACTGGGACCGGCGTCTGGATGGCAGGATCGCGCAGGCGATGGTGAGTATCAACTCGGTGAAGGGGGTTGAGATTGGCCCTGCGTTTCGGATGGCCGATTCGATTGGCTCTCAAGTCCATGATCCGATCGAGCCCAGCGATACGGCGCCCTATTGGTGGAAGCGTGGCAGCAACCAGGCCGGTGGCATCGAGGGCGGGACAAGCAATGGCCAGCCTGTCGTGGTAAGGGCGGCGGTGAAGCCGGTCCCCACCCTACGCCACCCTCTGGGCTCGGTCGACATATCCACCAGAGAGGTGGTGCAGGCCCACTTTGAGCGAAGTGACGTGTGCATTGTGCCGGCCGCAGGCGTGATAGGCGAAGCGATGCTGGCTATTGTCCTGGCCGACGCTGTGCTGGAGAAGTTCGGCGGAGACAACCTGAGTGAGACTCTGCGGAACTACCGCGGCTATCTGGAGTCTATCCAGGGATGAATTCCTCAAGGCTCGGCTTCCACTGCCACAACCTGGACCACCTGGACGTGGCCATAGGCTCTAACAACCTGCACCGGGGGGAGTTCTACAACTTGCCGGTGGAGAGCTTGCCGCGGCTTAAGGAGGAGATACGGAAGCGGAAGCTGTTGCTGAGCATCCATGCCCCGCTAGTAAGGATTCCATGGTATCCTACCCCACCAACGCTATCCTTCCTGTGTGACGTAAACGAGGAGAGGAGGCAACTGAGTCTCAGGATGGTGCAGGAAACGATGGCTGTGGCCGAGGAATTCGGGGCCGAGTACGTGGTAGTCCATTTCCCGGTGCCCTCTTCAACCGATGGGCACGACGTTGGCTATGTCCGGTCGCGTGACATAGCCTGGGACAGCGCGGCCCGCCTGGCAGAGATGAGCCGGAGGCACAGTATCGCGATCCATATGGAGGGGTTTGGCCCCAGCCCGTTGCTGAGCGTGGAGTTCCTCACTAAGGTTATTGGCTGTTTCCCCGGCCTGCGCTACTGTTTCGATATCGGGCATATGAACATTGCCGCACGGCGGGATGGGTTTGACCTTTACGCATTTGCGGAGCAATTGGCGCCTTGCATCGGATCGGTGCACCTGTGGAACAACAGGGGCCTCAACGATTACATGGACTTCGGACACATACCGGTCCATCCGACGCAGAAGCCCGATGATGGCTGGGTGGATGTTGCCCGCATTCTTCGGTTGATACTATCCTCCAACTCGTCCTGCTGCGTCATTTTCGAGAGCGGGCTGAGGTACCCAGTAGCGCTCGGGGGGCATGATTTGCGAGACGGAGTGAAGTGGGTAAGCGATCTGGTAGCAGGATTATCTTGACGGGCTTCTCCGCGAGTGGCAAGAGTGAAACAGGAGCGATACTGGCCGGATGGCTTGGGTGGAAGTGGTTGGACATCGATGAGGAGATTGTCAGGCAGACCGGTAAGAGTATCGACCATATCTTCGCTCAAGACGGCGAGGGATATTTTCGGCAAATAGAAAGGCAGACGCTGCTGGCGGCGTGTGAGCAGCAGCAGGTGGTCATCTCCGCTGGTGGGGGAGCTGTTGTTGACCCGGCAAACCGGGAGTCGATGCGAGGGAGTGGTTTCGTTGTCTGCCTGGAAGCTGCTCCAGAGACTATCTACAATCGCCTGCTGGCCCAGGACTCCGGGCCGGTGCGTCCTCTCCTGTCCGATCCAGACCCGCTTCGGCGTATCCGTCAGTTGAAGGAAGGTCGTCAGTCCTACTACGCCGACGCCGACTGGACGGTGCACACCGACAACCTCAGCCTGGAAGAGGTGTGCCGGGAGGTGCTTCGAGGCTGGTACTACTGGAGGCGTACCCAGGACTGGGATGGCTGCGCTGAGCGCACAGGGGATGTGGCTTGCCAGGTGGTCACTGCTACAGAGCAGTACCCCGTCCTGGTGGGCTGGGGGCTGGTCGGTAGCCTTGGCGAGCGTATCAAGCAAGCAGGGCTCGAGGGCACGGCCCATGTCCTGAGTGATGAGACCGTCTTCTCCTTGTATGGCGAAAGGGTGATCGCCAGCCTCGAAGGCGCTGGACTTCGGGTTGACCGCTGCGTCGTTCCTCCAGGCGAGGGTACCAAGACACTGGATACTGCTGCCAGTCTCTATGACTGGCTCGTGGAGCGCAGGGCTGAGAGGAGCGATTGCGTGGTCGCACTGGGCGGCGGCATGATCGGCGATCTGGCCGGTTTTGTCGCTGCTACTTTTCTGCGCGGGTTGAACCTGGTGCAGGTGCCGACCAGCCTGGTGGGTATGGTCGATGCTTCCATCGGAGGCAAGACGGCTGTCGATCACCCGAGGGCAAAGAACCTGATCGGCGCTTTTTATCAGCCCCGGTTGGTGGTGGCTGACGTTGAGATGCTGACGACTCTCCCGCAGCGGGAGCTGGTCTCCGGGTGGGCGGAAGTGGTCAAGCACGGGTTGATACTTGATGCTGAGTTCTTTGGCTTTCTGGAAGAGCACGTTGACAGACTGTTGAAGCTCGAGGCGGAGGCAACGACACAGGCCGTCAGATGGAGTGCAGTTATCAAGGCCAGAATCGTCAGCGAAGACGAGAAGGAGAAAGGCAGGCGCACCCTGCTGAACTACGGGCATACCATAGCGCACGGTCTGGAGGCGGCAACGGGTTATCGGCGGTTTCTCCACGGAGAGGCGGTGGCCATAGGCATGATGGGGGCGGCAATGATCAGCCATGACCTGGGCCTGTTGCCTCTGGAGGCTGTCGAGCGCCAGCGTGCCCTCCTGGAGAGGTTTGGCCTACCCACCTGGCGGTTTGGGGTGGGCATCGCACCGGTGGTACAGGCCATGGAGCTGGACAAGAAGATAAGAGAGAAGGCTATCCGCTGGGTGCTTTTGGAAAGCATAGGCAAGGCGGTGATTCGAGACGACGTTTCTCCTGAGCACGTGATGGCGGTGCTGGGGCGTCTTGTATAAGGAAGGGAAAGACAAGCTAGCAATTGCGACTGACAGTTGAACGGTACGTAGACCTTGGCCTGCAGCGCATCTGGAGCGCAGTGCGGGGTTCGGAGGTGACTGCTGGGATACTCCTGGCAGCCGTGGTTGGAGCATTTGCCGGTCTGGGCGCGGTGGCTTTCAGGGAACTGATAACGCGCTTCCAGTGGGTCTTCTTCAACCGGGGCGCGGTCCTGCTTGATGTCCTGGGTGACAACTACGTCGTCGTTATCCCTATCGCGGGCGCGCTTATTTTCGGCCCCCTGATCTACTTTGTGGCGCGCGAAGCAAAGGGTGAAGGTCCTCCGGAGGTGATGGAGGCTGTTGCCGTCGGCGGTGGGCGTATCCGGTCCCGCGTAGCCATTGTCAAGGCGCTGGCGTCATCGATCTGCATAGGGAGTGGTGGCTCGGTTGGGCGTGAAGGGCCCATCGTTCAGATCGGTGCTTCCGTGGGGTCAACCGTGGGGCAGTGGCTGAGAATGCCCGAAGGCTGGGTGAAGACAATGGTGCTGTGCGGTGCAGCGGGGGGCATATCTGCTACCTTCAACGCTCCAATTGGAGGCGTCCTGTTTGCCCTCGAGGTGCTGCAGAGGCGGTTTGTACCGGGCAATCTGGTCTCGCTGGTGATCAGCTCGGTGACGGCGGACGCCGTGGCCCACCAGTTTCTGGGGCAGAAACCTTCGTTCAGTATCACTGCTTACAGGATGGCCAGCCACTGGGAGATACTGCCCTACGCCCTGCTCGGGATCATCGCTGGTCTGGCTGCGCTCTTGTTCGTGCGGTTTTTCTACAGGGTTGAAGACCTCTTCAGTGTGGTGAGGTTGCCCGGATACCTGAAACCGGCCCTGGGAGGGATCGTCCTTGGACTCATCGGCATGCACTATGCCGAAGTGTTCGGAGTGGGTTACGGAGAGGGTTATACGGTGGGTGGCGTGTTCATGGATTCGGGAGCTGTCGATACCGCCTTGCTGGGTGAGATGACGCTCAAGATGACGCTGTTACTGATGGTCATGAAGGTGGTTGCTACATCTGTCACTCTGGGTAGCGGTGGTAGTGGTGGTGTCTTTGCCCCCTCGCTGTTCATCGGCTCGATGCTGGGCGCGGCCTTCGGGATCGTGATGCACAATCTTGCGCCCGGGATCACGTCGGACACGGTGGCTGAAACCTCGGGCTCCTATGCCCTGGTAGGGATGGGCGCATTCTTTGCAGCCACAGTACATGGACCCATAACGGCGATCATCCTTCTCTTCGAGATGACAAGAGACTACGCTCTCATCCTGCCTCTGATGACTGCCGTAGTGTTCAGCCTCGTGGTCGCCAGAGGCGTCAGCCGTGAGTCGATCTACACGCTGCGCCTGGTGCGTCGCGGTGTGGACATACACCGGCAAGAGGCGGCCGACCTGCTGAGCAGCGTCAAGGTGCGCCAGGTGATGACGCGCAGTTTCCCTACAGTGTCACCTTCGATGCCGGTGTCTGAACTGGTCAACAAGCTTCACGAGAGCGGGCACCACGGGTTCCCCGTGGTGGATGAAAGTGGCAACCTTGTTGGCGTGGTCACACTAGAGGATGTTGAGGGAGTCATGTCGAGATTGGAGCCCGGGTTGACTGTCGGCGATATCGCCAACAAGTCTCCCATCGTTGCCTATCCGGACCAGTCCATCCATGATGCTGTAGCCCAGCTTGGCGGTCGTGACGTGGGTCGCATACCGGTGGTGGACCCACGCAATCCGAAACGTCTGCTGGGTTGCCTCAGAAGGCACGATATCATCAGGGCCTACAGTCGGGCGTTGGGGAACAGAGTGTAAAGCAGGGCGAGGCGGCATGCGGCCGGGCGACATCGCGGTCTGGTTCCAATTGGTATAATGCTAGGCAAAGGCGGGAGCAATGAGTGACAAGATAAACCGGACAACTGTGCTTGCGGTGAGAAGAGGTGACCAGGTAGCGATGGCCGGGGACGGGCAGATTACCACTGGCGATATTGTCCTGAAGCGCGGAGCCAGCAAGGTCCGGAGGCTGTACCACGATCAGGTGATCGCTGGCTTTGCCGGGTCTGTGGCGGATGCAGTCACCCTGTTCGAGAGGTTTGAAGCCCAGTTGGAGAAGTACAGTGGGCAACTGCGGAGGGGGGCCATAGAGCTGGCCAAGGAGTGGCGCACGGACCGGGTCTTGCGTAGACTCGAGGCCTGGCTCATCGTGGCTGATCAGAAGGACATGCTGCTTCTGTCTGGGGAAGGCGATGTGATAGAACCCGATGACAACGTGATCGCCATAGGTTCAGGAGGGGGCTATGCCCAGGCGGCGGCCAAAGCCTTGCTTCAGTACACTGACCTGAAGGCAGTCGATATAGCTCGCATTAGCATGGAACTGGCAGCTAGTCTGTGCGTATACACCAATGACCAGATATCTCTGGTCAGCCTGGGATAGAGCCGAGCGCAACACCTCTTCCTGGCCGGAACCACCTGGCGCAACGAAATTGGAGACGAGAGGTAACTGTGGACTTCATTCTTGGCGAACGAGACAAGATGGTTCAGGCTGCGGCCAAGGAGTATGCCCAGAAGGCAGTCCTGCCATTAGCGGCGGAGATTGATCGTACGGCTGAGTTTCCTCTGGAGCTGGCCCGGGAAATGGGGGCGATGGGCTACTATGGCCTGGCCTACCCGGCGGAATGTGGTGGCACGGGGGGTGGTTACCTGGCCTACGCCCTGGTGGTGGAGCAGATCAGCCGGGCCTCGATGACGGCTGGCGCCATCGTGGCGGTGAGCATTCTGTCCGCTGAGTCCATCTATCGGTTTGGCACCGATCGGCAGAAGCGCGACTTCTTGGTACCTTTGGCCAGCGGGGAGATGCTTGGCTGCTTCTGCTTCACCGAGCCCGCCACGGGGTCGGACCCCAGGGCTATAGCTACGCGGGCGGTATGGCAGGGCGATGGGTATGTTATAGAAGGGCAGAAAAACTTCATAGCCCTGTCCCCGGCGGCTGATATTGCCACTGTATTTGCCAAGGACGAGGATGGGAAGGTCAGCGCGTACATTGTGCCGGCCTCCGCACCTGGGTTCGTCCTGCGGGAGCCGTGCGAGACTTTGGGGCTCAGGGGCTTGGGTGCCTCGGTGGTCTACCTGGACGGTGTCAGGGTGCCCCGGGAGAACCTTCTGGGCAGCCCGGGCTCGGGCTACGAGCCCTTGCTTGAGGCCATAAGCGTGGAGAGGGTGGGTGTCTCTGCCCAGGGGGTGGGGGTATCGCAGGCCGCTCTTGACCTCTCGGTTGAGTATGCCAAGCAGCGATGTGCCTATGGCAGGCCGATCGCTGAGATGCCCACCATCCAGTGGCTACTTGCGGAGATGGTGTCCAGAATGGAAGCGGGAAGGTGGTTGGCCTACAGGACAGCTTCCCTGCGTGACCAGGGCCTGGATATCAGAAATGAGTCGTCCGTAGCGAAGCTGTACTGTTCCCAGATGGCTGTGGAGGTGACTCGTATGGCCATGCAGGTCCATGGTTCCTACGGGACAATGAAGAGTATGCCCGTTGAGCGACTCTACCGGGACGCCAAGATGACCGAGGTATACGTTGGCGTTTCGGAGATACAGAGAGCCATAATTGCCCGACACCTGCTAAGACAGTGAGCCACACCTTTGCGTTGGACAAGTCCTGCCCAGAGACTGGTGCCAGAGCCGGGCTGATTACGACATCTCGTGGAGCAGTACCGACTCCAGCGTTTTTGCCGGTGGGTAGCCAGGCTGCGGTGAAGGCGTTGGGCCCTGACGAGGTGCGGGCGGCCGGGGCGAGCATTATACTGGCTAACACCTACCACCTTCACCTCAGACCGGGCGTAGGTGTCATCGAGAAAGTCGGAGGGCTGCACCGGTTCATGTCCTGGCCAGGGCCTATTCTTACCGACAGTGGTGGCTATCAGGTGTTCAGCCTGGCGCGGCTGTGCCGAACCGCTGACGAGGGCGTTACCTTCAGGTCGCACGTCGACGGCAGCGAGCATTTCCTGACCCCAGAGATGGTGATACAGCTCCAGGAGAGACTGGGCAGCGATATCATCATGCCATTAGACGAGTGCCCTCCCTATTGCCAGGAACCAGAGCTCATCCGCGAAGCCGTGAGGCGGACCCACGTGTGGGCCGAGAGGTCACGACTGGCCCGCCGTCGGGATGACCAGGCCCTTTACGGGATCGTGCAAGGAGGGGCTTTCCCTGAGTTGCGGCGCCAGTCGGCCGAGTTCCTGGCTTCGCTGGGATTCGACGGTTATGCCATCGGAGGAGTGAGCCTGGGAGAGCCAAAGCAGGTGATGTTTTCCACCATTGAGGAAACGGTGGGCTGGCTCCCGGAAGACAGACCGCGCTACCTTATGGGGGTGGGCTCACCAGAGGACATCCTCGAGGCTGTGGCCAGGGGAGTGGATTTGTTCGACAGTGCGCTTCCCACTCGGACGGCCCGAAACGGGGCCTTGTTCACAGCATCCGGCAGGCGAAACATACAGAACGCCTGCTACCGAGACAGGGATGAGCCTCTTGACCGGGACTGCGGCTGCTATACTTGCCGCCACTTTTCGGCTGCTTATCTGCATCACCTGTTCCGGTCCAGGGAGCTGCTGGCATACAGGTTGGCCACCATTCACAACCTTACGTTTGTTCTTGGACTGATGCGGCGGATAAGAGAGGCAATTCTTGACGGCCGGTTCGCTGCCCTGAAACGGGCTTTTCTGGCCGAATACCGGACAACTGACGAAGAGACGAGGCTTGTCCAGAAACAGAAGTGGCTCAGCTCACGCACCGAGCCCGAAAGCCTGGCACCATTCGTTTGACCTGATGCCGGGGTTGGCCTGGGCGCAGTGGAAGTGATAAGCTAGGCCTGTGCGGCGAGCGGCGCGTGGCCCGAGAAAATGTCAAAGGTGTTTTTCTTCGATTACTCAGGGGGTGGGGATGTCCTGCAAGGCATGGAGTGGCTTTGCCGCGAGTCTGGCATCCTGGACCTTATCGCGCGTAACGCATCGGTGGCTGTCAAGCTGCACATGGGTGAGCTGGGCAACATCACCTATATCAGGCCTGCCTTTGTGCGGCGGGTGGTTGACCTGGTCAAGGGGGTGGGGGGCCGACCATTCGTGACGGATACCACTGCCCTTTATCCTGGGTCGAGGGATAGCGAGAGCAAGTACCTGTCAACTGCCGCTTTCAATGGTTTCGTGGAGCAAAGCGTTGGCGCCCCCGTGGTGATAGCCGATGGAGACGGGTACGAGGGTGTAACCGTCAAGTTGAGCACAGTGGTTCAGGGTTGCGGACTGACAGAGGTGAAGGTTGGCCTCAAGGTCTACCAGGCAGACTTCTTGCTTGTTGTTTCTCACTTCAAGGGGCACATGTTGACCGGCTTTGGGGGAGCAGTGAAGAACCTGGGCATGGGGTGCGTGACGAAGGAATCGAAAAGGGAACAGCACAGCAGCAACGCGCCCATACTGGACGATCCCAGGTGCAATGGTTGCGGGACTTGCGCCGAGGTATGCCCCACGGGTGCGATAGCCATGCAGAATGGCAGGCCAGTAAGGGACCCGGAGAAGTGTATCTACTGCAGCACGTGCCTTTTCGAATGTCCGAGCGGAGCTTTGTTCTGGGGCGCAGACAACAAGAAGCGGCTCCAGGTCTACCTGGCGCATGCTGCCTCAGCGGTGATGTCCAGGTTCAGCGGTAAGGCGGCATTCATCAATCTTGTCCAGGATGTGACTCCGAACTGCGATTGTGCTGCGCCTGCCGGTGAGAGAATAGTGCCTGACATCGGCGTCCTTGCCTCCCGGGACCCGGTGGCCATCGACAAGGCGTCGTCTGACCTGATCGACCGTGCCCCGGTTGTCCTGACGTCAACCCCTCTGGTGCCGCCCGATAGAATGGGCAAGCTAAACCAGACAGACAGTCTGGTGCAGTTGAACGTGGCGCAGAGACTGGGCATGGGCAGGCTGGACTACGAGCTTGTCCGTCTGTAGTGCCTCTACCGCGAGAGCTGGCGCAGGTAGCGTTGACACCAGCCTATGCGTAGTATTACGATGTATCCCGTTGAAGGCGTTGAATGAGCAAGGTAGCTCTTGTTGCCGATAGTATCGCTTGCCTTCCCCGGGAGATGGTGGAGCGTTATGGGATTGAGATAGTATCACCAAACATATACTTCGATGGTCAGATCTATCGTGACTGGATTGACATAAGCCCGTCGGACGCTTACCGGTTGCTCGAAAAGGCGCCTGACCTGTTTTCTACCTCCGCACCGCCGCCGGCAGCGTTCGTGGAAGCCTACCGCAAGGTGGGTGTCGATGCAGAAGCCGTTCTGGTTATCACGCTATCTTCAAAGGTGAGCACGGTGTACAATGCGGCTGTGGCTGCCAGAGATCTGGTGCAAGGTGAGTTGAATCGTGTCAGGATCGAGGTACTGGACTCCATGACGGCCACGGGTGCGGAGGGGTTCGTTGTCCTGGCTGCGGCCCGCGCCGTAGAAAATGGCAAGGGGCTGGATGGAGCCCTCTGGGCTGCGAAGGCGGCGATGCATAAGGTTGACCTCCTGTTTGTGCTGGAGACCATTCGCCATGCCTATAGGACAGGTCGCATACCGAAGATAGCCACGCAATTGGGGGCATGGCTCAGCGTGAGGCCGATGTTTACCTGGGAGAATGGCGTGGCCCGGTTAATAGGCGTGACCAGGAACAAGGAAAAGGGCTTGAACCAGCTTCTGGAAGAGATGCACCGGAGGACAGGCAGGAAGCCGGTGCATGTAGCGGTACACCATGCCGGGGCACCTGAGGAGGGCGAGAGGCTCAGGAGCCGGGTGCAGCAGGAGTTCAACTGCGTGGAGTTGTGGGTGACCGAGATGAGCCCCATAATGGGCTACTCAACGGGTACCGGCGCCTTGGGCCTTGCCTTTTACGCCGAGGAGTAACAGGGGCTTTGGCACTTGGATTCAGGCGCAGGTTCTCAGCGAGGAAGGCGCGGCTGCTGTGATGCAGGGTCCCAGACGCGCACATGGTTATCGGGCGAGTTCGTGTTCCAGCCCACCTGTGGGCCTCGCCCAAAGTTGTCACCGACGAAACCCCTATGGTATTCTCACCTTCAGCACAGCTTCGGAAGAAAGGTGAATAGTTGATGGAGCATAAACGCGAGCTTCTCAAGGGAAACACCGATGCGCTTCTTCTTTCCCTGCTGAGGGGCCAGCCCATGTATGGCTATCAGATCATAAAGGAGTTGAACAGGCGGAGCCAGGGCTACTTCAGGTTCAAGGAGGGTACGCTGTACCCTGCTCTGCATCGGTTGGAGACGGCTGGACTGGTCAGGGGCACGTGGGAACGTCTACCTTCGGGTAAGGAAAGACGGTATTATCATCTGACTGATAAGGGCCTGAAGCTGTTGGAGCAGAAGGTGGCCGAGTGGCAGGGGTTCGCCACTGCGGTGAACCTGGTTATGCAGCCATCGGGGGCCTAGCGCGGGGAGGGGAAGGGTGTCAACCCAGCCGAGGGACGACTTGAAGAGCATCGGGACCAGATTGAAGCTGGAGCCATCTTCGAAGAGGGAGGTGTTGTCAGAGTTGCACGCCCATTTCGAGGATCAGGTGGAAGACCTGGAGGAGTCGGGGCTTTCTCGCGAGGAGGCCTGCAGGGTAGCAACCGAGTCATTTGGGTCGCTGCGGAGCGTGGTCGACGAGCTCAACGAGGTACACAGCAGCAGCAACTGGGGACAGACGGCAATTGCCGCCTTGCCCCATCTGCTTTTCTGCCTGCTCTTCGCCCTTCACCAGTGGTCGAACTTTGTCTGGGTTGCGGCGACTCTAGTATGTACCATAGGTGTGACCATCTATGGTTGGCAGCACAACAAGCCGACGTGGTTTTTCACCTGGCTGGGCTACACGCTGATGCCCTTGTTCGTGGTCGGTTTCTTTCTCCTGGAGCGTGCAGTGGGGTCCGGGTCCATCTTCTCGCCGTGGTGGGTGTGGCTGCTGATGGTGGTGTATTTCCCTATCATTCTCTGGCTCTTTATACGCATTCTGGTCCAGATATTGCGGCGTGATTGGTTGCTCGGCTCACTGATGGCACTGCCGGTACCAGCCTTGGCGGGCTGGTTCATGATGGCGGACTGGAGGGAGGCGCTGTTGGGCAGTGACAGGCAGTCGATATATGCTCTGGAACCCTGGATAGCCATGAGCTTCCTTAGCCTGGCCGGCATCGTCGTTCTATTCACCAGGTTGAGGCAGCGCCCTCTGAAGGCCGGGGCCCTGCTCGTTTCCGGGCTGGCTACGTTGATCTTTGTGGCGTGCTCAAGGGGGGGTAACATCGACTTGCTTGACCTGATGATTCTGGCTTCCATGGTAGTTTTTCTGATCCTTGGTCCGGCGTTGCTGGAGCATAAGGTCGTGGAGCAGGAGAGCGAGTCCTCGGATTACCTGCTTCAGCACAACCTGCGCAGGTAGGATTGCGTTTCATAGGGGGTCTTGAAAAGGCAGCATGTGGATTGATGTGCTACTAGTGGTGGGAGCCTACCTGTATGGAGCTTTCCCCGTTGTCTATCTTCTGGGCAGGATGCGAGGTTACGACCTGCGCCAGGAAGAGGACATGCACAGCGGGCTTTGGCACAAGGTGGGGCGGGTGGAGGGCTTCAGCGGCATTGCCTGGGATGTCGTCAAGGGCGGCATTGCGGTAGCGCTTGTCGACGTGCTTCTCGACGTTGACCGGGGTACGGTGGTCGGCGTGGGGGTGGCGGTAGTAGCCGGGATGATGTGGTCTGTTTTCCTGGGGTTTGAAGGCGAGAAGGGCAATACCACCAGCCTCGGTGTGGCGGGAGCGCTGTCTTATCAGGCGTTGCCTTTCTGCCTGGTGCCTATCCTGCTGGGTGTAGGCATAAGGACGGTGCCACGGCTTCTCGATTCGAAACAAGCCCTGGACGAGCGTTTGAAGTTTGGCGGGCCTCCCAGCCTAAGCCTCCCCCTGGGGATGCTGGTTGCTTTTGCCCTGTTCCCGGTGGGGTGCTGGTGGGTAGGGGAGTCCTGGGAGACGATCGGCGGCGCTATAGCCATATTCTGCCTCATCGTGATCAAGCGGGTAACTGATGGCCTCCTGCCGGACCTGCGAACGGCGGACAACAAGAAGAGCGTTCTGCTGAACCGGGTGCTGATCGATCGCAGCTATCTCTAGCTGCGATCTTGTGCTGCATGGCGCCTCATCAGTGGGTGTCTGGCGGAACATATCCCACTCCGTTTGAAAAGCTCTCGAAATCCCCTATAATTGCCCTTGCATGGGCGAAGGCCAGTTGGCTGAGGATGTGGGAAGGCTGAAGGAGGGTTTGGGCGAGTTACCGGAGCCGGTGGTCAGGCCGTGCTTGGTGATGGTCAGTGGTCTGCCTGGCACCGGTAAGTCGTATTTCTGCCAACGGCTGGCGGAGAGGGTGGGGCTGGTAGTACTCGAGAGCGATGCGCTGCGGAAGCTGTTGTTTCCTCGGCCTATCTACAGTGTTGAAGAGAGCTACAGGCTGTTCCGGGCCTGCTACAGGGTGGTGGAGGAATTGCTGGCGAAGGGTGTGACAGTAGCCCTGGATGCGACCAATCTGGAGGAGCGTCACCGGGAGCAGTTGTATCACATCGCAGACCGAGTGGGTGCCAGGCTGGTCATCGTGCGTACGGAGGCACCTCCTGAGGTGGTACGACAGCGGTTGGATCGCCGGAGTTTGGAAGTGGAGCGCGCAGACAGCTCTGAAGCAGACTGGGATGTCTACCGCAAGATGGAGCCAACGGTGGAGAAGATACGCCGCCATCATCTGGTGGTGGACACTACGAGAG
>Ga0180300_10000683_pt1 | contig 15197 bp, 6 predicted proteins | sample GuaBasSediGuay15_FD_121798 | JGI IMG/M metagenome (GOLD analysis project Ga0180300, IMG submission 121798) | Subseafloor sediment microbial communities from Guaymas Basin, Gulf of California, Mexico - Guay15, Core 4569-2, 21-24 cm | ecosystem: Environmental > Aquatic > Marine > Hydrothermal... | reverse complement strand
CTACCACTCTCTTTACCTGGAATCCCATACCTGACCAGGTAACTAATAATGCCAAGATAAAAGTAGCTGACTCTGACAATGAAGAAAATGTCTACGATGAGTCTGACAGTGCTTTCCACATAGCTGCTACTTTTAATATTACTTCTCCTGGCAATGGTAATGTTTTAACTGTAGGAGAGAACTGGGATATTACCTGGGACAGGGCAGGTTCAGCAGTTACTCAGGTAAAGTTAGAGTATTCTGACGATGGAGGCTCATCTTGGTATTTAATTACTGATACCGCTTCTAATTCAGGGATTTATCCCTGGACTGTTCCTGATGCCATCACCTTAAGTGGTAAAGTAAAGGTATCTGACCCCAATAACTCTAATGCTTTTGATGAGTCTGAGGGTAATTTTAAAATCAAGGGTAAACTCCAGGTTACTTCACCTAATACGGGAAATGAGTCTTGGAATGTGGGTAGTACCTATCCTATTACTTGGATAAGGACTGGCTCTATTGCTACTGTAAATATTTACTATTCGCCAGACAATGGGACTAATTGGGTAAAGATTAATCCCACCGCAGTAGATGCTTCCCAGGAGACCTGGGATTGGTATATTGATGAGAGTATTTCCATCAGCACCCAGGCTTTGATTAGAATAGTGGATACTTCTGATTCTACAGTCTATGATATCTCAGATAATAATTTTGAGGTAAAAGGAAGTGTTCATGTCTTAACTCCTTCTGATGCGGGAATATCTTTATCTGTGGGTGATAATTATACTATAACTTGGGAGAAATACGGGGCGGTAGGAAATATTGATATTCATTATTCTACTGATGGAGGTATTGCTGGAGGAGGAGCTTATCCTGAAGCAAATCTAATTACTACAGTCCCTTCAACCGATGGGAGTTTTATCTGGTCTGTTCCTGATGAGATTGGGACAAACTTAAGAATAAGGATAAGGGCGGTTAATAACTATAATGTTTGGGATGAGTCTGATAATCCTTTTGAGATTAAGGGAAAGGTTACTCTAAATAGACCTTTAGGAGGAGAAGTTTTTTATGTAGGAGATACTGAACAGATTCAATGGACTCCCACTGGGACCTATGCTCAGGTAAAGTTAGAATATTCCACAAATGGCTTTGCGGATGAGCAAGAAGTATATCCTATTGCTACAGTTCCAACAGGAACTTCAGGAGTGATGCAGAGCTATGATTGGACTATTCCTGATGCTATTGGCTCTAATTTAAAGGTAAGAATCTCTGATAACAATAATCCTCAAGTTGTAGATGTATCTCCTAATCCTTTTACTATCAAAGGTAAACTTAGACTCACTACTCCTAATGGTGGAGAGGAATGGGTAGTTAATTCTCTCCATAATATAACTTGGCAAACTACCGGCTCAATTGCCAATGTAAAGTTAGAGTATTCTACTGACGGTGGAGGAACATATCCTAATGAGATTGTAGCCTCGACGCCTTCAGACGGTATATATGAATGGACTATCCCTGATGCTATTGGTTCTAATTTAAAGGTAAGGATATCCGATGCTTCAGATTCTTCGGTATCTGATGAGTCTGATGCTACCTTTACTATAAAAGGTGCTTTGCGCTTAACTTCTCCTAATGGCGGAGAAGCCTGGCAGGTGAGTAATCCCTATAATATTACTTGGAAGAGGACCGGCTCAATTCAATTCGTAGAATTAAGGTACTCCTTAGATGGAGGCCAGACTTGGCCGGGAATCATTACTGATTCTACTGATGCTTCAGCAGAGAGTTTTACTTGGACGATACCTGATAACCCTTGTACAACTGTTAAAGTAAAGATTACTGATACTAATGACTCTTCAGTATTTGATATTTCTGATGCTAACTTCAAGATAGTAGGTTCTTTAACTTTAACTTCCCCTGATGGAGGAGAGAAATGGAAAGTTGGAGAGCAGAGAAAGATTACCTGGACTATGGTTGGTTCAATTGCTAATGTAAAGTTAGAGTATTCTAAGAATAGTGGGCAAAGTTTTGATTACTTAATTACTGAGTCTACTTCGGGCGGAGCTAAAGAATATTACTGGGATATACCTGATGATGTTACTACTACTTGCCGAGTTAAGATAACCGATGCTACTGATGCTGATGTTTTTGATACTTCTGATGCAAATTTCAAAATTCAGGCTGTGTTTGATGTAACCCAGCCTGATGGTGGAGAAGTTTGGGAAGTAGGCACAGCTCAGAATATAACCTGGACCTGTAATGCTACTACTGTGGCTAATGTAAAGTTAGAGTATTCTTCTGATGGCGGAACAAATTGGGATACAATAATAGATTCAACTTCTAATACTGGCACTTACGCTTGGAGTATCCCTGATGATATTTCAGCCAATTGTAAGGTAAGAGTCTCAGACGTTAATGACTCTGAGGCTTTTGATACTACTTTTGGAGTATTTAAGATAAGGGGTTCTTTAGATTTAACTTCACCTGATGGAGGAGAAACCTGGATAGTTGGCAGTGAGCATAATATTACCTGGACAAAAAATGGAAGCATTGATTTTGTAAAACTTGAATACTCTACAGACGGCGGTCAAACTTATCCTAATACTATTGCTCCTTCAGTAGATGCTTCTTTAGGCTCCTACCTTTGGACTATTCCTGAAGTTATAAGTGATACAGTAAAGGTTAAGATTACTGATACTTCCGATGGGACAGTTTCTGATGAGTCGGTTTCTAACTTCTTTATTAAAGGAGCCTTACATTTAACTTCACCTAATGGCACAGAAGAATGGGTGGTAGGTACTGCTGAAAATATTACTTGGGGAAGGACTGGGCCTATCCAAAATGTGAAATTAGAATACTCTACAAATTCAGGAGTTACCTTTCCTTATTTAATTGTGGCTTCAACTGATGCCTCTACAGGTAGTTTCGGCTGGGATATACCTGATGCTATATCCCAAACGGTAAGAGTTAGGGTTTCTGATGCTAATGATTCTTCAGTCTACGATGTATCTGATGAAGATTTTACTATAAAAGGAGCCTTAACTTTAAATACTCCTAATGGTGGGGATATTCTCTATGTGGGTGATTCTTACGCAATTACCTGGACCAGGACTGGTAGTATACCCACTGTAAAGCTTGAATATTCTACTGATGGCGGTTCAACTTATCCTAATTTAATTATTGCCTCAACTGATGCTTCAACTGAGAGTTATTCCTGGACCGTGCCAGATGCTATTGGTGAGCAATTAAGAGTTAAAGTTACTGATACTTCTAATGATACGGTTTTCGATGAGTCTGATACTAACTTTACTATAAAAGGGAAACTTAAACTTAATTCTCCTAATGGTGGAGAGACTTGGGTTGTGGATGATATTCAGACTATTTCCTGGACCCCCACTGGAACCATGCCTACAGTTAAATTAGAGTATTCTACTGACGGCGGAAATACCTATCCTTACCTTATTACTAATTCAGCCTCAGGAGGAAGTTATAATTGGACTATACCTGATGCTATTGATAATGATTTAAAAGTAAGAGTGTCCGATACCCGAGACCCCTCAGTTAACGATGAGTCTGACGCTGTCTTTGAGATAAAAGGTTCTTTAAAAGTGCTAACTCCTAATGGTTCAGAGCAATGGGGAGTGGGTGAGACCCATAATATAACCTGGGAGAAACACGGTTCAATTTCTACTTTGACTATAAAGTATTCTACTGATGGTGGTCAAACTTATCCTAATACTATAACTACTAATGCTGATGCTTCAACCGGAAGTTTTGCCTGGGAAATCCCTGATGATTTATCTAAGACCTGCAAGGTTAAGATTATAAACAATGCTGACCCTTCAGTAAGTGATACTTCTGATACTAATTTTAAGATTGTCGGTATTTTGACTTTAACTTCTCCTGATGGTGGAGAAAGATGGGGGGTAAACACCAACCATAATATTACTTGGCTACTTACCGGTTCAATGGCTGAGGTGAGGTTAGACTACTCTACTAATTCCGGAGTAAGTTTTCCTTACAACATCGTTCCTTCTACTTCCGCAGGAACTTTAAGTTTTACCTGGACAATCCCTGATACAGTAAGTAAGACTTGTAGAGTGAGAATATCTGATGCTTCCGATATTGATGTTTATGATGTATCTGATGCAGACTTTACAATTTGTGCCCGCTTTGATGTAACTTCTCCTGATGGCGGAGAAGTCTGGGTAGTAGGTTCAGTCCACGATATAACCTGGGATACTATTGGTTCAATTACTACAGTAAGGTTAGACTATTCTACTGATGGCGGGGAAAATTTTGTTAATATTACTCCTTCTACTTCTAACACTGGGTCTTTTCCTTGGACTATACCTCAGGTTATATCTTCTCAGGTAAGAGTAAAGGTAAGTGATTACAATGATTCTGATTCCTTTGCAATATCTGAGTCTAACTTTAAGATTAGAGGAGATATTGAAGTGACTTCACCTAACGGTGGAGAGGCCTGGATTGTGGACACAACTCATGATATTACTTGGAATATTACTGGTCCAATTGCTCAGGTAAATATTGATTATTCTACTGATGGCGGAGGGTCTTATCCTTATCCTATTTCTGCGGGAGTTACAGCTTCTTTGGGAAGTTTCTCCTGGACTATTCCTGATACTCTCTCTAAGACCTGCAAAGTAAAGATAACCGATGCTTCTGACTCCACAGTTTATGATGAATCCGATAATGACTTTAAGATTAGAGGAGATTTAACCTTAACTTCTCCTAATGGTGAAGAAGTCTGGGATGTAGACAGCCTCCATAATATTACCTGGACAGTTGTAGGTTCAATTGCTAATGTAAAACTGGAATACTCAACTGACGGCGGTTCAACCTATCCTTATATAATAGTTGATAGTTTTTCTGCTTCTAATTTAATTTATCCCTGGTTTATCCCTGATGCTATATCTGATAGGGTAAGAGTAAGAATTTCTGACGCCTCAGACTCCACAGTCTACGATACTTCTGATGCTGATTTTAAGATTAGAGGAGTTATAACTCTAACTCGGCCTAACGGTGGAGAACTCTTCAAAGTAGGTACTCAAGAAGATATTTCTTGGACACTTAACGGTTCAATATCTAATGTAAAGATAGAGTATTCCATTGATGGCGGTTTAGATGGTTATCCTTATCTTATTTCTCCTAATGTAGTTGCTTCTCAAGGGAATTATACCTGGACTGTTCCTGATAACCTTACTTCTCAGGCAAAAGTAAAGATTACTAACCTTTCAGATGATACAGTCTATGATACCTCAGATGATACCTTTAAGATAGTAGGCCAATTAGTTTTAATTGCACCTAACGGAGGAGAAGTCTGGCCGGTAGGTTCTTCTCAGGCAATTACTTGGTCAATGGCTGGTTCAATTGCTAATGTCCAGATAAGGTATTCTACTAATGGAGGGGTAAGTTATCCTGACGAGAAAATAATTATTTCTTCTTATCCCGCTAATTCTGGTTCTTATAACTGGACTGTCCCTGATGATATATCCTCTACAGTAAGAGTAAAGATATTAGATGTAGATAATCCTGATGAAGTCTATGATGAGTCCGATAATAATTTTAAGATTAGGGGTGATTTTGTTTTGAATTCACCTAACGGTGGAGAAGCCTGGTTGATTAACGATTCAAAGGATATAACCTGGACTACTTTTGGCTCAATTGCTAATGCTCGTTTAGAGTACTCTATTGATGGCGGTCAAAACTATCCTTATACCATAATTGGTTCAATAGATGCTAGTTTAGAGACTTATTCCTGGACAATACCAGATACTCCTTCAACTCAGTGTAGAGTTAAAATTTCTGATGCAGGAGACTCTACTGTTTATGATATTTCTGATGCTAACTTCATAATTCGGGCAGGTTTTAAAGTTAACTCTCCTGACGGAGGAGAAGTCTGGGCTGTGGGTTCGACCCATAATATAACCTGGACTACTTTTGGTTCGGTGGCTAATGTAAAAATAGAGTATTCTACGGATAACGGAGCTCACTGGAATTATATTGCTGGTCCAGTGGCTAATGTAGGAGTTTACAATTGGACTATCCCTGAGGTTATTTCTGATCAGTGTGTGGTAAGAGTCTCTGATGTAAACGACCCTGATGCTAATGATGTCTCTGATGGTGTGTTTAAGATTCATGGTTTAATTACTGTAACCTCACCTAACGGCGGAGAGGAATGGGGTGTCGGCACTGCTCAAAATATTACCTGGAATATTACTGGCCCAATTGCCAATGTGAAGTTAGAGTATTCGGCCCAAGGTGTAGATGGTCCTTATACTTTAATTGCTAACCCGGTTACTGCTTCTTTGGGGAGTTATTCCTGGACTGTGCCTGATGATATAACTAATAATGCCTATGTAAAGATAAGTGATAGTTCTGATTTGAGTGTTTATGATACCTCTAATTCTGCTTTTAAGATAAAGGCTTCTTTTCAGATAACTGCACCTAACGGTGGAGAACCCTGGATTGTAAATAATACAGAAGATATTACTTGGAATACCCAAGGCACAGTAGATAATGTAAAACTGGAATACTCTACTGATGGAGGTAATAACTGGAGTTTAATTATCGATTCTACCCCTAATACTGGGAGTTATTCCTGGACTATACCTGATACTATATCCTCTCAGTGCAGGGTAAGGGTATCTGATGTAAATGATTCTTCAGCTTTTGATATTTCCGATAATAATTTTAAGATTAGAGGAAATCTTATTATTACTTCTCCTAATGGTGGTGAGAAATGGGCTGTAGGAACAAACCAGCTGATTACTTGGGATAGAATTGGTTCAATATCCTATGTAGTTTTAGAATACTCCAATAACGGAGGAACTACTTTTACTCCCATAACTCTCCAGACGCCTAACACAGGAAGTTACTCTTGGAGTGTTCCTGATGCTATTACTACTCAGGCTTTAGTGAAGATAACTGATTACAATGATTCTACTGTAACTGATACTTCTGATGCCATCTTTAAGATTCAGGGGAGTTTTGAGGTGACTTCGCCTAACGGTGGAGAAGCTTGGATTGTGGGTGAATCTCACAATATAACCTGGAATTTTAACGGTAGTGTTAATTACGTAAATCTTTATTATTCTACTGACAGTGGTCAACACTGGACTTTGATTGAGTCCTCAGTTCCTAATACTGGCACTTACTCCTGGACTGTGCCTGATGCTGTAAGTGGCCAGGCTAGAATTAAAGTTCAAGATGCTTCAGACCCTGAGGCTTTTGATACTTCTAATTTTGATTTTAGGATAAGGTGCAGTTTCGTCTTAACTTCTCCTAATGGGACGGAGCAATGGAAGGTTGGCCAGACTTACAATATAACCTGGGTAAGTAATGGAACTATCCCTGAGGTAAAACTGGAATATTCAACGGATAATTTCTTAAACGATATAAACCCAATAAATAAATCTGAAAATGGAGATGGTATTGTAGATAATACCGGAGTTTATCAATGGACCATCCCTGATGCTATCTCAGATACAGTGAAAGTGAGGATATCCGACCCTAACGACCCTCCAGCTAAAGATGTCTCTGATAACAATTTTAGGGTTACTGCTTACTTTGAACTAACTTCTCCTAATGGTGGAGAGAAGTGGAAAGTAGGCTCAACTCAGACAATTACCTGGACTTGGGAAGGAACAGTTCCTCAGGTAAAACTTGAATATTCTAATAATGGTGGAGCAACCTACGAGTTAATTTCTGCGCCTAACAATACTGGTTCATACTCCTGGACTGTGCCTGATGATATAACTAATATGTTTAAAGTAAGAGTTTCCGACTTGGCTGATTCTACTGCTTATGATGAGTCTGACGATAATAATAAAATTATTGCTGATTTTACTTTAAATACCCCTAACGGAGGAGAAGAGCTTACTGTTGGTGAGGATTATACAATTACTTGGAGTTGCGTAGGGACTGTGGATAATGTAAGACTTGATTATTCTAAAGATAGTGGCCAGAATTTTGATTATCTAATTATAGATTCTACTCCTAATACTGGTTCTTATACCTGGAAAGTGCCTAATGCTCCTGGGCAGAACAGTAGAATTGACACTATAAGAGTAAGGGTAATGAGTGTTACTGACTCTGATGCTTTTGATACTTCCAATAGTGATTTTTCAATCGTAAGAGGAATCTTACATATAACTTCTCCTAATGGCGGAGAAAGATGGGTAACCCGAGAGACCCACCAAATTACCTGGGAGACTACTCAGGGAAGCATACCTTTAGTAAATATTGAATATTCAACCGATGATTTTACATCAGATATTAATACTATAGTCTCAAATTACGATAATACCATATCACCCAATTCTTACGATTGGGAGATACCTAACTTAGGTGCTGAGGGCTCAACTACAGTAAAGGTGAGAGTCTCTGATGTCCGAGATGTCACCGTAAATGATATTTCTGATGGTAGCTTTACTATTAACTACTATACAGTTATTTTCGAACTAAGGGATTTATTAACTAATGAGCATTTAGCTCAATTGAGTGTGGACGCTTCTTCTAATAAAGGAGATGTTTGGCAGACCTCTGAAGACCCTCAGGTTTCTGGTCAGCCCTTAGGCTCTCCAGTAACAGCTCAACTTCCTTATGGCTTCTGGACTGCTACTTGGTCAAAGACTGGCTATGGTGATAAGCAGGTGAGTTTCTTGTTAAATAAAGACGACCCTTTAGCCGGGACAGAAAATGAGGTAATCTTTATGGAGACAACCGCAATTCATATTTGGAGAGCCTATTCAGACTTTGCTTATGATCCTGAGACAGAGACTCTTTCTGTAAGTAGCTGGCTGGAGAGAGACGGTTTTGTAGTTACTGGTGGTGTTCAGGCTGATGTCTATATCTATGACCCTACAGATGGAAGTTTAGTTCAGCAGTTAACTGATACTTCTCCCGATTCAGCAGGATTCTTTCATTCTGAGTGGGTAGTTGACCCCCAAGGGGTCGCAGAGAATCCCCCTGATCCTGAAGATAATCTATTGCAGGCAGGGAAGGTTTATACGATAATTACCGATATTACTAACGCTTCCGGAGCTCACTTTAAGACCCCGGATTCTTTTACTATTACTGAGGAGGAAAAACTTCAGGAAGTTCAGGATACTGTAAATACAGTCTTAGATAAACCAATATCCGAGGTTAATACTGAACTTCAGCAGACTCTTCAGGAGCAGACTGATACTATAACTGAGATTATGGTAGGTACTGAAAAAACTCCTGAAGAGGTTATTGCTGAAGGTGGTATGGTAGGTATGATTGAGCAGTCTTTGCAGGAATTTGAGGAGACCACTCAAGAGGCAATTTCTGATTTACAGTTAGGCGCTGAGCAGGCAGTTAAGGCAGGTCAAGAACTTTATAAGACCGCTAAGAAGTTTTCCTGGTCAGCAACGGTTGCTCCTGACCCAGCCAAAGTAAATTCTACTGTTACTATTACTGTTCAAGGCCCCTTAGAGTATGATAACCCTGAGACTCCTGAGGAGGACTCTCAGCCTACTCAGCCTATACTTAATATCTACAGTTGGGACAATAAGCCTTTGATTGTTAACCAGCCTCTTATAAAAACTGCTGAAGGTGTGTTTACTTACAGTTTTGTTGTAGATAAGAAATTTACTGCTGGGCAGGCTTATACTTATGTAGTTACTGAGTCTTTGACTGGAGGTCTGGTTTCTGGTTCTGGCATGGTAGAGTTATCTGAATGGAAGGCAACCATTGCTCCTGACCCCGTTTTAGCTGGTGACACTGTAACTTTGACTGTACAGGGTCTTCCTGATTTAGAGCCCAAAGTTAGTATCTATAGATGGGATGACGAGGTAATTCTTCAGGATGAAGTGATGGAGGAGTCCGCCACTAATCCGGGAGTTTACACCTTTAAGTTTACTGCTGATGAGAGGTTTCCAGTAGGTAAGGCTTATACTTACTTAGTTACTGAGGAGCGTTCTTCAGCTCGGATAATGGGTTCAGGTATGGTAGAGGAGATGTCTATTACTACTGTGGCTGGTTTAGCTGCTTCAGCTCCTGAGGCAGAACGGGCAGCCAAAGATGCCTTAGAAGCTATAAAGGCTGTGGAACTTGCTTTAGGGGCTGATGATGGTACAAGCATTGCTTTAACTTTGAAGAACCTCCAGGAGTCCGTAGAGAAGCTACCGGAGATAATTGCCCGAGAAGGTCCTTCAGCAAAAGTTATAAAGGCTATTGATGAGATGAGTGAGAAGTTAAATGAACTTGCTTCTAAGGAGGGTTTTGATTTTAGTGAATTGTTAGAAGAGAAATTAGCTGAATCTCCTACTATAAAGGCAATAAGAAATAAGGCTGAGGCTATTGAAGCTATTGTAAGATTACTTCAGGCTTTGTTTGAAGCAAAGTTTGGAGGGGTAGATACACCGGTTGTTTCCACTATTCTTACTGATTAAGGAGAGAGAAGAGTAAGAAAAAGGTTGGTGAAAAAAGAGAGAGGATATATAATAACTTAGGAGGAGAGTAGAGAGTGAGAAGGCTTTTTAAGATTTTTTTCTTGTTTTCTCTTTTTTCTCTCTTTTCTTTTCTTTCGGAATCAGCCAATATTAGGTTTAGGATTGTGGCAGTGAACCCTTCTAAGGTAAGGACCCAGAGAGTTCCTATAAAAGTTTATTTGCCCCAAGAAGTTAAGAGAGAGGATATCGTAGATTTAGGAGGTTTAGAATTAGAATACGACCTCAATAAGTCCTTGTTCTATGTCTATAAAGATGATTTATATCTTGAACCTGCTCAGACCCGAGTCTTTGAAGTAGAAGTTAAAGATGTTTGGATTATTCTTCAGAGGTCTTTAGATGAAGTAAGAGATAAGATTAAAGAACTTCTCAAGATATTTGAAGGCACAGAATATTTTGATAAGATGAAGGACATTGCTCAGAGAGGGTTTTCCCTTTTAGATGAGATTGTTAAGAGCCAAACTGATGAGTCTTTAAGCAGGACTCAACACATTGGAGTTTATAGGACTAATGTTAAAGCTTTAGCCCGGCTTAAAGAAGAGCTTTCAGAGATGGAGAAGATTCTCCAAAGAGAGAGAGGTCCTCTAACTCCTAAGATGCTTACCAAGACAAAATTTAAGACTGAATCTCCTACTAAGACGGCTACTTGGATAGCCATATTTGTAATTGTCTTTTTCTTGGGGATATTATCAGTGGTAGTCTTCTTTACCTGGTACAAGCAAGCTAAGGCTACAGAAAAAATTATCTCGGAAGCTAAAAAAAGAAGTTTTTTAGAACTGGGAGAAAAAAAAGAAGAAGAAAGCAAGGAATAACCGCGGATTAGGCAATATAAGGGATGTTGAACGTTCTTTTTATTAGCCCCCAAAGAGTAATATTTGAAGGAAGAGCAAAATCAGTAGTGGTTCCTGGAGAGTTAGGGGTTTGTACAATTCTTCCTTACCACCGCAATTTCCTATCCCGGCTTCTTTCGGGCTGGGTAGTTATAGATAAGAAAGAATACCCTCTAAAGAGAGGCATTGTGAAAGTAGATAGGAATGAGGTGGTAATAATTGGAGAGACACCCTAAAAGGTTAATTTTTAAATTTTCAATTACCAAATTTTCATTAAATTAACAATTATTTAATTCTCAAAGAGAGTAATATTGAAAATTTCAGTATTGAAAATTTATTGTAAATTGAGAAGTGTAAATTGAAAATTTTGTTCTAAGGTTTCAGAAAGTAATGGATAGGAACTTAGCCTTGCTTATAATTTTTGGTTTGTGTATTTTGGGCCCCTCTTTAGTCTTTGCTTTTGGGAGTCAGGCCAGCATTCAAGCTTTAGGCAGAAATCCTTCAGCAGCTCCTAAGATATTTACAGCGATGATTATAGCTTTATGTTTTGCTCAGAGTTTAGCTTTAATAGCTATGTTGATAGAATTCTAGCTGTTTGCCCATTAAACTCTTATTTTTTAGAAGGGGCCCAGGGAAAGGAGTAAGAATGATAATTGGAGCATTAGTATTATTTTTTATTTTGATGTTTTTTTTATTTGTGTTTATCTTCAAGAAAGTAATTAACAAGAATATTAGTTCAGCAGTTAGCCATTTAGATAAGATAAATCAGGACTACTTAAAAAAGCAGGAAGAAGCAGAAAAGAAATTAGAAGAAGCAGAAAGAATTTATCAAGAAAAGGTTTCTCAAGCTAAAGAAGAAGCTTTAAGTTTAAGGGAGGAGATTTTAAAGCAGACTGAAAGAGAAAAAGAAGAGATTATAAACAAGGCTAAAGAGCAGGCTAAAGAAATAATCTCTCAGGCCGAAAAAACCCGTCGGATGTTAATAACAGAAATTGAGCAGAGGATAAGTAAGGAAGCAGTTAAGAAAGCTGGCCAATTGTTAGGAGAGGCTTTATCTGAAAATATCCGTAAAATTATCCATAATAACTTGGTTAAGGAATTTATTGAAGGACTATCCAAGAAAATCGGGAGTTTAGATATTCCTCAGGATTTATCAGAGGTAAAAGTTAGGTCTTCTTTTGAATTGACTTCTGAAGAGAAAGATAGTTTTATCAGAATTTTCCAGAAGATTTCTTCTCAGGAGGCAGAGGTTGTTTTTGAAAAAGATTCTAAGTTAATTGCTGGGGTTATCGTGGCTTTGGGTAGTTTGATTATTGACGGGAGTCTTCAATTTAAGATAAGAGAAAGGATAAAGGAATTAGAAGGAGAGTAAAGAATATTAAGGACTAAAGGTATGGAAGAAGTAAATAATAAGAGGCAGGGTTTAGAGTTCAGTTCGGCTTTTGAAGTCAGGGAAGTAGGTAAGATTAAGTCAGTGCAGAAGTTTATTGTCTTAGCCTTAGGGCTTCCTTCTTGCGTGAGCGGGCAGATGGTAGAATTTTCTAATGGGGTTAAAGGTTTAGTGATTGGTTTTACTGAAGAGGAAGTTCAGATATTAGTGTTAGGTTCAGCAGTAGATTTGAAGGCTGGAGATGAAGTCTATAACAAAGGAGAATTTCTTAAACTCCCGGTAGGAAAGAATTTTTTAGGCCGGATAGTAAACAGTCTTTGTGAGCCCCAAGATGGAAAAGGTCCTATTGAGCCTGACGATTTCTATCCAGTATTTAGAGATGTTCCTGGAGTTATGGACAGAATTCCGGTGGATCAAACTTTAGAGACAGGAACTTTAAGTATAGACGCAATTATCCCTATTGCTAAAGGTCAGCGTCAGCTTCTTATTGGAGATAGACTTACCGGGAAAACTACTGTAGCTGTAGATGCTATAATTAGCCAGAAAGGTAAAGATGTAAATTGTATTTATTGTTGTATTGGCAAGACCTATTCTAATCTTTTGAAGATAGTAGATATTTTGAGAGATAAGGGAGCTTTAGATTACACAATCATAGTAAGCGGGATAGCTTCTACTTCGGTGGGTGAGCAGTATTTAGCTCCTTATACAGCAGCTATGTTAGGAGAATATTTTATGTATAATGGTAAAGATGCTTTAGTAATCTTTGATGACTTAACCCGCCACGCCTGGGTTTACCGCCAGATTTCTTTATTGTTAGGTAGAGCTCCAGGAAGAGAAGCCTATCCTGGGGATATATTCTACATCCACTCTCAGCTTATGGAGAGGGCGGGGTATCTGAAGCCAGAATTGGGGAAAGGTTCTATGACTTTCTTCCCCATCGTAGAGATTCAGCAGGGTGATGTTACTGGTTATATCTCTACTAATATAATCTCTATGACTGATGGTCAGCTCTATTTCAGTACTCCTTTGTTTAACAAAGGTTTTAGGCCAGCTATAGATTTAGGACTTTCAGTTTCTCGAATTGGCAGTAAAGCTCAGTGGCCAGCAATGAGGGCTTTTAGTCGAACTTTGAGATTGGAGTATCTGCAGTATAAAGAACTTCTCCAGATGACTCAGCTGAGAGCTACGGGTTTGTCTAAAGAGGCTGAAGCTTCTTTAAAAAGAGGAGAAGCTATTACTCAACTCTTAATCCAGGATAAGAACCAACCCGTAGAAATGGAGAGGCAGATTCTTTGGCTGTTTGCTTTAAATTTAGGGGTTTTAGATAACTTATCAGTTGCTGAAATAAAGAAGTTTAAAGAAACTTTTTTAGAAAAAGTGAAAGAGCAGGAACCAGAGATTATTTCTGAACTGCGGGAGAGAAAAGAATTAACTAAAGAAATTGCTGAAAAGTTAAGGAAGTGTTTGCAGAGATATTTTGAAGAAGTTTAAGTTAAGGTTTTCTCTTAAGGAAGCAAGGTAGAGATGGCGGTCTTACCTCAGGTTAAAAAAGATATGCAGTTTTATCAGGGGCTTTATTCTTTGTTGAAAGTTCTTAAGGGTATAGCTGTATCCCAATATCAAATTTTAGAGAAGAAGATAAAGTCTTTTGATAAGTTTTCTTATGTGGTAGAAAGTTTTTTAGAAGGTATAGATGTGAAAGAAGTTAAGCATCCTTTTGTTAAGGCTGTTAATGAGAATAAAGCTGTAGTAGCTATTACTTCTGATTCCGGTCTCTTAGGAGGACTTAATATGCAGGTGGCTAGTTTAGCTTTCGATGAATTAGAAAGCAAGGACGATATCTTAATAATTGTAGGAGAAAGAGGTAAACTCTATGCTCAGGAGCATGGTTTAAGTTATAAAGGGTTTCCCGGAATTACTGAGGAAAGAAGATTAGATTTAGCCCTAACTTTAAGGGACTATCTTTTAGAAAGAGTGATTAATGAGGAGGTAGGAAGAATAGTGGTTATTTATCCTAAGGCTTTATCTTTAATGCTTCAGAAGATAGAAAAATACACTCCTTTACCTTATGGAGAGTTAGCAGAAGATAAAGGCCATCTTATAAATTTAGAGGAATTTATTCAAGAGTCCAGTTTAGATAATATTGTTGAATATTTAGTCTATCTCTGGGTGGGTAAGACTCTCTATGAGATTTTGGGGTTTGCTCGTTTAGCAGAATTAGCAGCCCGGTTTATCCATTTAGAAGAGAGTTCTCAGAAATTAGAGGATTTACAAAAAGGGCTTAAACTTAAATATCATAAACTGCGTCACGAGTTGACCGATAAAAGTATGAGAGAGCTTTTTGCTGCCCGGGTGATTTATTCTAAGTAGAGAAAAATGGATAAAAATAATTTTCGTTCAATAGGAGAAGTAATTTCTGTGCAGGGTCCAGTTGTAGATGTAAAATTTTCTAAGCCTGAAGACGTCCCAGAAATATTTGAAAAGGTTTTAGTAGAGAGGATAGAT
>Ga0180300_10000682_pt1 | contig 15209 bp, 14 predicted proteins | sample GuaBasSediGuay15_FD_121798 | JGI IMG/M metagenome (GOLD analysis project Ga0180300, IMG submission 121798) | Subseafloor sediment microbial communities from Guaymas Basin, Gulf of California, Mexico - Guay15, Core 4569-2, 21-24 cm | ecosystem: Environmental > Aquatic > Marine > Hydrothermal... | reverse complement strand
GTTATATAAGTTACAAATGGTCTTAAAGTATCTCTTTTTGTAAGTGTTCTGTCAAAATCAAAGATTATTATTTTCATATTTTATCTACATCTAGTAATGCTTCTTCAATGGGATTTAAACTTACTGTCTTAATAAGTTTACTAAGATAATATATACATTCGACAAAGAAAGGAGCTAAATCATCTTTATATAAATCATCGAATTTCTCTTCTTTAAAAGAGAAAAAATCTTTTAAGGGTTTTAAAGATCTTTTTGTCTTTACATAGCTCATAGTTGCTAAAATATCGCCCAATATCCATCTTACAATAATGCCTTCTTTGTAATCTAAAACTGGCTCCATATCTCCATCCACGGCCATTTTATAAAGAAGATAGGGAAAATCTATGCCTGCATGAATGGGCAAAGCTAAAGAACCCCAGAATCTTGGATTGACTTCTATCAACCATCCTTTTTTTTCATCTTCATTAAACTTAAATTCAACCATTACAACCCCATGCCATTTAAGGGAAGTCAATAAGTGTTCCGCATATTCTTCAATAACAGGATTTTTAACACTTATTCTTTTAGTACTCGTACCACCTGTAGCGATTTTTTCTCTTAATCGTTTATGTGTAAACTTTGCTCGTAGTTTACCTTTATTAAATAACATTGAAACTCCATATCCATCACCCTTTACAAATTCTTGAATAATAGGATATTCTTCAACTTCCAAATTATTTTTTTCTATTATTGAAACATACATTTTTAACAGATCTTCATAAGATGTGACATAAAAAACTCCTTTTGCACTATTACTATTAACTAATTTTACGACTACTTTCTTTTTTTTACCAATCTCATTCCAGATATTTTTTAGATCTGACAAATTCTTAGGCTTAAATGTTATAGGTGTAGGAATGTTTAGTTGATTAGCTATTTTGTGAAGAAGATCTTTTTTATGGACAGACTTTAAAGATTGAAAATTATGTATGGGTATTTTGGTTCCCATCTTGTCAAACTCATTAATGTATTTTGCCACTATAAAAATCTCTTCATGAACAGGAAAGTAAACTGTTGGATTCAATAATTTGAAAGTTGTTTTTAAACTTTCAACAAACCCTTTTGGATTCCTATAAAAGGAAGGGTAAGAAAATGAATAACAGCAATATTTAGATCTTTTAGCCATTGCTATATTAAATGCATCACCAACAGCAACTTTTAAATTCTTCAAAGAAAGACTTCTCAGAATATTATACGCTACTCTATTCCAACCGTAAGTAATTACTACATCAATATTATTTCCACTGGTTTTTTTTATCATCTTTTATTCTTTTCCTTACTTATTATAAGAATTAATGTAGGTAAATATGGCGTTTGCGTATAATTTTGTATTTTCTCTTGAATAATATCTTTCAGCGGTTTTGCGTGCCGCTTTTTTATATCTTTCAAGAAGATCTTTATTAGCACTTATTTCAAGAATCGCTTGTTTTATATTTTCTACATCCTTAGTTCTTGCATTTATTCCACAACAATACTCTCTAATAATTTGAGTTAAATCATTTTCTGTCTCAGAAATTACAAGTATAGCCAATCCTGCCGCCATATAATAATATATTTTACTTGGTATCATATAATTTTCTGTTCCTTTTTGATAAGATACTACTCCTATATCGCCTGCGCTGAGTGAATATGGTAATACTTCTTCAGGCTGAAAAGGTAATAGAGTAATATTTTCCAAACGATATTTTTGAATGGTCTTCTTTACAAGAGTCCATTTTGGACCTTCACCAATGAAAAGAAAGTGAATATTCGACTCGTTAGCAAGTTGTTTTGCAACATCAAGAATCGTTTCTATATCATGAGTATTCCCCATATTTCCTGAATAGATCACTGTTATCTTGTTCACTAAATTGTACTTTCGAGCAAACCCATTTTCACGTTTCGGTAACGGTTTAATAAAATTAATATCTGACCAGCATGGAATCGTAATAATTTTTTTAGCGTCTGTTTTTAAAACATCGAATTTCTTTTCTAGATGATTGGTCATACCTCGTCCGATTGTTATTACCATATTTGAATTTTCCAGCACAATACGATTCAGAAAATTCCACACTTTGGTAAGCATCCCATTCTTGAGGCGGCCCAAACTGATAAGAATATCGGGATATATATCATATACCAATATCACGTATTTCTGCCTTCTAACCAACTTAAACAGAAGACCAATAAGTCCCAAAAATGGTGGATTGGAAACAATGAATAGAAGTGACCTGGTTGGCTGAGTGTAAACTGTTATCAAGGCACCCCAAAAATAACGAAGCCAAGATATAATCCGCGTAAAATTGTTACTTCGATCATATTCAGTACCAGTTTTTATGGTCAGAGATTGATTTCCTCTTCGATGAGCCGTGTGGGGATGCCCTGTATATAATAACGAAGGTGACCAAATGCGGGCCAAATCTTCTGCTAACTCACGAAACAATGGCCCTGCCATCTGATTGAGGAAAATGATTTTAGTCTTCTCGTTTCTCAAGATATCGTTCTCTGAAGCACACGAATGGACTTTTCCAGCTCCTCCCCAAAAACTCTAAAGCTCTGGTCCAAACACTTGAATAGAGAATTACTATTTTCCTTTAGTTTTAAATCTAGTTCTTCTAACAAAAACAAGGCGATAATTATCAGCCTTTGAATCTCATCACTCCAATCCACAAAGGGCCAATCCTCCATCAAAAAATGTGACCCAATGGGTTTACCTTTTAAGGCTTCTTCAACCCTCTTACTTAAACCTTGAGGAAAACGTGATGATAATGAATACACAAGACCATCGAATGCAACTTGTCGTCTTGAGGTATATTCCCAGTCGATAAGCCATGACTGATCACCATTTACCAACACATTGGCTGGCTGAAAGTCTCCATGAGTTTGGGAAATGTGTATCTTTTTGGGACCGTTTTGGATCAAAGCTACAATTATCTCTGAAAGACCATCAGTTTTTCTCTGGATGTCTTCCCGCTCGTGTAAGCTAAGAAGCTTATTTTCCCTTATTTGTTCCTTAATCCCTCTATTGATCTCCTCAACATAATTTTTGATTTCTATTTCATTTGCGGTCTTCGCTAAGAGTTTAAAAAGATCCGAGGCCACACTCTTTACTCCATCCTTAGCGTGAGAGGCATCTTTTAACCGGTTTACAGGTGTTCCCAAAATTAAATCCTCACTATACCACGACTTGTCATTGGCAACTTTTTGTATTCTCGGTACGGGCAGATAAGGATTTTCATCTCTCACCTTTATTTCATTAATCATAAATTCTTTTTTGAATCCAAATTTCTTTATCACAAACGCACAGCCTTGGTTATAATCCAGTAAACGGATATGGTGGTTTCCTCCAACGATCAGAAGATTTTCCGCCCGATTCAGAGCTGGATAAATTTCCAGACCGGCCGAAGCAAACCATTTGGAAGTCATTTGATTAGTCGCAAGTAAAACATATATCTTTTGAAATGAACGACGCCACCATTTGGGACTTCTCCAGAACTCCCGAATTACCTGAGCAAAGGTCTTCCTAGTGATTTCAGGAACAAAAATAGCATTAAGATATGGGTTGCATAACCAAATCTGCCCTTTATGATACGTATTTGGGCTAAAACCCCCTTTCTTCCATCTCACTTGATAAGGCTGCCCAAGCCATTCTTGAAGAAAACCGGCCAGCGTCCGTTCCAAGATCATATCAAAGGGTTCTCGCTCTAACAGAAGGCTAATTCTCATGGTTTAATTAACCGCAGGAATAGAAGACGAAAGGGTAAAAAGATTAGAAGTTGAGAAAAGCAGAAGGTTAGAGCTTAAGGAGATTATAAAACTCATTAGAAACAGAACTTCTCAGCGTTCATTTCCATGGAATTTAGCATGGCAATTAATTGCTCATACTCATCATCCAGATTATTGAATCTATCTCGCTCTATATAGCGACATGCCAAGCAGAATTCCAGCCAGCATTGCGTTTCCGATGCTTCCTGCATAGCGTCAGTTATTTTATTCTTGAATACAGCCAGATAACGCCTTTTCCGCCAACCCTCAGCCAAATTAGCACACACAGATCTTGAAGATCTTCGAATCCGATCAACCAGGGAAAACTTTTCGTCAGAGGGGAATGCTTTCGTCATTTGAAAAATTGCCATCGCCGCATCAAAAGCACGCCGATATACCTCAAGATCCCTGAAATGCCGAATATCCCTCTTCCTCTCCATCAGTTCCCTTCTCATCTTCTGATCTTCTTACCTTCTCAACTTCTTCTTTTCTTATCTTCTCAATTTCTCAACCTCTCCCATAATCTCATCCCTCACTATCTCTACCGGTTGCAGGCAATCCAAAACATGCCAGTTATTAAAGGAAGAAAGTTCCTTATACAGTGCAAGTCGTCTTTGAAGCACGTCCTCTGAATCAGGAAAGGGTTCATTTTTCTGTCTTGAGCGCCGCAAGGACTCTTCCACCGGAATGATCAGCAAGAAACTCGCATCAGGCTCAGGGGTCAACCCCTTAAGAATTCTCCACAGGATCCATCGATCGATCTTTACGTCTGGAAAGTTCAATTGAAAGTCAATCCAGGTATCCCACAAATAGCGATCAGCAATAATGACTCGTCCGAGAATCCTGGATATTCGGACATATATTCCATAGACTAGCATAAGGTCTAAGATGGCAATGGAGAGCCATAGATTCCGAACCCAGGGTTTCTTAAAGACCCTGGCACGCTCTTCATTGCGCCCTGAAGGGAGGAGTCTTCTGCCCAAAACACGCCTCAGTCCAGTCTTGAAAGCATTGAAAAGACCTGTATATCCACCGCGGGTCCAGAGATAAATAGGGCTTTCGCCTCTTTTTCTCAGATCATCTAGCAGTAGTTGGATCTGGGTGGACTTTCCAGCCCCGTCTATTCCGCTGAAAGCGATGAGTTGTCCTCGTAAGAATGCCATCAGTCGTTATTGTCTAAGAAGAGCAGAACGTAAGAAGATTAGAAAATCAGATTTCTGCCGTTTTACGAATTTTTAGGTTTTACGTTAAATGTTTTAAGTGTTACGCTTTAAAATTGAGATTTCAAGCTTTTGGTGAATCTGCCTTAATTGATTTAATAAGGGCGTGCAGCATTGCTGAAATTCGTTTAAGTTCTTCAACAAATTCTTTTTGGGATTCGTCGTCAACAATGCCAATTTGTCGCGCAATATATACCTGAGTTCTTAATTCGGCAGCAGATCCCTTGGCAATGTGTAAAAAACGAATAAATTCCGCCTTTGAATCGCGTTCTGCTCCCTCTGATATGTTACTTGGAATGCTGATAGCCGCTCGGGTCATCTGATCCTTAAGACCGTAATCCTTACAGTCCTTCAATACCTCATAAACCCGAACAGCTAACCTGCAACCGCGTTTCCAAACTTCCAATTCTTCGAATGAACGGTAAGCCACCTCAAATTCCACCCCCAGCCCTACACAACTTAACACCTAAAACCTAAAACGTAACACTTAAAACTTAAAAACATCACGTATTAATCCGCCTGAACGTCAAATCCATGAGCCTTTTAAGGTAAAAGAGGGGCAATCGCTTTTCGCTCTTTATCCCGTATCTCTCCCGCATCCACTTCTGATCCGGGAAAATCCCGCGCCAAAGGCCGGAGAGATCATCATAAAGCAGGGCGGTGAAAATAATATAACCGATGCGGCTGAATTTTTTTTCATCCGGATTGAAGAAGCCCAGCTGTTGCAACCAGCGAGTAATCAGATATTCTTTCCAAGCGGGTGGCCGTAACCTGTGGAGCACGCCGTCCGGGATGGGTGTGTTGAATAGTATCTTGGGAATAGCCAAGGAAAAGTAGACGGGCGTTCTAACCCGGAAGCGCTCGACCAGACTTACAAAGTCTCGCCAATTCACGGTCGCATGAGTCACAAATCGGTCAATGTCCAAATGCAGGCGAATCCCCGGCTTGCATACATAAGCATGAGAGGCGTTGTGAATCGCTAACTGGAAGAGATTATCTTCAGGGCACAACATCCTAGCTGCACTGCCCTCTATGGGAATGGATTGTTCCAACAAGTCTGCAACGGCAGGCTCTCGTGTTGCCTCAAACCAACGTCGAGCTACCAGTGACCATTGAATGTTCAAGCGCATTGTATAGTTTCCATCAAGCATTCGTCCATATTCAGCCCGCCCGTTAGATAGATCTGGCAGACATTGAGGTAAGGAGTCACCAAATAGGGCCGTGTATCCAATATCTGTAAGAACATGATGCACAATGGGTATTTCCTCACGTCTGACCAATAAATCCAGGTCGCCGAATACAAAGCAGCCGGGGCAAGGGTAAATAGCCTTTGCTAATGCTCCATTTTCGATCACAATGGTCGTTACTCCCTCTTCCGCCAGACGGGCGGCGATGCGGTCCAGCTCGGCCAGGTAGGCAGAGATGCGTTGGTAACTTTCCTCGTGGGCCTGACGCCAGTGGGCGGGTACGTTGTCAGGGCCAAGTGCATTCATCAAGGCGTGGGCAATGATAGGTTCAACGCGGTTCCTCTGGGCAAACTCCCAAATATCGATGTCTCCCATCTCTCTATAGAGTGAAACAAAGTCTGACCTTGAAGAGAGATCACCAATTGCCAAGCGGTTGGCATATCTAAAAAAAGATATCCACCTATTTTCACTTATCATTCTTTATAAGTTTCCTGAACACCCAGTAGCAAACTCAATCGCCTTCCATAAGTCCTTCGCCGCCTGCTCCCATGAGAACCGCTTCACATTTTCGTATCCCGCCTGCTGCAAATAACGCTTTAGTTCAGGTTGAGTGATTATTTCTACTAAAGCTTTAGCAATAGAATCAACAGACAAAGGATCGAAGGTGGCCGCGCCTTTTCCAGCAACCTCCGGCATAGAGGCCACGTTCGAGCAGGCCACCGGGCAGCCGAAAGACTGCGCTTCTATTATAGGCAAACCGAACCCCTCGTACAGGGAAGGTAAAACCAAGGCCGATGCGTTCTTGTAGAGCCAGGCGAGGATGTCGTCGGAGACGTAGCCAATGTATTTGACCTTTTCCCAAAGTCCTGCCTTCATTACTACCTTGTCTATGCTGCTTTTATAGTCGCTTGCATCGGGTGTTTTTGCACTCCCAACCAGAACCAAGCTTAAGTTCGAATGGCGACGTGAAATCAGGGCGAACGCCTCCACAAGGGCCCTCACATTCTTATGCGGACCATAACTTGATACACATAGAAAGTAAGGCCCTTGTAGCTTAAGGGGGGGCTCGGTCAGACAAGAGTCTTTATGAGCAAGCAGGCTGGGCCTTACCCCCTCAACCGTCATAAAAAGCCTTGGCACGGCTTCCGGAAAGCTTTTTTTGATCTCACTTTTGGAAAAGTTTGAGACCGTCACCACCGCCCTGCTCCGCGCGATGGAAACTGGGATCATCCGGCCCCAGTAGGCGAGCTTGGTAGGCTCGAAGAGCCGGGGGTAAGCTTTATACAAAAGGTCATGGACAATCACAATGTTGACTGTGGGGGCCAAGAGAGGCACCACGTAGTTTGAGACCAAGCAGTCAAGACGGTATTTCAAGCACAGAAGTGGCAAGATCGCCTGCTCCGCCACCACCCTCGAAAGGCGAGAACTTCCAAACAGGCCGGGAACTTTCACAAAGTGGAAACTTCCCCCCTTGAAGCCGTATTCTTTCAGAGAGTCACCCACACCGATGATGAAAAACTCGGCGTGTACATCTATTTTGCCGAATGCCTTGATAACATTAGTTATATATACTTCAGCCCCGCCCTGCCCGCCGGGGGAATAAGGAAGGAGGTTTATACCTATGTTCACTTTGACGCTCCCACATAAGAGATGGGGCCTCTGATCCATTTAGTAGCTTTACGATCAGGCTGAGTCTTACGAATCTCATGGCCGGTCGCCCCAATAATTGCCCCAATAACCAATAGTATGCCATAAAGGCCAGTATAATGCCCGAACATTATCAAGAGAAAACCACCGGTTACAATATGTCCGTAGGCTGTAAATTTATGCTTGAACAGAAAACGCTCCCACTTCATAAAAAGAGCAATAAGCATTAATATACCAACTATTCCGACATCACCGATCAGACGCGTTAAAGTATACGCCGGTGCAACTGAAAACCTACCCCGTAGGAACCAACTGTCAACACTTTGTAAAGCATATTCTGCTCCTCCTGCGCCATTACCCACAAGGAGGCCGAAAGGGTTTTCCAAAAAGAAATACATGAGTGATGTATCGAGGTAGCTGGCAAGCCCTCCTCTTCCTTCTTCAAGATTAATTTTGGGACTAATGTATATTTCAAACAGATTGGTTAGAGTCGCCTCACCTATAAGGAGCAAGGATATTGATATAAAAACGATCCCAAAGCCTAACACGCCAAAGCTCTTGACTCTTCCTGTTGTTATGGATGCAAAAAAGAGGTAAGTAAAACATAGTATAATAGCAAACCATGCGCCCACAGAAAATGTCATAAATATTCCAAGAATCAGCAAGAGCGTGTCCCTTCGCCAGTGTTTCATTCTTGGGAGACCTTGGAGGAAAGACTGCCAGCAAAGAACAAGAAAAAGTGCCAGAACAAAATTTATCCCGGCGTACTTCGGCTCGCCGCCTAGGCCGCTCAACCTTGGCACAACTATCCCGCCCAACTGGACAATGTAGGTTTGGAATACATCCGGATTATACTGTGGGGCTCTCATAATCCAGCCGCCTCTGAACCAGGGCAGTGACAAATAATAAGCAGCAACCTGATAGAGCCCTGTGATAACGTTAAACAGATTGCCTGCGATATATCCTCGGATTGTCGCTACCACGTCATCACTATTGTGCCCGAACCAAATACCCGTAAGAAGGAGACCCCAAATAAAGAAAAAATGAGCCAATTGAATTGGATACCTAAAGGTAGACTGAGCTATGCCTGCACCCATGGTTCTGGCGAATTCGTATCTGAAACCGCAAGTATAATCATAAACCATCCAGCCGAAGGTTAGTACGCCCACATAAAGCAAGAAACAGACAAGCAGATATTTCCCAGGAATAAATGAGGGTTCGTTAGACCTGTAAAAGGGATGCAATAGGAAGATGATAATACTTATAGGAAAGATCAACTTTGCCCACGTAAACAATGTCAGCCATTCGAATGAGACACTTTGAAGTGGGATCAAAAAAGCGGCCCAATACAAGAATCTTGCTCTTTTCCCCGCTATAGAGAATAAAAGAACCAGTATACAGCCCTGAATGAATAAGTAAATAGCTTCAAACATTATTTAACCCTTACTCGCCTTTGGTCGCCGTGCAACAAATTTTCCGCTCAAGTTTCCCATCTGTCTCATATCTGCTCGTTTCTTCAACCAATTTCAAGTCAGCACCTCCGGTAATAAAACTAGATTCAGGTAGTTAGACAGATTGTGCAAGTATGAGAACAATTCTTTTACCCCCACATACTCATCCCCCAACTCCCAGGCCCAATGAATAGTTATAGGCAGATAGTAAATCTTGGGTTGTTTAAGAACCGGCTCGTAAAACAATAAATGCTCTTTTATCGAGAAGGCCCTGCCGTATAATCCCCTGTAGGAGGGCAGGTACAATGTGCCATTAAGAAAGACGGGGCCGAAATACCCACCGAATATGCCTATAGATTCCGGACCTCCGAAAACTGCCTTGAAATACCTGCCGAAAACCAGGAAAGCTGTGGCATCAAATGCATTGAACGGTGGTATAATAGTGTTCGTTGTTATCCCCGCATCTTCCATCTTCTTAAGGGATTTTTTTATGTTGTCTTCTACTTCGGGCTCCGTAAGACCGATGTATTCTCCCCCACCTTTAATACTCACCCTGTGGGTCAATCCATGCAGAGCTACTATACTTCCGCAGTTTGTAAGTTCTCTTATTATAATTATTTCCTCTTCGGTAAGATCACGGCATTTGGTGTCAAAAGGGTCCAAAGGATTGCCCACAATAAGCGGTGTAACCCCTAAAATTATCGGGATTTTGTATTCTAATATTATATCCCGGAAGCGCAAAAACCTTTCTGTTGGAATGTCCCAGCGGGGAAAGTCATCCACTCGCAAGATAATGTTAACTCTTCCTTGTTGTTCTCTTGACTGATTTTGAATAGCCGCCTGAAGTTTAAGTATCCGGTAATAGAGGTCGTAGTCTCTTTTAGTCGTTCTCCTATACAGCTTACTGAAAAACCAATATACTCGACTTCTAACGCATAGGTTCTTATCAAACAATATTGAAAAGGGAGAAGGTCTTGAGAAGTTTTTAGACGCCCCATAGAGCGCAGCTGTTTTTTCCCAGTTGATCTCAATCTTACCTTTCATTAATAGCTTCCTGATAGGCGGCACACATCTGTTCAGCAATAGCTTCCCAGCTTAGTTTTTGGGCCAACCTCTTGCCGTTTTCCCTCATCTCGGCAATAAGCTTCGGATGCTCGCACCCGAACTTTATGGCATCGGCAAACCCTTTGGGAAACGGATCTGCCACCAATCCCACACAGTATTTCCGGACCAAATCGGCCACATTGGAACCCTTGGATACAATCACCGGACAACCAAAAGCGCATGCCTCGGCGAAGACCAGAGGAAACCCCTCGAACCGTGAAGAGATAACTAAACAATCTATCTGCCGGAAGAAGTGGGGGACCTGTTCCTTGGGTATCTCGCCAAGGAACTTGATGTTCTTTGAAACCCCCAGTTTAACTGCTATATCTTTCAGTATTGGTATCGACCCGTACCAGTCCGGCCCTGCTATCAATAGGTGGAGATTCCTTATCCCATAATTATTTATTGCTACACCCAGGCCCTCAAGGAGCAGATCCAGCCCCTTTACCATGATGTCTATCCGCCCTAAAAAACCGAGGGTAATCCGTCCTTCCCCGGTGTGTTCCAGATCGTCTATCCAATGGGGTGCATCCGGGCTTAAATGTTTCCTTTGGGTAATACCGTTTGGAAATATCTTGATCCGGGTTTTTACACCGTACCGCCTCAAAAGACTTAAGTCCTTAGGCGAAAACACATGCACCCATTTGGCTCCATTAAGGAACCTCAATCCCAAAATCGTTCTAAAGACCGATTTCTTTAAGTCTTCACCCTTGATGTTCAAGAAACCAAAAGCTCCGTGAGGGGAATAGACATAGGCTATGCCCATAAAACTAGCCAGTTGTGCGACCAATAAGGTTTCAAGACCATAGTATCCGGCGTGGAGGTGAAAAACATCCAGGCTCTTTATTGAAGATCTGAGGACCATAGCCTGCTTTGACCTTAAGCCTTTTAATGAAAATATTTCTGAAATATCCATTATCTCAAAGCCGTCTCGTGCATGCAAATATCGTTCGGGCTTCCAGGAGTACAAAAACACTTCATGGCCCAAAAGCTGCTGGTGCTTGGCGAGATTCAGCGCAGCTATACCTGCGCCGTCGCACGGCCTTCCTAGCGATTTATAGAAATGACCTATTCGCAACTTCCTCCCCTTATCTAAGAAGCGATTCGTAGAATTCCGCATACCTTGGGGCCAGGGCGTCCCAGGTGAGCCTTTCTCTAATCTTTTTCTTTGTGGCTTCTGACATCATCTTATGCTTATCGGGGTCATTAATAAGACTTAAGACCGCCTCGGCCCAATCGTTGATATTAAAACCCTTCATAAGATAGCCGTCTACCCCAGGGGAGACGATATCGTCGGGGCCGGCGGCGTGGGAGGCGATGACCGGCAGGCCGAAGTACATGGCTTCTAAAAGAACCATTCCATAGATCTCGGAATATGTCGGCAAAAGGAGGCAATCGGCCTGGATATAGTGCCGAGGAAGATCGCTTTGCATGACTTTCCCAACGAATTCCACCCGGTCCGAAAGATTGCGTTCTTTGGCAATATGAACGCACTTCTTTATGTCCCGACCGTCGCCCACCACCTGTAGCTTCACGTCGGCTCCTTGTCTTAGAAGATAATCCATAAGCTCCACAAGAAATGGAACTTGCTTCGGTTTCTGGATATTTCCCACATAAAGCAGTCGGAAAACTGTGCTTTGTTGGCTACTTTTTTGATAACTAATGGTAAACCGGTCAGTATCAAGGCCGATGGGTAGAACGGTGATTTTGGTAAACCCTTTTTTCCGCAAATAATCAGCCGCCGCCTTTGTCTTGCATAGAGCATACTTTATACTTTTTCGCAAGACAGGCACGCCTAACGCATCCATAAGCATTATTTGAACGCGGCGTGGCCCCACATTGTCGTGATACTTGCCCTGCCCAAGAATAACGGGTATACCCCACTTACTCACCTCGCGAGCCACCGTGATCGAGGTATACTGCCAGTGCTCCTGAACTTGAACGATCTGATACTCCCCTTGCCGAAGCAAAGTAAGAAGACCGGGAAACACCCCCTGGTCTCCGAGAAACCTGTAGTAAGGTAGGTGAAACACCCTTACCGACGGCGCAGCCTTGGTTACATAAAACTTTTTTGTTGGGCTTGCCGTGAATACATCACAAGACCAACCCTCTTTTGCCACCGCCTTGGCCAGACCCACCTCTTGGAAATTGTAAAAACCGGAGCGAACGGGAATGCCGCTAGTCCGGACAATGGCCAGCTTGGGCTTATGGATAGACCGAGACTTCTGCATCGGCGCAGTTCCGCCTGACAAGTATAAACGAATGGATCGGCCCGACTAAAATCAGCGGTATTAGAGATATTACAGTGGCAAGAGGAGCGCCCATCACACCCCACACCTTAACCAGGAATATCGTAAGGGGTATATTTACAATCGCCCCACATACCATAGCGATGGTCTGATAGCCCATGGCGTTGAGACCATTTAGGAACATGCCAAAGCATTTAACCCATACGAATACCACTGCCCACAGGGCCAAGGCGAATACAACTTCCAACCCGAAGCTTAGTCGTACTCCGGACCAAACACTTATCAAAGGTCTTACCAGAAAAGCCAACGCAAATGCTAATGCTGCGATACCCCCCACCGACATTATCCATGTCTTTTTAACCGATCTGCGTATCCATACCCAGTCGCTGACGGTGGCCGCGTCAGTATAAAAATTCCACAATGGCGACATGAAAGTAGAATACAGGGTCACAATCATGAAGTATATTTTAAGTACAAGGTTGTATTCACCGGCAATCGAAACATTTACTATTTTATTTACGATCAATGTATCGGTAGTGAACAATACAAGATAAGATAGATTCAAAAGCCAGAATTGAAACGCCGAAAACACCAACTTAGTGACATTGATCCAGATCGTCTTCAATCCGGGCATGACAATGCGCCAACCTTGCATAATAAAGAATACGCCGGTGAGGGCAAGGTTGATAATAAACTTCATGGCAAATGTGACAAATACAAGAACAAGAAGTTTATTTTCAAAAAAATACGCAACACCAATACCTATTAACGGAGGAATAACCGTCGTTGTTACCTCATAAGTAGCCACAAATTTGAAGCGGTGATAGGCATAGGTAACATGGCCAATCTGAGTGAACGGCAGGCTCAGCAGGTAAAAAATAGTGGCGAGAAAAAAGTAGGAACCCACCCTTTGAGCTAAAGAGGCATCAGTGATGGTAAAAAGGCGTCCATAGTCCACAAACTGCTGTGACAGAAATCCAAGGAACCCTATTACCACAACAATCATGAAGAGAAACCACTGGGAGGAGAAGAATACATCCTGTTCTTGTTCCTGGGCGGAGCCGTGTTTCAGTACCGCCAGCTCGTTCCTTACCGCGGGCCCCAGCCCCAGGGTAAAGCAGGTAAGCAATCCGGTAGAGGAGGTGATAACTGCCCAGACTCCGTATCTTTCTGGGCCAAGCATTCGTGGAATCAGAGCCAGAAGAGCAAAATTGCCGATTAAGGAGAGCACCCGTGTTCCAACAAGCCAGCTTCCGCCTTCGAGTACGTTCCTAAGAGAATAAGCTCGACTGCCGCCTTGCTGTGCAGAATTTAAACCACTACCCACGCCAGCGATACAAGATTTGGGGCCAGAGTTAGCCATTTTGATTATTTTTATAGTCTTTTTCTTGCATAAGAATGCTTCACCGCTCTTAAGAGGGTTAAGCCCGGCTTACCCAGCAGACCGAAGACTGTCGCGTAAAACCAAAAGTGGGGTGATCTTCGGAACTCCTTTAGCTTTAACAATGCCGAGACCAACCGGAGGTAAGTTTTACTATCCCGCTCTCGCGCTGCCTTGAGGGAATGGTAGGAATCCTTAACCATATTTTTAGATATCCGTCGGAACGTTGAAAATCCGTATGGCTCTCCCGAGGTAAGTTCGCGGGCCATCTCAAGGAGGTCTTTCATCATGTAGTCATCTTTATATGACCAATGCTTACGGTTTTCGATCCTGACACGAAGCAAAGGATCCGAAGTATAATATCCGTCGGCTCTTTTCAATGCCGAGCCAACTATGTACATATTAGGGTAAATACTCTCTGCCCACCTGTAGGCTCCTTCTATGTCCAGGAGATCCTGCCTGATGACGATCCTCGACATATGATGGGATAGCAAAAACAGATGCTCAAGAGCATCTTTACCGGCAGAAAACCTTCGATCGATTTTGAAGTCGTGGCGTGTGGCCAAAGTCTTGTCTATGTCTTCGTCCCGAAAGAGCTCATAGGAACATATCACCACCCCTATTCTTTTGTCGGAACGGATAATTCTTGCCAACTTGTTTATCGCCCCATCCACCAAGAGATCATCATCTGAAAGCAACCAACAATAATCACCCCTCGCCCTCTCCAGGCCACGAATCATATTTAAAGCAATACCCAAGTTACATTCATTCCTAAAATATCTAATTCGTGGGTCATTATAGCTTTTTACTATTTCATAGGTATCATCCTCGGACGCATTATCACTGATTACAATCTCACCATTAATATCATCAAATCCCGCTGCCCAAGTGCTGTTTATTAACTGTCTTAAAAATTGGGAACGGTTAAATGTCGGAATAACCAAGCTCAAGTAGATAGACATCAGACTTTCCTCTATTTTTTTGTAACAACAGATTTAACCCAATCAAGCATCCGCCTGATTCCCAATCTTGTCTCAATCGAAGGAGACCACCCAATATTCGCTTGGACTTTTTTTAAGTTCGCAACAAATACTTTTTGGTCACTAGGTCGCCAATCAAGGCGTCTAAACTGGATTTTGTTCCCGGTCAACTCTTCCAGAAGGTTGAAAAGTTCAAGTAATGAGAGG
>Ga0180300_10000681_pt1 | contig 15214 bp, 15 predicted proteins | sample GuaBasSediGuay15_FD_121798 | JGI IMG/M metagenome (GOLD analysis project Ga0180300, IMG submission 121798) | Subseafloor sediment microbial communities from Guaymas Basin, Gulf of California, Mexico - Guay15, Core 4569-2, 21-24 cm | ecosystem: Environmental > Aquatic > Marine > Hydrothermal... | reverse complement strand
GCTGGATCCTCAGAGCACCGTCTACGGCGTAGCCAATGAATTCATCCGCATCGGCATCGAGACGCCCTTTGTACCGTTTTTCGAGCAACTGTACATAGCTGACCACCTGGCGCAGCGGTTCCTGTAAATGGTGCGAAGCTATGTAGCCCAGGCGTTTCAGCTCAGTGTTGGACTGCGCCAGTTCCTGGAGCGCCTGCTTCAGTTGCTCTTCTGCCTTCTTGCGGTCTGTGATATCGCGCGACAGTCCGAGGATGCCCACCGGCGAGCCATCCGCATCACGGAGGAAGCTCAACGTGGTCTCTGTCCACATGGTGGAGCCGCCCTTGCATTTGATCTCCAGGTCGATGGTCCATGAGCGGAACCGGTCATCGTCACCCTGGTATTCAGTGGCCAGCCCCTCCAGCAGGGTTTGGGCGGCAGTCTTCAGAGAAGCGGGCGTCAAGATTTCCTCGGGCGTCTGGGCCAGGGTCTCCTCCACCGTATAGCCCCTCAGCCGCTCCACTGAAGGAGTGACAAAGGTAAGCTGCATGTCCATGTTGACGATCCAGATAACGTCTGTCACGTGCTCCGCAAGCAGGCGGTACCGACTCTCGCTGTCCTGCAAAGCCTCCACCCACTGCTTGCGCTCCGTGATGTCACGAGCAATGCCGAGTACAAGATGCTGGTCTCTGATGTTGACCGGATAGGTCCGTATCTCCACTACCACACGCTGTCCGTCGCTTCGCCGTAAAGTCAACTCGTCGGGGCTGGTGGGCTGCCCCTGGGCGTTTCGGGCCAGAAGCTCGGCTGCTTTGGGGACTTCCTCCTGGGGCAGGAGGCCAACCTCGAGGAAGCTCTTGCCCATCAGCTCCTCTTTGGGGTAACCCACCAGTTCCTCTGCGGCCTTGTTGCCATCAACAAAATTGCCTTGCATGTCATTGAGATAGTAGGCGTCCGGTGCCGATTCGAAGATAATTGCCAGCCTCTCCTGTGAGCTTCTCAGATTGTCCTCAGTCCTCCTGCGCTCAGCCACTTCACTCTCGAGCTGGATCAACTGCTTCAAGATTCTGTCGTCCCTGTCCTGCAATCGATTGGCGATCAGCCCAAGCAGTGTCCAGGCAAGCCCAAACATGCTTATGATGGAGATACTCTCTATTAGCCCCAGCGGACGGATGTCCGGGGGTATAGCTCCGCGTATAGACATCCCGATCGCGGCTGCAACGGCCCCGCTGAAAGCATAAGGGACATACGACACAGCGATCGGCTTCCAGGTTGCGGCGGAGCAATAGGCAGACTCGGGTATCAGCCGCCCCAACACGTGGAGGGTAAGCAGACCTGCGGGGAGTCCTCCACCAGTGGCCAGCACAGCAGCCGCAGTCTGTGTCAGGGCGTCGCCCTTGGCCATGCCAACGGCCGCTGCTATCATGGCACTTATCAGCACAAGGGAGATGATCGCCAGTCGGGCGAACCAGGCAAAAGGTGCGGGGCGTGCGGCCATCCATGCAAACGAGCGACCTTCAAAGGCGGTGCCACGGCTGTCAACTACGTTGCTGTGTTCAGTCAGTTGCCCGGTCACGTTCAGGTCCATTCTCGTCCTCCTGCCTGTGAGAGGGACTCATCTTCTCTGCCTCTGTGATCGGTATGGTAAAACAGAACGTGGAACCATCCCCTGGCTGTGACTCGACCCAGATACGGCCACCGTGACGCTCTACGATCTTCTTGCAGACCGCCAGACCGATGCCCGTCCCGGGGTACTTCTCCTTGGTGTGCAAACGCTGGAATATCTGGAAGATGCGACCGGAGAACTGCGGGTCGATGCCGATTCCGTTGTCGCGCACAGAGAAGACCCAATCAGACATCGTTTCCCTGGCAGATATGTGCACCCGGGGCGGGTCCTCGCCTCGGAACTTGATGGCGTTACCGACCAGGTTCTGGAAGAGCTGCATCAATTGGGACTCATCGGCCACCACGGTTGGCAACGGATCGTGGGTAATCACAGCCCCACTCTCTTCAATGGCCAGCTTCAGGTTCTCGGTAGCCTCGTCGAGTATGGCCTCGCAGTCAGTGGGGGCGAACGCCTGGCCGCGCGTCGTAAGACGGGAATAGGAGAGAAGGTCGTTGATCAGCCTCTGCATACGGCTGGCCCCGTCAACAGCGTAGGCAATGAACTCATCAGCCTCGCTGTCAAGCTTGCCCTGGTAGCGCCGAGCCAACAACTGGACGTAGCTTGACACCATGCGCAGAGGCTCCTGCAAGTCATGCGAGGCAACGTAGGCAAACTGCTCCAGCTCGGCGTTAGACCGCTCCAGCTCGGCAACCGTACGGCTCAACTCGGCCTCGGCTTCTTTGCGCTCGGTGATGTCGCGAATGTTGATGACCAGGCCCTCCACCGCCCGGTCGTGGAGCAGATTGCGGCCTATGCATTCCAGGGAATGCCAGGAGCCGTCCGCGTGCTGGGCACGCACCTCCGTCTGCACGACCTCGTCTGTATCTTCGAGCAGCCGGTGGAATGCTTCGCCGAGCTTGAGCATGTCTTCAGGGTGGACCCTGTCAAACATGTTCTTGCCGGTGGCTGCATCCGGCTGACTACCCAACATTCGTTCTACCGAAGGACTTGCATAGGTTGTTCTCGCCTCCCTGTCCAGGACTACTACAGCATCCCACGATTTCTCTATGAGGGAGCGGAAGTGCTCTTCCTTGCGCCGCAAAGCCAGCTCCGCTTCTTTTCGGTCGCTGATGTCGCGCATCACCATCAACATCTCGGTTGGATTCCCCTCCGAGTCACGCAGGAAGGAAAGCGCTATCTCAACCCACACCGTGGAACCGTCCTTGCGATAGACCTCGACCTCGAGGGCGTGCTGTTTGAACTGTCCGACTTCATCCAGGTGGGCTGTGGAAGTCCCCGCCACGAGTGCCTGCGTGGCTGCTTCGAGCGACGCCGGAGTCAGCGCTTCAATTGGCGTCCGATTCATGGCCTCCTCAACACTATAGCCAAGGAGGCGCGGGGTGGACGGGCTCATATACGTGGGCCGCATGTTCATATCGGTGCAGCAGACCACGTCAGTCATGTTCTCTGCCAGCAGGCGATAGCGCACTTCGCTTTCCTGTAGCCTGTTGCGCGAGGTCTCCAGTGCGGAAAGCATTTGGTTGATATCGCCCGCCAGGCTGGCCAGTTCGTCTCCTCCCTTGACAGGGACCCGTGCCGTCACGTCGCCGGACCTGCCGATGTGTCCCACTGTTTCGCCGATGGCAGTCAAACGCGCCAGCACCAGCCTGTCCAGCAGAAGGAAGATCAGTGCTACCGAAACCATGCCGACCCCGGCAAGGGACAGCAGAAGGTAAACACGGCTGGTCTGCCCCTGCTCGTGAATCGACCTCGGCATGTCTGCTGACATGACAAGAGCGCCGTTGCCGTAGATATCGTCTATGCGGGCATATCCTTCTATAGATCCCTCGCCGTGAGTCTCAGCGATGACCGGTGTTTGCGGTGACAACAGCGACCGTGCCTCTGCAACATCCGGCGGTACATCCGTTCCGGTGAAAGTGTAGAAACCGAGAGGGAGCTGAGTCAGTTGTGATATCTTCTCTATCACAGAGGCATCGATGTACCGCCCCATGATCATGGTGCCGCGGTTCGGGCCCTCTTCTGAGTTGCTGAGTATAGGGTTCGCGGCGACCATCATAGGCCCTTGAGGAAGACCTATGATGCCCTTTGGCCCTGGATCAGTGCAGGTCTCGTCCAGCAGCAGGCCTCCTGGTTTCACATGCTCCAGGAGGCTAGCAGGCACAGGCACCTCCTCACCCTTCTCGAGGTCGAATGCCTTGCCGAACTTCACCTCGCCCGAGGGGCTGACATAAAGCATGACGTTGAGAGGCAGGCCCGTGAACGTCTCATCCACCAGGTTGCTCTGGATGTAGTCTTGATTGAGGTCTTCCATGAACTGGTAGGTGTCATCCCGCGAAGCCCAGTCCCAGAGCAGGGTGCTCAGGGAGGAGAGTTCGTTGTCCAGAGCAGCGACGGCCCGCTCTGTGTTAGCCAAGGTGATATCCCGTTCGATGGAATCGAAACCCCTCAGCAGGATGATCCTCGACGAGAAGTACAGAATGGCTGTAAGGGTCAGGATCGCCAATCCGATAATGATGATGGTCTTGGTACGTAGTGTCACGCTTGCATCTCCACCAGGCTGCCGTCAGGGCTCAGTCATTCAAGCGCCAAAGCAGCAAACCAGCCTGGAAGCCCGAGGCTCCTGGCCGGGACTATACGCACGTCGGGTAACACGATGTGCAGCCACTGAGATGATATCTTTGAGGCCATGTGCCAAGCAACGGGGATTCCCCCAAAACGTAGGGGTGCCATCCCTGAATGTGCGCGCACCGTAGGCAGGCTGGGAAGAGCCATGGAGCTATTGCCACCTTTGCCGGCGGGCACTGGCGACGGGGCGTGCTCCGTCTCTAGCGGCTCGCTGAGACGGGGTGATTCTTATGGTAACGCAGAAAGCGATCGATGGCTTTGGCTGCCCTTGCCGCAGAGCGAAACATGGGCAGTCCCGCTTCGGAGCATTGCCGTTCCAGGCCGAGGGCCTTGTCGAGGTCCCAGCTCGAGATGACAGCGTGAATGACCATCGCCAGGGGCTTGTTCGTCTCACTGCGAACCCTGGCGGCAGCGCCTGTGAAAGCCTCGGGCCAGCTACTGTAGCCTGAACTCTGATAAGGCCACCCGGAATTGTTCACGCTGAACTGGCCCACCAGCAGGTCTATACCATCGTATGTGGCCAGCTTCTTCAGAATGTCGTAGAGCCCTTCGCTGGTAGGCATATTGGTAACGTCCACGGGGTTGTCCAGCATGAAGCCTGCTTCGCTCTTGAGCACCTTTCTGATGGCCTGTCTGATCTCATCCTGGACGTACTGCGGCAGTGGCGGCAGCACGAAGCCAGCAGCGCCAAACTGGTCAGTGGTCAAGACGTTGTGCCCTCCCCCAGCGCCACACACCCCCACCCTTCTGCCTTCAAAGCGAGGCAGATAGCAAAAGGCTATCAGCATGTCGACAACCTCTTCCAGATCGTGGACGCGTATTGCGCCCGCCTGCTCCAGTGCTCTGGTCCAGATATCGTCAGACCCGGCCAAAGTGCCTGTGTGGGACGCGGCTGCTCGAGCGCCAGCGTCAGTGCCGCCCGCCTTGAGGATAATCACCGGCTTTGCTGCCGAGACTTTTCTCAACGCCGAGTGAAAGCGGCGTCCGTCCTTCACTCCTTCGATGTAGGCCGCCACTACCTCCGTCTCGGCATCCTCCGCCAAATACTCCAGGAGTTCACTCTCATCTATATCGCAAGCGTTTCCATAGGAGACCGCCTTGCTGAACCGGATGCCGCGCCGGGCTGCCGACCGGATGAGGTAGATGGCGTTGCCACCGCTCTGGCAGATGAAGGCCACCCGTCCCCCCTCCCCAGGGAAGTCGGAGGCAAACGACAGGCCGAGTTCGGGGCGATAGACACCAAGGCAGTTAGGGCCGATTATGCGTACCCCGAGAGCGCGAGCTACGTGCACCATCTCGCCTTCGAGAACTCGACCTTCCTCGCTGCCCATTTCGGAGAAACCCGCGGTGAAGAATGCGATTGCCTTCGCACCTGCGGCGGCGCTATCTTTGATCAACTGGATAGCTGAGCGCGCCGGTATGCACGAGATGACATAATCTACTGGCCGGGGAACATCGCGAAGACTCGGGTACACAGTGAGCCCTCGTATTTCGCCACCCTTGGGGTTGAGAGGATAGATATTGCCCTTGAAACCTGAGTCGAGCAAGCAGTCGAGAAAAGCCTGGCCTATGCCTCCGCTGGCAACGCCCGCAATCGCCACCGAGGTAGGGTTGAAGATGACATCCAGTGAGCCCTCTCTGCTCATCAATTCAGTCTCGAGTCGCGGACATCCCTGCCTCTACGTGCCTCACCAGAGCACGAATCTGGCTGCGCCGATGCCCATACCCATGGTATGTAACATTGCGCATGGCAGTCAAGTCTCGAGGCCGGGCCGCCTTGCGGTCCCTTACAACGCTTGCTTCTCAGCAGGCACGGCCTGTGCTATCCTATCTCTCAGGACTACCACGGCTTCCGCAATGGGCCACTCTGCCGCTCCTGCCCTGGCGGGCGTGCTTGCAGCCTGAGCCTGTTGGTGGAAGCAAGGCAAGGATAGCAGCTTGAGGCTCGACCTTCACACGCACTGCCGGGAAGCCACCGCCTGTGCCAGCCCCACTGTCGACATTGCCGAACGCATTGTGGCTGCGGTAAGAAGCCGAGGTCTGGACGGTATCGCTGTCACTGAACACTACACCAGTTCATACGCCTATGAGCTGAAGGCGCTGGTGGAGCACCACTTTGACGGCAACGTAACGATAATACCTGGACAAGAGATTGACAGGGTATTCCTGGGCATCGACAGAGGTGTAGTCCATGTCGTCGAGCTGTTCCTGCCGGGAGAGATTACGTTCAGGTTTATAGCGCACCCGGGTCATCCGTACATCAGCGACCTTGGTGCTTTCATAGACAGTAGCATCCACGGTATCGAGATCGCCAACCCGCAGCACGACCACGAAATGGACCAGGCCAGGATACGGGAGCTCGCCGACAGACACGGTCTGATACTTCTGACCAACAGCGATGCTCACTCCCTGAGCGATATCGGTACCTACTACAATGAGATCGGCCTTGAGGAGCTGTGCTCAAGGGCCAGGATGCCTCGGCCGCCTGGGGCTGATCCTCCGGACGTTCTCACATAATTGCGGACCACCAAGAGACGTCGGTGGCGAGGCTGGCTGCCGCATCCGGCGGCTCAGCACGCGGGTCTCTTCCCCTGGGGCAACACAACCACCGCGCTACTGGCTTGACCCGTTCGCCAGGACTCAGCATGCGCGGTGGCCTTGCCCGGCACACCCACGTGATGCCACAGCACTTTTTCAGATACTGCTCAGATTAAGGGCAATCCATAAGCAATGCCTCTCCAACAGTTGTTGCCTTCGATCAGCAACTCGGCGAGCGCTGAAGGTGTGTCCTGGGCCGCCCTGGATGCCTGCACCTACACCTGTTTGCTAGGAACCCAGGGTGTCAATAGGTCTCGCCCCCACGGCCCTAATTCGGTGTTTGCACCCCTGGAAAATCGGTAGACTCCTAGTTGTGGGAATGCGGGGGTAGATCGTAACATGCCTTTGACGCCATTTTCACCCCTGCGTAGGGGAGGGTGGGGGGAAATCCCCCTCCTCCCCTACAAACAGCCCCCTCAGCTCAGGTGTCTAACTCGCAGAGCCGCTGAGAAATCGACCAGTCCTGGCAGCAACCGGGAGGTACTGCAGTCATGGGAGTCATACGCCCGCCGCGCTTGAAATGGCAGTTCTGCTCGACTATAATTGGAATGCGCCGCGAAGGGCCGGAGGGGTCGTAGCTCAGTGGCAGAGCGGCCGGCTCATAACCGGTTGGTCGCAGGTTCGAATCCTGCCGACCCCATGTTTTCGTTACCCGGGGCTTCGGGGTCGATCGCGGGTTGCGGGCTTCATTCTATTTTCCTGTGTCGGGTGCTCAGAAAGCGCTTCTATTGTAGCCTTGGGCGACCTGGCAACACGGTGTAGCTACGCATCGAGTATGGCGACCACGCGGCTCCACCCAGCGCTTCCCCCCATCAGCCTCACCGGGAAACAGGCTACCTTGAAACCGAAAGGTCGTGGGAGCTTGTCAAGATTGGCCAGCTTCTCTATGTGACAGTACTCCTTGTCTATCCCGGCATAGTGGGCGGCCCAGAGCACGCCCTTATCGCCTGTCCTGCAAAACTCTTCCCTTATGGCCCAGAACGGCCGGTCCCATCCCCAGGCGTCAATCCCCATCACCCTGACACCCTGCTCTACCAGCCACAGGGTGGACTCCCTGGTCATCCCGCACCCGGCCTCAAAGTACTCTGCCGTGCCCCAGTACCTGTCAGCGCAGAGCAGTGCAATGCCAGGGCCCATTGTCCCAGTTCCAAGAATGGCGATGTTGGTGACATTCCTGGGCTGCATACTGGCCTCCTTGTCACGCCTCTTGCCAGTGCATTGCTGCATTGCTCACGCGCAGTCGCTTTCGATACTAGCGGTCTCCCGCAGTTCCAAACGAAGGTGCAGGGCTCCAGTCCCACTCTGCTATCCGGTGGCTGAAAGGGAATGCCTCGCAAATGGCAAGCTTGAGTATCTTCTCGCCCCTACTGTGCGTCGTTGTCAGTACAACGAACACGTAGCTGATAAGCGCTATAGGCACTCCGACCAGTGCCAGAGGAAGACGCAGGACCGGCGCCCTATCCCAGGTCCGGCTCAGTAGCACCAGGGAGCCAAGCAAAGGTATTGACACCATGCTCATTACCAGTGCGTACACCATCCTCAAAGGGGGGATCGCCAGTAACCATCTCAGGCTGAACGTGGTGACTGGAACAAGAGGCAAAAGGGGAATACTACAGGCGCCAGTCAGAGTCTTCACGACCAGGTTGGTTCGCGTTGGTTCCTCCCCGGGCTGCAAATGCTGAGAGCCTCCGGACCCAGGAGGCAAGGCCCGCCGCGCACGCCACAGCGCACCCTTGGAGTGCATTGCTCAACCTGCTCAGCGCTTGCACGGCTGCAACCCCGATGCAGTCCCGCCATGTTTCCCTGTGCTACTTGTCTCGCGTGCAATATTACATCGGGGCGTGCACTTTGACAACATCACATTGCGTCACCGGAGCGACGACTGGCATCGAGACGCCATTGTGCTCCGCCTATGCCATTGCCTTCCGTAGAGACAATCCTTATTCTTACCTACCTCACCGGTGTAGAGGTCGGCAGGACGAGCTCGTTGTACACCCCTGGGCTGGGCCCATTTGGGTGGTCTCACCTACGGAGAATTGGTGAAACCCTCGTTGCCACCACGATCAGGTTGGCATTAGTATTCTAGCCGCTTTCTCGTCGGTGCCCCGCATTGGTGCGGCGAAGGGCTACCCCAAATCAGCCGCCGTTCATCGGGCTGCCCTGGTGAGTCTTGCAACATGGGAAGGAAGTTGACAAGTACCTCGCAAGAGGCCGCTGTAGCATCAGAGTGCTGCCACCACTGGATAATCGAAGGCGGGACCTCCCTTACCAGCAAGGGCGTGTGCAAGTTCTGCGGTATGCAGAAGCAGTTCAAGAATACCTACAAATCGAAGTCCTCCGGGGACAGTGCCGAAAAAGGGACCCGAAGGCGTGCACGGCGCAAGAAGGAGAGCTCGGAGGACGTGATGCTCAGGATCGAACGGCTCTTTGCCCTGGTGGGTGGCGTGAGCCCCAGCCAGTCCGACAACCACCTGTAGTGTGCCTTCTCTGTTGCGCTAGAGCCGCTCAGCCGCCCGCAATCGGGCACTCCGAGCGCGTGGGGTCGATTGTTTCTCCTCGTCCGACGGAGTGATAACCCTACGGGTGATTACCTTGAGCGCAGCCCTGTGCCCGCAACAGCAGACCGGTACACCCGGAGGGCAAAGGCAATCCCTGGATTCCTGCTGCAAGAAGGTCTTGACCAGGCGGTCCTCCAGAGAATGGTAGCTGATAACCACCAGTCTGCCTCCGGGAGATAGAAGGCCTATCGTTTGTCGGAGAGCTTCCTCCAGATTCGTCAGCTCTTTGTTCACAGCGATGCGTAGCGCCTGAAATGTCCTCGTCGCGGGATGCAACCTCCCACCTCTCCCCACCGCCTGCTCTGCTATATGAGCCAACTGAGCAGTGGTGTTGATGGGGCGACTGGCAACGATCCTGCTGGCTATCCGGCGACTGCGCCGTTCCTCACCATATCTCCAGAGCAAGTCAGCGATCTCGTTGGCCGAAAGCTGGTTCAGCAGAGCGGCTGCTGTGATTGGCTGAGCCGGACCGAACCGCATGTCAAGTGGGGCGTCGAACCTAAAGCTGAATCCGCGCGTCGCGTCGTCCAGTTGAAGCGAACATACTCCCAGGTCGAGAAGTATGCCATCTACTGACCGGAAATCATATCTGGCGCAGACTTCCCCCAGGTTTGCGAAGTTGTCGTTGACCAGTACCACATCCTCTCTATAAGGGCGAAGCCGCTCTCGTGCCGCCTCAATCGCCTTCGGATCGAGATCAATGCCAAGAAGACGGCCCCCCGGTACGATCCGCTCAGCAATGGCGATGGCGTGGCCGCCCGTGCCAATGGTGCAGTCGACATACCGCCCGCCCGGCCGAGCATTCAGCATCGCCAGGCATTCACGCAACAAAACGGGCGTATGGGTTGATCCAAGCTGGCCAGACAAGGTTCCGTGCAATACCGCGACCTAACCGATGACAGGCACTATGGCTATACAGTCGTTGCCCTACCAGCTATTCAGAGACCTGGTTTGTGCGACCGTAAACACCCTGTTCGGTCTCGGCGACAACCAGCGCCGGCACGGCTTCCTGCCCACCAGCGGCCCATACCACCGACGGCCAAACGTGCCCAGGACTGTGCTCGTGCCGCTCTACCCCAGTTGCCTACGCCATTATACCGCGTTTGGCAATGTCACCTTCAGGCGAGCGCTTCCTCAGCGCACGCCTGACCAACCTAGAGCAGCGGCGTCAGGCTTCTACTGGTTCCAGCTCGTACTCAAGGAACTTGTTCTCTTGAGGCATGAGTACAGGCTGAGTCTGCTCGAAAACCACTTCATATATGACCGCCAGTCCGCGAGACTGAGTGCGCACCACTTTACCAACATGACCCCTGAATCGCGAGGTCTGCTCTCTTACCCTCACCAAGTCTCCCGTCTTGAAGCTGGACATTCTCGAACCTCCCTTGCTTGCTCTCGGAATGTTTTTCTTCCTACCGATTCCATCCGCATCACGCGGGGATTGTCATATCACACAGCGCAGGTCTCCGTTCCCGTCTCCTGCGCAAGAAGCACCAGCAGCCGATAGACAGTACCGCCAGCAGTGTGGTCGCCGGCTCCGGCAACACTGTCAACACTATCATCAGGGACAGGAACGAACCGCGCTTCTTCATCTATTATTATTGACTACATTGACTACAGTTTCTGCTGGCTGGACGGCCTCATTCAGAGCCATGTCCACCACCATGAACCAGTTGCAGACAGCATCGAGACTTTTCTTCACGTACTTGGCGGTGGCATCAAGTTGCTCCTCGGTCAGCTCAATGCCTCTTTCACGGGCCATTGCCACGATGTCATCTTCGCATATGCTCCAGATGATCCTTGGCCGGACAACTGGTTCTTCCTCCTTGATGGCCAGTAAGTCGCAACATGCCTGCATGCCAAACTCCATCTGCCCTCCCCGTCCTGGCACTTTGATTCCAGACCAGCTCCAGGTGCCAGACTAATCGGTCATGGGATTAAGAGAATACACCGATAGCCCTTTCTGGACGCGCTTCTCGACTACGTTGGCCTGGACAAGGCTTTCCAGTGCTTTCTCCACATCCCGACTTTTCTTGACATCCCCAGACCCAGCTATGCCAAACTTGGCAAAGGGATGTCTGCGAAGGAACTCGAGTACCTCGTTTGTCTCGGTAGCCATGGCGAGTGTCACCATTGCGTCACCTCTGAGCCTGTTACCTAGTATGGGTTCTTCGACCTAGGCCAATTTTATCCATGCCAGGCCCATGTCCAAAATATTGTCCGTCATTGGTATTGGCAGTCTTGCCATGGCATGGTATAATGCCATCCGCCGGACGGTGCCAGACCGGCAGATACCAGAGGATAGACGGTCTTCTAGTGCCAACCTGGCTACCGATGCGGTTTTTCTGGTGCGAGCATAGGAGCAACTGCGTCAAGGGTGATGGCATGGCATAATGCCACCCCTGTCGATTTGTGCCGCAAGAGTAAGTAGCGTCATGCCAAGAGAAGGTAGGCCTCCGGCACCGCCTTACGTCTCTTTCAAGACGTTCTTGAGTTTCATGGACTGGATAAGTGAGAGTGGCGTTGTGCTACCTAGTCGGCTCGATCGCAGCTTCTGGAGCCAGAGGTTGTCCGGGTCCAACGGCCCGCAGGTGATGGCCGCACTGCGCTTTCTCGGTCTGATTGACGGCAGCAATCGGCCACAGCCGTCGCTAGAAAGGATCGCCGAAGACCGGGCGCCGGAACCCAAGGAGCGTAAAAGGATACTGTGGGAACGCTTGCGGGAAAGCTATGCAGAAGCGCTTCAAGGCCTTGATTTGGATAGGTTTACCCCCGACGAGCTGAGAGAGCACTTCGGGGTGTTTGGCATCAGCGGTGATACTTTGCGCAAGGCGCTCACATTCTTCATTGAGGCGCTGGAATACTGTGGCATAGAGCTCTCGCCCCATATCAAGAAGCCCGCCAAAGGCAGAACCAGGAGACGTGCCAGGTCAGCAAAGAAGCAGCCCTCGGAGGAATACTCGCCACCTATTGCTACCAGTCCTGATCCGTCCGGAGAAGCCAGGCTACACCTCAGCATACAGGGGCTGCTGGACGACCTGCTGCGCTTTGGGAACGGCTGGAGTGGGGAGCAGCAGGATAGCTGGCTGGATGTTTTTGCACGGATCATCAAGTACGCGTACCCTGCCCGAGACAGGCAGCTACGCATGTTACCGTAGAAGCTGGTTCTCTCCCCGCCACAGGTTGCCGGGATACTGACGAGAGGATATAATCGACTCATGCGTGTGCAGGAGTTACATCCCTGGGACGTAAGCCCGGAAGAGGCGGAGGCTATCCAGAGAAGGATGGCTTCCATGGTGTCTCAGAAGAACTGCGTGGAGTACCCAAGGCATATTGCAGGGGTAGACGTCTCGGTGTACGGGGTGCGCGGAGTGCCCATGGCCGCAGCGGTGGTACTGACCTACCCTGACCTCAAAATGCTGGAGGTACGTGCCGTGGAGGGCGAGATGAAGTTCCCATACCGCCCCGGACTACTGTCTTTCCGCGAGGCACCTCTGATTCTGGCTGCCTGTGAGCAGTTGAGCACTACCCCTGACCTCATCATGGTTGACGGTCAGGGCTTTGCCCACCCAAGGCGGTTGGGGTTGGCATGCCACATCGGCGTGATACTGGACGTGCCCACCATCGGTTGTGCCAAGTCTATCCTCTGCGGGAAACACGCGGCTCTGGGAGAGGTGGAGGGCAACTGGACAGAACTCATAGATGATGCCGGCGTCATCGGCGCAGCCGTGCGCACCAAGGCAGGAGCCAAGCCCATCTATGTCTCGGTCGGCCACAAAGTCGACCTGACCTCGGCTGTGTCGCTGACATTGAAATGCTGCCGCGGCCGCCGTCTCCCCGAGCCAACGCGTATGGCTCACCTGGCTGCTGCCGGAGTCATCCCGGCCACTTAGAAAGGGCTACGCTGGACACGGACCCAAGGCCGACCCCCGGCCAAGAAGGAGCATGACCAATGCAGTACGAGAAGGAACGTCTTGAAGACCTGAGGAACCGAATCTCTGCCACCATGGTGCGTCTTTGATATCCCCGGTAAAGAAAAGCGTATAGCCGAGTTGCTGGCCCAGTCCAGCCAACCTGATTTCTGGGACAACCCAAGCGAAGCAAATGAGGTCATCCGGCAGCTCAGCGCGTTGCAGAGCGTGGTGCAACGGTGGCGTGATCTGGAACACAGAGTCAACGAGCTGATCGAACTAGCTGAGTTGTCTGCCCAGGACGGTGACCTGTCACTCCAGGCGGAGATTTCCTCCGAGATCGACAGCATCTCCTCGCAGTTGGAAGAACTGGACTTCCAGTTGCTCCTCAGTGACGAATACGATGATAGGAATGCCCTTGTTGCCATCCACGCCGGTGCTGGCGGCACAGAGTCACAGGACTGGGCAGAGATGTTGCTCAGAATGTACACCCGTTGGTCGGAAAGGCGCGGCTACCGTGCGGAACTCCTGGACACATCGCCGGGGGAAGAGGCAGGTATCAAGAGTGCCATGTTGGAAGTCCGGGGCAATTATGCCTATGGCTACCTCAAGTCTGAGCACGGCGTGCACCGGCTCGTCCGGCTTTCCCCTTTCGATGCTGACCATGCCCGGCACACGTCGTTTGCCCTCGTGGAGGTGCTTCCAGAGGTAGGACAAGCCGCCGAGGTGAGCCTGAACCCCGATGACCTGAAGATCGAAGCCTTCAGATCAAGTGGACCAGGTGGCCAGCACATGCAGAAGACCAGCTCTGCTGTCCGCATTACGCATATCCCAACCGGCCTGGTAGCATCCTGTCAGAGCCAGCGTTCCCAGCACCAGAACAAGGAGGTAGCCTTGAAAGTGCTCCAGGCGCGCCTTCTCGAACTCGAGCGGGCAAAGAGGGCCGAGGAGAGGGCAAGACTCAAGGGTGGCCACCAGAGCGCTGCATGGGGCAATCAGATTCGGAGCTACGTTCTCCATCCCTACAGGATGGTGAAGGACCACCGCACCGGCGCAGAGACCAGTGACGCCACCGCCGTTCTGGACGGACACCTCGACGAGTTTATGGAAAGCTATCTCAGGTCCCAGATCGGAAAGGACAACACCACCTCTCGCTCAGGCTAGCCTCACCGGATGTGTGACCTGGCCAGCAACCGACCGCATCCCTTACAGCGCTTGGTCTCCCACCGCGAACACACCTGAAGCCCCATGACTCACTCGATGTTTTGGCCAGCCCTACGAGAGCACGAACTCAAGTAGACAGCGCTCGGAGCCTGTGCAAATCTCGCCGTTCTTGCGGAAATGTAATCCCTTACCGAACTCGGAGGCCCACACAGAATACTCCGTGCCGCAAATCAAAGAGTTCACCTTCCCGGACAGCTCTTCCCTCCTCGACCTTCTCATGGCCTCATGCCAGGGACACCTGGTGACGCTTATCCTGACGCCCTTGCCGCCCTCACACGGCTCCGTAGTGAAGTCGAAACCGTCCAGCGCGAGCTTTGTGGTGAAGCATTCGACCAGCGCTTCCAGTCCATCTCCCATCCTTGCCATTGATTTGAGCATGCGGGCCTGTATTTTGGGAAGTACTTTCCAGACTTCATTGTCAACTTCCAGGGCTGCGTCGAAGCCGTACTTCTCCTCCACTTTCACGAACCAGAGACCATCCACTGCGTGATAACTACGATGTAGGAACTCCGCCATCTGCTTGTCGCTCAGCTTGATCATGTTTCCTGCCCCACCTTTCGAGGAGAACGCTGCCTTGTACTCGTAGCTGGCCTATTTTGGGCTCCCAATGCTGCTCTGTCAACCTGGTGTACTCGTCCACTACATATGAGACAGTTGGAGGTCCGGGGCGATCTCCGGATGGCAGTCTCTAAGAT
>Ga0180300_10000680_pt1 | contig 15230 bp, 12 predicted proteins | sample GuaBasSediGuay15_FD_121798 | JGI IMG/M metagenome (GOLD analysis project Ga0180300, IMG submission 121798) | Subseafloor sediment microbial communities from Guaymas Basin, Gulf of California, Mexico - Guay15, Core 4569-2, 21-24 cm | ecosystem: Environmental > Aquatic > Marine > Hydrothermal... | reverse complement strand
CCTGCTTTCTGAAGACAAACTCCTCGAATAAGGGTGTATGCTTCACATTTTCTCCGTAGAAGGCCTTAAACTTCTTGAAGAGATTCTCCTCCAGTTGCTTTATGAATGTCTCGAAAGGGTAACGTTTCCTCCAGTAGACGTAGGGGTAATCCTTCGGCGGGCTAATCCCATACTTGCCATAATTTGCCTTAGGAATTCTAACCACGATCGGTGTAGTGGCAACTAAAACGCAGGATCCACCAATTCTGGGACTCAAAACAGAAACCTTCTCAATACTGAAAGCCATATCGCCGACAAACATGCGCTCAACGCTCTCCAGACGCTCTTTAAAAACACGAATCAAATCAGGATTCGGGGAAGAAACCAAAAAGTGCCTAACATCTCCAGTATGCATATCTAAGGGAGGAAAAATATTGGAGAAAGCAAAGAACTTGTAGCCATGTCTATTATGCAAATCTCTATACGGGGTGTCCTTAAGCAAACCATAGAGGAAACCCTGAAGCTTATGATGATATTTTAAATCGTAAATAGAATTGTATAAAGCCCTGAGTTCAACAAGCAACCTCATAAATGGCTGGAACCTCCAAATCAAAAACGCTAATACACAAGTATTTTAATTAAAGATTAACTTGGTATTATTCTTATCGAGTTTATGCTGATTTCCATTTTGACAAGTTCGTCTACGTCTACTATACTACCGTCACCGTCGCCATCGCTTTCCAGCTCTAAAGACCTGAAAGTATATCGTAACTTATTGCGAGTACTTTAGATCCAGAAAACCAAAAGAAGTTGTTTTTTGAAAGATTGAAAAGTATCTGCCTGCTGTAGGTGGTGGGCCCGCTGGGATTTGAACCCAGGATCTCCGGCTTTCCCCTGATGCTTAGAGGGCCGACGCGCTATCCAAGCTTCGCCTATATCCTCTTCGGGTTTATAGTCTACGCCACGGGCCCGTTCTTCATTAATTTCCTCTTCCGGAATATATACTTTAGCAACGCGGTTTTTCATCGTTTCGTTTCTCTTCAAGTGGCAGGAACTTTTCCCAGTCCACCTTAAGCATCAGTATGAGTATGACTATTAGGAGTATAAATGAGGCTATCATCCCTATGTATCCGCCTTCCTCACCTAGGAGGCTTTCAATGATCTCGATTGAGAGATATCCTCCATAAGCTAGGATTAGGCACATTAGAATCTTCCCGGCGAGGCATGGTATGAAGAATCTCAGGAAGCTGTAGCGCATTATGCCTAGCGGTATGAATAGCAGGTCATCTGGTAAGGGAGTTAAAGCGAAGATGAATACTGCAACCATCCCGTATCGGTTGAAGACTTTCACGATATAGTCTATCTTCCTCTTCCTCTCATCGCTTAGGACAGCCCTGCCATAGTATCCCAGAAAATACCCTAAGATCTCTCCGATGCCTGATCCAGTTCCTCCGGAGAGGGCTATTAGAAGCGGATCAAACATCCGCGTGGATCCAGCATAGAAGATCACAAGCGTGTACGGTATGGGGAAGATCACCGAAGCCGACCCAGCAAAGCTTACGATGAAGATTCCTAAGTAGCCGTACTGCAACGCTAAACTTTTAAGCCATTGACTCATGTTTTGCAATAACTCTCCCCATTGAATCCATGAAATCAACGGTTCTAGGCTTCTCCTCTCCGTATATGCTTACCTTTTGTATTAAGCATCTAAAAAGAGTATCTAAGCGTTTCTAAAGGTTTTGAGAAGCCTTAAATCTGCTCTGAGCTTTATCTATAGATGGGATCTGAGACAATATGACCATTTCCCGTCTAGACGATTACTTCCCAAAAAATAACGAACTCGTTAAAACTAAACTGGAAGAAGATGGCGGTGAACAACTACTTGAAGAGCTTGGAAAGGAGGGGGCTTCTGAAGCTCAAGCCCTAAGGAATCTGCCGCCTTCATACTTCGTATCAGCAACATACGACGGCGATGTAAATCTAGCGTGCATAAAGCTATACAATCCCGATTCGAAGCAGATATACAAATGGTACGATAATACAGGGCATAAGCCATACTGCCTAACAAATTTAACCCCGGAAGAGATAAAGAAGATTCCGAGAGTCGCCGATCATCCAGGCTTCGAAGATGTGGAAGTAGTTGAGAAGTACGACGCCCTCCAAGACAGAACGATCAAAGTAACAAAGATAATAGCTAGGGATCCACTTTCGATTGGCGGGAGGCCTAGAGGATGCATAAGAGATATAATCCCAGAGGATTATCCGAAGATCTTCGGATCTGAGAAGAATCCTAAAGTATGGGAAGCGGCGATCAAATACTATCAATGCTACATCTACGACAGGAAGCTTCTCCCCGGTATGCCATACAGGGTGAGGGACGGCGATCTAATCCCAGTTATCGATAAAGAAGCTGAAGAAAACATAAAAAGGATACTTGAGACATCCTTTAAGGATGAGCCTAAAGATCTTCTCCCATATCTGGAATCATGGATCAGACTTCTTGAATATCCAGCTGCAGATATGAAGAGGGTGGCGCTCGATATTGAGGTTTATTCGCCCATAGCCACAAGAGTTCCAGATGCTGAGGAGGCCCCATACCAGGTTATATGTGCTTCCCTCGTAGACTCTGAGGGTAAAAAGAGAGTTCTTCTCCTCAGAAGAGAAGATAAGAGAGGAGAAAACGAGGAGGTGGATTCTCCCTCAGATGTTGATGTCACATTCTTCGATGATGAAAAAGCTTTGATGTCAGAAATCTTTAGGACCCTCGATAAATATCCATTTGTCATAACGTTTAATGGAGACGACTTTGATCTCAAATACCTCTATCACAGAGCGCAGAAGATGGGATTCCGAAGGAAGGAGATCCCCATAGATCCTGGACGCAGAGTATACTTGCTAAGGAATAGCATCCACATAGATCTCTACAAGTTCTTCTATAATAGATCCATACAAGTCTATGCTTTCGCCCAGAAATACCGTAATGTAACTCTTGACGAGGTTGCATCGGCGATTCTTGGAAAGTCTAAGATTGAGATCTCGAAGCCTATATCAGAGCTTAGCTACTCTGAACTTGCCAAGTACTGCCTAAACGATGCTGAGATAACCCTAGAATTAACTTCCTACGATGATGACTTAGTTATGAAGCTTCTTCTAGTCTTAACACGCATAAGCAAGATGCCTATGGAGGATGTAAGCCGCCAAGGAGTCTCACGCTGGATCAGAAGCTTCATGCAATATGAGCATCGGAGAAAGAATATGCTGATTCCTAACCAAGAGGACATAATCGCCGTTAAAGGTAAAACCACAACCAAGGCGATAATTAAGGGAAAGAAGTATAAGGGCGCAATAGTGGTTCATCCAGTTCCCGGAGTACATTTCAACGTAGCCGTTATGGACTTTCAAAGCCTATACCCCTCAATAATAAAGGTTCACAACCTCGGCTATCAATCCGTCCGATGTCCACATGAGGAATGTAAGAGAAACATTGTTCCGGGAACGAATCATTGGATATGTATTAAGCAGAGGGCTCTTGAAAGCGCTTTGATAGGATCGCTTAGAGACCTTAGAGTATACTGGTATAAGCCTAGATCAAAGGATAAATCTCTTCCAGAAGCTAAGAGAAACTGGTACAATGTGATACAAAGAGCATTGAAGGTTATACTTAACGCCTCCTATGGAGTATTCGGGGCTGAAACATTCGATCTATACTGTCCCCCAGTAGCTGAAGCCACAGCCGCCATAGGAAGGGAGGTTATAACTAAAACTATTAGGAAGGCGGAAGAGCTCGGAATCCAAGTTCTCTATGGAGATACGGACAGCATCTTCCTCAAGAATCCATCTCCGGAGCAGATAAAGACGCTCTCCGAATGGGCTGAGAAGACCCTAGGCATGGAGCTTGACGTTGACAAATTATACCGCTACGCCGTTTTAAGTTCCAGAAAGAAGAACTATTTAGGAGTCTTCGAAGATGGAAGTGTAGATGTTAAGGGATTAACAGGTAAGAAGAGGCATATCCCAAGATTCATCAAGAGATACTTCGACGAGTTAGAGAAGAGACTCGCCAAGGTTGAAAGTCCAGCTGAATTCGAGGAGGCCAAGGAGGATATAACGAAGATAGTTCAGGAATGCTACTATAAGCTCAAGCGGCGTGAATGGGAGGATATAAATGATCTAGCATTCGAGGTTGTTCTAGGCAAGTCTCCGGAAACATATACGAAGACAACTCCCCAACACGTTAAGGCAGCTCGCTTACTAGCGAAGAGAGGCGTCGAGATCAAAGCCGGAGATCTCATAAGATTTGTGAAGGTGATCAAGGATCCATACGTCAAACCAGTTGAGCTGGCTTCAGACGACGAGATAGACGCTGACAAGTACATTGCATATCTCCAGTCAACCTTCGATCAGATCCTTGATGCTCTAGGATTGGACTTTGAGAAGATAATTGGTCTGACACGGCTTGAACAGTTCATGTAATCTTCTCTCAGATGTAATTCTGATTATGAGCAATTTTTGAAAAAAGAAATAAATAATACGCCTGAGAGATTTATTTAGATCTTATATGAAGCCTAAAGTTGCAGTCGCCAAGTCTGAGAGTCACTATGACGGAGTATATGAGGCTCTTAAGCTCATCGAGGATGAGATAAAAGAGAGCCTTAAGGGAAAGAAGAAGGTGCTCATTAAGCCGAATTTCGTTTCAACAAGCAGGCAGCTGGCGGCAACCCATATCGACGCCGTAAGGGCGGTTCTAGACGTAATATCAAAGTACTATTTAGGGAAGATAATTATAGGCGAAGGACCCGCCGCGTCACCGCTAATAAATGGACTGAGAAACTTCGGCTACCTAGATCTCCAAAGGGAGTATGATGTAGAGTTCATAGATCTGAATGAGGATGACTATGTAATGCTCGAAGGCGTCAACTCCGAAATGAAACCCATAAAATTTAGAATGTCAAAGACACTTTTAGAAAGCGATTATCGAATCTCCGTCGCTCTCCCAAAGACCCACGACACAGTCATAGTTACTCTTTCAATAAAGAACATTACCGTTGGAGGACTAGTCAATGGAGATAAATCAAAGATTCATCAAGGATATAAGGCGATAAACCTTAACATAGCGATGCTAGCGAGACATGTAATGCCAAATCTGGGCGTCATAGACGGCTTCTTGGGCATGGAGGGACGGGGACCCGTCTCCGGAGACCCCGTTGAATTGAGAGCTGCAGCTGCAAGCATTCACCCAGTCTCTTTAGATGCGGTCATGTGTAGAATAATGGGCTTCAACCCCCTAAACATAGGCTACCTATACCACCTTAACGAGTGGGGAATAGGTGTCATCGACCTAGAGAATATCCAGATAATAGGTGAATCAATAGAGAACTTGTCCAGAAGGTTTAAGCCTCATCCAAACTATCAGAGGATGCTGAGCTGGAAGGCTGAGAATAGAGCTTCAGCCTGCTAAGCTGTTTCTTCTAAACATAAACTTTCAATCCCATAGATCTAATCGACTCAATGACGCTCGGCCGCGTCAACGCCAAGAGCAACGTGTAGCCGATCACGGCGACGGCGACTAGACTGCTTATAGTTAAACTTATGATCATTGCAGCCCATGCTGGAAGAGAAAGCCCGCCGATGCTGGGAGACGGCGTAAACATCCAAAGATATCCTCCAACGGTCATCCCAATTATTATCGATCCGATGATGCATCCTAGAAGACATTTTCTCCTCAACTTAAAGATCACATAAGAAGCTGCCAGATTTGCTACCGAGCCGAATATTACATCCACCGGATTCACACTGCTGAACGCTATTATCCCTCCAACCGTGTTTCCAACGAAGCATCCAAGGGTCACCCCCCATATTACAGGCCATCCGAGTAGTGCGGCGAGCGGAATCAGACAGTCTGCCACCCGTAGCTGAACTGGACCGAAGGAGATCGATGCCAGAAAGATTAGAAGAACGGCGTAGAGAGCAGCGAAAACAGCACCTAAGCTAATCTCTTTCGAATCCATATGCTCTATCACCTCCTACCCGGGGTTTATATGGCGGAACGGGTGGAGGTGTCCCCACTCACCCGCCATATGAGAAGAAAGAACTTAAGTGCCTAATAAGCCTTTATAAGTGAGCTATGCTATTCATTGCTTCGACTCAGATATATAAGGGAAATTTTTTAAAGAATTGAAGCGGAGATGAAAACTTAATGCTTTTTTATCTTACAAACAATAAGCTAACAGAATCAGATTGATTAGCTCTTATAATCAGCTTGGAGGTCTATAAGCTGAGAAACGCTGATTTTATTGAAAGCCTTATAGAGAAGATTCGAGAAGCTGTGAAAGAAATAAGTGTGGACAAATTGGGAGTCTCTTTCTCCGGCGGAGTTGACAGCTCAATACTTGCAGTTTCATGTAAAGATCTAGGGAAGAAAGTCATCCTAATAACCGTCGGCTTCTCAAGTATGGGAGACATCGATATCTCCAAGAAGGTCTCTAGAGAGCTACAACTACCACTGCTCTACAGAGTCTTATCCCTAGAAGATCTTAAGAAGGGAATAAAATTCACTCTTAAGACTGTGAAGTTTGATAGATTGGTACTCCTAGAGCTTGCAGTAGGTTTCTACTTTGTGTTCAAGATTGCCTTTGAACATGGCATCCGAACAGTTGCATCTGCAAATGGACTGGATGAACTGTTCTGCGGATATGACCTATATCGTAAGTATTCGTACGATGAGAAACAGGCTACGGAGGTCATGAAAACTCTGATCGAGACCGCTAGGAAGGATAAGGCGGAGATAGATAAAGTCGCGGCGTTATGGAACGTTAATTATGAGTCTCCTTTCCTCTCTGAGGAATTTGTGAGATTCGCATTAGATATACCGCTACGATACAAAATTAGGGGAGAAGATGACGAGCTGAGGAAACATGTGCTACGGGAAGCCGCTTTTAAGATTGGAGTTCCCCAGTCAACAGCCATGAGGAGAAAAAAGGCCTTCCAATATAGTTCGGGAATACATAAAGCTATAAGTAAGCTCGCTAGAAAGAAGGGATACACGAAAAAGAGAGCAAAGAATCTGGGATATCCCGGCGAAGTAGAGGCATATATTAAAACAATGCTTAACTGCAAGAATGCTCTCTCGCAAGCCGCTAAATGAAGTTCATTAATCCCTGCTTATCGATCCTTTCCCAGAGGGTATAAACTTCTGAATCTCCTCTAAGGGAATTTTCTGAAGAATTCTGCCCTCTTCCTCCGGGAGAGCCTTCATCAAAATTTCCTTTATACGCTTAGATAACCTACTGCTTGCTTCATCACCTGGAACTATCTTCACATATGTTAAGGCCTGCTTGGAGATCGCTGTAGGCGGCCCACCGATTATCTGAAGATGATTATTTCTCCTCGCTACTCCGATGGATATCTCCAAGGGAATATTTCTAATGTAATTTCTAGATCCATAGATCATGAATGCTCCCTTAGGCAGATATTCTCCAGATGGAGGGGAGAGACTTACTTGACTTGGCCTAACCCAATATACATCTACTGATCCTAATCTTTCCCTCCAAGCTCTAGAATATGCTCCGGCGAACTGAGCTGCCTCGTAGATTGTGTTTTCTGGAGGACTCTTCCCTTCGGTCTTCAATAATACAAAGGGAGCCCCTACAATTTCAGCGTGGAAGATTAAATCGTGAGGTTCCATGTATCTTCTGATTATGAGATTGTTCTGAGCTTTATCTCTACCTCCAATTACTAGGAAGCTATCTGATGAGTAGAACCACCGGAACTTCTCATACCACTCCTTCTTTCTCGCCTTGAGAGGCTTCTCTAAAGCATGCTTCACAGTCTCTTCTCTTCTGCGCTTCAATTCCTCAATTCTTGCTTCTGTCTGCTTAAGAGCCTCCGCGGCTCCCTTGGCTTTTTTCTCAGTTTTCTTAGCTTTCTCATAGTACCGAGATGCATTCATCTGGGCTGAATCTCTGAGGTTAAGATCGAATTTTAATCCCTCAATGGAAACACGAAGCATCATGTTCTTCGAGTCTAAGTCTTCAAAGTAGATTGCTGGAGCTCGCATCTCAGCTTTCTCTTTCAAAATCTTATCCATTATCCCCTTCCAGTCTTTCCCTGACCTCTTCTCATCCATTATCCTCTGTAGAAGAAATTGGATCTCGTTAAGATGAAGATAGATAGCCTCCCCTATCCTTCTGTAGATCTCAGCTTTCTCTAAAGATTTCTGAAGGATATCCTTCTGATACTTAAGTATTCTCTCAAGCTTGTAGATCTGCCGCTTAATCTCTTCTTCGATACCGGAGGTTTTTCTCTTAACTATTTTCTTTGTATAGAATTCATCTAAAGCCTGATTAAATGTCTCGAAATGAATTAGCTTTAATCTCGAGTATTTCTTCATCTCCACAGGGGCAACATCAATCCATTCCCCATCTTCATTAACGAATACTGTCGGCTTCCATTTTCCAGACTGAATCTCAGATAAAAGATCCTGTAAACTTTCATAAATAGAATCTAATTCCTCATCTTTAAGTTCTGAGGAGAGCTTATCTTTATTTATGTCTGCTCGCGCCAGAATCTCCTCGGCATACTTGCCTCCTATACCTAGAATCCTTACAAGGGACCTGATAACGCTGATGTGTCCTATCTCCCTAATCTTCTCCAGATCCCTACGCGAAATCTCGCTCGGATCCCTTCCTCTGATCGGAGGATACTTGAAGGTCTCACCTCGAATTATATTTCGATCCTTCATTCTCTTATAAACTAGGGCGTGCAGTATCTTGCCTTCCGGATTCACAAGAATTATATTTCCCTCTGAGAATAATTCTATTATAAGCCTGTATTCTTCATCTCTAGATTCAACTATAAGCTCAATTATACGCTCGAAATCGTGCTGGCGAACTGCCTTCACCCATCCGCCTCTTAAATACTTCCTGAGAGCCATGCAGAAGTCAGGGGGCTTAGGAGGTTTTTTAAAGACATATAGCGTCGTATGGATTTCCACTCCGGCCTCTACTAAAAGATCTATGCGTTTCCCTTCAAGTTTACGAAGATTTAAAAGTAATGTTTTCTCATTTAACTGATAAATATTGTTGATGCGGAAGTCTTTAAGAGATATATCTAACTCTCTAGATATGACAGTAATATCAAAGCTGCTTAGCTTATTCAATATAGATCCCCCGAGTAGATGTAAATGAAACCTCTAGACGTAATATATATGGTTAGAGCCATACTCGGTGCATTAACGGCCTTTATCTGTTTATTTGTGAGAATCAATGATATAATAGTCGCCCTCGCAATAGCCTTGCTCATTTATCTCTTGTCAGACAAAGTTTTGAGACAGATCTTCATTGGGAAGGTTGAAAAGTCGAAGATAACTAGAACAGGGATAGGCATATTCTTCGTCACATGGATCTTCCTATGGATCTTAACGTATACATTCATGAAGAGCTTTTTTGGATTGTCTGTTTTCCTCTAGTCTTCAAGACTACACGTAGGAAGTCTGCAAGCGCCGAGAAGTATCCTCTATCATAGTCGGCTTGAAACGTCCCCCGTGCATGTCTTCTAAAATCTTCATAATGCCTCTTTAAAGATGCAATGTCTGTCAAGTCAAGGTTGCTGAAGAACTCGTATGGGCCGCCTGATCTGAAGGATAAGATTATTCCATTTAAGGCGTCTAAATATCCCCTATTAAACTCTTCCTCTCTGCTATTTTTCATCCTTGCATATATTCTCTCAAGTACTCTTTCAGCCTCAGCGAACTTCCTTTCACTTACAAGCTGAAAGAATCTTGCCATTAGAGCTAAGGGAGCCTCTACCATTAATATCTCCTTTCATCCTCTTTAACATCTTCAATGCCGTTCTCACTTATCTTGAAGACACATTCACCCTCGGGAAGATATGGGCTTGAAACAAGCCTTGCAATACGGATAGGTCCTCTTCCAGCCTTTCTCAAGTAGATTCGAGTGTGACTAGTATGCGCAACTATATGCCCACCTATAGGCCTAATTGAATCTCCGAAGAAAACATCCGGACTAGCCATCACCTGATTCGTGACAAAAGCAACAGCGTTAAATGCCCTTGCTAAACGAATAAGCTTATGCATGTGCTGATTCAGTTTCTGCTGTCTCTCAGCTAAACTTTCTCTCCCAATATATTCACTTCTGAAATGTGCAGTTAACGAGTCTATAATGATGAGTTTAATATCATTTTCCTTGATTACTTTATCTGAGTTTTCAAGCAGAAACATTTGGTGATCCGATGTGTATGCCTCAGCAAGGATTATATGCTTCAATACATCCTGCGGATCTAAACCTATATGTCTAGCCATCTGAGTTATACGTTCAACGCGGAACGTGTTCTCCGTATCAATATAGAGCGCTCCACCATCTAATCCGCCCTTCTCAACCGGCAGCTGCACATTAACGCAGAGCTGATGTGCAATCTGACTTTTCCCCGAGCCATACTCGCCATAAAACTCGGTTATCGCTTGGGTCTCAATCCCTCCTCCGAGGAGGGCGTCAAGCTTCTTACTTCCTGTCGTTAGCTTCAAGATGTTCTGTCTCTTTGTTATCAGTTCATCAGCCCTTATGAACGAGAATGAACTTGAAGTTCTCGCAGCATTAATTATCTGAGAGGCTTTCTTCTCTCCTATGCCAGCCTGAATGAGCTCCCGTATAGTCGCCATAGCTAAGGACTCAACTGTATGGAATCCCAGCTCACGTAGCTTCTCAGCCGTTGAGGAGCCCATTCCGGGCAGATCCTCTATGCGTAGATACTTCCTCTCGTCTCTCTCAGCAGACATCTTATCTTCGAATAAGTTGTAGATAGAGAAGATATTTAAATTAGACGAAGACGAGTATTACGTGCCTATCTAACCGGGTCGGAGAAAAAATTGAATCTTCAGAGCTTGATTGAGAAGTTGACGGTTAATCTCCTATGGTTGGCGGTTACTGAGCTTCCGGCAGACGTGAAGAAGGCTCTGCAGGACGCGTATATGAAGGAAAGAAATCCTGTGGGAAAGATTCAGTTAAAGGCAATCTTAGAGAATATTCAATTAGCTGAAGAAGAGAGAATACCTATGTGTCAAGATACGGGGCTGATATCCTTCTATGTGAAGGCTAGTTCTAGATTCAGAGGCCTAAGCAAAATTGAAGAGGCGCTTATGAAGGCTGTTAAGCGGGCAACAGTTGAGATTCCGCTTCGTCCAAATGCGGTAAATCCCTTCACCCAGAAGAACACAAAAGACAATACCGGAAGATATATACCCTATATTCGTTGGAGCATAATTGATAAAGACTATATGGAGATCACTGCTTTTCCGAAGGGAGGAGGCTCCGAGAACATGTGCGCCCTTCGAATCCTAAAACCTGCTGATGGCTTATCTGGACTTAAAAGGTTCGTCATAGAAAGCGTAGTTGATGCTGGAGGTATGCCCTGCCCACCCACAATAATTGGAGTTGGGGTCGGCGGGATATCAGACGTAGCAATGAATTTGGCTAAGAAGGCTCTTCTCAGACCCATTAATGAGAGCAATCCCGACCCGATTATTGCTAGTCTGGAAAGAGATCTGCTGAGAGCCGTGAACAGCACCGGAATAGGGCCGATGGGGCTTGGAGGAGACTCCACCGCGCTAGCTTTAAAAATTGAATATGCCCACAGACATCCGGCATCATACCCCGTGGCTATAGCATTTCAATGCTGGGCTGCAAGAAGAGCAACGGCCCGTATTTATCTAGATGGAAGCGTAGAGTGTCTATCCCATAGAGGTAGAGATTTCCTATAAAAGAGGATTAGATGTATGAAGAAGATTGAACTTTACACTCCCATGTCAGAGAAGAATATCCGTAGACTAAACGTAGGAGACTACGTTTTTCTCAATGGAACTATAATCACCGCCAGAGATTTAGCTCACAGAAGGATGATGAAGTATATGGCGGAGAAAAGAAGCATACCCTTCTCTCTTGAAGGAATGGCGCTCTATCATTGCGGTCCCCTCGTTAAGGCTCATGGAGATGAATGGGCCGTACTAGCCGCTGGACCGACTACAAGCATGAGAATGGAATCCTTCGAAGATGGAATAATAGAAAATCTCGGAGTCAGATTAATAATAGGCAAGGGCGGAATGGGTGAGAAGACCAGAGAAGCCATGAGACGATACGGCGCCGCATATGCAGCGTTCACCGGCGGAGCCGCCGTCCTAGCGGCTAAGTGCATAAAACGTATCATTGATGTAAAATGGCTGGATCTAGGGCTTCCCGAGGCCGTCTGGATCTTTGAAGTTAAGCATTTCGGCCCCCTAATAATAGGAATAGACTCTCATGGAAGAAGCATCTATGAAGAGGTTAGAGCCGAGACTCTGAGAAGATTAAGCGGAATTATAAAAGATGTGATCTCTGAATAATCCGCTAAGACCCCTTTATTCTTAAGAATCCACAGTAGCAAACAGTAAATCAGCGTCACGACAGCCATCAATGTTAAGAGGGGCGCTATTTTGGCTATCAATGTAGCTGATACTAAATAAAAAATCATTATATTTTCTCTTTTCTGATCAGCATTGAAAACGGCGTTTCTATAAAGAAACATAGCTATTGATCTGAATGGTTCAAAGATGCGGCTTACATTCTCTATTAGTGTAGCAACCTCATTTAGCAATGGATAATACCTATATAAATCGGGAATTTTAAATCCCCACCTACTCAGCACTTTGGCTATGGATTCACCAGCCGCTATGCTAAGATAGTAGGCTAGACTGGCGCATTCTTCTATCTTCTGATTCTTAAGCACCCTAAAGAAGCGATGATAATAATCAAGTCCTCCTCGTTGCTTAGCCAGTTCTTCAACAACATAGTAAGATGCTCCGTAGCAGCTCCCGATATCTCGCGGATGATAGCTGGGCGTCCAATTTTGAAGGAAGCCGAAATAATCTCCCAATTCCTTCCTAACATTCAAAACTCTATCCTCCATTTCCTTCTTCATCAGAATAGCTCCTTCATAACCCATCTCTCTGCAGATCTCTATGCTTACGTACTGTGCCATCCCCTCATGAAACCACAACAGCCCTTGAGGTGATATTCCCGCCCTCCATAAGAAATGGTGAACCAGTTCATGTAGGGCTATAACTTCCATTTGTCCCTCTAATGTTCTAGTGTAAAGAATATTTAGGTGGATATCACCTAACTTCTTTGAAGAGAACGGAACATATCCACCGATCTCCAGTAGAGAATTAAAGCTCGGCAGAAAGAATCTCGCATTAGCGCTTTCAAGCGTAACGTTGAATAGATCAATAAGGTCATCATAGGTTTCATTGTAAAACTCCAGAATCTTCCACGCGTACTTCTTGTATCGCGGTGGAGTTTCGAAACTGAAGATTCCTCGATGGAGCTTTATTGAGCTGAACGATTTATTTTCAACTCTGAACCCTATCTCCACACGCAAAAGATTCTCTCTTTCGGGGATATTGCTGAAAGAGATGATATTCTCCTCACGGTCGATAAAGTCTGGATAATAGATATTCTTTGACCCAAAGGCTACGGCTTCCTTACTATTAAAAACGAACTCTATGGGCAGAACCACATGGATCTTTATTCTGTTTCCTTTCTGAAAGCCTATTTGGGGAGAATAAAAAATTCCATTAGGCTCAATTATCATAGTAGCTAAGGAATGATTATATTGAATCTCTATTTCGAACTCTTCTTCATCTGATATAAAAGAGAACAAAAAAGCATCATAAAACGGATTCTTAAACTCCGCTAATTCATATGAATCGTGCAAACTCCCGTTAGTTATAACTCCCTTTACAGTTCTGTTAATCCATTGGGTGAATTTCGGAACTAGAATCCACATTGAACCCTCCTTCCGAAATGTATGATAAGTTATGTCTACAAAAGTTAAGCCATTCTTGTCTATTTTAAAGATGTATTCTATTGTTCCGTCACTAACTGGAGAAGCTGATATCGGTGGAAATCCAAAATTAACTATCAGGATAAAGGCAAGAAGAGAGAACGTGAGAATCTTTAGTCTTACATTAATATTGGGCTTCACTCTTCCTCGTCTCCACAAGCTATCCGCTACCTAATTCGCCGATCTTTATAACAATCTTCTGAATAATTTGATATTAGCATTACGAAAATGAACCTCAAGAACGAAATGTACACATTAAGGTTTATATCCGACGATAGTAAAATTTATATCAGGGGGATGTACTGAAGAATTTTGCAAAATGATGCACTTTCTCATCTTTTGGTGAGGAAGGAAGGGTGAAAGTGAGAGTTTTACTCTCACAATGAACACCATGCATAGGCTCAACGTCAATCAGATGTCAACTCCGAGTAAGCCTGACATGCCACGCCGTTTGGTGGATAGCTAGGCTCGGACGCCGAAGAAGGGCGTGACAAGCTACGATAAGCCTCGGGTAGGCGCATGTAGCCGTAGATCCGAGGACCCCTGAATGGGACCTCCTATCCTTAAAGCCCTAGGGCTTTAAGGATGCTCCCAATCGGGAGCGGGAACCCCCCGAACGGAATCATCTCAGTAGGGGGAGGAAGAGAAACCAACAGGGATTCCCTGAGTAGCGGCGAGCGAAAGGGGAAGAGTCCAAACCAAACCTCGCAGGGAAACCTGAGAGGGATGTGGTGTTATGGGCCCGGCTTCCTCCTCCTCGGCGAAGTCGAAGTGGCCTGGAACGGCCCGCCATAGAGGGTGAAAGCCCCGTAGATGTAAGCCGAGTGGAGTTGAGCCGGTGTCCCCGAGTACCGTACCCTGACTTGGGTGCGGGAAGTTGGGAGTCACCAATTTCCAAGACTAAATACGTTCCGAGACCGATAGCGAACTAAGTACAGTGATGGAAAGCTGAAAAGTGCCCCGGAAGGGGGGTGAAAAGAGCTTGAAACCAGACGGTGACAGACGTGTGCGGCTCGAAAGGGTAGATCCCTCCCGAAGGAAACCGCGGCAACGCGGGAGTACGAGGGAGGGGGACTAGGGTCGCACGCTCCGTCTAGAAACACGGGCCGGGGAGTTCACAGCTGTGGCGAGCCTAAGGGTTTAAAGCCCGTAAGCGTAGGGAAACCGACATGCGCGCAACCAGCTTTTGAGCTGGTGAGGCGCGGAGTCTGAAAGGGCTCGGAGTCACAGCTGTGAGACTAGAAATCGGGCGATCTAGCCCTGGGCAGGGCGAAGCCAGGCGAAAGCCTGGTGGAGGCCCGAAGGGGTGCTGACGTGCAATTCGCTCCCATGACCTGGGGCTAGGGGCGAAAGACCAATCT
>Ga0180300_10000678_pt1 | contig 15247 bp, 29 predicted proteins | sample GuaBasSediGuay15_FD_121798 | JGI IMG/M metagenome (GOLD analysis project Ga0180300, IMG submission 121798) | Subseafloor sediment microbial communities from Guaymas Basin, Gulf of California, Mexico - Guay15, Core 4569-2, 21-24 cm | ecosystem: Environmental > Aquatic > Marine > Hydrothermal... | reverse complement strand
GATGTTTCTTTTGCATTTGTAACGGATTATAATAATTCGCAGGTAGCATTGCATTATGTGGATTTATCAAATCAGACAAATAGTGTAACTTTTAAAGTGTATAATTCCTCGGGAAGTGAATTGTACTCGGGGACGGAAGAAAGCCAAGATACAAGCATAATATACACTGTCCCCAAGGTAAATGAGACATACATACTCAAAGCGATTATAGACCACTCCGTATACGGCATTATCAATGAAACGAGAATGATTGACTTTAGAGAGCCAGGGAGGAAGGTTATTAATTTGGATCTCTCAGATTCGATACTGGGTCTTTCCAATACTAATTGGTATCGGCTTTCATCCATTTTCCTCATAGGATTTGCGGGGATGTTATTCGGAGCCACAGTATCTGGAGTTGGGGCACTGATGATGGTGGGGTTGGCATATTTTTTTGTATACCTCGGTTGGATTTCCATCTCAAGCATTACAATGGGTATAATGCTCATCGTAGCAGTACTGCATAAATTATCCGAAAGGAGGAGGGTGAATTAAAATGCGAATGTGGGACATAGTATTGTATCTCTTTATATTCAACATGTCGCTGGCAGTATTGAATGAAGCAGGGATATTCGGGGTAGAGATATACGATACAGGAGTGGGAAGCACTGCAGAAAAACTTGGAATGACAGTAGATTCTGCAAAGGATGACCTAATACCAGATACGGGATTGGGAGAGCCAGTAGATTCTACTATTGGGTATACCTCCCTGATAATTACAGGATTCTTTTTGCTATTTAGAATCATCAAAAACGCCTTCATGACGCATGCACTACTTATCCATCTTGGAATCCCTGCAGTTATAGCGGTAAGTATTGGGGTGCTGGTTGATTTGATTATAATAATCGGATTAATACAATTCGTATCAAATAGAACTATCGAATCCTGAAAATGGTTACAAAAGCAGTTGAATTACTCTGGGAGGGGGATATATTCCACGGATTGGTACAACCATTCATAGGGGTTATGGATTATTGGTTTTATGTTTTTTTCATGCTCATATCCTGCACAATGTTATATATGAAGACTCAAACAATGATTGCCCCCTCAATATTGCTGATGATTTTTGGGGAGATATATCTGGCGTTTTTTCCACCAGAAGCCAGGATGATAGCCCACCTAACAATTGTCATGGGCTTTGCTGGGTTGTTGTGGACAATTTTACACAAATGAAAACTTAAAGGGGTGATTAATATGGGAATTTCTGACAAGATAAGGGAAGGGATAAGAAGGAAAATAGAAGGTATTAAACGGGAAAGGGAAATGCAGAGAATAAGAAAAGCGGAGGAAAGAAGGGCATACGAGGAAGAACTCCACAAAAGGAGGTTAGAACTTGCCAGAAAGAAAGCAAAAATAGATACAGAATTGGAATTAAAAAAATACAAGGAAGGGAAATATCATGGGGGTAGCAATTTCGTAAATCGGTTAGTAGAGAATTTTGGGTATGCAAACAAGCAAATGAGTGCGGGGTTTGGATTTGGGGCTCCAACTCAGAGAAAACCAAGATCCAAAAAGAAAAAAGGTAGAAGAAAACGCAGTAAAAAACAGAGTAACCCTTTGGGGTTTCCCGAACCGTTCTGGTAAAAAATGAGCAGGAAGATTTTTAAGAAGAGGTTGTGGGACATAGTTCAAAAACAGCAACAGATAGATAGGATGCAGAAGGAATTGGAAAAAGAGATAGAAAATATTAGGAGGGAGTTTATCCAGAGGCTTGGCTCTGGCAGGAGGAGACCTGAAAAGGAGGCTTTTAAGAGATTAGGCTGAGAGTGAAAGAATTGATCCTCCTTTTAATCTCCTTAATCGTTCTTTTAATCTCGTAAAAGATACTAATTTCTTGGGTATTTAGGGGTTGGGGGGTATAGGGTAAGGGACAAAAGAGGGAGAAAACTAAATCACAAACTTTTTAATATATCTTCGGCTATCTCACTTCCATATAAATCTTCTATCACTGGTAATAATCTCAGGATATTCAGCTTGATTGTTTCTATTGTGCATCCAGCAGATATAGATAAATCTTTCATCAGTGGATCTACTTGTCTTCTATTTCTTATTATTACACTCATTTTCTATCAAACTTACTAAATCGCTTAGAGTAATTTTATTCTGTATCCACAGTTTGATTGCGGAGAATATATTTGAGACCACATATATGTGTTTTCTTCCCTCTACTTCAGGGCGATATGCACCAACGAATACTTCTCCATTGAACTCGTATTTTCCAGTTGAATCTGGAGCCTGAAGAGTATAAGAAAGTGTTTTTATCGAATAGTCTCTTTTGTTGTTCCAGTAGTCCCACTGGATTCTATTGCTGAGCTCTTGAGGTTGTGGAGAAGCATTTATTATTTTGAATGGTGGATACTCTGTTAAAATAAATCTTGGAAATATCTTCTTGATTCTGAGATTTACTTTGAATTTAGAGTTTGTCAGAACGACAGATGGCATTTCTCTCACTATCTGAATTGGGATTGGTTTGCTATTAGAGAATTCTTGGTTTTCGTATAGATTTTTGGAGTTGAAGATTTGCCTTATTTCGCAGTAATCGAAATAATGACTTCTGTCTTTTAGAGTTTCCACCTGAATCCAAACTTTACCTCTCCACTTAAATCGTTTCAGGTTCTTAAATATGGAAATGTTAAATTTATCTTCTTTGAGGATTACCCATACATGACCATGTCCAAGAATACAGGTTCTCTTTCTCGTAATGATTCCATAGACTGCATAGATAGAATCTGATTCTTCATTATAAGTTCTTCTGTAAAGTTCTTCTAATAGAGAGACAAGGAGAATAGAATGGTCTTCACAGTCTCCTGCATTTTCTTGTATTGTTTCTTCTGGTGTCTGCCAGTAATCGGGTCCTGGATGAGAATCATCAAAATCTGAACGGTATGGAACATTCCTTACAAAGGAATATATCTTTTCTACATTCTTTTCCCAGTTGTCTGGAGAAGGGTTTGGGCACAGAGAGTTGAATGTTTTTTGAATTCCTTTGGAAGTTATGTATCCTGTTGGTTCAGCATATACAATTCCTACTAGTAAAAACAATATTAACAATGTTTTTTTAATCATTTTTCATCACCTCTTTTATTCATTTTTTTTCTGTTTTTTACTCTTACTGCAGCAATATGTAAATGAAAGGTCTCATCACAATTTGGGCAGTGAAAAATCAAGCCCGTAAATTCTTTTACCTCTTCCTCATACTCAAATTCTTCTTTCTCAACTTTGTTCTTCATTTTCTCTCACCTCTACGTCCATATCTCGTTAAATCTTCCTCTTATCCTCGTTAGTATTTCCTCAATCAAAGAATCCCTTTCCTCCTTTAATATGTCTCTCTGTCTTTCGTAACTTTCAATCTCTCTGGTATAATATTGTCCGAGAGAATCCCTCTCCGCAATTGCTTGAGCAAGTTCCTTTCTTACAAATTCTTTTAAAGAACTCAATGCAGATTTCTCATCCTCTCCCTCCTCGAGTTCTACTCTCGCACCAACTCGATAGTTGTTGTAGTCCTTTGTTTTTAGTTCCGAATATTCAAGCTCCTTAATTTTCATATTTATCACCTTTCAATTAAATTTCAATCAAGTCTATTCTAATTGTATTTGTCATAATTCTATACATCTCTGCTTCGTATTCTCCTAATCCCTTAATTTCTACCTCAAGGGTTAGGAAAGATTCCTTATCTAAAAGCTCTATTGCCTCTTTTAGGGAGTCAAGTTTTATTTTCATTTTCTTTCTACCAGTATTCTCAAACAACCAATCTCTAATTCTACTTTATCTGTATATTCCAAGAGACTTAATGTGCCGTTTTTCCTCAAGGCTTCTATCATTTTCCTCTCTGGAAAAGCATATTCTTGTCCCGTTATATCTTTTATAGTTATTTTCAGATTTTCCAGATCCATAGGTTTTGGTTTACTCATTTTTATCTATGTTCATCTTCAAGATGAAGCTTCAGTCGGAGAATGTCTGTTTCCGTATGCCATATACACAAATGCTCAAATAAATCTTCACATTCATCACCACATATTTCACAAATACCCTCTAATTCATATCCTTCATCTATTACTTGTTTGTGTGTTTTTCCTTCCAAAAAGGCTTTATATATATTTTTACTCATTTTCATCCCATTTCCTAATCACTTTATATTCTTTAAACTCCTTTTCTCTTTCTTCAAATTCAAATTCAGTAATAATTTCGTATTTCTTTCCAGTGAGTTCGAGATACCAAATGAGGAAATTATCTGAATATATGTCCTTAAAGATTATTGCTTTTTCGGTAAGATCTATCAAATCTGCTAAATCAGAGATAGTTAATTTCTGATATTCCTTCTCAAAGATTTCATAATCAAATTCGTTAACTGTTTTTAGTAATTCCTCTATTTCTTCTTTACATAACTCTTCTTTATCTACATATCTGCTAATCTCAATAGCCAATTTTTGTTTTGGCAGTATTATAAAATTGCTCCACCCCATTTTTTCTTCACCTCTTCGTTATCCCACCATCTCAATCCGCATCGCAGGCTATCAATTCTCTCCCTTTGATCATTTTTTGTTTTAGTCTATCAAATTATTCGAGCCTTGATTACAAGCCAGACGAGGGACGGTCGGGTTTCAAACCCGTCTGGTATCTTGTCAAGACTCTTGTTTATTCATTTTCTATCATGTTAGGAAACCACTTTTTGATCAGTTTTTTTGTTTCTTCAAGCCCCGCTGTTCTACCTAAGTATACATCATGCATTTCTCTTGCCCATACCATATCCTCTTCTATTTTGTAAATCTTGTCATCAATTTCCTGCAACAGTCCTTGAGTAGCAGATTTGATATATTGTCCTAAAATTTGCTTGATCTCAAACTTTCTGCTGATTATCGAGCCTTTGAGTTGTTCTATTGTTTTTAATTTCTCATAGTGTCCTTTATATTCTGCTCTGATTAGTTCGTCTGCTATTTCCTCTAAATCAAGAGGTTTATCTGTTCTTGTCATTTCTTGGAATTCGAAAATCTTGATCTCGTTTTACATCTTCTCATTTCTGTAATATGTCCCTCTGTGTCTCTCTCAAAGTGGTAATAGATAGTCTCACCAGTAATGTATCTGGTAACATTTCCCACATTTTCACCGCAAACAGGACACTTACCCAGAGAGGTTATTCTTTCCTCTTTCTCCAGATCCACAGATTTTGGTTCAGCCATATCCCTTCACCCTTAAGTTGTTCATACTCGTCATAATTTTCTGCTACAATACCGTTTCCAAAATCTACTACAAAGCCAATGTCAAACAAAAACTTTGCTGTTTCTTCACTCATTTTTTCTCACACCTGAACATTTAGTAACAATTAATTCATCATCAACTAATAATAAAATATATCGCCACTTTCCCTCTCCCGTTTCAAGCACATAGATTTTATCTGCTGTTATTTCTTTAACCCTCATTTTCCACCTCCTCAATAACCTCAAGAGCAATTCTATCTAATTCTTGCTGAAGTATTTTCCTGAATCTCTTTCTAGCTCCACTTTTGAGTCTTTGCTCTGCTTTTCTCTTAGCAAAAAAGGGGACAGAATAATCGTCGTATTCTCCTCTTTTGAAATTTGTCTCTATTCTTGTCTGTCCTTTGTGCCATCTCTCCACTAATTCATCAATTTCCTCCTTTATTTCATCCATTCTTTCTTCATTCATTTTCTTTTAACCTCTTTTGCTGACTTAATCTCTCTTTAAATCCACATACTTCACATCCAAATAAAATGTGAAAATAACACTCTTCTTCATTAACATCATATTCGTAATCCACTCTTAATGTTCCGAGTTGCATATCCCCTTCTATTTCTGGTATTTTATCACTTTCAAGATAATTATTGTCCACAATGTACTGAATGCCTCTTATATTTAAATTGTGGTTCTCAACTAATTTCATTAATGACTCAAATTGTTTTCGTGTCAGTTTTTTAAATAAACTATCCAATAATTTTTCCCTTTCCTTTTTACAGAATGGACACTCTAACCAATTATCGGCACTCATTTTTATCACTAAATTTCAGTATCTCATCTGCCGTAAAAATTATTGTTGTCCGCATTATAGTCCTCATAAATTCTGTATCAAGCATTACACGATAGTCATCACCGTAAAAATCAATGACTCTGTTTATTATTCTACTTATAACAGTTTCTGCCTGTTCTCTATCTTCTTTTTTCATCTTTTTTACCCTCAAATTGATTCAAATATTACAAATTACATCAGAGTTTAACTCAATGGCTTTGTTCAAAAATTTTTTAAGTAACCTATATTTTTCCTTGAAGAATTTTCGATCTTCTTCTATTTTTTCTAATTTCCATTTATTTGCCTCTAATATCTCTAAGAATTCTTTACATTGTTTTGGCGTTAGTTTACCTTCGTGTTTTGTCCCTATATTTTTATCTATCATCTCCCCAATATCTACCCACCAAGATAGACCAAGTCTATATAAAATTGAATAATCATTGTAACTATCCCTGTAATATCCAGCCTCAACATCTGTTTTAAATCCTGTGTATTGTTTTTCTCTTTCCAGTTTTTCTATATATAGATCTGCCCCCATTTTTGATCACCTTTTTCTGGTCCCTGCAGCTGTTCGGTTGGGAGTTTCCCACAAGGTGGTTGACTGATGGGGACTGCAGAGATTTCCAGATAACGGCAATGACACTATGATGTTGGTCTTATACCAAACTGTTCCGTTCCGTTAACACACTAATGACACTTTACTAAACACTCTTATGTATGCTTATGGAGTGAAAAATGGGTAATTACAATCTAAGCATCTGTATGGGGTTCTCGGCCCCTTCGTTCCAAATCCCATAGACAAAAGTCGTGCTAATCTTGGATACTTCATCACTTCTTTTACTCTCGTAGATTTACATTTAGGGCAAATCATTTTCTTATTTCAGGAATTAAATCTCCCCTAACCATCTATGGATGGATATGACTTATTACTTGACAGCTCATATCCACTGGTTCTGGTTCGGTGGGAGACTCCACAGATGATTATCTGGGGTTGTTTCAATCCCTCATAGGTATTCTACAAACTTCACTCTACCTCTTCTGCTGATATTTCCCCACTTCCTAATAAATCACTGATTGCCCTGTTGAAAGCCACTGTCTGGGCTTTCATCATAATGTTTTCTTCCTCTGGCTCTATCCTCTTTCCGTGTTTCTTGCTGAAGAATGGATCTCTGCTTGTGCATATCCCCTCAGCATCTTGGTACGCCCCGCACGGATGCGAAGCTCTCACCTTGTATGTCCATATGTAATATCTACCCTCGTTATCCTCTGCCCATTCCTTCTTTCTCTCCAGAATCTTGCAACTCAGTCCAAAGAATCTCGCTAATTTCCGCCATCCTGAACGCTTGATATGGGGATGTCCTCCTCCCTTCTCTGCGGGCTTGCCATCCTTTCCTATCCAGATGACATCGTTGTCAGTCAGTATTCTTGTTTTTGCATCTTCGTATAAACGGAAAAGCCGAACTGCCTCATCAATGGAAGTTACTGGTTGCAGAAACCCCGTCATCCTCTCTTGAGATGTAGTGCCTAACTCTTTCTCCAAAGGAGCTACCTCAGTGGTTGTTGCTTCCGTAGTGCTCTCTGTAGTGCCTAACTTTTTTTCCGTAGTGCCTAACTTAGCCTCCTCTTGTTTCTCTTCTTTCTCCTCCTTAATTTGTTCTATGCTTGTCATTTTCCCTTGATGAAGCACATATTCCTTTCCCTCCTTGTCCACATAGACAAGTGCTGAAGTGCCAGAAGGCATCTTAAAATACCTTCCAGTCCTCTCATACTCCTTCCCGTCATATACCACCTTTCTCTCAATGTTGAAATGCTCTCCCGTTCTTTCATATTCATTTCTCATATCCATTTCGACCACCATACATATTCCTAAGTGCTCGGTCTACCTTCTCCAGAGATCTCAAAATCTCTTGGAAGTCATTTCCAGATATGGAAATCTCCCACCCATATCCGCCTCTCTGTCCCCTAATCAGTTTTACCTTGTGGGGGTTGTCTTTATAGTGGCGGTGTTCTACCACCCCCACATGTTCTATCGTGTCCATCTTTTTCGTCTCGGGGAGTAAAACGCCCCCGAGTCAGTCATCTTCTGAACCTGTTCATCAAGCCTCAGGAGATACTCCTGTCCTGTCCGCCCGAAGCGGATGTATTTCTGCAATGTGTCCATTTTGACTTTGATTCTTCAAATACATCTCCAATGCTTTGTTTATTGCATTACTTAAATCTCCCTTCCGAATCCTCCCTTTTTCATGGAGGATTTGAATTTGGAGAGATTTCAACAAATCCCTTCTTATCACAATATGGATATGTGCTTTTGTCTTCATCTTCATTACCTAAAAACTCCAATTATACATATATACATAGGTATTTATCCTTTAAAAATGAATACTCGCTCCACATCATTATGATATACAAAATTCCCTTTGATTTTTAAAGGAAAGTATCTAATATTATCTTAAATATTTTTAGAAAGAACGATGGCAGAATTTGAAATAAAAGCAAAGGGAGGGGTAACATATCTGAAAGAGGAACTCCAGAGGATTCTAAAACTATCTAACGGCGATGGAAAATTCAAAGGATTGGCTAATTTTAAAACAGTCGTTCTCTATCCAGAGAATGCCTCTCCCGAAGAAATCTTGAAAAGTTTGGAAGTCATTAAAAAGGATTTAGAATTGAGAGCAGAAGAACAGGGAGGTGATGAAAATGAATGAAGAACTTAAAGAGATAATTGAAAAGGCAAAACGAAAGGTAGAGGTGAGTTATGGAGGGATAAAAAGACAATGGCTGAAAACGAAAATCGATAGCTATGAAAACCCCTTGAACCGAATTGAATTATATGTATACGAGGGTAGCCCTACAAAAGGGTATATTGTAGTTAATTACGAAAGGGGTTTGGTGCATACTTTCAATGCATGGGGGGAGAAGATCTACACATATAAAAAATGAAGAATGACCACGCAAAGCTGGTTAGAATATATAACAAATTTGGATTTAATCTAATCCCCTGCAAACGGGGAAGCAAAGAGCCTGTCAAAAAGTGGAAAGAATATCAAGAAAGAAAAAGTCTTCCAACCGAATGGGGAGAATGGTTGGATAAGGGATATAATGTTGCTGTTGTTCTCGGCAAAATCTCAAAAAATCTATGTTGTATTGATGTGGAGGATAAGGAGATAGCCAGAGCCATTTTCAAGAATTTTGATAAATTAAAAGGCGAAACTCTCATCGTCGAAACTGCTCGGGGATTTCATATCTATTTCCGAGCGGATTTTTCTGGAAAGAGAGAATTCAGAACTGAAGAGGGGAAGATTCTATGCGAGATTCGAGGAGAGGATCATCTGGCAATATTACCCCCCTCTATCCATCCCTCTGGATGGGAATACAAAATCGTTTCAGCATCTGAGGACATCCTCCCCGCTCGGATAAAAGAGCTCGAGAGAAGGATTGAAGGCAATTTGGTTAGGGTAGGAATCAATTTAAGATCGGAGAGAGTAGACCCAAATGAACTACTGAGGGGTGGTTCGGAGGGGGGGAGGAACGAGGCGGGTATTCGACTGGCGACATGGTATAGAAAAAAAAGACTTGATAAGGAAGAGACTCTTGAAAAACTGCTTGAGTGGAATTTAAAAAACAAGCCCCCTCTATTGAATTCTGAGATCAAGGCGATTGTAAATTCCGCCTACAAACCAGAGAAGCCATATGGTTACAAGTTCAAGGAGCTGAAAACGAAGGACGAAATCAGGGAGGAGATCCTACTTACCATTATAAAGGAGGGTAAACAGAGAGCAGTCTATGAGACTGCCCAGTATTTGACTCAAAATCACCACTTCTTGACCCTCGATGATACGGAGGAGGTTCTTTATTATAACGATGGAATTTACAAGTATGGAGGGGAGATTGTCATTAAAAGGGAGGTCGAGGAAATCTGGAGTAGTCTGGCTAAAAAACACGATGTCAATGAGATTATCGGTCATATTCAGAGGATGACCTACTGTAGCAGGAAGGAATTTGACAGAGACAAATATAAAATTGCTGTGGAAAATGGGATTCTGGATGTTCTGGAGGGGAAACTGGAGGAGTTTTCTCCAGAGAAAAAGCATTTAAGCAAGATTCCCGTATTCTTCGACCCAGATATAGACTGCCCAAAAATCAAGAAGTTTGTTTCGGAGATTGTTGCTGAGGAGGATGTCCCTCTCATTCAGGAAATGTTTGGGTATTGCCTTTTGAAGAATTATCGTTATAATATTGCTTTTATGCTTCTGGGTGGGGGAGAAAATGGAAAAAGCACTTTACTGAAGTTGTTAAGAAAGTTTTTAGGAGATGAAAATGTTGTACCTGCTTCTCTTCAAGAATTATGTCATGATCCATTTGCAAAAGCTGAGTTGTATCAGAAACTGGCGAACATACATGCAGACTTGCCAGCAAATCCTCTCAAACAGACGGGGAACTTTAAAATGCTCACTGGCGAGGACAGGATAAGAGGGAATAAAAAACACAAAGAACCGTTTAACTTTGATAACTATGCCAAGTTGATTTTTTCTGCAAACGAATTGCCGAAGACATGGGATATGAGCCATGCATTCTTCAGGAGGTGGATAATTATCAACTTCCCAAATGTTTTTGAGGGGGATAAGAAAGACCCAGCTATCTTGGAAAAGATTACCACACGAGAGGAGTTGTCTGGGTTGTTGAACTGGGCATTAGAGGGGTTACAAAGGATTATCGAAAATAAGGGATTCTCTTTTTCAAAAACAAGAGAGGAAGTGGAGAAGGAGTGGGTCTTGAGAACAGATAGTCTGAGGGCATTTGTGGATACTTGTATCAAGTATGATCCAGAATATGCGATTGAAAAGGACGATTTCTATCAAAAATACTGTGAGTTCTGCGAGGAATTTGATATCTCACCAGTGTCCAGAGAGGTGGTTGGGAGGAGATTGCCTCAGATATTACCAAAGGTTCGGTGGGAAAGAAGAATGGTAGAATTAGAAGATAATAATAAGATTCAAAAAAGATTATGGATAGGTATTGTATATCATAATGATATATTTAATTTATTAAAATGTCAAGATTGTCAAGTATTTTTGACTTATGGCAAAATATACAAAGTAAATATAATAAGTCAAAAATACTTAGAAAACACGACAAAATTACACATATGTGTAAAAAACTCGGCAAAAAATGTCAGGTTCTTGGAGAAAATCAGAGAAATTCAGAAAATTTTTGTATATCATTATGATATACAAAATCAAAACCAGAAGCAAGAGCCGTTAATTTTGTATGACGACATTGTAATTGAAGCCGAAAAGAAGGGAATCAGCGAGGAAGAAGTCAAAAAGATCCTCAACGAACTCAAAATGAAGGGGATTATCTATGAGCCGAGACACAATCGATTTGCTCTCGTTTGAAGTTAGGCACTACAAAATGAGACATGTCCAAAAATAGTTTCATCTGGATGAAACAAGAAAAAAATTTTTACGAATGGAATTTCGTTACGAGATATTTAAATTTTCGTTACGAAAATATATACAAAAATGAAAAAATTAAGAAAATTTGCTCGGAAGAAAATTTTTGTATGTTTCGCATGTTATCACTTTGATTTTTTTGATTTCAGCATTTTCTAACATTTCGTAACGAAAGATGAGAGCAACTACCGAAATAGTCAGGATTAACCTCCATGTAACCCCAGAACGATTGAAGAAACTGGAAGAACTGGCTCTCAGATATCACTTGGCTAAAGAAGATGCCAAAACCTCCAAGGTCATTTGGCGTCTTGTGGAAGATGCATATCACATCCTCCGAGAGAAGGACAAAATAAAGGAAGAATTACGAAAAAAGATGGAAACCTTTGGAATCCAAAAGTTTGAGTTGTGAGAATGGACTCAAGATTTCTTATGGCGGTGCTTTTGATACTCTATTGTATAGCCTCCACTATATACATCTTGTTTTTCTTACCCCCTCCTCTATATTGCGTAAAAGATACTTACGGCACATTTCAGTATTGCTCTCAGAATAGAACCGAGATAGAAAATCTACTGAGGGATCTCAGGGGGTCAGATCAAATACAGTATAACGAGTATACTCCCTCTTGATGCGTATCTTTGCGGGAGAAAATAATACCCATTCATTGTATTGTGTGGGGATGATGTGTATTGGCTCTTTAAAATTTTTGAGTATCCGAGATAGGTACAATCCTGCCCCCACATCTCTCACCCTCACATATCCGTTGGTGTTATACACCAGTTCCTTCAGGAATCTATCGTGTGGCTTTCGGTTTTTTATCTCATTTCTTTTTAACCTTGGCATTTTGGAATTCGGCTTCAGCCTTCTTTTTAATTCGAGTCGCCACTATATCCCCCACATCAAACTCGTTCATAACGAGATATTTATCCACAAATTTTCTTTTTCCTCGCTTTCTAACAAATCTTTTTGGATCTTGTAGGATCTCTTGAACTATAGAGTGGATATCTACGAATCTTCTTTCGTAATTATCCCCTTTCTTTTTTTGGAGTCCGATTTCCTTCTCGGCAGTTCTTTTCAGAGCGGTCGTAAATTCTTTCTTCTTCTCTTTATATTCCTCTATAAAATCTTCATTTGGCTTAGAAATTCTCACCCTTTTTACAGTATAATAACTGCCATTGTTCCATATCTGGGGATATTTGTAAAAAATCTTATCCTCTCTCGGATAATAAACCATCCTAAAGTATTTACAGATGCACCACCCTCTAACTCTGTCTATAGCCTCCGTCTCCAGATAACCGTGAAAAAGCCTCCTGATGTCTCTGTCAATATAGGCCAGTGAGGGAGTAGTAAAAAGCACACCCAGATTCTCATGTCTGAAAGTCTGCAGAACATAACTAATCACTCTGTTGGCAATGGTATACCATTCCTTAGCGGGGATGCCCACACCTGCTTCATCCCATACTATCATGTTTCCTTGTTCTAAGCTCCCTGAGTTCAGGAGAGCCATAAACTGCTTGGGGGTGAATACCACTTGATCGATATTGAAGTTGGGATCTACACGCTGTGCTATCGTCAATGCACTGAGGGATTTCCCACTTCCTGTCTCCCCCGTAATTATCCCAAGAAAATTTTTGTTTTTGAGATTGATTCGAGAGTAAATGTCTTTGATTAGAACGCTCATCGTCAAATTGTTTCCATTACCCCTCTTGCGGGTAATAATCCGTATCGTTGCATTACCTTTATTAAGGCAACGAGTTTTTCTTTTGTCGCCCTTACTCGTGTATAAGCATCTACCTTACCTTTATCGATTTTACTCAAGGTTTCCTCCCTCTCTCGTTGATACTCCCCATCCAGATAGGGCGATAAAAAACATTCAAGAGTATCTATTGCATATATCCATCGATTCCTGTTTTCTTGGCTATTCAGAATATCTGTGGATCCTAACTTTCCGATTCGATCGAGATGAAAGAGGATGAGGGTGGCGAAATTTATCACTTCCTTACTCCCTGCAAATTCTTTGAGTTCGAAAATATCATCAACTTCTCTAACCTTCTCAGTCTTTTTTCTTGCCATTTTCAGATTTCGGCGTCATATTTACGAATCTCCTCTATTCCTGCTTCTTTGAGGAGAGAGCAGTATATATCGTGAAGGTCGCACAGTTGCAGGGCGTGGATATTACGGAGTTTAGTTCTAAGTGCTTTTTTGATCTCCGTTGTATCCCTCCCTATATAATGATGAGTTCGATTATATAATGCAAGGAAATACTCGTGAAAAAGACCGAAATTCTTTAGAACTGCCTCCTCATCTTCTCTGGCAAACCCCGCTTCAATCTTCGATCTATAGTGATATGAAAGATAGAGAAGTTCTGCGATGTCTATCATTGCTGGTTGTGGCATCCCAGATACTTCATACCCTTTTTTTTCTTCCATTTTATACCTAACTTATTACTGCCCCCGCTTGTGAGGCTACTGCTTGTTGTGCATGTAAGCATTGGGATAATTGATGATAACACCTTGATATGTCCATGTATTGCTGGACAAGGTAAATAGCAAGGGCTGCACAAACAATCAAAACTGCGAGGTAGAAAATATATTCTGGTTTGAATAACCTCTCTTTTTCCATTACTCTCTCCATACTACTATATTCCACTCTTGTTTCGATTAGCATGGGGTCAATATTCACATTTACATAATTGAGAAAATCCTCCAGAAGCAGGATATAATTCTTAATAACCTCTTTTGCCTTCTTTGCGAGTTCATTTGTGATCCCCTCAAAACCGAGTTCGATATTAATCCCGAGCCTATCAAATAAGTTTGTAAGTTTAACATGTTCGGGCACTAAGGGAACGCCGAACTCTGGGACGGCAATTGCACCTCTGAGCCCCTGCGGTAATCTTCTCACCCCTCTTGGGTTGATGATGAATTCACCATAGGGTTTCACTTTCCATGTTTTTGAAGTAACCTTTGGAACTCGGAAATCAAACCTCATATCTCTCGTTGCGATTATCATCACGGGACGATTGAGAATCCCTGCTTTGATCCAAGTCCAAGTAACCTTCCTTGAAAAGAGGAATATCAGAATCAGAATAAAACATAGGACAATTAAAAGAGAAATTGTTGCGGGAAACCATGTGTTTAGCACATCTTGATCAGGGATGTATATCAGTTCGAATAATCTCATTTTGACCCTCCTCTGAACAACCCGCCGATCCTCCTTAAGACCCCTCCTCTTCTTCCTTCCTCAGTAGCGGGAGCAGAATATATCATGTGTTGTGTTTGGGTAGTTTGCTGTATTCTCTCAAATCCGTCCAATGCTCTATTCAATTTTAGGAATACCTTTGATCTTAGTTGCGTCAATAAAAAAGATTCCTCAAATGTAAAGGCGAGCCTTCTCATTTGCATCAAATATGCGGCCTTTGTATTGTCAAAATTAATCATTAGTCTCTTGATTTCTTCTCTGGTTAGTTTTGTCAAAGGAACCTCTTTCCCGAGAAAACTCCAGAATGCATTTCTAATATGCTCTGGTAAATCCCCCGAGACAATATTGCCTGTGTCTCTATCCCTAACAAAGGGTTCGTCTTCTATGATGTACTTAGTATGTTCAACGCTCAAGGGAGTAACCCCCCTATACATCGGCATTCTATATCCCTCATATATCTGATTTATATTATCCATCTTCTTTCCTCTCCTTTTCTATTTCTTCATCTATCTTAGATTGAATCCATCGGCTAAAGTTGAT
>Ga0180300_10000677_pt1 | contig 15253 bp, 13 predicted proteins | sample GuaBasSediGuay15_FD_121798 | JGI IMG/M metagenome (GOLD analysis project Ga0180300, IMG submission 121798) | Subseafloor sediment microbial communities from Guaymas Basin, Gulf of California, Mexico - Guay15, Core 4569-2, 21-24 cm | ecosystem: Environmental > Aquatic > Marine > Hydrothermal... | reverse complement strand
TTTGGGAAGTATCCTAATTTACAAGTACGTAATGAAAACGAAAACGTAACGGGAAAGGAGTTGAAAACGTTGCCGAAGCATCGTTCAGCTATTTCTTACTGCCTCGGCATTGAATCCACAGCTGACGATTTCAGCGTTGGAATAGTCTCCTTCAACGGTAAAATTCTCGCCAACGTGATTAGCGCATACATACCTGAAAAAGGCGGCATCCACCCACGCGAAGCAGCTAGACATCACGCTGAGGTTGCTGGAAAAGTTTTGGCAGAAGCATTTCAGAGGGCAAAAGTAAAGCCCCAAGACATCAACGTCATCGCTTTTTCTCAAGGACCCGGTTTAGGTCCCTGTCTACGCACTGGCGCAACAGCAGCTCGCGCCCTAGCCTCATACCTCAAAGTTCCGTTAGTGGGAGTCAACCATTGTGTGGCGCATATCGAGATAGGAAAACTTGTTGCAGAGGCAAAGGACCCGGTTACCCTATATGTTTCAGGAGGAAACACCCTAGTCTCCGCGTTCGAAGCAGAGCGATATCGTGTTTTCGGTGAAACGTTGGATATAGCGGTTGGGAACTGCCTCGACGTTTTCGCTCGAGAGGCGAGATTACACCAAAATGAGGGGATGCCTCTTGGCGCAATGGTTGAAGAGTTGGCAAGTCATGGTCAAACTTTTATTCCGCTTCCATACACGGTGAAGGGCATGGATTTGTCATTCAGTGGACTTCTCACGGCTGCTGTTCAGTTGCTTCATGATGAAAAACATAGTCTAGAAGACGTTTGTTTTAGTCTTCAAGAAGTTGCGTTCTCCATGTTAACCGAGGTTACAGAGAGAGCGCTAGCTCACACCGAGAAGCCGGAGATTCTGTTAACTGGCGGGGTTGCAGCTAACAAGAGATTGCAGTCTATGCTTAAGTCCGTCGCTGAAGAGCATAAAGCTAGGTTCTGTGTGGTTCCGAAGCAGTATGCACTAGACAATGGAGCCATGATTGCTTGGACAGGAATCCTCGCCTATCAACATCACCTGACAATTCCCATAGAGAAAAGCTTTGTCAAACTGAAGTGGCGATTAGACGAGACTCCAATACCATGGGTTGGAGACTGAGCAGTGTTAATAAAAAAGGGCGCCGAAGCAAACCTATACCTAGAAAACTGGCATGGTCATAAAGTGATTATGAAGCAGCGCCTCCCAAAAAAATATCGCATACCCCAGTTAGACGAGGCAATTCGGTTTTACCGAACCATACATGAATCCCAGAATATTCATAAGGCTAAGGAAGCTGGAGTGCCAACACCCACCATTTTTATGGTTGACATCGCAAAATCAACAATAATCATGGAATTCATTGAGGGAAAGCAAGTCAAGCAGATTCTCAACGATCTCCCTTCAGAAGATAGACAACGCTTATGCCGCTACATCGGCAAGCTGATAGGTCAACTTCATAACCACGGAATCATTCACAGCGACCTCACAACCTCCAACATGATTCTCACTCCACAAAACAAAATCGTTTTCGTAGATTTTGGTTTAAGCGAACGATCCAAGGAACTGGAAGCCAGAGGGGTAGACCTACACCTTATGAAAAGAGCGCTCCAGAGCACACATTACAAGCATGTAAAGGAGTGTTTTGGCGCGGTCATGGACGGATACGCCAGAACTGTGGGCGACGATGCGGCGAGAGAGGTGTTAAAAAAGATTCAGGAAATAGAGAGGAGAGGACGCTACGTTTCTGAGAGAAAATAGCAAAAATGTTTATCCACGAGCAAATGGCGTTAAACCTCGGATTTGATTGAAGTGACGAGTGTTAACCAGACCGCCTTTGAAGTGCTCAGAAAGAGAATTATTTCCTGTCGCAAATGTCCAAGGCTTATAAACTACATTTCAACGGTCGCTATAAATAAAGTACGTAGATACAAGGATTGGCATTATTGGGGTCAACCCATCCCTGGTTTCGGTGACCCTGAAGCAAGATTACTTATAATCGGTCTTGCTCCCGCAGCCCATGGAGGTAATAGGACGGGTAGAATGTTTACAGGTGACAGTTCAGGGGATTGGCTCATCAGGGCGCTATATGAGACAGGTTTCTCTAACCAGCCCGAAAGTGTCAGTAGAGATGATGGCTTAAAGTTGACGTCTGTTTATATAACAGCCGCAGTTCGCTGTGCTCCACCCCGCAATAAACCATTAGCAGAGGAGATAAGAAACTGCTCCGAATTTCTGTTAGAAGAGCTACGACTTCTCGACAAGGTTGAGATTGTTCTAACGCTTGGAAGGATAGCCTTTGATACATATATGAAGTATGTGTATCCAAGAAATAGTGATGTGAAGCCTCGTTTTCAACATGGAGGGATATACAAGTTCAAAGGTATGCCCTTTCTCGTAACCTCCTATCATCCTAGTAAACAAAACACTCAAACCGGGAGACTTACGTGGGAAATGTGGATAGATGTGTTTAAGAAGATAAAGCAGATGTTGACCTAAGTTAAAGATTCTGGCTAGGGTAAATATCCGAGGGCTCGAAGCTTCGACTTTATTTTCTCCTCATCTTTATATACTTCATCTCTTTTCTCCGAGGGAAATCCTGCGCTATCTTCTGCTTCCTTTGCATATTTTATCGGATTTGAACGTAAATAGGAGGAAGTTAAAGCCTCTTCCAACACTCGCCCATCCATATCCGTTGGTATAGGTAAACCCAACAAGTATAGTATGGTCGGAGCGACATCCATAATGCTGGCTTCTTTTAAAGTTGCACTTTTTTTGATTCCGTTTCCCTTCATTATGAGGATGCCATTTAACTTGTGAGTGCCTGAAACAGACTTAGAACGAGTGATAACCGAATTAGTTGCAAATCCATGTTCTTCAAAAGTCACGTAGCCATGTTTTGGGATGAAAACTAAGTCTGGCAACATGTCTATGTGGGGTCCATTGAAGATTTCCTCTTTTTTATAGACTTTTTCAATAACAAACTCGCTTGTTTCAGGGTCTTTAAGTTCATATAAACGGGTGGTAATTTGTTCTCTCAAACTTTCATATTCTTGACCAGGACTTACGGTTCCTAAGGGTTCTCTTCCCTTAAGGTTAATGTAGATAATTCCTGATCCGATGGAATATGCTTTTGTCTTATGCCAGTTCACGTCTGAAAAGGACATGAAGAGTCTTGTTGAAATGTCTTGAAGCTTTTTATCTGTTCTGCTTGTTTTAATTCTAATGTTTCCGAGATGTATTGAAAACAAAGCGTTTACGATTTTCACAGGGTTTACTCCAATTTTGTAAAGGAAGCACTTAAGCCTTGTTGTTAACCGCTTCTTTAGCTTAAGCAAACCCATTTGTATAAGCCATGAATTAACGTGTATATGCTTATGCAGAAGCCCAGCGCCATGATCAGACATCACGATTACCGTCGTCCTCTCGTCAGCCGTTTTTAAGAAGTTCCCGAGAATCTCGTCTATTTTCTGATAAAAATGAAGAAACATTTTCCGATATTTCACAGACTTTTCAGCTTCATACTCTGGATGCTCTGGATCTATGTGCTTCCAGAACCTATGTTGAATATAATCGGTGCCGTTAAATACCGTCATGAAAAAGTCAAGTTCCTGTTTTTCCATGAGAAGTAGGCTGATTTTTGCCAATTTTTCAGTGGAGCCAAAAAGTTCATTGATGAAAACGTCTTCCCTTTCCAGAGAGGTAAGTAGAGGATCTAATGTGCCTCCACCAACAATCTTCTCTACTTCTTCTTTAAGTGATGGAGGGTAAGTAAAGTTATCTGATTTTGGAGGGGTCATCATGCCAGTTATCATGAATCCATTAACGTTTTTCGGAGGGTAAGTGAGGGGCACATTTACTATTCCAACCTTTTTGCCGTGTTCACTTAATATGGTCCATATCTCCTTTGCGGACCTATGTGTAGAGTTTACAACTTTTACAACATAGCTATCCTTGTCTCGAGTGAAAAAACCGATGATTCCATGTTTTCCCGGGTTTTTTCCTGTCATGAAGGAAGACCATGCGGTTGGCGTTAGGATGGGTATTGTGGACTTTAGTTCGCCGTATACGCCGTTTTCCATCATGTAGGAAAGTGAGGGTAGTTTTCCTTCTCTTATCCATGGGAGAATTAGGTCAAATGTCGCGCCGTCTAGACCAATGATGAAAACTCTTGTTTTCTTATTCATTTTTTGGTTCATCTGTATGTTCTTCTTTCCGGGATTCTGCTTCAACACGGATTGTAAGATATTTAGAGTATCCCTTCTTAAATTTTAATGTAGATATGATGATATAAGTTGTTGACATGGAGATATCTCTCCATGATTTCCTCTGTTTTTCTGGTAGTTTTGTCTGACAAAGGGGAATTTTTATTGTCGGACAAAGATAGAGTCTCTGATTTGTTGAACAACCCCGTTTTTTCTTTGTTGAACAATGGTATGTTGTCTGGCATGGAGGATGGCGATGTATAGGTTGTGCTTCTGAGAATGCGGTTTATGTCTATTGGCTAGAAGAGTTGCTTCTTTTCCATCCATTTGGGGAACCATTTGTAGTGTTCTAATGGCTTAGCTTGCTTCAATCCTTTGTAGGTTGCTTTTATCAGCGTTATGTTGCCCCGTTTATTCTTGTATAGAAGGGCTAAGCCTTTCGCTTCCAGTGATGTTAGCAGTTTGTCCAGTTGCTTGTCGCTTATGCCTGTAAGTATCTCTTTCATGTCTTCTTTACTCATGTATAGGCTGGGGTTAACCTGATAGTCTTCTGCAAGTAGCTGGAGTACCGATTCTTCGCTGATTTCAGTTATGGTTTGAGGCTTGGTGGTGGATATTGGGACTCCCAGTTTTCTGTGTATCCTGCGATGCGGCATCTTTAACTCCTCAGCCATAGCCTTTAGTCCCCATCTGTAGAGGATTGTTCTCATAACTTCGCTGGTTCCAGCCGCCATTTCATTGACTTTGGCGTCTCTAAGGAAAGATTCAACTGGATAGAATCGTGTCCATCCGTCGCCGCCCATCACTTGAACAGCATCATCCAGTAACATCTTGTAAGCTTCGGATGTGAAAAGCTTGGCTGTTGTTGCCTCTAATACTGGCTCCATCTTTATATCCAAAAGATGGGCAGTGTAATACACGAGTAATCGGGCGGTTCGTAGTCTCGAAATCATGTCGGCGATTTTAAACTGGTTAACTTGAAAGTTGATGATGGGTTGACCGAACTGGATTCGCCGTTGAGCGTGACCAACAGCATATCGTGTGGCTTCCCGCATTGGACCTAGCATGCCAGCGGCGAAAAGGTTTCTCTCCAAGTTGAGTCCGTTTACGAGTATTTTCCAGCCGTCGCCCTCGGCTCCTATTCTGTTTTCCACTGGCACTCTTACATTATCAAAGTCTAAGTATCCGTTGGGGAGACCAAACCATCCTGAGAGTTCGTTTATCCTTTCCACGGTGAATCCTGGTGTGTCCTTCTCCACGATGAAGGCGCTGAGATGACGGTATTTGGCTCTGTCCTCCATACGGTCGCTTGTCTTAGCGTAGAGACAGTATATGTCAGCTACTCCAGCGTTGATTATGAATTTTTTCTTGCCATTAATTACATATTCATCGCCGTCTCGTTTCGCTGTGGTTTCCATGCCAGCAGCGTCGGAACCAACGACTGGTTCGGATATGCAGATTGCTCCTAACAGCTCGCCTTTAGCAATTTTAGGTAGCCATCTTCTCTTTTGTTTGGTGTCGCCGAATTTTATGAGTTGTTCTGTGCCACCGATTATTGTTGTTATGTAGGCTCCAGCTAACGCAAAACACACTCGGCTGAGCTCTTCAGTTATGATACAGCAGCCTGTAGCGCCTATGTCTGTGCCCCCATATTCCTTTGGAATCGGCGCTTTAAACCAGCCTTTTTCAGCCACTTTTTTCAAAAGGTCTGATGGGAATTCTCTTGTCCACAGTATTTCCTCTCCTCTCGGTATGTTTTCATCAGCGAACTTTTTAGCAGCCTCTGCAAGTTTCTTGTGTTTTTCACTCCACCATGGATAAGTTTCCATCATCTTCTCCACACGGCATTATTCAGTTAGATTTTATGAAGACACTTAAAGCTTGTTAAGACCAAAGCGTTTTGAATATTGTGCTTGAAAAAAATGGTTTCTTTTTTAATAAGTTTGGCATAGTAAATTAATGGGTATAAACCGATAATAACGCTGGTTGAAGGACTTCAATATGAACAAGATTAAAAAGATAAAGAAACGAGACGGCAGAATTGTCGATTTCAACGCTAACAAGATTGCGGAGGCTATATGGAAAGCAGCGAAAGCCATTGGTGGCAAGGACCGAGTGCTTTCCGTTAAGTTAGCTGAACAAGTTGTTGAGACGCTGGAAAAACAGCTGAAACCAGGTGAGATACCGACTGTTGAGCAGGTTCAAGACATTGTAGAGAAAACCCTCATAGAAAATGGACATGCAAGAACAGCGAAAGCCTACATTCTTTATAGGCAGAAGCGGGCGGAAATAAGAAAAATGAAGACTTTGCTGGGCGTGACAGATGAGCTTAAGTTGCCCTTAAACGCCATCATCGTTTTGGAAAGGCGATATCTTCGTAAAGACGAGAAAGGCAGGGTAATAGAGTCAACCAGCCAGATGTTTAGAAGAATCGCTAAAAGTTTGGCTGAAGTTGAAAAACAATATGGCAAAAGCAACGCTGAAATATCCCGATATGAAGACGAGTTTTACCGTATGATGACCCGCCTTGAGTTTCTTCCCAACTCACCTACAATCATGAACGCGGGCACAATGTTCAGACAACTCAGCGCCTGCTTCGTCCTACCAGTAGAAGACTCCATAGAAGGCATATTCGACACGTTGAAGGCAGCCGCCATAATCCACAAGACTGGTGGAGGAACTGGTTTCTCCTTTTCAAGGCTTAGACCAAGAGGAGACGTTGTTAGAACCACAGGCGGCATAGCCTCAGGGGCAATATCTTTCGCCAAAATTTATGACACTGCAACTGAGGTTATGAAGCAAGGTGGTCGTCGTAGAGGAGCTAACATGGGTATATTACGTGTAGACCATCCTGAAATTATGGACTTTATTGTTGCAAAGGAGAAGGAAGGAGTGCTCAGGAACTTCAACATTTCGGTGGCTATAACTGACAAATTCATGGAGGCTGTTGAGAAAGACGGTGACTTTGAATTGATAAATCCCAGAAACGGCGAGGTCGTGAAGTCAATGAAGGCTAGGGCAATATGGAATTTAATAATAATGATGGCTTGGAAAAACGGTGAGCCTGGAGTTATTTTTATTGACACAATTAACCGTCACAACCCAACGCCTCATATTGGACAGATAGAAGCTACAAACCCATGTGGAGAACAACCTCTTCTACCATACGAATCCTGTAACTTAGGAAGCATCGACGTCAGCAAATTTGTGACCGCCGATGGCAAGATGGACTGGGATAGACTGAGGAAAACGGTGAGGCTGGCGGTTAGGTTTCTCGACAACGTCGTAGACGCCAACGTGTACACTCTACCCGAGATAGAAAAGATAACCAAGGGCAACCGAAAAATTGGCTTAGGAGTGATGGGTTTCGACGACATGCTCATAAAAATGGGCATAAAATACGACACAGAAAAAGGCTTACAAACAGCAGAAAAACTCATGAAATTCATAAATGATGAAGGAAAGAAAATGAGCGCTGAATTAGGCGAAGAAAAGGGAAGCTTTCCAAACTTCAAAGGAAGCATCTGGGAAAAACAGTTCAAAACCCTAAGAAACGCCACCGTAACAACCGTTGCTCCCACGGGAACTATAAGCATAATCGCTGGATGCTCCCAAGGAATCGAACCGCTCTTTGCCATTGCCTATGTTCGCGAAGTCGCAGAAAGTCTAGGAAGAAGCCTTGTTGAAGTCAATTCGCTATTCGAGAATATCGCTTTGAAAGAAGGCTTCTACAGCGAGGAACTGATAAAAAAGATATCAAGAAAAACGTCTATTCAAGATGTGGAAGAGATTCCAGAGCACATTAGAAAACTCTTTGTGACCGCTCACGACATAAGTGCAGAGTGGCATGTTCGTATGCAAGCGGCATTTCAAAAGTACACAGACAACGCAGTTTCAAAAACCATCAACTTTCCCAACTGGGCGACACCTAACGACATTGAGAAGGCATATCTGCTTGCGTATAAGTTGGGATGTAAAGGAATCACCGTTTACCGCCATGGAAGCCGAGAAGTGCAAGTTCTGAGACCTATAGAAAGCGAGGGAACCCTAGCAGACTACAGCCAAGTGTGCCCAGTCTGCGTTTAAAAAGGAGACAGAAAATCATGGCTAAGAAACATGGAACCATCTATCTATATACGGGTGAAGGCGGAGGAAAAACCACTAACGCATTGGGTTTAGCCCTACGATGTTTAGGACACGGCTACAAAGTTGTGATAATTCAGTTTCTGAAATGGTGGAAAAACACGGGTGAATACAAGTTTCGAAAGTTTCATTCCAACTATCAAATCTATCAGTTTGGAAGAGAAGGCTGGATTGGACTCGACAACCTAGATGAAAGAGATAAAGAGCTAACAAAGAAAGGGTTAGAGTTCGCAAAGAAGGTTTTGAAGCAAAAACCTCGACTCTTAGTTCTGGACGAAATAAATCTAGCATTACACTGCAAGCTTCTGGACGTGAAGGAAGTAATTGAATTTCTGAAAACTGTACCGGAAGAGACTAGCGTGGTGTTGACTGGAAGGTATGCTCCAAGAGAACTTGTGCAATTCGCTGACTTCGTTAATGAAATCATAGATATAAAGCATCCTGAAGAAATACCGACAGATAAGGGAATACAATTCTAAAGATACGAGCTAACTCAGAGTAACTCTACAATTATACAACATCAAAACTAGTTCAAAAAATACACTTACACACGCGAGCGCGAGTATTTTTAACCTTCTTTTTCTTCTCAAGACTTCTCTTGTGTATGCGACCTAGGAAATCTTTACTACTTTTATTTTATCTTTCTCATGAGTTAGTAGGTTGGCAAAAAATCCTCTTACTTGAGAAACCACTTCAGCTTGATGAGCGCCAGTGTTAAGCAGAAAAAGACCAGTTATCTTTTCTGAAGACAGCATATCCAACGCATGACGGAGAAAGATGAAGGTTTTCTCTCGTCCAATCGAAGTTAACAAGTCTGAAAGAATGTCGAAGACAAAACAGACATTAGCATCCGCATGAGTTTCCAGCACCTTGCTAAGAGCTTCCAGAATTAGGGGTATGCTTTTGGCGGGTAAAAGCACCTCGTTTTCAGAAGTTAATTTTGGAATGGATGTTGAAAATGACGTTAGGAAAAACTTGATTGTTGGCTGTTTAGCTAAATACTTATGGATAGGACTTGCGTTAGACGTGAAAACGAAGATGGGCTCAATATTAGCTATGCTCTCCTTAGCCAAACGGTCAACAACCTTCTCATAATCAGAGACAGGATCAAATTCCAACAGAAACTTACGGCCAATCAGCTCTCTATGATCTAAGCCTATCAACTCCGAGAAGGAATCCATATACTCAATAAGGTCAATGAATGCACGTGAGAACATAACGTTTATTCCCCCTAAAGCTTTCAAGAGTTCAGCAACTTCTGTCTCCGTCATGCGTTCCACATTGATGGCAGTCATCTCAATGAGGAAAGGGACCATCGACACTCCTAAGGCTGGCTCGGGTGAAACATCGGAAAGTACCCATTCCGAAGTAATTGGGTCGTCCCATCTAGGGTCTGCCCAATACTCCTTTACCCATTTCTGCCATTGTCCATTAACAAAAGAAAAGTCGCCAAGGTCTTCAAGGCCTCTTACGTGTTTGTATCCTTTCTCCTTCGCTTCGACCCACCATTCTATGGTTTCAGTAACTGCCGTCTCATAGTCTAATTTGCCATTTGGCATGAAACCTTCGGTTAGGGTCTCCAAGAGCAGAGCACCTTCTTTTTCATACTTTTCCACATCGATTCCATATTCCCTAAGCTTAACCTTAACCGTTTCACTTTCCTCATCAGGGTAAGTATAGGTAACAAGATCACCGTTTTCTAATCCTTCACGAATAAATGCTGAGAAAAACTTCATCTTATCAACTGCTGAAGTGTACGTTACAACAATCTCATCCCCTTCCATAACGTTAAGAACGGTATCAGTCTTCAAAACATCAGATGGAATAGAACGTTTCCACCTCTGTCGTAGAGAGTCTATGATCGGTAATTTAGACATCTTGCTATCCTTAATTTAACTATAAACTTCTCCAATATTTCACTTCTGAATCTGAAGTCTACATTTTAAAGCTTGAACCTACTTTAGGTCAAAAACTTACAAATCCTATACACACTTAATTTAAGCTAACTTTACTCTCTTGATGAAAATCTGTCTTTATAGAAAGTTATGAGCAGACAAAACAGACCAACAGAGGTTAAAACAACCTCTCCTACCAGAATGATTTTGTTGGTTTCGCCAACTAAAACATAACCATAAAAGAAAAAGATGACTAAATGCACTAAAACCCAGCTGATGCACGCTAGAGCTATACCTATTCCCATAGCTTCCCTAAATATTCGAAAGAGAAGGTCTTTATTCAGTTTGCTCATATGTTATTCTTCAGCGCTTCGACTCTTTTAGACATTATGAACAGAGTATACGTACTCAAAAAAAGTAGTCGCTATTGCGATTTTATCTAAAAACAAGAAAATAAGTTTAGAAATAACGGGAAATATGGAAAAGAAACTTTAGTTCTTCCAGTCTAAAAGTCTCTTTTCTCCCTCAATCCTTTTTATATCAGTAATGTCCTGCGTCACTTCCAAAGTTCCCAGATACTCACCATCTTTATTTCGCACAGCAAAGTATCGAATGTAAACTAGTCTGTTATCTTTCTGAATCCAGAACTCTGCTTCATCTTTTTTGCCGCTTTTGAAACTGTCCAAAATCTTGTTAACTATATGAACGCTTTTTTGTGGATGACATTGCTGGACTTTTCTGCCAATAACAGCCTTTGTCCGCACAAAAAATCTTTTCTCAGGCTTGCTGAAGTATCTAACAGTGTCCTCTTTATCGACAAAGGTGATGTCTACCGGAAGAGTATTAAAGATAGCTTCAACCTCCTCCTTTGAGAGAGAGCCTGTTTCAAACTGTAATAATGCTTCTAAGGCAGGTACAGCTTCAGATTTTTGTTTTTTAACCCCTTTGACTTCGGGTATTGTTATTAACTGTTCAGGCGTGAAGCAGCAGTATCCAATTTCATCAAATTCTTCTCTAGCGTCTCTCCATTCATGTTCTGTCACTACTCGCAGAGCCGTTGGGAAAAGTATGTTATTTTCCTTGAAAAAGTGGCTTGGAAGGGCGTCGCCTAAAGATTTAGCGATTTCACCAAGTTGCTTTTTGAAGTCTTCAAAGCTCATGATGTTGCAATTTTCGACCAAATTGTGAAGCTTTTTCTTTTTTTCTCTTATTTGGTCATGCTCAGTCCACATTATTGCAGGAGGCTCTGTGATTCCATGTTTTTCTAGAAGGGGAAAAAGCACATTTTCTTCTCGCAAGTAGTGCTTCTCCGAATCTAGAAAATCTTCTGCTATATGTTTCAGATGGGCTATTTCTTCATCAACGTAGTTTGCCCTGTCTACTTGCTGAATCTTATTTTTGATGGTGTTAAGTTTTTCTGATAGACGTAGCATAATTTTGTGTTCTTCCATAAGGATGTTGATTGGATGTCCAACAGGGATGTTCAGCCTTTGTTTTTCCAGTTGTTCTCTGAAAACAGCTAGATGGACATCGCATAATCTTTGAATTTCCTCTCTTGGCATCCCTTCCCTTATGAGTTCCTGCTCAATCTTGGCAATTTCTAAGGGGCTTATGCCCTGCAAAAGCTGTTTGAATCTTTCTTTAACTTCCTGTGGCGATGCTCCAGCATGTAACTGCTTGATTAGCTCCTTCAGCTTAGCCTTCTTGTTCCCAGCTAATTCGCTCATCAACCTTCACTCCTCAATTATTCCAGCAAGATTCTATCATACATTCAATTTAACAATTTCTCAAATAGAATTAAAGAAACCCCATATCCCATCGTTATTCTGAAATCTTTAATGACAAATGAATTAAGGCTTGAGCCAACTATATTTCTAAGCAACCCAAAAACTCTGGAGGCAGAAACTCTGCTTTCCCAACATTTAGAAGAGCTACTTCATTGTTTGGAACAATTAAAACTTAGAGAGTTCAACGTAGTAGTTATGCCCGACTTCTTCTTAGACCGCCTAATAACATACGAAGGAGATATTAAACAACTCTCCAAAACTCTCGCCGAAGTTGCGAAGCGCAAAGGAGGAAGCATCCACGGAATTAAACAGACAGAGCTGAGAGGCGGAAACGCAGCTAACACCGCCGCCGCCCTAGCCGCCTTAGGCGCAAAAGTTCATCCCATCATCAACACAAGCCCACTAGGACTTCACTTACTCAAATATTATCTAGACCCATATGAAGCAGACCTCTCTCACGTAAAAACACATGGACAAATAGCGCTCACAACTGCTTTTGAACTCACCTACGAAGGAGAAAAAGTAAATGTGATGATGAGCGACCTCGGCTCCCTACCCGAATTCAACCTAAACGACCTAACCCAAGAAGATTTCAAATTATTACAGAACGCCGACTACGTATGCGTGTTTCATTGGTCCGGAACACGACGCTGGGGAACAAACCTAGCCGAAGGAGTCTTCCGCCACGTCAAAAAGAAAGGAAAAGGAAAAACCTACTATGACACATCAGACCCAACCCCGAAAAAAGAGGACATCCCAAAACTTGTAAACAAAATTCTTCTACAAAACCTCGTAGACATTTTCAGCGTCAACGAGAACGAAGCCTTCTGCTACGCCTCCCAACTAAACAGAAAGATAAGTCGCCTCCAAAAAACGTTAAAGCCAAACGAATTAGCGAAAGAATGCGCCAGAACATTAGCAAAAAACCTTTCTGCACGCATTGACCTTCACACAACCACTTTCTCCGGGTCATTCACCCATAAAACCGAAACCATTATGCCCGCCCTCAAAGTTCCAGTGTTAAGAACCACAGGCGCTGGAGACGCATGGAACGCAGGCAACATCCTCGGCGACGCTCTAGACCTTCCAGACCAATGCAGACTAACCCTTGCAAACCTAGCTGCTGCATACTACATCTCAAGCCCAACCGCAGAGCACGCTACGTTGCAAAAGCTTAGAAAGTTCTGTCTTGCACAGCTAAGGAATGTTAAGACTGATGTACACACATAACTACTGGAAGACGACATTAAGAAAGAGATCAAAGAAGTTATCCGCATAACAGATAAGATTTATCAACAAAGCATGATCAACATGTACACATAAGCATATATTTATGAGAAGCCACCTAAAGAATCATGATTATAGAAGAAAAGTGAAAAACATGGGAAAATCAACTGAAAAACACCTGGAAGAACTCTCCCGCTTCGAAAGAGTTGAAGCAGCAGTGAATTTGAAGGAAGCAGATAGAGTTCCAGTTGACCCCCTTAACATATACATCCATGCTTATCAGGGAGGAGTAAGCCTCCGCGAGTTCATCTACGACCCAGTGAAGATGGTTCAAGCAACCGAAAAAGCCCGAAAAATACTCGGAGAAACCGACCAAGTCTATCCAACCATGACCGCCATGAACCATCTAAGCCTCATTCCCATAGCCGCATTTGATCAGTACACTCTACGCTGGGAAATTTTCGACGAGTTTCCTCCTAAAGGCAACATACCAAGCTTCTACGAGAAGAAGATAATAGAGGACTATGACGACGTTATGGAGAGAGGCTTCTCCACACTTCTCTTCAATCGTAAAATAGGGAAAAAAACCTTACAAATGTCTGAAGACGAGATTCTCTATTACGCTTTCGAATACCCAAAATTGTTTGCCAAAGAGTGGCGTGGATTCGTAGAGAGAAACAAAGTACCCCTTACCATTGGCGCTAGGGCATGCGTACCTCTCGACATGGTTTTCTACTACCGAGGCATGACACAAGCCACTAAGGATTTACATGAGTGCCCTTCGAAGGTAAAGGAATTCTGCGAATGGATCATAGAACACGAAGTCACCGTGGCAAAACGTCATAGCCACATCATGGGTGCAGGGGAAGTTCCAGGAGCAGATAGAATCCTCTATGGCGCTGGCATAGTTGGAATTCCATTTTTATCCCCCGAAATGTTCGACGAGTTCTTCTATCCGACGATGAAAAAAGGACTAGATATGATGGTAAAAGACGGCTTCACCGCTCACTGTCACTGGGACAACGATATTACCTTGAATCTGGAGACGCTACGGGGCTTAACAAAAGGCTTGCCTAAGGGCAAAGTAATCCTAGATATGGGACAAACGGACATGGCTAAAGCTAAGGAAATACTCGGAGATAAGCTCTGCCTTTATGGCAACGTGCCCTCGTCTCTCCTAATTCACGGGTCAGTTAAAGATGTAAAAAAGTACTGCAAGAAGCTGATTGAAGACTGCATGGAGGGCGGCGGATTCATATTATCCACGGAATGCGAGACTCCTTGGAACGCCAAACCCGAGAACGTTAGGGCTATGCTGGACTCCGCACGCGAGTTCGGCAGATATAGGTAAGCACAGCTATCCTTAAGTGCTGAGAGCTAGCTTCCGCATCCGCTCCTCAAGTCTTCTTAACGTTCCCAAACGCACAGTTATATCATGCTTCAATAATGGAAAAATCTCGGAAGCCATCGGATCTCGATTATAAAGAACAGCCAAATATATACTAATCATGTCCACCGTAAAGATGAGGGAGAAGATTCTAGCCAGCCTAGTCTCTCCCTTAGCGTTAATCTCAATCACCGACCTAGCCTTCTTACTGAAGACCTTTTCCTTCAAAACCTCTATTCGCTCCCTCACCTCCAGAGGCTCATCGACTCCTCGAAGCAAAATAAGAGAATAACGTTTCAAAACCTCGCTGGGCGCCTCCCACCCTATGACCTCATTATGATTGACCTCAGGAAACACGTCAAACCTCGCTGGCATCTTACAGTTCTCATTTATCTGATCCTTAAAGCGAATAGCCGCACTTCTATACGGATTGCAAGAGTAAATGATCGGAATCGTATCATACAATTGGATGGCTGTCTGCTTAGCAAAATTTTCTTCAACAGAAACCTCCACAGCATACTTGTTTGCCAACTCATCGAGCACTTCGGCAGTAGCTTTCACGTTCCGATTAACCTTCCCCGAAAGTAAGATTCCCAGTTTAGCCAGCAGATAAGGAAGCGGCGCAAACAAGTAAGG
>Ga0180300_10000676_pt1 | contig 15264 bp, 2 predicted proteins | sample GuaBasSediGuay15_FD_121798 | JGI IMG/M metagenome (GOLD analysis project Ga0180300, IMG submission 121798) | Subseafloor sediment microbial communities from Guaymas Basin, Gulf of California, Mexico - Guay15, Core 4569-2, 21-24 cm | ecosystem: Environmental > Aquatic > Marine > Hydrothermal... | reverse complement strand
GTATTATGTTATCTCTATGTATAGCGTGATTGAGTTTTCAAGATTCGGCTTTATGTATTCCCGCAACCTTGCCGGCACCTTAATCTCGTAATCATATACACCATACCCTCCCTGAGTTGATTGGTTGAGGTTAGCAATAAACACAATATCTTGGGTGGCATTAAAGCTTGTGCCTCCATCACTGTAATCCCACAATATGCCGGTAACAAAGGCAGATGTGTTTGTGCTATTCACCACAGGCACATTGGTTATGTCTTTATCAAACACCACAAAGCTGCGAGTCGCTTTTGGTAACCCCCCAGAGGTGTAGGTTTTGTTTATTGAGTCGTTCATTTGGGTGGTGTTTAGCCCAGTGTCTAATTCCTCAAAATCCTCACCTGCATACCCACCAGTGGTGTTCCTACTCAGTGCTATGAGACCGCTCCAGTTAACATTGCTATCAGAGTCTGTGGCATAGATATACCCAGAGAACACCACTCCTCCTTGCTCCCATGATTTAATAGTTAAATTTGAGATTTGGTCAAGTATAACCCTATAAGAAACATTACCATAAAAAAGGTGGTATGCCTTAACTGTAATGTTTCTCGAGTAAACATTGTTGCTTTCATTTGTTTCAACTATTGAGCCATTAGTGGGTATGGGTGGGTCAACCACCACCTGTATGCTCGTAGTGCCTATTTTCGCAGTCCAGTTGACAGTAGCCAACGCAGACCCTCCCGCAGTCACATTGATGGTGTCGTTCTCTATGAGTGTACCAGAAGAGTAGTTGCCCTCATAAAACTGAACCACTACATCGGTTGCATTCTTATTCCCGAGGTTGTACACAGTGGCATTCAACTGCTGGATGGAAAACTCCACTACCTGATTTGGAAAACTCAACGAGGTGGCATTAACCACCAAATCAATGCCCACCACATAGAAGTAAGAGGTTTCAGTGTTGTTCAAATTGTTTGATGTGTCGTTAACAATCAAGGTGTAGTTGTATCTTCCCAAATAGGTAGTATTACTAAAATTCCCCTCATAAATACCATTGCCCAAACTATCGACTTGCTTTGCCACCAATTCTACAAGCTGGTTCCCTGTAGCCCAACTCACATTAGCATAGACTCTATCAATGTAAACATTGTCTGATATGTTCGCTGAGATAGTCACATTGGTGCTATAATTAAACTCCTGACTAGCCACAGGGCTTAGGTCTCTAACCTCTGGGTTTATGTTATCTGGGGTAAAGTTGAGCTCCAGATAAGCAAAGTCAATGTAAGTCCACACACTACCACTTGCAAAACTATCAGAGTTGTTGTCTGTTACCCTCAAGAGGAGTGGCTCAGCCACACTCACATGGTCCACCACAGCTGATAGACTGCAGTTGTTGGTTGACTCGCTAGTTAAATATGGAAGCTTACAGGCATAGCTCCAAGCCCCTTCCTTGTAAACATCAACAACCAAATCAAAATTCTGTACTTCGTGGTGTTCCAACACGAGCCAAGCATTGGTCAACATATAATTGCTGGGCATATTACCTGAAAAATTGAGTTGAATATAGTCCTCTACAGTGTCATAAGTTGTTAGTGAGGCGTAGGTATCATCAGTGTCATTTAATTCAGAAAGCACATTGCTTGAAACAGAGTTTTCCACCCTTTCAGCCGAGTCTGGCTTCAGCACAACATATATATTCGTCCTGTTGGCGAGGTTGGAGTAGTTGGTGTCATTCGCCGTAATAAGGTAATACCCCAAAGTAAGGTTAAGAAGGGAAGGGATAGTCCAATTGTATGCTATGGTGCCGTTCTCATCTGCACTAGAGGTAACGTTTAGGGGAAAGCCAGGGGCATGGTTACTGTACTTATCTATTATATGCAAAGTAACATTGTTATTTGGAGAGAAACCGTACCCTGTAATCTGAACAGTTTGGCCCCTCTCATAGTAAACCCTATCTGTGGATATCCCAACAGGCCTCCTGATTACCTGGAACTCGGTCCTCTCCTTTCCTTCAGGGTTATCAGTTACGAAGGCAGAAACATTGAACTGTCCAAGAGGAGCATCATAGGCAATGTCATAGGGCTCATCAAAGGTTCCATCACTCGTTGAGATGCAGCTCCAAGTGTCATTTGTCCCATTAGGTTTCTCAACAAGAATGGTTATATTGGCATTAGCAGGCCATCTTGAGCCAGAGATGGTCGCTGTTTCGCCCTGCTCGTAGATGCTTTTGTCTGTTTCTAGAGCGGAATACTCAAGCAAGATGTAAGCGAAATTCAGATTGACCCAAGACCCTATACTGCTCCCAAGGTTATCCTTATCTGTCACTCTTAGTGTAATGTTGCTCGCCATTGTGCTCGTGGGGATGAGCGAAGTAAGCTCGCATTTGTCAAACCCCTCTGACGACCTATAAGTGACAGTGCACACATCAACCCAAACTGAATTGTTCAACCAGGTTATAAATACATTATAAGGGGTGCTCTCATAGTGTTGGAAGTAGAATGTAATCCTATGGAGGGCCCTCCCAACTGGTGTGTTGTTATCCCAGTTCATCTCCACATAATCCTCAAATGCTGTGGTGACTATCGTGGTTCTAAGTTCATCTGACTCGTTTACCTCTGCTAAGACATCACCCCCAACCACATTCTTGTCCCACTTTGCTGCAGAGTCTGGTTTCAACACCACCATCACCCAGTCCTCACCAGATTGTGAGGGAGCGAAAGTATCGTAAGCCCTAATCGTATGGTTGCCCAGTGGCCAACTCAGCTCTGTGGGTACAGTCCATATATGCTCAAACCCTCCAGTCCCATCAGCCAAAAGTGTTTGAGGATAGCCACTCACAGAAACATTGTATGGGTCCCTTATATCAAGGGTTATATTATCATTTGGATCAAACCCTGCGCCGGTTATGTTTACTACCTCTCCCCTATCGTAATATTGCTTGTTTGTTGATATGCCCGCAACAACATAGAAGTAATAGGGCCCAGAGATATTAACATTACCCAGTGAATCACTTGCGTATATGTATACTGTGTAGGTGCCACGTAGTGTGGTATTCGTGTAGGTGAGATTGTAGATACTACCGCTCAGAAGATCCATTGTATAGTTAACCACAGAGGCATCCTGTGGCTGATGGACCTCTGCAACAACAGAATCCATATTGAAATTATCAGTCACATTAACAGTTATGTTAACCTGTTCGCCTAGGTCGACAGATTCGGGTGCTGCTTCATAAGAGTGAACCATAGGGGCTAAAGTGTCCACTGTTAACTTTCTCAATGAGGAATTTGTGCCTGTGTTGGAGGCATTATCCGTGCAGTTTACAGTCCACCAGTATACTCCACTGCTTAGCCCTGTCACTTGTATTGAATTCTCTTGGTTGTTGATAGGGCTCTCAAGCGTCTCGTTGGCATTGTCATTGAGCACAAGGTAGCACTCTGCTAGATAAAAGTTTTCAGATACAGTAAAATTAAATTTAATATCCGAAGAGGAAGACCAGGTGTCATTTAGCGGGGATATTAAGGATATAGTGGGAGGTAAAGTGTCTATGGTGTACTTGAAAGTTGAGGTTGTATATGAATTGCCAGCGAGGTCATAAGCAGTGACCCTCCAATACCAAACATTGTTCTCCACTAAAGAGACCTGCTTTGAGGTGTTTGTGATAGGAAAAGTAGTGTAGGTGTAGTTAATATAAGAGAAACTAGACACCTCAGAAATCTCTATAGTGTAATTCGAAAAGTGTAGCTCCGATGTGTTGGTCCAATTCAGTGTGAGGGTTACCTCACTGCTAAAAGAATTATTCAGTGGTGAGACGAGCTGGAATGGGCTCGGAGGTGTTGTGTCTACTGTGAAGTTCCTTGTTTCACTTGCACCAAGATTGTGGTTTGTGGAGTTGTCGTAACAAGTGATATTCCAAGTGTAGCTACTCTCTGTCAAAACCCTTGTAAAATTATTCTGCTGGTTGTTTGCCACAGAGGTGTCTGTGCCATTCTCTTGTCCATTAATATAAAGGGTACAGTTCTCAATCCCAGTTGAATCCTGTGGTGTGTAAACAAAAGTAACAGTGGTGGTGTTTAAATAGCCGTCATGAGCTGGAGAATTCAGGGTGATAGTGGGACCCACTGTGTCCTCTGAGAGATTCACTTGCAAAGAGTAAACATCAGACTTACCCTCATTATTAGCAGCATCGGTGCAGTTGATATACCAAAGATAGTTACCATTGTCCAGCAAAAGTGTAAAGTTGAGAGTTGTGCCCTGCTGGGGATTGCTCATAGTGTCCTTTAAAATGTCATCAACAAATAGCTCGCATTGGGTTATGTTATCAAAGTTATCCGAGACATTAAAGTTAAATACCACTGTGTTTGAAGTGTTCCACACAGAGTCGTTTTCAGGTGATTCAAGATTAATGATGGGTGCATTAGTATCAAGGTAAAAACTTATGTTGCTCTCAGCCCACCCCTCGTTATTTGCAAGGTCAAAGCATTGTACATTCCATTTGTAATGGCCGTCGCTTAGGTTAATCTGAGAGAAAGAGTTCTCCACGCCACTCGTTGCCTCCTGAGTCTGGTTCTTGTGCCACCCAGACCAGTTCCCCCAGAGTGAGCAATTGCCGAGATTAGCGTCGGTTGGGGTGTACCTAAACACAATTGAGTTATTATTAATCCAAGTGGATGTGGGGTAGTTCAAGCTCACATCTGGCTCCAAAGTATCCAAAGTAACAACCCTCTCCTCAGTGTAATTGAGATTCCCAGCAGAGTCATTCACATAAACCATAAAAGAATAAACACCATCTGTTAAAGCTGTCTTGTTCTCCCAGTATATATCCCCAGCCACATTATCAAAACTCTCGTTTACGCCCTGCCATTCAAGCCTCACTGTGTCCTTGTTTGTATCAGTGGCAGTAATATTGACGAGTATCCAGTCCTGGGCAAGGTATGAGTTGTTGGGTGGGGTACCGGGGTTATAGGCAACATATGGGGCAATTGTGTCAAGATACAGTGTTCTTTGGGGAGAGGCATTTATATTGCCAGCAGTGTCTGTACAATTTATTGACCATGTATGCGTGCCTTCCGTCAGAGTTGAGGTTATGTAGTTCGTGGCATTGTTGGTTATTGAGGTGTTTGTTTTGTTGAGTGCCCCATCAACAATCAAACTGCAGTTGCTTATCCCTAAGTTGTCGGACACATTAAAACTAAAACTAACTGTGGCTGAGTTGAGATACACACCATCAGCAGGGGCCACAAGCACCAGCTCTGGTGGTTGTGTATCTATAGTGTAATTCCATGTGTAGTTTATCCAGTTGATATACATCTCTGTAGAACCAGTCTTCCTACTACCAGAGAAAGTAAAAGAGGAGCTTATGTGAACATACCACTCGCAATAGCCCTGAGCCCAGTTGGAGCAAGTATCCTTTGTGAAAGCATCTGTACCAGTGCTAGGGAGATCAACCCTACTCCACATCTCATTGAAACTTGAAGTGGAAGTTGAGCTTCCTATTATCTGCTCATTTAGATTGTCCTCTACCTGGTCATTGTCAAGCTCTGCCTCGTGGTCAGCGCTCACTGGCGTACCACTAGTATCCAGATTAACAGTGACATTGTAGTACATCCTCTGCACAAAGCCGTCTATTGCCCCACTTGGTACATTTATTCTAACCAAAGTAAAGTTGCTACACACTGCAGTTGCTTGAGAGCTCGCCCCAGGAGAAGTGGTGGCTGAGCCATAGCACCGTATGTAATAAGTGTCATTCACCTCAGAATACAAGGGGTCCTCTGGTGTCAGCAGTATGGTGTATTGCTCGCCTGGTGTTAGGTCCATTATCTTCTCAAAATTACCATAGCACTCCTGAGTTGAAAAGTTGTAATCAACACACTTGTATAGGTATCTGCCTCTTGCCCTCCTTGTAATCACAGCAGATGAAAAATTGAATCGAGTGGGGTCTATTGCGAAACTCTCAACAACCCTCTTGCCCCTTATGCATACCTTGTGGTTTGGAACTCTCTCTATGCCCTGTCTAATTAGAGTCTCAAACCTCGCTCCATTAGTAACATTGAAGAACGTGATGTTTGTATTAAGGAATTTTGCAGCCACGAAGTAATTAGAGCTCTCTTGTCTTGGGGGTATGCCAATAAGTCCGATTAAGCTCTTCAGTATAGGGCTTATAACACCCTCTGATTTCCTTAGTTTTCTAACCTCAATTCTCTTGTCTCTTGCCGCATCAGTTTGAGAAGAGCAATCAAGCACTGAAAAGTGCAGGGTAAGCTGATTACTGTTTGTAGTGTATGCCTCCAGAGTATAATTGCCAAGTGATTTTGGATAGAACCTAAGCAAAGAGTTTGCCCTGCCAGAGGAATGGTAAGTCCCATCCGGGGTTCTAACAACAACCCTCGCATCACTAGGCCCAATTCTAATCTCCACTACGTCACCCAAACAATACTCTCTCTGTGTCAATGAAACGTGTTTTGTTGAGTTGGCTTCACCCTCCTGAATCTCAAATTGGTCTGCCACTACGGAGAATGCTCGCTCTTCACCAATGCCGTTGTTGCCATACACACCAATCGAGTACTCTCCAGGGAGAGGTGGTAGGTAAGCAAGTTGCTTTGAATAAACTCTAATCTTTGTGGCTGTATTATCTGGTCTAGTAAGGTTAAGCCAAAGCCCTGAGAGGTTGCTTGTTTCAATTTGGATTATCACTGGCTCCCCCATCACATAAGTGGAGTTTTCAAGATACACCAAACCTGAGGCTACATAACTAACCATCAACAATGCTATTGTCCAATATAATGCCCTCTTTATCATCCTGTTAGTTCAAGGTAAAGGGCCACCTCGTTGTCTGGTGAAACATAGCCCCTTAACTGTGCAGGTATCTTCAGTTCAAAATCATACCTGCCGTAAGCCCCTGTGGTGTTTAGGTTGGTTTTTGTAATAAACACGATATCCTGCGAGCCATTGTACTCTACGCCGCCATCCCCATAATCCCAAAGTATCCCCGTAACAAATGCAGAGGTGTTGGTGGTATTGACAACAGGCACATCCAAGATTGCTTTACCGTATACAGTAAAGTTACTGTAGGCTCTGGGCTGACCATTGGAAGTGAATGTGGCATTCACCGAGTCTAGGAAACCACTAGTGCCCAACCTCGTGTCTATCTCCTCAAAATCATCCCCAGTATAGCCACCTGTTGTGTTCTTACTTATTGCTGCCAACTCGTCCCAGTTGATATTGCTATCAGAGTCTGCTGCGTAGATATTGGTGTTGTTTGTGCGTAGCTCAGCCCAGCGGAATGTTATGTTGTAGCTTGAGTCTGCAACCTCAAGATCCCCAGTTACATTACCCACAATATAGTGCCAAGCAACCACCTGTACTGTTGTGTTGGCTATGTTGTTAGACTCATTCAACTCAATAATCGAGCCGTTTGTTGCCAAGGGCGGGTCTACCAGCACATAGATATTGTGCACACCAATGCTGGGCTGCCAAATTACATAAGTGGTGGTGTTGCTACCTGCAGTCACATTAACGCTCTTGTTGCCATTGATTTGCACACCACCGTTATCTGGGTCACCATCAAAGAACTGCACCACAGCATTTGTGGCATTTGTGCCACCATAATTGGCAATTGTAACATTTATCGTAATATTGTGATTCTCCTCAAGGTTGGATTCATTGAAGGTTATCCACTCGCTCTTAATAACCAGGTCAGGGGCAGGGGCAGTGAAGTTCCAGGTTGCGCTGGTATTTTGGTTATTGGCGAGGTCAAAGCAGGTTACATTCCACCAGTGCAAACCCGGTGAAACCGTATAGTTAACAATCTTTGGGGTAGCATTTGTGGCATTAACCGTACTCACAACACTCCCGTCCACTGTTAGCTGACATGTGAAATTCTCTGAAAGTTGGTCGTAAACCGTGAAATTAAACTCAACGTGCACTGACTCTGACTCATTACCGTTTGGGGGGTAATTCAATTCAACCCAGGGTGCATGGGTGTCAACATAAATTATAGTGGTAGAGGAATTCTGTGAATTACCGGCAAGGTCTGTGGCTTCAAGAACGATAGCGTGCTGACCCTCGCTTATGGGGTTGAGAGTGGTTGATGTTGAGACCCCAGCCGTAACACTGCCGTTCTTGTTAGCAGTTGAGTCAACATAGAATTCATAGCTAAGGGTTGGCGCCATGTTGTCGGTGATATTGAAATCAATGCTAGGGGTTTGGGTATTAAACCAGGTCTTGTTCTGAGTTTCTATGCTTGGTATTGGTTCATCCAAATCAACATACAAGCTTCTGTTAGATGTTTGGTTCATCATAAAGTATGTAGTGTTATCATAACACCTCACTGCCCAAGAGTATGTGCCGTTGAGCCCAGACACCGTAAAATTGTTCTGAGCATTGTTCACCAACTCAGAGCCAGTTTTGGTCTGATTGATAGAGCCATTGATAATCAAACTGCAGTTAAAGATGCCTGTATCATCAGACACATTAAAGTAAAACACCTGGGTTGGATTGTTCGACCAATAACCGTCATCTGGAGCAACAAGCACAACCTGAGGTGGTACAAACACATTGAATGCTCTTGTTTCTGATACATTGCTGAACCCAACAATGTCTTTACAGGTCACATTCCAGTAATGTACTGACTCATTCAAACTAGACACATTTAATGAATACGATTGATTGTTGGAGATGTTTATATTACTAGAGACAACAGTGCTATCGACGGTCACATTACAAATGAGGTATGTGGAAGTCCCATCCAATGGTGTAAAGTTAAGTTCAACCGTTGTGGTAGAGAAGTTTTCCCCGTCACTTGGCTGGTTGAGTACCACCCATGGCGCCTTGGTGTCCACATAAAAGTTCCAAGCAGGTGGTTGATAATTATTAAAGTCAACATCGATACAACTCACAGTCCAGTTGTACAAGCCGTCGCTTAACCCAGTAAGGTTAAATGTGTTATTCCCCCCATTCACTGGGTCAGTGTCTGTCGCATTCTCAGCCCCATTTAACCACAGTGTACAGTTCCTAAGTGAGTATGGGTCGTATGCATAGTATGTAAGCGTCACATTGTTTACACTACTCCAACTCCCATTATCCGGCTTTAGCAAAGTCACATTTGGCGGTGCCTCAACAGTAAACCTGAAAGTTGCACTCGTATTCACATGCTTGGCAAGGTCTTTACAAGTGACATTCCAAGTGTAGTTCCCATCGTGATACAACTTCGTCACATTGTAAGGGGTGGCGTTGTAAACAATTATATTAGCCACTTCCACATATGCACCAGTGCCATCATTCACAGTTAGGTTACACGTCATATTGTTTGCCATATTATCATACGCCGTGAAGTTGTAGGTAACATAGTTGCTAGTTAGTGTGGTGCCATTGCCAGGAGTGTTCAGAGTTATTGTAGGTGCATGCACATCCACATAGTATCTCATGGGTGTTGCTTCCCCATACAAACCCCCAATGTCATAACACCTAACAGTCCAGTTGTGGTAACCCTCGCTAAGGTTGGTCTCAAATGAGTTAATGGCTCCTTCAGTGACAGTGGTGTCAGTCATATTAACAATACCATCAATCATCAAAGAACAGTTGGAGAGATTCCCGTTGGAGTAAGGGATATACTCAAAATAAGCATCAATTCCAGTATCGTCCCAGAAAGGCTCAAAAGTGGGATAGTTGAGCACCACCTGTGGTGGCACAGAAACATTAAAGGTGTAAGTGCTACTAATGTTGCTTTTGCCCGCCTGGTCAACGCAAGTTACATTCCAATAATACACCCCATTGCTGAAATTGTAGAAAGTCTTATTATAAGCCACGCCGGAAGTTAGACTCAATCCCGTGGCATTCCTACCCCCAGATATTGTAATGTTGCAGGTTAATTGAGAGGCAAGGTTATCATAACCAGTGAAATTAAAGTTTACACTACTTGAATTCACACTTGTGGAATTCCCGGGAAAGTTGAGTACGATGTAAGGTGGTGTGTCATCCACCACAAACTCGATGTTAGGAGTTTGGTTGCTATTGAGGTAAGTACCATTATCGTAACACAACACACTCCAATTGTGGTAACCCTCAGATATAGAATACAAAGTGATATTGTTCTGTGCCCCGTTATTTAGCAGGGAACCTTGCTTTGTGGCATAAATAACATTATCTATTAGGATCGAACAATTCTCAAACCCATCATTGTCACTTATTGTAAAAAGAAAGGTGATGTTCTCCAGTGTGTGCTGGTTAGCAGATGGATAATTTTGCGCAACTTGAGGGGGTTCAGATAGGTTAAAACCCCTTGTTACAGAGATGTTTGAATTGGTAGCATCATCACTACAAGTAACATTCCAATAGTGGAATCCGTCATTCACATTAGACATTGCTTGGGTGGTTGGGGTGGCATTCTGTGCACTTATTCCAGACTGACTCACAATACCATCGATGGTTATATTACAGGTGAGCGATGAGTCCATTGAGTCATAAGCGGTGAAATTAAACGTAACGGGTGTTGAGGATAACTGGGCCAAGTCTATGGGTGAATTAAGCTCCACCCAGGGTAAGCCAGTATCAACATAGAAGTACCACTCAGATGGCTGAGCAGTGAAATTACCTGTGTCAGTACAATTAACAGTCCAGTTGTACAAGCCGTCACTGAGATTTGTTAGGGTGAAATTGTTTAATCCACCATTCACAATTTGCGAAGAGCTAAGTGTTTGGTTCTTGTTACCATTAAGTATGAGAGTACAATTCTGAAACCCATCATTGTCGCTCGCGTTGAAATACAGCACCACAGTGTTGTTGTTTGTCCAACTCATATTCGCAGGGGAATAAAGCGCAACAACTGGAGGGTTATCAGTAATGTTGAACAACCATGTTTGCGAGGTGTTTTGATTGGAGGCATTATCCCAACAGGTAACATTCCAATAATGCACTCCCAAAGCAAGATTACTAACAGTCACAGATGTAAGCTCAGAACTATTGGCTTGCATATTAGAAGCTTCAATAGAGCCATCAAGGGTTAGATTGCATAACATCTGTGTTGCTAAGTTGTCCGTGGCTGTAAAGTTGAAAGTCACTGTGTATGACTCCTGCACAGTCCCATTTTGGGGCGCATTCAGCACCACACCTGGAGCACTAGTATCTATATAAAACCACCAAACCTCACTAGTGTTACTAAGGCCATTTGAATCCCAACAAGTCACACTCCAGTTATAAGACCCATCTGATATACTTGCCAATGTGAAATTGTTTAAACCCCCATTGTTCAACTGTGAACTACCCTTACTCTGGTTGTATACCCCATTAATATACAAACTACAGTTGCTAAGCCCAGAGGCATCTGAAGCAGTGAAGTAAAGCACAACATCTGTGTTATAATTTAGCCAAGTGCGGTTAGAGGGGCTGCTCAGAGCCACAGCAGGTGGAGCATTGTCCTGCACAGTTACCTTGATTATTGTTTCAGATGATGCATTCGAGAATTTAGAGTTAGCCACACACCTCACCCAGTTCACCGACACCACATTTCCCTTGAGGTTGAAAGAGACATTGGTATTGTTGGAACTAAGATTGCCTATATTCTGTGGGTTCGAAGAACCATTGAGCACAATATTGCCCGAATTGCTGATGTTGGTCCACGCTTGAGTTGAGGTGTTGTATTGCACCACCACATCTATGTCCAAACACTCACCAGAAGAGCAAGCCACATTACAAAGCACGGTAAAGTTCTCTCCCTGTAGCACACTAACATTATTTGTTGGATAGACTAAGTCCACATCCAGAAATCCAATGTTGTGCCAACTAACAATGTCCACATATGAATTAATATGGTCGATGGTATGGTTAAATGTCCTTGTTTGTGAGGGGTGTTGGTTGTCACCTATGAGAATCATCTCCAGTTTATCCTCTGGGGCTATCCTAACTTCTGAAGATGGGCTACATGAGCCAGAGGTGTACACATCATTGCCAGGTATCTCTTCCCCCACTGAATCCTCACATATGAGGGTTGAAGAGGTGTCGCTCACTTTGTAGAGCCGCCACTTGGTGTAAAGCCTCACACCGTCCACATAACTAAAAAAAGCCCTAAAGTTTATCGTGCCACCAGCAGGGATGTAACCCCCATTGTTGTCGATATAATTAGACACCGCAGACAATATTGTAAGTGAGGTTAAGGGATTTATTGTTGAGTATACATAGTTAGAAGTACCATCTGTGTTGTTTGCCAGTGTGATATTTGCAGGTATAGAATCAAAGCTGGAGGTGTAACCTTCGTACCACTTTCCTGACCACAAGATTGGCTCTTGCGATACATTAACCACTCGCTCTTCCGAGGTGTTAATATTCCCTGCCTCGTCAGTACAATTGATTCGCCAAGTGTAAATGCCATTCTGTAATGACTGGTAAAAAGCCTGAGAGATATCCTTAGTAATAGAGGTGTCTGTTTGGTACACCACACCATTGATTATCAAACTACAATTGCTTATTGGACTCGTGTCTGACACATTGTAAACAAACTCAACCACACCTGAGCTTGTCCAAACAGAATTGTTTGCTGGGGATTCCAGCTTCACAATCGGGCTCACTGTATCAATAGTCAGTGTGTAATTGTCTGAGGAAAAAGCAGACACATTGTTTTCGTTGGTACACTTCACATTCCAGATGAAACTACCTTCGCTCCCGAATGTTGTGGTTATGTAATTAGAGGCATTGTTAGTTATTGTTTCATTGTAAGCTTTCACTGACCACGAGGTTTCATTGGTATAGAGTGTACAATTTGTAAAGTTGGCAGAACTACTCGATGGAGTGAAATTAAAGGTTATGGTCATAGAATTAACATAAGAATTGTGCTCTGGGTAATTGAGTTGCACCACCACATCTCCGGGCTCTGTATAGTTCCAGGTGTAGTTTATCCAGTTCAACTCAATTGTTACAGATGGACTCTTCAAAGATTTACCCGGGGCTTGAAAATCTGTACTTGTGGCAAGGAAGATATAGTAGGTACAATAACCATCATTCCAATTTGAGCAATCAAGCTTACTGAAGGAGTAATTCCCCGTAGAGTCCATATCTGTTCTGGTCCATACAGCAGTAAATGTGGTGGAAGATGTCGAGTTACCAATGACAACCTCATTTGAATTGTCATCAGTAGCATCGTGATCAAACTTACCCTCATGGAGTGTATTTGTGAAAGCTGTGTTGTCTGTGTCTATTGTTACAGTAACATTATACCTCACCTCTCGGATAAACCCACTAAGCGCATTACTGGGCACACTCACATTTATAGCACAGAATTGTGAGCAACTGATTGTACCAAAATTCAGTTGATTAGCAGAGGCAGTACAACTACAATTGATGGTATCATCAAGTTCGCTCCAGAGTGGGTCCTCAGGGGTTAGAGTTATTGTATAAACCTCACCAGGTATTAGCCTTGTTACCCTTTCAAACCTACCCTCGCATCTCTGAGCAGAGAAATTGTAATCCTTACACTTGTATAACACCCTCCCTTTTGCTACCTTTGTAATCTTGGCTTCAGTAAAGTTCAATTGTGTTGGATCAATGGCAAAACTATCAACAGGTTTGCCTAGGTATGCTGGGGTCTTAGAAAGAGGCACAGACTCAATGAATAGTGTTCTATTTTCTACTTCAACATTCCCAATGAAATCTATATCCTTAACAGGACCATTCTCAAACCTCAGTACTGTATGAGCTGTGGCTTCAGTTACCACTCTATAAACCCTGGCGAAACTAGTGCCCCCATCCGAGCGTTTAATCTTAATGCTTAAACCAGAATCCTCGCCCTTAGAGTGCTCTTTCCTAGCACCAACAACCCTAAACCAGTCCCTCCCAACCAACTCGCCGCCCACACTAACCTGAATTTTGTACTCACCAATCTCTGGTGGGATAAAAGCGATTGGTTTGTCAAACTCCCCAGTGTATGAATAAACACTAGAAGGTGACTTGATTTTTAGGTTAATCTCTCCTTTGTAACCTGTTACGTTGTTCAAAACCAACGAGACTATATCTCCCAGCTCGAATACATGTTTATTTAGGAAACCACCCAAGTTGTGATAACTAACCTGGCTCCCAAGAACAGTAAAACCACCAAATTTTTTAAACACTCCACTATGAAGCACTTCAATTGAGTACTCTCCCGTGGCTTTTGGTGAGAAGAGGTAACGCCCGTTGCCCTCAATCTCTCTAAAACTGGAGTGATTTCCAGTTCTAAGGATTAATAAAGCCCCAGAATCTTGAGGGGTGTAATTTTCAACAAGTATTGGAACTAGTTCATTAACAGCAAACTCTTCTTTACTTACCTTTACAATTAGTCCACTCGTAAAATTAGAACCAATAATTAGAGCAAGTGCTAGCGCAAAGCAAACTATTACAATGGGTTCAAACCCAATTCTACCCATCATCACATCACACCGTTTTTTGGTCAAGTTGCTTAGTGTTATTGCTCTGTTGTGTTTGTAGCAGCTGTGCTTGTCTCTGCGTTAGCCTTCTCTGATTCCGCTGCTGAGTGCTCTTCTGGTTTGAGTTCGCCTGGCTTTAGCTTCAGCAACTCTGAAATCTTCTCGTTATTCTCGACAAGTTGATTGAGTTTTTGGATTAGGAGGTTCAAGCGCTTACCCCTTGCCTCAAAGTCAGCACTTATCTCCCGTTTGAACCGCTTGAGTGCTTCGTTGACAGTGTTCTCTAAGTCCTTTGCCTTCCTGGTCACTAGCTTTAGGATATTGTTAACATGCTCCTCGTGCTTCTTGAGGCGGTTGGTCATGTCCTCGAAATCCTTTTTCATTGCCCTCTCGTTCACCTTTACACTAAGTGCGTCAACCTGTGAGGCAAGCTTTTGCAACTCTGAATTCAAGGCCTTGTACATGGATGTGAGCTGGTTGAATTCGTTGAACTCCTTTTGAAACTCCATAAATATAGACTCAACCTTGTCTGAATGGCGCTCTATGTTTGCCTCTACCTTTCTGAGGTTGCCCAAATCTTTCTTTATATCCTCACTGAGTTTTATAATCTGCTCAATACCACGGAAAACCGAGAGAGTATTACGCATGTTCTTAATCTGCTCAAACAACTGGTTCATCATCGCCTCATTGCTCTCTATGTTTGCCTTGAGTGCCTCAACCTTTGCATCCACCCTACGTACCTCTATAAGCAATCTCTCTGGTTGGACTGATTCCACTTTATCCACTGCTTTTGTAGAGGCAATCTCAACCCTCTGAACATTCTTGGATAAATCAAGAATCATGCCCCTGAGTTCACCTACGAGGGCATTCAGTTGCGAAAACCTCTCTTGGTTTGCTTTCC
>Ga0180300_10000673_pt1 | contig 15301 bp, 12 predicted proteins | sample GuaBasSediGuay15_FD_121798 | JGI IMG/M metagenome (GOLD analysis project Ga0180300, IMG submission 121798) | Subseafloor sediment microbial communities from Guaymas Basin, Gulf of California, Mexico - Guay15, Core 4569-2, 21-24 cm | ecosystem: Environmental > Aquatic > Marine > Hydrothermal... | reverse complement strand
GGGTACAATCTTTGCAACGGTTTGCTTTCTCCAACGGAAGTGGCCATCTCACCTATAACTTTTACCCAGCGCTTACACGGTTGCACCACAATGACGTCCTCATCCCGTACGAATGGATTTTGTGTTATATCGCCATGCCTCTCGTAATCCATGAGATTTACAACTAAACTATCGCCATCCTTCCTTTTGATCACAACTTCAGCAAATGATGCATTTGCTGTGGGGTACGCCATATTAATAGCATCAAGCACCCTATGGAACGGTGTAAGCTTATACTCACCTGGCTCGTAGACTTCTCCCACTACATGTACTGATATCGTTCTAACCGTGGAAACAAAAAGGCATACCTCCACACCCGGGATTATTTTGTTGACACGAAGACGTACCTCATCCTCCACTTCCTTCAACACCCTACCCTTCACGTATATAGTGTCAACCCAGAATAACCCACTCAATTCGCCCCGTAGGTTACCCAATACAATCACACAGAACCCATTAGGGTTAACCATCAGATTTTGGACATAGTTCACCCTTCCCTTAAGTACGAGTGTCAATACATCACCGGGACCCAACGTATAAGTATGGGGGTCGACATATGGAACTATTGTGGGTTGATATTCTTTATATTCTAACGAAGTACCCACCTCTAACGCCAAGATAAATATTAATATCTGCATATCACTCAATAATAACGCTTAACCTTAGAGGTCAAGCATCAACTTAAACTATCATCTCTGTTTATCCAGTAACTTCTCATATAAGGAGTGTATGGCGTTGATTACAATCCCCTCGGAAAATTCACTCAACACCCTCTCTCTACCAGCATTTCCCATCCTTAGGCGAAGTTTTTCGTCGAGTATCAGTTTCTCCAGTGCCTGAGCTAATTTCTTGCTATCAAAAGGTGGTACGAGGTAGCCGTTGACACCATCAATTACAGTCTCACGACATCCTGGTACATCTGTTGTCACTACCGGTATACCCATAGCCATTGCTTCCAACACCCCCTTGGGTAAACCCTCTCGGTAACTTGGTAGTACGTAAATATCGGTTATGGCAAGTATGTCTCGGATGTTTTCTCTTTTACCTAAGAACTTTATGTAACCACATCTACCTACATCCTCGATAAACCTATGGGAGACTGAACCTGGGTTACCACTATCACTCCATCCGACTATCAAAAATGTAACATTTTCATATTTTGAGTGTATCATCTGTGCAGCCTCTATAAGCTCGTATATCCCCTTGTGCCATATAAGCCTACCCGTCATAGTGACCACTATATCATTAGGAGAAACACCGAGGCTCACTCTAACCATTTTCTTACGTGCTTCAGATACCCTATCCGGTGAAAAGAATTCCACATCCACCCCTGTACCTTTTATTACCATAAATTTGTCGCGGTTATCGGTTAAATGCATAAACTCGTTTAGATCGTCTTCGTTATGGAATATCACTTTATCCGCGTACTTAAAACAGCGGCGATAGAGTCTCGACATAATAAAACGATACAATTTCACTTTTACACCATTCTGCTCCGTATAGATATATCCAAGGCCCGGTATATGGTTTATTATAATCGGTATATGTGCCAACCTTCCCGCAATAGTACCGTAGAGGTTAGGCTTATGTAAAAACGTATGCAATATCGTGGGTCTCAGCTTTTTAAAAATCCTATACAACGAAAGGATGGTGACAATCTCATGGATAGGGTTTATACTCTTCCTTTCTATAGGGTAACGAATCACGGGGATACCCTCCCTTTCGAGATAGTTTTCTGCCTCTTTCTTCTGTATCACACCATATACCGTATACCCTCTACCCATCAGGGATTTCATCCACGACAATCTAAAATTACGCAGATACCACTCCGTATGTGATAAATATGCGATCTTCATACCTGTAGCTGCATCTTGGTCATTTTCTTAACTGTTCGATAAAATTCCTTCCGTATATTTTGCAGGATATCACTCCTGTATCCCCTAGCTACTTCATAATTTCGTTTTGCCATCTCAACCATCCACAGTGGATTATTCAATACTTCATTTATCTTATTGGCCAACCCCTTAACATCACCGGGGCTTACTAATACCTCCTGGGGTAACACTTCCGGAATACCGCCCACTCGTGTACCTATACACGGTAAGCCACACGCCATAGCTTCCAACAATGCACGTGGCAACCCTTCAGAAAACGATGGCAATACGAACAGATCTGCTTCACGTAATCTCTTAAAGATCGGCATCCCTGGTGGCAATTTACCCAAAAAATTTACTCTATTATCAATATGTAACCTCTTCGCCAGACGCTCCAGCTTACCTCGATATTTACCATCCCCTATTATTGTAAGGTTTATATCCATCCCACTTTTTGCACATAAAGCAACCGCTTTCAACAATACATCTACCCCTTTGTAAGGGCGTGCAAGGCTACCTACAAAGAGCAGCTGTTTGGGTTGTGTCCTTGCGAATCTTTCAAAATCTGGGACCTCCTCAAACAGAGATTCCGGTAGCTCCACACTGGAGATGCTGAAACTTGCCACACCATCAGCTGTGGGATATTTGCTCTGTAGAAAGTTTTTCGTCACATAAGCGACCGCTATGGCGTTCCTGCATTGTATGCGCAATATTTTGGGCATCACAAGTTTGGCCACCACAGCCCATGGCGTTCTTATCGATTTAATATTGAAAAGTTCACAAGGATCACCTGCTACCTCAAGTGCATAAGGTTTTTTGAATTTTCGCAACATGAAACAGAGTAGTGTCCCCACAATACCTGGTACTCTAAGTATGAAACTACCACGTTGAGTTGCTATTTCTCTGATCTTGCTCCACAGGTGTGTCCAAAATAGTATTACACCACTGGGCCCTGTGAAATCGGGTAGCTCTGCAATTTTAACGTATCTGTTATCCGCTAGTGTATAGTTGGGATGGAGCTTATCAACCGGTCTCACACGAGCTACAACCACAACTTCGTCGAACACGCTCAGATATCGCCTCCAATAGGAATAGCCATATGTTGTTACACTGTAATGTTTACCCTCGTATTTCACAAAATGTGTATCAATCCCCACAAACACACGCATCGTCGCTCATCTCTTAGAAACCCCGATAGCTGTTAGACTGACAACTAACCCCCTAAAGATTGCACTCGCGATCACATTGTCCAAGTCCATAAACAACATTATAAACAGCAAGAGTGATAACACCGGTGCGAGCACATACCGCATATCACCCGGTTGCCAACCGGACTTCCATTTTCGGTATATGCCGAGTAGTAATCCCCATATGTAAAAGACAAACGGTACCCCTATGGGGCCGAAATTTAACATCGCCTCACCCGCTAACCCATACACGCGGACAGAAGCCCATCCCTCTGGCTTATACGATCCCTTACCCAACAGTATCTCGGTACCGGCTTTCATCTTAGTGGGTGGTCTAGTAGGCCATATGGATCTAGGGATCAGAATTGCAACATCTCCCACGTATGATCTACCCATCTGCAGATCATAATGATGAGGGTACTCCATCAGCTTATAGAGGATATAAGCTTGAATGTTAGCACGTGATAAGTCTTCAAGCAACAGAAACTGACCAGTACGTCCAGTGTATCTACTAACCTCCTCGATCTCCACCTTTTCCAGTGCTGTGGTCGTCTTTGCTCCCAACGTCTTATAAAACCCATATATGTAGGAGAATAACAGGAGCAATGCTGCACCTATCACCAAAAATATGGGCGAGATACGACGCCACATGTAGTGGATTATGCCCACTCCGATAAATAATGAGAAGATTACATTGCTACGGCTACCACGTAGCCCGCCATCAACAAACTGCAGTATAAAAAACCCCAGTATAATAAACACTATGAAAGGCCAAGACTTTGACCATCTATTCTTCACCCCCAATAGTACCACCAACAACAATAATACCTTAGGCATAGACTCCCCTATGGCAAAGAGCCACCCTTTTCCTTCAAACATCGCCTTACGGAAAGTATAAGCCCCCATAAGCCCTCTTATCCCTCCGAATATGATGAATATGTAGATTGTTACAAAGGTGGTGATCACAAGGGATGTGATCATCACGAGCCAAAATCTATCCCAATTTATCTCCCATCGACCACCAGATTTTCCTATCCCGTAACCGATTTTATGTCCCACATGGTACGTTATGATGCCAAGTAGATTCAACAATCCCATGTAGCCAAACCACGGCCGCCAATCTGGAGGTGGTGGCGCATCGTACATGTTGAAACTGAGTGCCACCGCGATCAATGGACTGATAAAGAAAAAGTAAAACCCATATAAACCTATAATACCCTTAGGGTCAAAGGAATCCAACCGCCCTGTAACCCATTTCACTCCGTCTGGTAACATAAGTAAACCACACAGCGATATAGGTATGACAAACCAATGAACTGTTTGTGGTGCCCAGCTAAAGAACACTGCTAACGTGATCACTATTATCAAACATGGTATCGCCCAGTAAATAGTGAAATAACGAGCATTTTGATAAATACTTGTATCATATGTAACGTTGTCTGTGGTTGCTTTCATTTATCGCAAAATATGTTACATGGTGAGCCTTCTCTCTAAAATATTAGACTTACGATTTTGGTCAATCTTCCGTCATAGTGCCTCTTGATAAATAGGCTCGATAGTCAGTGTCCAGCAATGAATGATATAGGTTATATTCGTCTTTTCTTCTTGATAGCATAAAGGTTGACAGCAGCTGCCCCAGCCACCATGACAGAGTTCGAAATTATACGTACATGAATTGCTCCCATCAAGCCATAACGTGGTATGAACCAGAGCGAACCTATAACCGAGGTTGCCAAAACTATAAGAAATATCAACACCTGTATCTTAAATTGTCTTGCTGCCGTCATACCCTGGTTCAGTATACTTGCAACAAACCATATAACACCGGATACCATCAACCATACCAGTTCACGATAATAGCGTGCATAATCAGCTTTATACACTACCCGTAAGATCTGTGGCCCAAACAGCCACACTATAACCACTCCAGCGCCCCCAATGAGTGCTGCCAACAATACCAATCTCAACAATAATCGCACATATGCCTTACCCTCATTGTCGAATACATAGTACTTTGCAAGCCTTGCTATAGCAGATTGCCCTAGTGCTACAATCACTATGTTGCCAGCTGTCGGAATATATGCGAGTGCCGAAAAGTACCCCAGCATAGCAGTACCGTGAAATTTCTCAATAAAGTAGCGTGGGATATTAGTATTCAAACTTACAATCCCCATCACAATACCTAACGGGAGTGATAACCGAAACAATGCCCATGATGTTGACAAATCACGTGGCAGTTTAAAAGATTCCAACGATTTCGCATTAGCAAGATCAAAAAACACAAACACGGTCATCCACGCAGCTGTAACCCCTATGATAGCCCATAGCAAGTATTTACATAATAAAAACATAAGGACAAAAAAGGCCAGCCCACCTATCCCCCGTATGACGAGAGACTTAGCCATCAAGTCCACTCTTTCATGTTTTTGCATACACCCATAAAGCACATCACTCATATACTCCATGAATTTCATCCCCCCCACTGCTACTATGATAACCCATAGCTGACCCGAGTAGCCCATCAATCTGCTCACAAGTGCGATCATAAGCAATGAAACCACATTTGTTATACAGCGTAGATTGAAAAAGTGGCCCCAACTGTATTCTCCACGTGCATCTATTGCTTGTACGGAGCGTAGCTGTAGCGACATGAACATAAAAATAGGTGCGGAGATGGCCAATCCTAAAGTATATTCACCGACAAGGGCTGGTGTACCAAGTTTTGATAGTGCTGAAATTATCCCCCACTGTGTGACTGCGAAGATAGCTCTACCGGTTGCTACCCATAAAAAATTAATCCGCAAGGAGGGCAACCTCGTATATACCCCATTCTGCATTGTAAGGGTTAATTCTCACGGTTCATCACTTAATGAGCATCCTGTAGATTAGAGACCTGTGAAATTCATTGAATAATTGTCGGCCTTCGGGGTGCTCGAAAAACACGGATTCAACGTAGTTTGATATGAAAACCAGTGCCGTACCCATGAAGAAACCCAACACCATAGAGAGCCCTATGATCAACACTTTGCGAGGCTTACCCCTGGTGGGTACTACAGGATAATCTAACACCTCTACAAGTGGCCGCTGTTGCGTCTCATAAAATTTGGCACGTTCGTAGGCACTTCGTACGAATTCATAGAGTGACCTATACACACGTACCTCCGTCTCCAATCTTGCATATTGTAAACTGATTTCCGGCAGCTCCGAAAGAGGTGCAGCGAACCCGGGGCCAAATAGATTCTCACCCCCCCTTTCTTCCATCTCATTTAGCTTATTAGCCAGTGCTTCTGCTTTCGCTTCTAACTCCTTTATACTTGCTGTGTGAGGTGTAGCGTATCGTTTGAGCATCTCAAGCTCAACCTTGGTTGACAAGTATTCACTCTTAAGGTCGCTTATCTTTTGCACAACTTTCTCTAACTCAACCGGCAACTTAACAGTTTTATGCTTCTCCTGAAATGTCTTGAGTTGCTCTTCCGCCTGATCCAATGCATGCTTTACTTCATCCAGCTTACTTTTTAGAAATTTGCTCACACCCATACCAAGATTTTCGAGCGACTCCTGTAGTGCACGAAACGTTTCGCTCAATAACGATTGTGCTATATTATACGAGAGTTTTGGATCATTTGTGACAACATTCACCTCGAGCATACCACTTTCGTTTATTTTGACTTTTATGCGATCGAGTAACGACTCGTAACAATCTTCGCGTGTCCTCTTTCCCAATACTTCAACGAGGTCCAAACTATCTATCACAGCATAGATCACCCTCCTCGAGAGTACAAAATCCTTTATGAAAGCGGAAGGTTCGCCTCCCAGATAGAAACCACCACTCTGCATAGAAACTTGTACAAGTGCAGCCCATAGTTCTTGGCCCGGCACATTTGTTGCTACAGGTGGTAGGAGTTTGAACCCGGACGTATAGTTACGTGGCATCACGAATGCCAGTATTATGCCGATAAAAATGAACCCTATAAATGTGAAACTTAGAATATATCCCTTCTTGTAAAAAATTCGAATCGCATCCCTCAATCCATAGTCTTTCTCCATTATTCTAAGTTATGTATCACGCCCCTGTGTCAATATCGAAATACGCCACCTATGGATTGCATCACGCCAATCTGGCATCCTAATCTTATTCGACCCGAGTGCCGAGAATTTGGGTCTTCTAGCTACGAGGTTCAATTCTGCCAACTCAACAGGTACAACTTCACCGTTTATGTTCAACACCTCCACAAGGTGTTTTGCGAATTCATAACATGATACATAGCCCGAGTTGGCGCAATGGAATAGGCCTGGCTCCATGTTGCTCAGTATATCTTTGATCATATTTGCAGCATCATTTACATATGTGGGACTTATCACCACATCACGTGCCATACGTACATAACCCTTATCTCTTAGTTGGGTGATAATCTTATCCACGAGCGTCTTATGCTTACCCTTACCACCAAATATTGCACTTGTACGGATTATATAGTATCTATGTGCGTATTGACAAACGATACGCTCACCCATGAATTTCGACAACCCATATATGTTAATTGGGTTAGGACGATCGTCTTCCAGATAAGGTGCACCCTTTTCACCATCAAACACATAGTCCGTACTCACGAATACGAGTGTAGCATTCAATCTATTACATACATCGGCTAAATATTTGAGTGCAACCGTATTCACAAGAAAAGCTCTATCAGGATGTAGCTCACACAAATCAGTGGGATGGTATACAGCCGCATTAATCACAATGGTGGGGTTCAACTTCATCAACACAGATGTTACACTCGTCGGGTTCGTTATATCTAACATCTGGTGCGTTAACGGTATACTGTTTGTACCGAAGACGTTTACCAATTCCTTACCCAATCTGCCCGTCGCCCCTATTATAGCGACTTTCATGTTGCTATAATAACCCTACATATATAGTGTCAATCTCTATTGTGGATAGATTGTTCGCTATATCTTTAGTTAACATGAGCAGCAAACCATACGAAGTCATCGTGGTAGGTGGTGGCCCAATAGGTTCAGTGCTATCAAGGCGTTTAGCCCAACATGGCTTACGGGTGCTACTCGTTGAGCGACGTTCAAGCTTCAACTCACCCTTTCGTTGTGCCGGCCTTATAAGTCCAAGATGTTTGAAATTATCAGGTTTAGGTAAGGAAGTAGTGCTACGTGAAATCCGTGGCGGCTATATTTACGCACCTAATGGTTATAGTATCCAAGTGGAATCAAACACTCCCAAACTCTATGTGATCGATCGGCCCAGATTCGATAAGTTACTTATTGAGCGTGCTGCTGATACAGGTGTAGATGTGTGGTTAGGCTGCAAGGTTGTAAGACTTGAGAATAATAAAGTATGGGTAGAACGACACGGAAGTTATACCACTGTAACGGGTAGGCTCATAGTAGGTGCAGACGGTGCCAACAGTAAAGTTGCAAGATGGGCAGGTTTTCCACCGATACATAATGTGTTAATCGGCCTACAAACCGTAGTCCCCTATCGTCCCAAAAGGGAGGATTTTGTAGAAATCTTCCTTGGTAGATCGATAGCACCTAATTTTTTTGCCTGGATTGTACCAGCTGAAGAGGGGTTGGCAAGGGTAGGTCTTGCCACCGACAGAATAGGGGCTGGCTACCACTATTTCATGAATTTCATGAAGACCCGTAACCTACAGCCACAAAACATACGGAGCGGACTCATCCCTATCGAAACGAGACATAGGTTCGTACAGGGTAATGTACTGCTTATCGGTGATGCTGCCGGTCAGGTGAAACCCACCTCTGGTGGTGGCATATATCCCGGGTTGATAGCCACTAAATTGGCTACAAAAGTGATCGTCCGCTACATTAGCGAGAGATTATCCGAAAGGTACCTCACCACCTACGAGAAATGGTGGCGTTCAACAATCGGTAGTGAACTGAAAAAGGGCTCCCTGCTACGGAAGGTACTGAATCTGTTTGATGACAACATTCTGAACCATATCTTTAAGATGCTAGACCATCCACACATATTGCGATTGATAGCAGATTATGGGGATGTGGATTACCCAAGTCGGGTGGTACGAAAGTTGTTACAGCATCCTGCGGTTTGGCTACAATCGTTACCTTTTAGGGGTAACTAATAACCTATAAATGACTTGAACTTCACCTATCTTGTAGTATATTTAAAAATGCATTTTGTTATAACAATTGATGGTACTGCCGCTTCTGGTAAAAGTACAACCGCGATAGGGGTAGCAGAAAGGTTGGGCTTATTTTATATTGACAGTGGTGCCATGTATCGTGGTGTAGCGCTCGCCGTATTACGTGCAGGTATCGACATAACCGACCGTCAAGCTATCGCTAATCTAGCACATAAACTTAAATTCGATTTCAAAATAGAAGACGGCAAACTAAGGGTCTTTATGAACGGCGAAGATATATCAGACATTATACGGGGGTCGGAAATATCTGAACTCTCCTCGGTAATTGCGACATACCCTGAAGTACGTAAAGTCCTGGTCGCTATGCAACGTGAGCTCAGCAAACGTGGTAACACAATATGTGAAGGTCGTGATATGGGTACGGTTGTCTTCCCTGATGCAGCTATCAAGATTTACATGGATGCATCGCTCGAAGAGCGTGCACGCCGTAGGTTGAAAGATCTTCAACGTAAAGGGGAAAAGGTTACCCTTGAGGAGATAATAACAAGATTAAGACAGCGTGACGAACGCGACAAAACCAGAGAACATAGTCCATTGAAGCCAGCACCTGATGCCATCCATATAGATACCACAAATTTGACCATCGAGGAGGAGATAAACAAAGTTGTGGACATAATAAGACGTAGACTCAAGAAGGATGAAGCTCCGCTATAGGATAGCAGCCTTCACAATTAGAACAGTATGGAAAATATTTTTTGGCCTACGCATAGAGGGTATTGAGAACATACCACCGAAAGGTAGGTTAATAGTTGCAGCTAATCATAGATCAAATTATGATCCGCCACTCATCGGGGCAGCTGCAGGTACACGACGTGAACTTTTCTATTTCGCCAAACTGGGGCTATTTACACCAAGTAAATGGTTTGCATGGCTGATACGGAGTTTCAATGCATACCCTGTAGATACAAGGAAATTCGATCTACCCGCATTACGTAAAACTGGCCAGCTACTGGGGTGTGAGCTAGCATTGCTTTACTTCCCCGAAGGTACACGTAACAGGACGCCGCTCGATTTTTTACCAGCGAAACCTGGGCTCGGCTATATTGCCAAGAAATACAAGACCCCCATATTGCCAACCCTTATCATAGGTACAAATATACCATTGTGGCGGTTAGCCTTACAGCGGGGTAAGGTTAAAGTAATCTTTGGCAAGTTAATAGATGCTGAGTTACTTGACCAATTTCCCGACAATAAACAAGGTTACATAGCGATAAGCCAGCTCGTCATGGACAGGATCAAGGAAATGTATATCCGTGAGACACAGCATTAATGAAAGAAGCAGGCCTCACCCCCCTCCTTCATCAATATAAGCGTATAAAGGCAAAATACCCTGACGCTATACTGTTGTTCAGGGTAGGTGATTTCTACGAAACTTTCTATGAGGATGCCAAAATTGCCTCAAAAGTGCTAGGCATCGTATTAACTCAACGTCAAGAAGGTGTACCACTTGCAGGTGTACCTTACCATGCAGTTGAGCCTTACATTGCCAAGTTGGTACGTGCTGGCTACAAAGTGGCGATATGTGAGCAACTGGAAGAACCCAAACCTGGCAAATTAGTACGTCGTGACGTTGTAGAAGTGATAACACCAGGGACATTGCTCGAGCCCCAGCTATTAAAAGAAAGGCAACCCAACTACTTGATGGCACTTGTCGAAGATCGTAACATGTGGGGGGTTGCCACAATCGACATATCAACTGGCGAATTTAGGGTAACAGAGATAGAAGCCGGTCACATAAAGGATGAAGTACAAAAGTTTCAACCCAGTGAGATTATAATCCCGCAAAGCATGACGAATATACCGGATTTTCTTAAGTCGTACAATCTCACTACAATCGATGATATCAACTTTGATAGCGAGCTCGCCAACACGGAGCTATGCCGTCATTTCAATGTACAATCAGTTGATGGGTTTGGGCTCACCGATATGCCGCTCGCAATACGTGCAGCAGGTGCAGCCTTACACTATGTCAAGGAGACCAAAAAACATACCCTCGACTACATCTCCAGTATAAAACCATACAGAGTACAGGACTTTATGTTTATCGATAGTTTCACCAGACGCAACCTTGAGCTTACCGAAAAGATAACCGGTGAATACGAAGGCTCATTGCTGTCGGTATTAGACGAAACCTGTACCCCCATGGGAGCACGGTTGATGCGTGAGTATGTGCTATCACCATTACTTGATCTGAACCATATCCGTAAACGGTTAGATGCAGTACAGGTGCTGTACGATGCACCCACGTTGTTAACGAAATTGCGCTCGATATTGGCCAAATTGCCTGACATGCAGCGCCTCATATCACGTATAAATGTTGGTAGAGCTAACCCACGCGAACTGCAGGGATTGAAACGCTCCATAATGCTGTTACCGAAGATAAATGAATTGCTACCCCAAAGTTTAAGCGAGTGGAAGGTTACCAGTTTACATGAAGTGGCAGATATTATTGACAAAACATTGGTGGAAGACCCACCTACTAAAATCACCGAGGGCGGCTTGATAAAAGAGGGTGCAAATGCGGAGCTTGACGAGTTACGTCAGGTTGTGCGTGAAGGTAAGAACTGGATCGCACAGCTTGAAGCCCGTGAACGCATACGTACAGGTATAGAATCACTGAAGGTTGGATACAATTCAGTGTTCGGCTACTATATTGAGGTGACGAAACCTAACCTCCATAAAGTGCCTAAGAATTACATCCGTAAGCAGACGCTCGTCAATGCGGAGAGGTTCATCACACCTGAATTGAAGGAATATGAAAGCAAAGTATTACATGCAGAAGATAGAATAAAGGACCTAGAGTATAAACTTTACAACGAGTTACGTAAGGAGGTTGCCAAGTACACTACATTGATACAAGAGGTTGCACAAAAGTTGGCCGAACTCGATGTACTGGCATCGCTCGCTTATGTAGCACGAAAATATAATTACGTGCGACCAGAATTTCACGAAGCTGACAGAATTGAAATAATAGGTGGGCGTCATCCAGTGGTTGAGCACCAACTGAAGGAAGGTGAATTTGTGCCCAACGATTTAATGTTTGACGAGTGGCATCGCATACTTATTGTTACTGGACCTAACATGTCGGGTAAATCCACATATCTACGGCAGGCTGCACTCATATTAATTATGGCACAGATGGGGTCATTTGTACCTGCAGAAAGTGCACACCTACGTATTGTGGATCGCATTTTTACAAGGATAGGTGCATCCGACGACATCACACGTGGGGTATCCACCTTCTTAGCTGAGATGAACGAAACTGCCAACATCTTACACAACGCTACTGAACGTAGCCTTATAATACTGGATGAAATCGGCCGTGGCACCAGTACGTTCGATGGGCTAGCTATCGCTTGGGCAGTCGTTGAATACATAGCACGAAATATTAAAGCATGCACATTATTTGCCACACATTACCATGAACTTACGAGGTTGGCTGATATGATACCTATTGTCAAGAATTTCTATGTAGAGGCTAAACGTTACAAAAATCAGATAATTTTCCTACACAGGGTGAAACCCGGCAGTAGTGACGAAAGCTATGGTGTGGATGTAGCAAGATTGGCTGGCCTACCGAAATCGGTCATCCAGCGTGCAAAAGAAATATTGCGACACCTTGAGTACGAGGAGAAACGGCAGGTTCTTAAGAAGATATTGAAATCAACACAGGTTTCGCTATTCGATGCACTTGAAGAAAGTGAACACCCGATAATCACAAAACTTAAGGCAGTGGATGTCAACAAACTCACACCCATAGATGCATTATTACTTATTAGGGAGCTCAAGGAGAATCTAGATCGATAATACTATCGAGGTGAAACTCTTCCTTTAAGACGTTTTTCATGAATTTCCTAACTTCAATCGCATTCTTCATATCGAGTACTTTCTCTGCGATAGCTTTCGTCTCCTTATAGGAAAGGTGGCGAATTATTTCTTTTGTCTCGAGTAGAAATCTAGGGGCTACCGAAAGTTCGTCCACCCCCAGCCCTATCAGTATAGGTATCGCCATGGGATCGTGTGCCATCTCACCACATACGCCTACCCATGAGTGAGCTGCATGGCCGGCGATTATTACGTTTTTCACCAACCTGAGAAGTGCCGGATGTAATGGATCGTACAGATCTGACACATATGGATTATTTCTATCGACCGCCATCGTGTATTGAGTAAGGTCGTTCGTCCCTATTGAGAAAAACTTCACCTCCTGTGCCAACACCTCTGCCATTATCGCAGAAGCTGGTGTCTCGATCATCACACCTATATCAATATTTTCGTCAAATTCTACATTTTCGTTACGCAGGTCGCGCTTGATTTTGTTTAACAATTTCTTCACCTCGAGCACTTCTTCCACAGTGGTCACCATCGGTATCATGATCTTAACGTTCCCTCTACGTGAAGCCCTAAGTATTGCCCTCAATTGCGTACGTAGTAGCTTCTTTTCTTTCAACAACAATCTTATAGCACGCCAGCCCAGAAATGGATTATCCTCACGTACGTATGGTGCTAATTTATCCGCCCCTATATCGAACGTACGTATGATGACCGAACCCGGATATATCTTGTCAGCTATATCACTGTAGATGTTGAACTGCTGCTCCTCATCTAACATATCCTCCAAAAATATGAACTCCGTACGCAGTAGACCTATACCTTCGGCATTAAATTCTATGGCAGGTTTGACTTCCGCAGGTAGATTTATATTCGCACATAACTCTATATTCCTACCATCTATCGTAACTGGTGGTAAGTCTTTAACATCGACCAGCTTATCGTGCAGCTGCGAGTAATACTTCATTTTAGCTTCATAAGTTCTAAGCGTAGACTCATCCGGCTCCAGTATGATAAGCCCCTTGTAGCCATCCAATATCGCAAGCTGTCCATCCCTCACGTAGCGCATTAGATCTTTTATCCCTACGACTACTGGTATGTCGAAGGTTTGTGCAAGTATTGCCAGATGTGATGTCATCCCACCATGCGATAATGCTAACCCCTTTATCTTGTTACGTGGTATTTGTGCCACCTCAAAAGTTGACAGAAATGGTGCTACTAAGATCTTACCTTCCGGTATCGAAGCAAGTGTATCATCCTTACCCATAAGTTTTTTCAAAATCTTTCGTGCCACCTCTTCAAGCAACACCCCCCTTTGTCTAACAGCGACACTGGATGCCTGTTCAAACATACGCAACTTATGGGCTACCACTTTCTGTAATGCGTATTCGGCGTTACGACTTTCATTTTCGATAATTTTCTGTGCCCCCTCAAGGAGCCACGGTTCTTCCAGTAAAGCATAGGATACCTCGAAGATACGTGCAGAGTATGGATCGTTCTCCTTCTCGAATATCGACTGTAATGCTTTCAGCTCTTGTTTTACACCATCTATAGCGGTTGATAATCTGCGGATTTCGGCTTGCTTTTCGGGTTCACGCAAAATATAGAAGGGGAGCACTTCATTTTCATAACCAGGGTAAATTATGATGGAACCTATTTCAATACCTTCAGCAACCTTCACACCTCGTAATATCCTATTCTTCATCAAATTTCCTCTCCTCTATCAACTTACGTAGCGCTTCTATTGCTTCTTTTTCGTCGGGGCCGTCGGCTCTCAACGTGAGCACCGACCCCTGTGGTGCCTCCAGCAGCAATATATCGAGGATACTTTTGGCATCAACTTCAAACCCATCCTTAACCAGCAATACCTTAGATTTGTACTTTTTAGCTGTCTGGCTTATTAAAGTAGCCGGTCGTGCATGTATGCCAAGACAATTTCTGATTTTAACCTGCTGTTCTATCATCCTCTAAACTTAAAGCATAACAGCAGATAGTCAACTTGACATTGGTGATAGACCAATACTTTGTCCAGGGTATGGATCATTCAGTGCGATCACTTTTCCGCTTATCAAGCTTATATGCACTCGGTAATACTGTAGTATACCTCTTAACCATTGTTGCTGTATCGATCTACACGCGGTTACTTCCAGTATCAGAATACGGTAAAATT
>Ga0180300_10000672_pt1 | contig 15307 bp, 16 predicted proteins | sample GuaBasSediGuay15_FD_121798 | JGI IMG/M metagenome (GOLD analysis project Ga0180300, IMG submission 121798) | Subseafloor sediment microbial communities from Guaymas Basin, Gulf of California, Mexico - Guay15, Core 4569-2, 21-24 cm | ecosystem: Environmental > Aquatic > Marine > Hydrothermal... | reverse complement strand
TGAATGCCTCTAACGGTGGGCTTTGGTCCAAATGGTCATATGAGGAAGAGTCCACGGCGAGTGGCTCGTTCGAGTTTTATAAGGTCATTGCTTACACGTCAAAAATTACCACGCCGTAAGTAAGTAAGTGAGGTGAATTTTTTATAATCTTAATTATAACTTATACCATCTTGAAACACAATAACTTTTTGCATGCTTAATTAATCAAGATGAAGGTCACAATAATAGGGGGAGCGGGAGGGATGGGAAGGTGGTTCACCGTTTTTTTCAAGGAAAACGGCGTTGACGTGCGGATAGTGGATAAAAGTCCCCAAACAAAAGAGATAGCAAAAAAATTGGGGGTCCAATTTTTAAATGCCGACATTCTAAAGGTTACGGAGGACGATAGAGAGGTAAAAGAGGACATTGTGGATACGGATGTGTTACTCATCTCTGTTCCCATCAACATAACGGGACGTGTGATAGAGCGTGTGGGACCTGAAATGCACGAGGGTTCGCTACTCATGGACATAACGTCAGTGAAAAAAGCACCGATAGAGATGATGGACAGATTCACAAATGAGGATGTGGAAATTCTTGGTACTCATCCTTTATTCGGTCCCACGACAAAAAACATGCGTGGTCAAACGATTATTTTCGTGCCTTTGAGAAAAGGTCATTTATATGATAAAATAGATGCGATGTTCAAGAAAAATGGTGCGAGAATTGAAATCTTAACGGCAGAGGAGCATGACGAAATAATGTCGGTCATCCAGGGACTGACACATTTTATCCTCCTTTCTTTTGGCATCACCCTGAAAAATCTTGATTTTAATGTTGACCGGTTAAGGAAGTTCATGAGCCCAACGTACGAGATAATAATGGATTTCGTGGGCAGGCTATTGCATCAAGACCCGCATTTATATGCAATGATACAGACAAATTTTGAGATGGGTAAAATACATGAGACGTTTTTAGCGGCGGCAAACAGGTTATACGAGTTGGTATCCGCAGGTAAAGTGGATGAGTTTATAGATGAAATGAGAAGAGCAAAGGATCAGTTTGGCGATACAGAACGTGCAATGATTAATTCGGATAGGATGATAGAGGAGAAGATAAACCAAAAGCTTTGAAAAGCTATGCCAAAAGAAGAGGAAAAAGGAATCGATAACTTGTCATTTTTGAGCAGATACAATCTCCTTTATTTTCTCTTCGCCTTCTTTCGGACCTCGCATAATTAACAAATCGCCTTTCTTTATCTCTGTATTTCCTCCCGGGTTATATACCCATTTGCCATCCTTTCTTCGAATTGCCAGTATAAACATGCCAGTTCGAGTCTCTATACTCAACTCCTTCAGCGTCTTCCCAAATATCTCTTCGTTTCTCACATCCAGTTTTAATATTACCTCATCTGATTCCCTTATAGAGGCAGAAAAAACCGGATGCAACTGGATATCACGAAGCACCACGTCTGCAATCTCATACGCCGCATCCGATATTATTTCAGAGGAAATAGCAACGTGTAGTAAACCTCTAAGCTCGTCAAAAGTGCTTTTTTTTGTTATCCCCCTTGCTGCTTCCATCACTAATATCTCCAACTCATCTTTCATCCGGTCCATTGAGTCTTCCAAATCTTTCACTTCCTCCGCTATTTCCTTGCTGTCAAACATGACCGCGGAGTAAGATAGACCAACCATCAGCTCTGATATGTTTTTCATATCTGCTATGAGGTCAGCTATTTCTTCGGTTATCCTTTTTCTTTTTTTGCCTTCCTCTCTTGCAGCTTCTTTCGCCTTCTCTTTGTATTCTTTACCGGTTGCCATTTTGCAGAAGACCGGGATACCCTCAGTTGGACCGGAAGTGATAATCAAGTCGTCTACCCTCAATCTCTCGTTTTCATCTGGTGAATATATCCATTTAGAACCTCTCTTTATTGCCAATACTCCCATTCCTGTTTCTGTCTCGAGCTTTAATTCCTTTAGCGTCTTGTCCTTCAACACCGATGCCTGCTTTATCCTCACATTTATTACTGCTTCCTCAAAATCCTCCTGGTCAAGATAACGAGTTATATCTACCGACTCTGCTATTTTCGCTAAATCACCTGCTGCATTAGATATTTTCTCCGCTGCGGAAGCCATTTGCAATATTGCAGAGAATTCAATTGCATCTTCCAGGTTTCTCGCACCTAACATTATCGCGATTCTCACTTTATATAACAGCGAATGCATCCTTTCCTCTAATTTAAACACCTCTTTCGCTATCTCTGGGTTGCTATACAGGACCGCGGAATAAGCGAGGTCTAACATCGAGTCCGATATGTCTTTCATCTCCACGAGCACATCCTTTACATTAAAAGCCCCGGTCTCTAACATATTTTTATTCTTTCCTCTAACCATCTCTTCGCACGCTTAAGCGCATCAGGGTCTGCGGATAGGAGTTTTAGACGCAATTTGTAACTTTTTCCCTCGCCTTCCCTATCCACGTATGGATAAGATCCAATCTTCACATCCACAAACTCCTTTACCGCTTCGTTCAGCACTTCCAATATCTCATGTTCTGATTTATCAGTCATTATCCACCCTTCTTTTCTTATTCCTTTATCATCACGAAAAAGCGAAGCAATCTCATCAAACATACTCATCATCTCTTCTGGCACTCCAGGCAACACGATAATGTTTTCCATCCTGAAGCCAGGAGCAACACCAACGGGATTTGCTATAACCTCTGATCCCGCAGGCATATCTGCCATTTTTAATAAGCTGCCTCTTATTCCGTATTTCTCCCTCAACGCTCTCTCCGCTACTTCATTTCTTTCCAACTCTTTACTCACACCCTTTGCTACCCCTTCTCTTGTTACATCATCATGCGTTGGGCCTAACCCACCCATGACAAAAATAAAATCAGAATGGCAACTTTTTATCACCTCGCCTATTGCGTCCACATCATCACCTACCGCCATTATCTTTTCAACATCAACGCCTTGCGTTGATAGCCTCTTTGCAAGCCATGTAGAATTGGTATCTACAACATCCCCGCTTAATATCTCATCCCCAACGCTTATTATTGTAGCGCTTTTGCTTTTCATAGCACTAAAACTTTTTGCTTGGTAAACCCTTCATTAAAAATTATTATTCTTTCTTTTTGATAAACTTTAAGGTTTTAAGTTTTAAGAGAAGAGAGCTTTATATCCGCGCCCAAATTGCGTATATCTTCAAAGAAGGAAGGATAGGAAACTTTAGCACACTCTGCTCCTTCTATAACTGTTTCCCCACTGGCTGAAAGAGCAGCAATACTCAAAGCCATTGCCAATCTATGGTCACCATGCGAATGCACCTTTGCTGCTTTTAACTCTCTCCCTTTACTACCTTCTATCAACAACCCCTCTTCCTTCTCTTCTATTCTCGCACCCATCCTCCTCAACTCCTCTGTCAGAAAACGCAATCTATCCGTCTCTTTATATCTCAGATGAGCAACGCCTGTTATTTCAGTAGGTCCTTCTGCCACAGCGCCTATTACCGCGATTGTGGGTACCAGGTCCGGGTTTTCTCGCATATTCACTCTTATACCCATCAGTCCAGTTCCTTTTGCTCCTTTTACTTCTACTATGCCTCTTTCTTCATCCCATCTTATATCCGCTCCCACATCATTCAATATGCCCACTATTCTGGAATCGCCCTGTGCAGAAGGGAACAAATTGCTTACTTTTAATTCAGAATCCGTAAGCGCAGCGGCTGCCAATAGATAGGACGAAGATGAAAAATCACCGGGAACGGTAAACTCTCGTAACTCGTATCTTTTCCCCCCTTCTACTTGAAAAGAATAATGGCTATCATGTACGCGAGAAAAAGGGACTTCCACCCCTGCCTTCTCTAATATCTCGGCTGTCATTATCATGTAAGGCACTGAGGTAAGATTTCTCGCGACAATATGAGAATTTTTCTCTGCAAGAGGGCATGCAATAAGCAAAGCGGAGATGAATTGGGAGCTGACGGACGCATCCAGGGCTGTTTCACCACCTTTTAGCCTGCCCTTTACCACTATTGGCGCGGTTCCATCTCCTTTTGTTGAAAAAGCCTCTGAGCCGAGGTCATTCAAGGCTACCAGCAAAGGTGAATTGGGGCGCTTCCTTAAAGAGGAATCACCAGTTAGAACCGTGGCGCCATCGCATAGAGATGAAATAGCAGTGAAAAATCTTAAAGTGGTGCCAGAGTTTGCGGCGTTTATCACGTCTTCGGGTGTTCTCGGTTTTCCTTCTGTGCCTTCTATCATTATTTTTCTCGATTTCTCATCGTATTCTACAACGGCACCCAAGCATTTTGCGGCGTTAAGTGTGGCGGTTGTATCTTCAGAGATAAGCGGATAAAAAATGTCGCTTTTTTTTCCCAACGAAGCTATTGCAATAGCTCTATGCGTGTAGCTTTTGGAGGGAGGCGCAATTATCCCTCCTTTTATCTTCGATCTTCGCACTATTGCGTTCATGCCATGCGTCACTTTTTCTTTACATATGTTCCATTGATAATTAATTAAATGATGGACATATTCTTGCCATTGCTATTACTCTTTGCTTTTTCAATGCTTGGCGTGCTGTTAGGCACGATAACAGGGCTTGTTCCCGGCTTTCACCCCAATAACGTCGCATTTATCCTTCTCTCCATCTCTCCTGTGATATTAGCGAAGCTGCACTTTTTAACCGCTTTTGTGCCTTCTGAAACCATATTTGTCCTTGTTGCTTCTACCATACTTGCTGCGTCGGTAGCGCACACCTTCTTGAGTTTTATACCTGCGGCATTCGTAGGCGCCCCGGAAGGTGACACTGCACTTTGTTTGTTGCCCGCACATCGCTTGCTTTTAGAAGGCAGAGCCTACGAAGCAACAGTTCTTTCTGCGGTAGGCAGTTTTGGCGCTGTTATTTTCTCTTTTCTTTTCCTCATCCCTTTCTATTTCGTTTTTTCGCCTTTTCGATTCTACGAAATTATTCAAAGCCGCATGCTTTACATCCTCATTGGAATATCAGCGTTACTCATTCTCACAGAGAGTTTCAGTGAAAGAATGGAAGTATATCAGGCAATTCTTCTTTCTTCCTTTGTATTTCTACTATCCGGATTGTTTGGCTTTCTGATACTGAATATGCCGGTGCACTCACCATTCTTCTTTCGTTCTACCATGCTTTTTCCCGCACTTACCGGTTTATTCGGACTCTCGACCATCTTATTTTCGCTGCTTTACACACCTGAGATACCAGAGCAAAGGATAGAGGAGCCAGGGATAGAGAAAGGGGAAACTGTAAAATCCGTTATCTCAGGCTCTGCTTTTGGCTCCCTGGTTAGCTTCCTTCCGGGCATCACTTCTGCACATGCAACCGTGATGGCGATGCTTGCAAGAAGGAACAGACAGCCAGAACAGGTAATCACGACTTTAAGCGGTGTTAACACCTCGAATGTTATTTTCTGCCTGGCAACGCTATTTCTTATTTTTCGAGCAAGAAGTGGAGCAACAATGGCAATAAGCCGATTCTTAGAAGTTCCATCATGGGAAATGCTCATTCCGCCTTCGACATTGATGTACCTGCTGATAGCGGTGTTAATTGCATCTGCATGCTCTTTCTTCATCACGAAATATATGGGAAAGCAATTCTCACGGCTATTCGTAGAAATGCCGTATCAAAAGATGCTTATATCTATTGCAGTTTTCCTTTCCGTGCTTGTTTTCCTTTTTTCTGGTGCTTTAGGCTTGCTGGTTCTGCTCGTAGCGGCTTGTATAGGTCTTATCCCTATCTATTTCGGCGTACGGCGAAGTAATTGCATGGGTGTGTTGTTACTACCGGTAATCGTGAGGTTTTGGCAATTATACTGAATTTTAATCGACACTACAATTGTTTTATCAACTTCCCCCGCTCAAAAAGTGTTGAATAGCATTCAGCTTACCTTAGACTTCTTTAAGTAATCGTAAATAATTATTTTACTTACTTACTTATGAAAGAGGAGATGGTAGAAGGAATAACATCAGGGGAGATGGCAGCCTTGGATGAGAATTGCAAATTCTTCGGACTTTCTCCTTTACAACTGATGGAAAACGCAGGCGCTGGGATTGCAAACGAGATAAAAAAGAGGTTTGAAAGGGAAGAAGAAAAGGTAAAAATTACGATAATAGCAGGAAAAGGCAATAACGGCGGCGATGCTTTCGCGGCTGCAAGACATTTGCATGGCTTTGATGTGGAAATACTTTTAATAGGTCGTTCAAAAGACCTGAGAACAGAAGAAGCACGTAGAAACTGGCGAATTTTAAAAGCGAGCGGATATGAAATTAAGGAAATAACCGATTCTTCGGAGCTTAAAGCAAGAGAAACAGCACTCTTTGCCGATTCAGAGGTAATAATGGATGCAATTTTCGGCACTGGCGTGAGAGGAAAAATAAGAGAACCGGAGTTAACTGCAATAGATTTGATAAACCTGGCAAAAGATGCATTTATCGTCGCAGTGGACATTCCTTCCGGGCTGGACCCCGATACAGGGGAAGCGGAAAAAGCCGTTCGAGCAAATCTCACTGTCACATTTCATAAACCCAAAAGGGGCTTGCTAAAAAGAGATGCTAAGAAATACGTTGGGGAATTGGTGGTTGCAAATATAGGCATTCCAGACGTCATGGAGAAGTTAGCAGGCCCTGGAGATATAAGGATGGTGGAGAAGAGAAAACCAGGCAGTCATAAAGGAGATAATGGACGTGTATTGATCGTAGGAGGAGGTCCCTTTTTTGGTGCGCCCACTTTAGCCGCTCTTGGAGCCCTCCGCGCTGGTGCGGACTGGGTGACAATAGCGGCACCCAAGAGCGTTTCCTCTGTTATCTCTTCATTATCGCCCAATTTGATTGTTCAACCTCTTAATTCGGAGATATTGGTAGAGGAAGACGTGCCAGAGGTATTAAGTTTGATAAAAAAGCATGATGTAGTGGTGATCGGTATGGGACTTGGTGAGGCAGAAGAAACGAAAAGAGCAACGAAATTAATAATTGAAGATGATGCGAGCAAGCGCGTGGTAGTGGATGCAGATGGGTTCTATGGATTGCATCTACCCCTTCAAACTTTAAAAAATAAGCTCGTTATCATAACCCCACATGCAGGCGAATTCTCGAAGATGGAATTAGGGGTGAAAAGCAAAGAGAGAAGAGTAAAAGTGCCCCCAGAGGATATGATGGAAGAACGGATAAATTTTGTGAAGGATTTTTCGAAGCTAAATAAAATTGTTACTTTGATGAAAGGTCCCACCGATATTATATCAGATGGCACTCGAGTGAAGATAAACAAGAAGGGAAATGCAGGAATGACGGTTGGCGGCACGGGAGATGTGCTGGCGGGTATAACTGGCGCTTTCTTTGCAATCGCGGATGACCCTTTCAAAGTGGCAACTGCTGCTGCTTTCGTAAATGGTGCTGCGGGAGATTTAGCATTTGAAGAGAAGGGCTACGGCTTGCTTGCTACTGATGTGATGGAAAATATACCAAAGATTATAAAGAATTGATAGAGTTTCAAGAAGTCAGAATTAAATCTAATAGCGTTTTTCTATCCACTTCTGCTCGCGTTCTCCATCCGATATACAATACCTTATCCTCTTCACCCAGATACCCCTGAGAGATATATCTGTCTATAGCGAAGTAAATTCTACGTTTAGGAAATTTGTCGGCTAAAAAATCCTCTATTTCCTTACGCGGTGCTTTTCCTTGCTTCGATATGATATAGGCTAAAGTAGCAGACAGTATTGCTACGTCATCGATCCTCGCACCAGAAGCTTTTTCAATTAAATGGTCTTTGAGCACAATCATAAACCTGTCGCGCTCTGCTTTTTCTTTTTCTTCTCCTTCTCCTATTCCTGTTCCTCCTTCTTCGCTTATCCTCTTTACTTCCATTCCGAATTTATCGAGAGCAGAATTTAAAACACCGAGTACATCCAGGTAATTATCCCCCAATGCCTTTTTAAGCTCCCAACCTTTAACCCCCGGGACCCTGTGCCTTCTGAAGAATAACAACTGGGCTGCCTTCTTTACCTTCTTTTCTGTCCTTGTCCTCAATTCCTCTTCTGTCTCTGTCTCTGATTCCTCTTCCATCTTAGCCAATCCTCGTAGCTTAAAGAAATTGGGATAGACTTTGCATCTCCTGTGTTTGCTTTTCCATTAGCATTGCGCGGAGAAATAAAAACTTCTTCTTCTAAGGGATTTATATCGAGCTCGGCTTTCCCTTCGCTTACCAGGAAACTCGTCAGATAAGCCTTTTTCATACTGTCTTCAAATTCATCTTCATAAATAAACTCGTGATATTCGATTCTGCCTCGTGTCCCAAGCTCTTTTGAAACTTCTCTTAGTAAGTCTTCGAATTCAGTCATGGATAAGATGTTCAAATCTATTAAATCCTCGATGCCGAACGTAAATGTTTCTGGTGTTGATGGAAGCGGAAAATCTTCTTTTCTCTCACAGAAGGCGTTCCAGTAATCCAGTCCTTCTTTCAGCCTTTTTGGGGTGATTCTATCCAACGATATAATTGGATGCCAAGATTTGAAGAACGCGGTGGCTAACTGAGCTGAGTCCAGCATTTTTAGTTTGAGTTCCATTAACACCGGGTCTATATAGAATGAGGAGGAGCGATCTCTTATCCACTTACCCTGCAATTCGATTATCTTAGCCAATTCGGATATCGCTTCTGCGTCTATAAGAAGGTCGTCTAAGGACTTCCATTTTTTAAGGTATTGTTTCAGCGTACCAAGGTACCTTTTTACGTTCAGGTCAAAAGGGTCTGTGCTTTCTTTTTGTATGGTCCTGCAAAAGTTTATCAGTTGGAACAGCTCGTCGGTTTTCATCGGGTTTATTGAAAATTAAAAATCAATTTTATATAATCTTTATATTGCTTCGTCTTGGAAAACCCCTAAAACAGATGGACAAAAGAAGAACCATAGCGAGGATAAACGCTAAAATAAAAAAAGGGGAAGCAGTTGTTTTTACCGCTGAGGAATTTAAGCAGATAGTGAGAAATGAAGAGCCTGCTACCGCAAAAAGCGTAGATGTAGTAACCTGCGCTACCTGTGCTATAATGTCTGGCACAGCAGCAATTTTATCCATACCCATAGCAGAAAGAAACGAATTTGAGCGCGCGGATAAGGTCTGGTTGAACGACATCCCCGCTTTTCCGGGACCATGTCCAAATGAAAGGTTGGGTATTGTGGATGTATTCGTTTACGGAACAGCCCGCGCAAACCATGTGTATGGAGGCGGGCATCTGTTTCGCGAAATAGTGGAAGGTAAACAAATAGAGGTAAAAGTAAAAGCCAACGATAGAATAATTGAACGAAAAATAAGTAAAGAGGATTTACAATTCGCCAGGATGATTACCACTCGCAGCGCATTTAAAAATTATATGGCTTTTGTGAATCCAGAAGAAGGCGAGGTTGGCAGTATCTTCTCGGTTACTGGATTAAAGGGACCTTACAAAGAAATTTCCGTGACGGGCAGTGGGGAAATTAACCCCCTGGAAAACGACCCCTTGCTCAAAACAATTGGTGTTGGAACAAAGATAATGGTAAATGGTGCAACAGGCTATGTAATTGGTGTGGGAACGAGAAGTAGCGAAGAAAAGCCAAATCTTTCAGTGATTGCGGATATGCACGAGATGGATGCGGAATTTATGGGTGGATTCGTCACGTCAACCAGCCCGGAGTGTATAACTTCTATCGCTGTTCCAATTCCTGTAATTAATGAAGAAGTATTTTCTAACCTTACGATTAGGGATGAAGCGGTAAAGCTGCCAATAGCTGATATTCATGATAGAATACCATTTATAGAGAGCAATTATGCTGCGGTGTGGCAAAATACCGATTTAGAAATACAATTTGATGCAGATAAATGTGTAGAATGTGATGCATGCGAAGTTGAGAAACGCTGCCCCACGAATGCTTTCTTTAAATCAAAAGGCTTTGACGAGCATAAATGTTTCAACTGCGGTGCCTGTATATTTTTATGCCCCGAAGGTGCATTCAAAGGAAATTTGGGGCATATTAACATATATGATAAGGACGTTCCCATAACTCTAAGACAGTCAAACAGGTCAAAAGCGAACAGGCTTGCGAGGAAGTTGAAAAACCTGATTGTAGAAAAAGAATTCTTGCTCACAGAACCAGTTGATCGGTGTTTTAAATAGAAAAAGCCATACTTTACTTTATATTATATACAATGACAAGAAAGGCATTTGAAATAATAGACATTCCAAATAGAACGGAAAAGCCGAGAAATACAGGGCTTACAATGGTGCTGGATAAAGGTTTAGGCTATTATGCCGCACAAGATTTGATGGAATACGCATCCGAATGTATAGACATAATTAAGCTGGGGTGGGGCACGCATAGACTTTGTTCTGAAGAGGCGGTCAGAAGAAAGATACGGCTCTATACGGACAACAACATCCTGGTAAGCAATGGAGGGACACTGTTCGAGATTGCCTACCTGCAAAGGAAAATAAATGAATTTTTTGAGTACGCCCACAAGATAGGTCTAAGCTCTATAGAAATATCTGATGGTTCTATACGGATTAGCAGAGAAGAGAGAAGCGAAATAATAAGAAAATGTAAAAATATGGGATTTGAGGTATTTACAGAAGTAGGGAAGAAGAACCCGCTCGAGGATGCAATGCTTACGATGGAGTACCGGATAAAGGAAGCAAAAAGAGATCTGGATGCAGGAGCGACAAAAGTGATAATGGAGGCAAGAGAATCGGGAAAAGGGATAGGTGTGTATGATAAGGAGGGTAAGATAAAGGAAGATATGGTAAAGAAGCTCACAGAGGGGATAGGAGTGAGGGAGATCATGTTTGAAGCACCGGAAAAGAGCCAGCAGGTTTATTTTATCCTTAATCTCGGTCCGGAAGCTAACCTTGGAAATATAAAGCCAGAAGATGTGATTCCACTGGAAACGTTGAGAAGAGGACTGAGGGGTGATACACTTGGCAGACTCTAAATTTAAAATTACTATCGGCGGCGACAATATTCTGCGCAGAGGGGTTACAGCGACAGAGAGAGAGGAAATCCTTGTGGTTATTGATGTTTTAAGAGCATCGAGCACGATTGTTACCGCTCTGGCAAACGGTGCCAAAGAAGTGATAGCTGTAAATACAGAAGAAATGGCTTTTGGATTAAGGAAAAAGGGTTACATCCTGGCGGGTGAACACAACGGAGTAAAGCTGCACGATTTTGACCTGGGTAATTCCCCGGTTGAATTGCTCAGGTATATGGAACAATCGGACATCGAGAAAATTGCCTTAAAAACAACTAATAGCACAAAAATACTGACTGAAGTAAAAAACGCACTCATTTGCTCAAGCTTGAATTTAACTGCCATTAAGCACAGATTAGAAGATACAGGTAAAAGTGCGAATTTTCTGGTTGTGGGAAGCACGCATGGAATAACGGAGGACATTGCTGTTGCAATGGCTCTTTACAGCAGTCTTAATGATGGATTAGAGATAAACAAGCCGTATTTGATGGAATGCATCATCCGCTGCAACACAGCAAAATATCTAATTGGAATCGGCTATAAGAAGGATGTTGAATTTGTTTCGCAGATAGACAAATATGATGTCGCTCCCATACTAAACGGAGGGGTTATTTGTATTCCTGCGTTTAAATATTAATTTAATAACTTCTTGTTCATTCATTTACATACTATGGAACTGAACGAGCTATTAGGGATAGGCAATTTTATGCTGGTTGAAGAGAGTTATGCAAATCAAAAGTGGATAGGCAAAACGCTTGAATATTTGGGTAAGATCGAAGCTCAGGATGTGGTAGAAGCAATAAGGATATTTGCGAAGAGCAGAGGCAGAGGCAAGGATAAAGAATTAATCGGCATCGCCATGTATGACAGGGATCTGAACTTCTGGATTATCTTCACAGATATTATCGCGGATAGGAGAAGTAAAGAAGAATTCGAGGCACTTGCAAGCGGAATAAAATGCGATAAGGAAAGGGAGGTAGAAGTAGAGCGGGAAAAATTTCGTGAGGGCGTTATTGAATTTTATTCTCTTGGGTTGGTAAATCGCCTATTTTGCGATTGCAATTTGAGGGAAGCGAGTTTTTATCCGCAGGGAAGGACAGAAGCATTGAAAAAGGTGTTGAACGATTTTTTAAGGTATGCAGAGGGCGTGGGAGAAGATGTAAGCGCACTTGAGATTGGTTGTGGCAACGGCGGTGCAACTATTGCGCTGCATGAATCAGGTATTTTCCCTATCGCCGTGGATATAAACAAATGCGAGATTTGCAAAGGGTTAGAAGAAGGGATATTAGAGCCTAAGAAGAGTATTGTACTGGATTGCTCCGTGCTCTCTGTCTTTTTTGGCAAAGAGTTTGATGTCGTATTTGGATTTATGATTGGCAAGCTCACGCCTTTTGAGCGATTTAGCTGGGAAAAAGTATTAAAAGAAGTTCCGAAGGTACTGAAAAGTAAAGGTAAAGTACTATTTACAGTTTCGAGTGAAGAAGAAGCAATGATTGTAAATGAAATATTAAAAGAAGAGTTTGAGGGCGAGATAAAAGAGAATAAAGAAAGCGATGGTTACCTTGACCACTGGCTTTATATGGGTGAATTACGAGAGTAAGAAATTCGTATTTCTTCTCTTCTCCATTACTCCACTTTCATCTTAACCTGCGCCAGCACCCTCGGCGAGCCCCATGTCCACTTCTGTTTCCAACTCGGCTTCGTAACATTCTGCACAAAGAATTCTACCTCGAACCTCTATGTATTCTCCTTCTTCCACTTCTTTCCCGCACTTTTTACACCGTGCATGCGAAGATATCCTTGCTTTCCTCCCACCTTCTTCTTTATCTGCTTTTTCTGCCTCTTTTTCCATCCAACTTTTCTTCTTTTCTTCTGCCATTTGTAAAGTATAATTATAAATTTCCTTAATTTTATATAAAAGGTGATGGCGAGATGGAAATAAAGCTTAAGCTGACCCCAAAGAGGTATTTCTTTGATGCACATCGAGCTTTAATGCCTGAGGAGACGTTGGCTGAGGTGGAAGAGCTGAAAGAAAAAGTAGGGATAACAAGAATGGAAGACATTACGGGACTTGATAAACTCAATATACCCATCTATTCAGCGAGCAGATCAGGAGCAAAAGAAGGAGCTGTTTCGGTTCATACCGGAAAGGGTCTAACGAGAGAGCAAGCGAGAGTGTCAGCAATCATGGAATCAATAGAGCGGTACTCCGCGGAAATAAAAGCCAAAGATCGGGCTAATTTTTTGTTTGAATCATACGACTCGAATAGAAACGGGGGAGTAGAAAAAGTGGACCCGGCATCACTTATATTGAGCAAGTTTTCTACTCTTGGTCAGGATTCGAAATTAGAGTGGTGTGAGGGCTATGACCTTTTAAGAGAAGAAGAAGTTCTCGTTCCTGCGAATGCTGTTTTTCATCCCTACGTATCCAATAGAGGAGGAAGGCTATTTAGAAGTGACAGCAATGGAATAGCGTCGGGGAATAACCTTGAGGAAGCTATCTTTCACGGGATAACGGAAGTAATAGAGCGAGATGCATTAAGTTATGTAGAGTTGAAGAAGCGCGCTGGTAATCAAAAACAAATAGAAATCGGTGAAGACGATGGAATGCTATTCGAGTTAAAGAGGAGATTTGAATCCGCAGGTATTGCTCCCTATTTCTGGTATATCCCCTCGGACACGGGATTTACAACGGTTGCACTTGCTTTAGACCCTGAATCAAAGGATGCTTCCTTGCTTGTCTATGGCGCAGGTACGCACAGTGACCCAAGAATAGCAACGATAAGAGCGATAACAGAAGCCGCACAATCCCGGCTTATGCAAATAGAAAGTGCGAAGAGAGATTCGATGAAAGCGATGTTGGCGAGAGTAATGAGTTACGAGGAGATGAAAAAAAGAAATAGACATTGGTTTGGAGACAAGGGCAAGGATAACAGTGAAGAAGAAAAAGTGAGATTGGTTGAGCTTCCCCACCTGGCGACTGATACAATAGATGGCGATATAAAGGTTGCACTTGAAAAACTGAAGCGGGTTGTGACCCGTGTAATAGTGGTGAATTTAACGAGGGAGGAGATAGGTATTCCGGTAGTAAGGGTGATTATTCCTGGATTTGAAGTATATGCGAGGAATCCGGAAAGAATGGGGAATAGATATAGGTAACCAAATTTTCATATAACCACTGGATTAGCACAAACCGTTCTTTAAAAAAGAAAGCTTTATCAAAAGAACATAGAACATGCTCTTTCTTAGCACAGGTTCTTTCTTTAGAAAAAAAGTGTTTTGCAAAAAAGAAAAGGTGTTTCATCGCTTAGTATTTTTTGTTACAAATATTCAAAAAAATCCGATATTTTAAATTGAATGTAGAGTATTTATGCATCTTACTATTGGAACGATTGAAAAAAACGAAAAATTTAAATAAACATAAAATCTATAATTTTATTGGAGGTGAAGTGGAAAAAAAATGGCGGAAGGACGTTGTTATGTGTGCAATCAGATATTTACAGCAAAGGACAGGGACGCAGTAATAGATAAAATAGTGGAGCACATGATGGCTCCTGCTCCTGAGGGGCATCATGGTTGGCTCTGGGGGGATGCGATGCAGACGAAAAATACGTTTGAGAAATGCCCGGTATGCGGCGCTGCTTTAGGGCATCTTTATGCCAAATGCCCCAACTGCGGCGCGGATCTCATAGAGCAATACGCGAGAAAGACAGCTTCGGCATACATACACTAAAATAGGAATAGGAAGTCAAGAAGGGGGGCTCTTACGAGCCCTCTTATTTTTTCCCTTGTAGCCTTTAGTTAGATGTTAAAGTTTATAAGTTTATTAATGAATATAAGGGGGAATAAAATGGATAAATTAGATAAGAAGATATTGAAAGAACTGCAGTTGGATTCTCGCAATTCTTTCACGAAGATTGCGCAGAGGATAGGGGTGAGCACTGCCACTGTAAGCGATAGAGTGAAAAAGCTGACGGAAAAAGGCATTATCTGTGGTTATACTGTGGTTCTCAATACATCGGAACTCGGCATGGTCACGCTCATCACAAAGATAAAAACCAAGCCGGGATATAATAGCATTGAAGAGGTGGGGGAAGCGGTGGCGGAAATGGCAAAAAGTTGTTGCGTTCACCAAGTAACTGGCGATTGTGATCTGATTGTCATCTCTAAGTGCGCTGGTTATGAAGAATGCGGAATTATTATCGAGAAGATGAAAGAAATCGAAGGTGTGGAAAGCATGGATGCAGAACTCGTGCTAAAAACGATGAAGGAAGAACTCAAGGTTGAGTTGTGAGTTTACATT
>Ga0180300_10000671_pt1 | contig 15316 bp, 17 predicted proteins | sample GuaBasSediGuay15_FD_121798 | JGI IMG/M metagenome (GOLD analysis project Ga0180300, IMG submission 121798) | Subseafloor sediment microbial communities from Guaymas Basin, Gulf of California, Mexico - Guay15, Core 4569-2, 21-24 cm | ecosystem: Environmental > Aquatic > Marine > Hydrothermal... | reverse complement strand
ATGCAATGGCTCTTGGCATTGGCATGGTTCATCAGCACTTCACGCTAATTCCTGTGTTTACAGCACTCCAAAACATAGTACTAGGTGACGAACCAGCGAGATCAATGGGGATTTTGGACATCGAACGAGCTAGGAATAGAATAGAGGAGTTGATGGAGGAAACAGGCTTAAAGGTTGATTTAGATACACCGGTAGAGAACTTATCGACAGGAGAGAAGCAAAGAATTGAGATCCTTAAGATGCTTTACAGAAATGCAGAAATTCTTATTCTCGACGAACCAACAGCTGTTTTGACTCCTCTAGAAGTCAAAGAGCTGTTTGAATTTCTTAAGAAGATGAGAGAGGCTAATAAGACCATCATATTCATTACTCATAAGTTGAGAGAGGTGAAGGCGATTACGGATGTAGTTACTGTGTTAAGAAGAGGTAATGTGGTAGGAAAGGTAAATACAGCCGAAGTTTCGATGGAAGAACTTGCTAGAATGATGGTTGGTAGGGAAGTCTTATTTAGGCTTGAGAAAAAGCCAAGCAAGCCTGGAAAACCTCAATTGATTTTGGAAGATTTGTGGGTTCTTGATGATAGGGGAGATTATGCTGTGAGAGGAATTAGTCTCCAGGTAAGGTCTGGAGAGATCTTTGGGATTGCAGGTGTTGAAGGGAATGGTCAAACGGAGCTTGTCGAAGCCATAGCTGGGCTAAGAAGGGTATCAAAGGGCCGAGTCATTCTTGCTGGTAAGGATGTCACGAACGCTGATCCTCATACTTTGTACGAACTCGGGCTTGGCCATATTCCTGAAGATAGACACAGAAGAGGGATAATTCTTGAGTTCACGCTCGCAGAAAACTCAATACTTGGATTGCAAAAGAAGAACCCGTTTGCTAACAATGTGGGTTTCCTAGAAGAGGAAAAAATCTTAGATTGGGCTAGAGAGCTTATTAGGAGATTCTCCGTGGATGCACCTGGTCCTGAGGTCCCTGCCTCTAGTCTAAGTGGAGGGAATCAGCAGAAATTGATCGTAGGCAGAGAACTCATGAAAGATCCAAAAGTTATAGTAGCAGCACAGCCAACGAGGGGTTTAGATGTTGCAGCTACTGAGTACATAAGAAAAACCCTTTTGAAAATGAGAGATGAAGGTAGGGCTGTTTTCCTAGTTTCAGCGGATTTAGACGAAGTTCTAATGTTGAGTGATAGATTTGGAGTGATATATGAGGGAGAACTCATGGGGATTGCTAGACCAGAGGATTTGACCATTGAAGAAATTGGTTTGATGATGGGAGGAGTGAAATTAGAGGAGATAAAGAGAGGTGAGGCTTCATGAAAATTATGGTTTTGCTTCGTAAGTACATAAAACCGATCTCAGAATCCATAATATCGGTGGTAATAGGGGTCATTGTAGGCAGTATCATCATACTTCTGGCTGGTTACAGCCCATTAGTCTTTTACGAAGCTCTTTTTTCTGGTTCTTTTAAGCATACAAGGGCTTTTCTTGACACCTTAAGCTACATGATTCCCCTAACAATGACTGCTCTCTCCTTTGCAGTAGCAGCAAGGGCTTCTGTGTTCAACATTGGTGCCGAAGGACAGATGTACATGGGAGCTTTAGTTGCTAACATCGTTGGAACATTCCTCCGGTTACCTAGGATATTGCATCCTTTTGTTGCTGTTATCGCTGCCTTTCTAGCAGGAGGATTCTGGGGATGGTTGGCAGGGATCTTAAAAACGAAGAGAAAGGTAAATGAGGTAGTTTCAACGATAATGCTTAATTGGATAGCTTTTTACATCGTAAATTACGTTAGCACATACCACATATTCGATCCAAAGGCTCCCTACAAGACGGCTTACGTACTTGAGAGTAGCAGATTTCCGCCCTTAGTCAAAGGAACCTCATTCACAGCTGACTTCATTGTTGCTATATCTGTAGCCATTGTAGTTTTCTTTCTTGTCTGGAAGACATCGTTAGGATACGAAATAAGGGCAGTAGGTCTTAATCCAACAGCCGCCGAGTATGGTGGAGTGAATCCAGAAAGGATAGCTTCAATCGCTATGTTCATAGCTGGAGGATGTGGGGGTCTTGCTGGAGCCTTTTTAGTTCTAGGAAGGTTTGGCTTCATAACGACAACACTCACTAATGTTTTAAACTGGGGATTTGATGGTATTGCTGTATCCCTCGTTGGAAGGAACCATCCACTAGGTATCATAATCTCGTCCTTTTTCTTCGCGATACTTAACAGCGGAGCTTTGGAGGTTCAAGTAGCGACCTCAAAAGGAGGGCAGATTGGCGTTCCGTACGAACTCGTCCTAGCAGTGATGGGGATTATAGTAATTGCGGTTTCTGTCCCTGGTCTTCTTGATCTGATTAGAGCAAGGTTAAGAAGAGTAAAGGAGGTGGAAAAAGTTGCCATGGCTTAAGATCCTATCTTTTCTATTGTATCCAACGTTTTATGCTGGAATGCTCAGGTTGATGGTTCCCATAGTGCTGGGAGCTCTGGGAGAGATAATTTCTGAAAGATCTGGAGTAGTCAACATAGGACTTGAGGGAATAATCCTCCTGGGGGCCCTTTTCTCAACATATGTCGGTCACAAGACAGTAAACCTATGGTTTGCTATAGGTGCTGGTCTTTTTGTCGGTTTGTTAATAGGGCTTTTACACGCCTTGATAGCTGTTTACTTAGCTGGAGATCAGATAATAGATGGCGTTGGTTTGAACATGTTCGCTTTAGGTATAGGGGAGGTTGTACTTTACTTAACATGGGGAAGCTTTGCGACAAGCCCTCAGCTTCCTAGGGAGGCGAGGGTTCCGAGCATGGGTGGTTTCAGTCCATTTGTGATTCTTACAATAGGCCTAGCTCTGCTTTCATGGTTTCTCCTAGAGAAAACCAGGTGGGGACTTAGACTCAAGGCTGCTGGAGAGAACCCTGTGGCGGCAGAAGCAGCTGGAATCGACGTATACAAAGTAAGGGTTATCGCAACCATAATAGGATCTGTGTTTACGGCGCTGGCTGGAATATTCCTAGCATTAGACTGGCTTGGAGGATACACGAAAAACGTTAGTGCTGGAAGGGGATTCATAGCCCTGGCTTTGGTTGTTTTCTCTAGATGGAATCCTATAGTAGCGTTAGGAGGTGGACTCATCTTTGGGTTCTGCTATGCCTTCTCCCTTTCAATTCCGAGTGGTATAATAGCTGATCAGGTGCTTTACTCCGTTCCATATGTTGCAACTCTTCTGATATCAATGGGCTTCCTTGCTAAAGCAAGACCTCCAGCAGCTGTTGGAAGACCATATAAGAGGGTGTGATTAAGGCTATTGAGGGAGAAAGGGCTGAAGCTAATAGCTGTTGATCAGTTCGAAAAGCTTGTATCTGGGGATTTAAGTTCAATTCACCCGGAGCTGGTAGATTACTTAAGAGAAGTAGGTGCTATAAGAGATAATCAATTTTTTCGCGTAAGAGCTGCCATTGCTCTAGTCAGAATAGGGGTTTCAGTTGAAAGAACTGCTAAGCTTCTGGATTGGAAGGGTTTTGAGTCCTTATGTGAAGAAATCCTTAACTGCCATGGGTACGTTACAACAAAGCATCTCAGGTTCTCCTTTGAAGGAAAGAGGTATGAGATTGACATTTTAGCCAAGTCTAATGGGTTGATACTCTCAATTGATTGTAAGAGATGGTCACGTGTCAGAAGGTCGTCTCTTTTTGAAGCTGCTTTGTTACAGATGGAAAGAACAGAAGCTCTATCTCGAGCCATTCCTAGGCTAAATAAGTTTGTGTTGGCCCAAGGCAAGACGAGTCTGGTTCCTATGGTGATTTGTTGGGTTCCAGGAGGAGCTGGGATTTATCGAGGGATACCAATAGTGCCACTTCACTCATTTAACTCATATCTAACAGAATTTGATCCTATGGACGCTAACATCTCAAGAATAGAGCTTCCTTGGAGGGTTGAATTTAGAACTTCATTTCTAAGCTGAACTCTTCCTCGCTAGGCTTCTCTTCCCTCAGAAAATCCTTAACTTTGGGGGATATTACCAAGTACGCCAAACATGAAAGGGATGTCAGCACAACTAACATCGAAAAAACAGAGCCATCAAACGCACGAGGAACCTCAAAGACTAAGGATATTGCAAAGAAAGATATTGCTATATAGAACGCCCACATTTTACCTCTTCCTAATCCCAGAACTACAACGAATATGACAATCGAGAACAGAATGGAAACTGCTCCTCCAACTGCCCCTGGCTTGGGAATCTCGAAGTTTACACCTAAGATGCTTAGGATTGGATTTAAGGGTGAGTCTGGTAGATTTAGGACTCCAGCCAAACCTGTTGCAAGCAAAACAGCCGAAATAGCAAGGAGGATGGAGTTTATAGCTGATATTCCTAGAGGCACCTTCTTCATTTTCCTTTGATCTCCTCCGCCAACTGATCAACGACGCTTGCCTTAGAGCCTTCCCATATAAGCGTATCTGCTGCTATGATCTCGTTTGCCCCAGCACCTATTATCCTATCCAAGGCATTTCCAACGAGAACTGGATGAACAAAGGCCGAATAAACCTTTCTAGCTCCCATTTCCTTTACAGCTCTTACGGCATTCGCCATGGTTCCTCCTGTTGAAACGATGTCATCTATGACAACCGCGTCTCTACCCTTTACATCTATCTCCTTTATCGTGGTTTTGATTTCTCCGGTCTCTACATCCCTCTCCTTAATGAAGGCGGTATAATCATCGGTTCCTAAATATTCGGCTACTTCCTTAGCCCATACCAAGGCTTCCTCATCGGGAGCAATGATGTATGGGTTGACTAGATCCATTCGTTTTAGAACCTGAGCAAGAGATGGAAAGCCTGAAACGTTGACTCCTTGAGCCTTCTGGAATAATCCTGGAAATGAACCTACTCTGTGTAAGTGAACTGTTACAGCATATACTCTCTCAGCTCCAGCTTCTTCAAGCAAGTTCGCGACGTATTTTGCACTCAAAGGCTCTCCAGGTCGGAAAATATTGTCCTGCCTGGCATAGGGAAAGTAAGGCATTATGACCTGAATGTTAGATGCTCCCATATGTTCTCTTAGATTCCTTATTGTTAAAAGAACCTCTATCAGGTATGAATTAGGATTACAGCTTTTTGAAGGCATTCTTAAGGAGAGAATGACCTCTTCTCCCTTGAGTTGATCCTCTTCCTTTATCTTAATCCTAGGGCATAGTTCTCCGTCTGGAAAAACCCTCCTTTGCATATCTACTAAAGAAGCCCCTATTTTTGAAGCTAGGTCTCTGTTAAAGTCATCTGCTGGACCAACTATTATCACATCTAAGCACCGTCCAATTCACCTCCCTAAGATTCAAAACTATTATGTTGCCACTTTGCTTTGATATGAGTATGAAGAAAGAGTGGCAAGGTCTATTCATAACCATCGAGGGGATAGATGGGGCTGGTCTTACGACCCAGACAACGATCTTGGCTGATAGAATTCGTTCTCTAGGTAAAGAGGTCTTGGTAACAAAGGAGCCTACTTCTGGCCCTATTGGACAAGTTATCCGAAGAATACTAAGCGGAGAAATCAAACACGAGCCTTGCGTACTTGCACTCCTATTTGCTGCCGACAGAGCTTACCACTTCTCCTCTGAGATCCTTCCAGCCCTTTTGAAGGGGCAAGTAGTGATATCAGATAGGTATATCCTATCTTCCTTGGCTTATCAAGGGGTATTCTTACCTGTTTCTTGGGTTAAAGAAGTGAATTCTTGTTCACCGGACCCCGATTTATGTATTCTAATAGATGTGGATGAATCTACTGCTAGAGAGAGGATAGAGAAAAGAGGGAATCGAAGGGAGATATTCGAGAGGGAGGGAGAGGCGGAGCTAATAAGGCGAAATTACCTAGAACTGGCCAAGAAGCTTTCATGGGTTAAAGTAGTTGATGGAAGGGGGCCGGTCGATCAGGTAGCTAATCTTATTTGGAAAGTTGTGGAGCCAAGATTAGAGGAGGTATCCACTTGAAGAAATTCAAAAGCGCCGAGGAACCGGAGTTAGAAGAGGGAGTTCAATATCACATCAGAGCAAGTCCTAAGGACACAAAAAAGTATGTTTTGCTTCCAGGAGATCCCGAAAGAGCTGAAAAAATATCTATGGAGTGGGATGAAAGGAAATTCATTGCTGGGCACAGAGAATACGTAATATACGTCGGAAAGTACAAAGGAGTGGACCTTATGGTTTGTTCTACGGGGATAGGTGGACCCGCAGCAGGAATAGCTGTAGAAGAACTCTGTAGATTGGGCGCTGATACTTTCATTAGGGTTGGCAGCACAGGGTCTATCATACCAGAGGCCAGAGTAGGGGATTTGATAATCTCTACAGGATCCGTAAGATTAGATGGCACAAGCAAACAGTATGTTATCCCGGAATATCCCGCTCTTGCCAATTATGAAGTAATTATGGCCCTGATAGAGGCAGCAGAATCGTTTGGCTATAGGTACCATGTAGGGATAACGGCTTCGACGGATAGCTTCTATGTTGGTCAGGGAAGAAGAGGGTACGGAGGTTATTGGCAAAGTTGGATGGATGATCTGATTATAGACCTCCAAAAGGCTCGAGTCATCAATTTTGAGATGGAAACAAGTACTATTTTCACGCTAGCTAATCTTTTCGGTAAGAGGGCGGGCGCGGTGTGCGCAGTTTATGCAGACAGAGTCAGAAATGAGTTCGGTGTCAAAGGAGAGAAGGAAGCCATCAAAGTAGCAAATGAAGCTGTTCATATCCTTGCGGAATGGGATGAAGCTAAAGAACGGAAGCATAAAAGATATTTCTATCCTTCAATCCTTTGAGGGAGGTTATAGCCCCTTGAAATTCATATCTATCGGTCATGCTAACATCGACATTACCCTATTTGTACCAAAGCTACCTCCTCCAGATGGAGATGTTAAGGTACTAACCAGCATGGTTGGAACTGGAGGAGCAGCATCGAACTTCGCGATTTGTGTGACAAAGTTGGGAGAAGAAGCTGGGCTTCTTGCAGTAGTTGGAGATGATTTGTTAGGAAAGTTCTTTATCGATAAGCTTGAGGAACTTGGTGTTGATGTAAGCAACATTGAGATAGCTAAAGGAGCAAGCACTGGAATGGTTGTTGTGTTAAATGAAATCGGGAAACAAAGGAGAATGGTCTCTATTTCGGGAGCCAATGCCAAGATGGACTCAAAGACTATAGAAAAGTGGAGTAAAGTGATATCGGAGGCTGATTTCGTTCATATAGCATCTCTTGAGATAGAAAATGCTCTTGCTGTTGCAAAGAGGAGGAGAGATCTGTCTTGGGATCCTGGAACGAAAGTTGTTAGACTTGGATTAAAAAAGCTCGATCCAATGTTCGGATCTGTTAGAAGGATATTGTTAAACAAAGAAGAGGCCAAGATCTTAGCGGGGAAAGAGGAAATTAAAGAAGCCATGAGATTTATATCAGATCTCGGCCCTACAGAGGTTATCGTCAAGCTTGGGGAGAGAGGTTCAATCGCCCTTGTTGAAGGAACGTTTTATGAAGTTCCTGCTCTATCTCCACTCGTTGTTGATACTACGGGTGCTGGAGATGTGTTTGATGCAACTTACTTAGTGGCTAGAGCTAGAAATTATGGGGTTAAAGATTCTTTAAAGCTGGCAAATGCTGCTTCAGCGCTTAAAATAAGTAGACCAGGTACAACTACGGGAATTCCAACCTGGAGTGAGGTCTTAGTTATGGCATCTGCTTTCTATGGAACATAGGAGGGAGAATTTGTGAGAGAGATCAAACCAAAGCTCATAACGGCCATTTTTGGCATTATAGGTCTGTTGGTCTTCTTCATCTTAGCGTCTAAAATGGATCTAACTTTGGTAAAGGCCTCTTTGATCGAAATAGGTATAATTCCAGTAGCTATCTCGTTGTTTCTAGTTCACATTGGTTATATACTATATTCACTTGCTTGGTATCTGTTTTTGGAAGGTGGGATAAGCTTTCTCGATGTATATCTCTCAATATGGGCTGGAGTTTTCATTCACTACATTATACCTGCTGGTCTTCTATCCATGGATACCTTTAGAATCTACGTAGCCAATAAGAGGGGGATAGACGTCCCGAAGGCAGCCTTATCAGTTGCTTTACACAGGATAACTATGCTTTTTCCATTCATCTTAAGCGTTTTTTTAGGAATGTTCTATCTCTTTATCTCAGGACTCGAGTTAAGTAGCGCTGGCCTCAAAGCCGTTGCCATAACTGTGGTAACAGCTTTCTTAATCATCTTTGCGTTCTACGTGAGCACAAATGAAAAAGTACTGATAAACATCATAAGCATCATTGGTAGGCTTGCCAAAAGAGACCTTACAAAGGAGAAGCGCATGGCTGAGCAGTATATAGATGGATTCAAGCTGCTAAAGAGCGACAAAAGACTAATGGCAACTGCCCTTATTTTATCCTTCGGTAGTTGGTTTTTTGACATCATGCCCATATTCATACTATTTCATGCATTAGGAAGGGACATCCCATTCATGTTGGGAGCACTGATTTACTCTTTGAACATAATCATGCTAAGGCTTAGTTTTGGTATACCCGGAAATGTGGGTTTTAGAGAATGGATCTCTGTTGAGATACTTAAGACATTCGGAATACCAAGCGAGTTGGCCTTTGCTATTACCTTGATAATGGCTGATGTAATAATATTCGCTAATCAGCTTGTTTTTGGCTTCGTTGCTTACATGATGGCATTAAGGAGAATTCACCAAGTTAAAGGAGAGGGAAATAGCTGTCGTGAATTGTCTGAAGGCTTTTAAAAAGAGCTCTAAAGAACGTAATGGGGGTAAATAAATGCTTAGAGCCTCGCTTAAAGAATTCTTAATGGTAATGGTCACCATTTTTCTAATGGAAATGGCGGATAAAACTCAACTAAGCGCAGTAAGCTTTTCTGCAAAGATACCTAAGCCCGGACTCGTGTACTTAGCAACTGTAATTGGTTTAGCTCTCGCTTCAGTGCTTTCTGTCGTTTTTGGGAGGAGTTTAGCCCTATTATTGCCGGAAAAATATCTAAGGTACTTAGTTGCGACTATTTTCATAATAACGGGGGTTTTAACCGCGCTAGGACATTAATCCGTAAACACACTCTGAGCTTTATTCGATAATTAAGATGTGATTCCATCAGCTCTCTTCCAGCAAATGCGAGAAATCACCTAGTTGGGCCAAGTTAATTATTACCTGAAGATAATTTCTTATTTCGTCGATCTGTTCATCTGTTAACAAGTTCTTGGCCCATTCTTCTGTTAAAATGGTAGATAGCATACCAGAAAACCGAGCTAGCTCCTGAATTTTCTGAGACAGAGCAGGGTTTTTCTCCCTGTAAAATAGGGAGATAGCTGTAAATAAAAGTTCTAGAGAGGAAAGATGGACTGCTGCTTTCGTTCTGTTTATGACTATGAAGTTGTAGGTTTTGTTCGCATGTACATATATCCTGAACATCAAATCACGTAGTATGAAGGTATTTACGGCTTCTTGATCTAGTTTAATGACTAAGAAACGGTCAACGGATCCTAGAAATTGGAATACAGGTCCCAAGTCTTCTTGCACGGGGGCTAACTGTTTTATCACCAACACATTGATATTCTCACCTATCCTTCCACCCGTGTCCTCTGGGGCTACTTCGCCCCAAGCGCCACCATCTATCCTAATAGGAGCAAAAACTGCAACAGCACAACCCAGATATGGCTGGCGCTCTGTTTTCTCTTCTAGAAAACGATGAATAGATTGTTGAGATGTAAAGTGCCGGAAGTATAAGATATAACCCTAATTTAAGGAACCAAACATATTGGAGCAAGAGCTATGATTAATAACAGCAGAAGTCTTCTTTTCTGTTTTGACTCTGTTTTGAGATGTAAGTAGCTTATCAGAGCTGGGAATGGGAGAGAACAGGGCAGATATCAGTAGATAATAGGTTTTCCTTTCAAAGATATTGTCTAGTATGAGTATCTCCCTGTTAATCTTCTCTCATAGATAATAATTTCACTACTGTGTAGATAAAAGATAGTGGTGTCAGTTCTATACTTCTATAACTCCTCTAATTTCGTCGTTAGATCTACATGTGCTCTCCGTCAAATCTTCTTTTGCAATCTCTGCTAAGAGTTTTCCAAGGGAAGTCAATCTAACAGGAATGCCTTTCTTTCCCTCATCTCCGCATTGAATTATGCCCAAAGATCTAAGGTTTCTTAGACTCCATTTGGCCGTGGAAAGAGGCATTCCTTCATCCGCTAGTCTGGCGGCAAGAGAACTCATCGTGTACCTTTCTAATTCCAAATCCGATAGTCTAGTAAGGATTTTTCGTTGAGATGGTGAAAGACCTCTTAATGCCAATTTCAGAAGAGATTTATAGGGAAATAGCTCTTCTCTTTTAACCAGCTTGAGCTTAGCAGTCGGAGACCCAACGATCCCTCCGGATAATAAATAGAACGCCTTTCTCTCCCATTTAGATCCCTGTCTCTGAGAAAAGCAGTCGTACTTAAAATCATTATGGTTAAGCTAGATTGACCTATGTTGTATTCCATTGGATAATAGAAGTAGCTACACCGCACCGTACAACCCTAAACCTCACACTGATCTCTGTTATCAACTCTTAAGTGTTGATACAAGGATTAAGGCGCCTATACGTTTGGAAATCTTTCCTCTACAAATTCCTTAATCCTTTTCAAGCCCTCTTTAATCATGTCTTTGCTAGTAGCAAATGAAAGCCTCAGATAGCCCTCCCCTTCAGGCCCAAACGCAGTTCCTGGTAAAAGGGCTACTCCAGCCTCATTAAGGATCATATCAGCCAATTCAGAGCTTTTTACTCCAAGCTTCTTTACATTTGGAAAGGCATAGAAGGTTGCCGCGGGCTTTATCATGCTAAATCCAGGAATTGAATTAAGTCCATCAAAAATCAAATCTCTGCGCTCTTGATACTCCTGAACCATTCTTCTTACGTCATCCTGAGGTCCTCTTATGGCTTCGACGGCAGCAACTTGCACGAAGTGTACTGGACAGGACGTAGTGTTCAGCTGAATCTTAGCTATTTTGTCTGTAATTTCTTTGGGAGCTACAGCCCATCCAAGTCGCCATCCAGTCATCGACCAAGTTTTTGAGAATCCACCAATTAACACGGTCCTCTCCCTTGCTCCTGGAATAGAAAGAATGCTTTCGTGTTTTTTACCGTCAAACACAATCTCATCATAGATTTCATCAGAAACTATGAGTAAATCCTTTTCTTGGGCAACTTCCACTATCGCTTTCAAGTCTTCCCTTGTATAGACGCCACCCGTAGGATTGCACGGTGTATTTATGACTATAACTTTTGTTTTTTCAGTTACGGTCTCTGCAATCTCTTCCCCACTAGGACTGAACTTCCTTTCTTCCCTCAAAGGGACATGTACTGGCTTTCCTCCAACAAACATGGTAACGCTGTCATAGCTGGGATAGGCTGGTGCAGGTATTATTACCTCATCTCCCGGATCGACAAAAGCCATTAACGCGCCAAAAATAGCTAACTTTGCCCCTACTGTTATGACGACTTCGTCGGGACTAATATCTGTCCCTCTGCTCTTTGAAACATATTCTGCAACAGCTTCTCTAAGCTCATAGATTCCTGTTGAGGGTGTATACGACGTCATTCCGCTATCTAATGCCTTCTTAGCAGCCTCTATAATGTGTTTGGGGGTAGGAAAGTCTGGTTGTCCAATTTCCATGTGAACTATGGAACGTCCCTGTCTTTCTAATTCTTTGGCTTTAGCCAGAACAATAAACGCTCCTTCGACACCTAAGACATTCATTCTTTTAGCAAAATCTGGCATAGTCTATCGTGCTTAGATGTTTTGATAAAAATCTTAAACATTGCGATCTTCCCTTGAAGAAGGTCAGTTGAGCTAGGTGGAGTTAATCTAAGCTTTTTTATTCAGTTTCTTAACTTATATAGGTTGTAACTCAAAATTAAGTGGTTTGCTGACGAATTACATCACGACAAAAGTTCTCAGATGATTTCAGAACAACGACAATCCGACAATGTGGAAAGCGTATTCAAATTCAAAGAATTTGATATGATGAGGTAGCTGAAAGATATTTTAACTCTAGTTGATATATCACCTTGGATAGCCTTGGAATTATTCCAAGAGCTTTATGACCTAGCAATCAATGAGATCTATGATGACCTGAAGTACATTAGATTTCGAAATAGGTTAGACAAGATGGGGGTTGAACTAATCTCATTGAATTTAGTTGTTCAACCTCTAATGGTGATTTTCACTCCACACCTCTATAAAACATATTTCAGGCCAGGTCTTAGGCTATTAAGTAGAGATGAAGTTGAATCTATTATGGCTGTAATCTCAAAGCTAATCGATGAGAAAGGCATTCATATAGGAGAAGAAGGGGTTATTATAATGGAAAAGGCCATAGAAAGGTTGTTAGTGTTGCAAGGATGGTCAAAAAATGTAGCTTGGGAAAGAGCCAGTTATTTGTCAAGAGAATTTGTGGATAAACTAACATCGTTTGACGATGAAAGTTAGCTTTCTTATCCTAAGTAAGGATTCCTAGATCCTTCAGAAATTCAAACAAATCCAAGAGGATTCGATACGTCAATCCCCATACTACAATACCTTCGAAGGCACAGGCAGGAACTATCCTGCCGTTTGCCAATTTTTCATCGATCTTGTTTGCCAGGAGTTCATCTAGAGGAACCCAAAGGCAGAATTCTATCTCCTCTCCAGGTCTTGGTACCTCATTTCTGGATATAAAGAAGACAAATGGCACTACTTCTATTTCAGGCTTATTTCTGGGCTTTGTCGGCTCTAACGTCCCGATTAATTCTTCAAGCGAGAGAGAAATCCCAGTTTCTTCTTCCGCTTCCCTCATTGCAGTCTCTAGAAGTTGTTCTTTTTCTCTTTGCATCCCTCCGGGCAGAGCTATTTGACCAGACCATGGATCCTTCGGCCTGTCTTTGCGCTTTACTAGCAATATCTCAAGTCTGCTTACATCCCTTAGCAAAGCCGCTACAGCCGCTCTTCTTGACATTTAGGATGACCTCCTGTGTGGCCTATAGATGTTGCTTGATCCTTCACTCCAGACCATGAAATCTTAGGAGACTTATAATGAAGGACCTCCCTTCCTCAGAAGAGAATAAGGGAGGTTCCCACTCTTTTCTCACTCTTCTCCTTTTAACGATGGTTCTCTTGTTCGATATTGGATCAAATCCCTCCTTTTCATATTCTTCAATGAAAATCAGCACACCTCTCCTCTGCCAGGCAGGAATCTTTGCTAGATTTATGCCAAGTTCTTGGAAAACTAGTTCATGAAGCTCTGGTGCCTTCATACCCTTCAACTCTTTTGTTGCCCTTCGAGAGGACATTCCCTTGGAGATAAGAGCGTACTGAGCATATGCATTGATGCAATTTCTCCAAGCTTCGGCTTGCCTCCATGACAAATAATCTGAAATTTCTCGATGTCTAACGACAACTACTCTCCCGTCAAAGCCCACGTTAGCTTCTACATTCATCTCTCTCAACGCCATGCTAAAAGATGATGATACAATTGAAGCAAATACAGACACCAGTTTTTCTACCCTTCCCTTGAAGGGAAGTGGTGGTTTTATGAGAAATGATATCTCATCCGAAAAAACATAGGCTAAGATTACTGGAAGTCCTAGATTGAAGGGTTCCTCGGCGGCCTTTACCAAGCATTTGATCATCCTTTCGTCGAATGGTTTCCTTAAACCCATTTTCTTAGCCAGGTTATGAAACTTCCAGCCATCAACTCTGACTATCAATGGCAGGTCTTCAGGCATTCTGAAGGTAGAGGCTATTTCTCTAGTTTTCCAATCAATGGTTTGCATCTGGGTCTCCTTAAATTGCTTTTTATGACAAAACTCTTAATATTCTCTTAACAAAAATGGAGAGATGGACCCGAAATTATCGAATGTCCTGCTTCTTTCAATAGTCTACGCTTATGTTTTTGCAATAATCAAGGCTGGAGAGCTTCTAAAGGCCAAAGGCTTCCACCCAAGCGTAACCAGGAAGCTTATCCATCTTTTCGCTGGAGATTCGATAGTAGCTATAGGATGGTTTAGCTCCCCTCTTTGGCCTGCATTAATACCCGGTGGGTTGCTGATAATGTTGCTCTCGCTTTTGTTTGGAAAAAGGGATGATCCCATGATACAGTCCATGTTCTACTCCAAAAAAGGGGGTTGGCATAATTACGGCCCGTTATATTACATAATATCAATTCTCCTTCTATTATATCCGCTTTGGAATAGGAAAGACATCATTGTAGCTTCCACCTATGTTATGGCGTGGGGTGATGGTATGGCTCCTCTGCTTGTAAGTAGGATCAAGAAAAAACACATGCATCCTTGGTCTGAAAGGAGTTTTGAGGGCTCTTTAATTCTATTCGTTTTTGGATTCCTAGGTGCCGTTACAGGATTGACAATACTTGGTTTATCTCCCGCCATGCCTTTAAATTCTTCAGCTATCTTGTTAAAAGCTATTATGGCTGCAGCAACAGGGACTATAGCTGAATCCTTAACAGTGGGTCCATTGGAGCCATTTGATAACTTTACTGTCCCCTTGATAACTGCTACTGTGTTATATTTCGCATAGAGAAAAATAGGTGATAAATCACATTCACCTAGGATCTAACTCCAAGACGGGCTAGTTCCTCGGCAAATTCCAATACTGATTTATCTATATCCTTCTTTTTAGTTTCATGAGCGATTATTCCTTTCGCTTCCATATCTTTTATGCTTTCTGGCGCGAATTCCATGCTGATAATAACGTCGCAATCCCCCAATATTCTGAGAACGCGCATAGGATCCTTACTCTTTCCCCTTAAGGGATTTGGCCTCAATTCAACTCTAATAGGAGTCCTTCCAGTCAGATCGTAAATAGCGAAGAACTTCGATTCGCTGAAATCTCCCTCCTTTACCGTTTTCCCATCGTCTGTCGCTACTCCTATCCTTAGGGTCAATATTTGTCACCCTCGCAGGGATCATGTCATCTGATCCTAAACGGTACATAAATTAAAACATCATCCGAACTATGACAAACCCACCATATACTTGAGTAAATCCTCTAAGAACTCCGATCTTATACAAATGTCCGCAAAATCCTCTCTTCCAACGATGCTGGACTCTTCTGAACCCAATATCTCCCTTAATCTTTCGTAGACATTCAATTCAAATGATGGTTTTCTCCTTACACAAACCCTAGCTAAGACATCGTTACAATAGTAAGCCACAGAGAGTCTTTGTTTATATTTCGTTAGCCCAAGTTCGGCTACAAAAAACCTAAGACCAGGCTCATTTATCTGAT
>Ga0180300_10000670_pt1 | contig 15320 bp, 20 predicted proteins | sample GuaBasSediGuay15_FD_121798 | JGI IMG/M metagenome (GOLD analysis project Ga0180300, IMG submission 121798) | Subseafloor sediment microbial communities from Guaymas Basin, Gulf of California, Mexico - Guay15, Core 4569-2, 21-24 cm | ecosystem: Environmental > Aquatic > Marine > Hydrothermal... | reverse complement strand
GGTATTGTAAGTATTCGGGACTTATTGACAAGGAAGCCGGAGTATGTAAGAGAATTCTATTTCTAAAACAAACTTTCTTTCACAAAGAAAGTTTGATCAAAGAAACTTATATTTTCTGATAAAACTTTTTTCTAAAAAGTTTTAGCACAGGTTTTCTTTTTGTGAAAAAGAAAAAGTGTTATTTGACACTTGCTCTCAGGATGTCACTTGCGGTTAATATCCCTATGGGGACACCAGGAGCAGGGCTTAAAGAAAGGATCAATAATCTGTGGATGTTCAAGTCGCGCATGATATCCGCAGCTTTCTTTAGCGTAGTTTCCGGGTCTATTGCCCTCACAAAGGAAGACATAACATCCTCTGCTGTTAATTTGTTCCAATCATGGTCAAAGAATTTAATGATATCAATCTCGGATATAACTCCTACTGCCTCGCCGTCTGGCGCTGTTACCGCGATGCCCGAGATGTCCTCTTTTACTAGGAGTTTTGCAATTTCACTTACTGGTGCATCAAGTGGTACAGTAATGACACCCCGCGTCATTACATCCCTTACCCTCTTCTCTTTTGATAATTTCATCTTCCTACAATCTGAATCTTCGTTTGAGTTGACCTCACGCTTTCATTTTTCTATAATATTACTTTTATCTCTTACTTTTATATAACTTTTTCTCCTTTTCCGTCGCTTCCCTAAGGTAAAAGTGAAAGAGGTATAAGAAAAGGTTTAATTAATGCACACTCAACAAATACAGTACCAAATAAATCAAGAAAAAGAGTAGAATCAGAAGTATAGAGGCACCTAAGGATAACCTGGGGAGCTCTCTGGTATATCTCCTTCTTGCCTCTTCTAAACTCCGCTCATGCTCCTCCACTATTTTTGAAGGAACGACAGGTTTCTCCACTTTCAGCCTCACCTCTTTTCCCTTTATTCTCAACGCAGCCGCGGGATTTCTGCTCAGCCAGACGAAAAAACCTGCCAGTCTCATTACATTCCAGTCAATATAGTTCGCAAAGGTCATCAGAGGTCCTTCACAGAATCTTATAAGCCATTTCCCTGGCTCTTTTCTACGAACCGCTATCCATACTATCCAAAACGCAACGAAAGCATACATCAGCGGTTCATCTATCAGTATCATTTCTTACGGATGCACACCCCCTAAACTGCTAACCGCAATTTCCACGAGCTCTGATATATGAAACAAATCGGGGTAAAAGAAGAATATAACAGATACGGTTGCAGTTATAGCTATGGGAACGAGCATAAAGAGGGGTGCTTCTTTTATTTTACTTTTACTCCCACTGCTTCCTTCTGACTTCTCAAAGAACGCGGTATATATGATAGGGAAAAAATACATCACATCGAGTATCGCAGCTATCAAGAGGATATAAGGGAAAAACGACATTGTTCCTCCTGCTTCTTCACAGCCGCCGACAAAAAGATGATGCGTTACAAATCCCGCAGTCGGCGGCAGTGCACACATTCCGAGCGCACCGATGCTAAACGTTATCATCGTCACAGGCATTTTCTTCCCTATGCCCGCCATCTCGCTTATGTTCTTCTTCCCCGATGCTACCATTATCGCTCCTGCGCACATGAATAGCGTTATCTTCATGAACCCATGGAAAGGAATGTGCATCATCGCTCCTTCTATTCCCTCAGGGGATAACAGCGCAACGCCAAAGATGATGAGCGATAGCTGGTTTATCGTGGAGTATGCGAGTCTTCTTTTCAGGTTGTCCTGCACGAGGGCGAACAAATTTGCAACTATAATCGTAAAAGTAGCTAAACAAGCCAGAGCTAATCCAAGACCCAGTTCGTGCATCAAATCCACCCCGTATATGTAACAGACCACGCGCACAATTCCAAATACGCCCGCCTTTACCACTGCAACCGCGTGTAAAAGCGCACTTACCGGCGTTGGCGCAACCATTGCCGTTGGAAGCCATGAATGAAAAGGCATCCATGCTGCTTTCATGAATCCCAGGAGGAATAGTGCGAATAGTGCCATCAGCGCTGCTCGTGATGCTTCGGATGCGAGGTTTGGTATGCCCCCAGTCACAAAATCCGTCGTCCCTGCGAAATGGTAAGTAAAAACAACGGCAGCTAAGAAGAATACGCCCGCGGTAAGCAGATACGCAAGATATTTACGACCTGCGAATAGTGCTTCCGGTGTCTGGTCATGAGCCACCAATGGATATGTCGAGACTGTTAGTATCTCATAAAATACGAACATCGTGAGCAGGTTTCCCGATAATGCTACGCCCACCGCACCGAAGATAGCCCATGCGAAACAGAAGTAGTAGCGCGTTTGTGCGTGTTCCTTCAATGATCGCATGTAGCCTATGGAATAGGAGGATACAAGAATCCACAAGAATGTAGAAGTAATGGCAAATATAAGCCCAAAAGCATCTACGCTGAAGCCAAAATCCACGCCCGGGAATGCCGTGAAGAAGGTGCATTTGATGATAGCTCCTTCTATAATGAGCGGGACCATGGAGAAGATAATCAGAAACTGTGCGATGCCCGCGAGCATTGTCCAGCTCTCTCTTATATTCGGGCGTTTGCGAAATAGAACTATAAGAATAGAACCGATTGCAGGGCATAGAATTGCTAACAACGGTCTTATTGATTCTTCTATCATGGTGTTGCATACCTCCCTAATCCAAACAGTGCATTAACTTGATCGAGTATAGGTATAGGTATCTCAGTGAGCCAGAGAACACCGACGATAATGCATAGAGAAGCGAGGGTTAATACCGGGATGAGCATGCTAAGCGGTATTTCATTTTTACTCGAAGATGAATGTTCTTCACCCTCTTCTCGCCTCATATACAGCATTTCGATTACACGCCAGAAATAAACGAGGTTGAGAAGACTACTGAGCAGCATAACCGCCACGAATATGAATTTCCCCGCTTCTAAAGAGGCGAGTATTATATACAATTTCGATACAAATCCCACGGTCGGCGGTACGCCGATCATGGAAATCGCTGCGAGAACGAAAGCAGCACAGGTATAGGGCATTTTCCTGCCCAAACCCGTAAAATCTGTTATATTCCACAAATCCGCCTTGTAGATAAACGCACCGGCAACCAGAAACAGGCACCCTTTCATCAGTGCGTGGTTCAATATATGCATCAACGCAGGATTAAGCCCGCCCCAAAGTGCATGGTGCGTGGACGTAGAAAGCCCAACTGCAAGCATAATATAGCCCATCTGTGAAACAGATGAATAAGCGAGCATTCTTTTTAGATTGTACTGCGCTATCGCAAGCACAGACCCAATGATTATGCCGAATGCGGCTATCCAGCAAAGAATATCGAATATGGGCAACAGTTTGATGAAATTCAAGGTGTAAACCGAGAAGCAAACCCTTATGAATGCATATGTCGAAACCTCAATGATTATACCAGAAAGCATTGCACTTATTTCCGAGGGTGCGAATGAATGCGCATCTGGTAACCACGTATGGAGAGGAAAGAGTGCCATCTTTATGCTCAATCCAACAGTGAAGAAGCCAAAAGCAGCCAAGACTATCTTGTTCCCGTATAAAGGAGGTAACAAAAGCGACAGGTCATGCATGTTCAACGTGCCTGTTACCGAGTACAGAAAACCTATTCCCAGCAAGAAGAAACAAGCACCGATGGAACCCAATACGAGGTAAGTGAAGCTCGCTTTCAGCGCTATTTTTCCCCGCGATGCTATTAACGCGTATGCCGATAGTGAAAATATCTCGATGAACACGTACATGTTGAATATGTCCCCGGTTACGGTAACGCCGCACAGCCCGGTGACAAGTAGTTGGTAAACGGTATAAAAAGGGACGATTTTATAAGGTAATTCGTGCGCTATGCTCCTCTTTGAATACGTGACACAGATTAAAGCTAAGAATAGAAGTATGACCAGTACGTAAGCATTCAATGCATCCACGACGTATTCTATGCCCCATGGAGGACTCCACCCACCAAGCCAATAATGTATGGTTCCAACCGTGAGGACATGATGCAGGATAAACACCGCCATGACGAGTTGAACGAGAATAGTAGCGAAAGAGATGAACCAGCAGAATCTCTTGTTCAGCCAGCCGGCAATAAAAATAGTGAATGCCGAGAGCAATGATATCACTACTATCAGTACAGGCAGATGTTCAACTGAAAGCATTCTCTACATCTCCTTTCCCTTTATATTCTCTATAACCATAACAGCGCTCAAAAAACACCTTTTTCCACCAACGGGACATCAGTAGCACGCTTTATTCGCACTTCGTAATTCGCTTTGCAGTTGCACCGAAATTTTACACTCCCAGCTCTCTCTCCTCCTCTATTATCTCCGTTTCCTCTATCGTCCCGTATTCTTCGTACATCCTAATTACGAGCGCAAGAGCAACGGCAAGAGTTGCCACCGACACCACTATCGCCGTAAGGATAAGCACGTGAGGCAGTGGATTCACGTAAACATAGCCCTTATGCATCATTGCTTCACTTACAATCGGTGCTGTCCCTCGAGGGATTGGACCAATATCAGCCAGTGAAATGAAGAACAGGAATATCGCGGTTTGGAATATACTCAATCCAACAAGTTTCTTTATCAAATTGTCCTTCGCGATCATCGCATAGAACCCGATGAGCATAATCGTGATGGAAATCCAGTAATTATATTTTGCAAGTATTTCCTCGAGTAACCATTCCATCATTTTATTTTATTCCTCCCCTTCATCTTCCTCTTTCTTCCACGCGAGGTTAAAGAATATCTCTGCGATTACCGCCATTACGGTTATTCCTACTCCTATCTCTATAAAATCCATGCCCAGGGCTCTCCTCTCTTCAAAATGGACGGGCAGTGAAAGGAATCCGTAGTTTAGATACTGCGCAGCTCCAAAACTGCAGATTATGCACAACAGTCCCACACCAGCGTAGATATACACTCCAGTGCTGAAGAGAGCGGTATTTACGGCTTCCGGGAATCTATCCCCGGCATTAACGATACCAAAAGCGATAACGAGTAAGACAAAAGAAGCACCGAAGATTACACCCCCTTGAAATCCTCCTCCTGGTCCACTCGAGCCATGCATTATCACGTACAATGCAAATAACTGGATAAAAGGAACCATCACTCGCGAAACCGTCTCCACTATGACATCTCCACTCCTTTTTTTGCCCTCTCCCGTCTCACTCTTTTCCGTGTTCAAAGCTTACTTCGCCTCCGGTCTTTTCCCACGCCTTCTCAATAATAACAAAACTGACACGCCGGCGGTAAAAATGACTGAGGTCTCACCAAGCGTATCATAACCTCGGTAGTCAGCAAGACCATAGGTAACCATATTCGGGACTTCTGTCTCCTCTTTTCCTTCCTCTATCCACCTTATTACCAGTGAATACCTGTAAACTCCGAGCTTATCGCCCTCTTTTTTAATAAGGTAATATTTCTGCTCCTTTGGGTAAAACGCCTGTTGTTTCTCCTCCGGAACGAGAAAGAAGTCCCATTTACCTTCTTCGATAGACTCAACCCGGAGAGGTAGCGGTAGTCCTCTCTTTTCTATTTTATCTGCTAAACTCTCAGGGATAACACCCTGGTTCAAATCGTCCATTAACCCGGCAGCATTGACATCAAACAACTTTATACAACAATTAGGCGCAGAATAAGGGTCACCAAAATCGGGTATATCTTCCGCCACGTATATGAAAAGAGCACCCAAAACGATTACAAATAGTAGTGCAGATATAGATATCAATTTCATTTCTTCTCCCACCTCACCGTTCTGGATAACGCGGCGATTAAGAACGCAGTTGATGCACCGGCACCGACAGCAGCTTCGGTAAACGCCACATCCACCGAGTGCATCTCCACCCAGACCATCGCCATCAGGAAACTATAAGCACTTAGTAATATGATTGCACTCAAGAGGTCTCTCACAGTTATCGCCACTATCGCAAGCACTACAACCAATGATAGCAGTATGAGGTCAATAGGGATTATCATTTTTTATTTATCTCCTATTTCTGTCATTCGGGATTATATTATAAAAAAACTTTCGCTTTTTATCACCACTCCATAAACACGTCAGTCACTTTACTTTGCATCGTTTTATCTACCAAAAGCGCATCAGCAGGTTTTTTTGCAATTGCATGCACCCAAAACTTACCCTTCTCTGGCTCTACCAATATGGTTATCGTACCGGGAGTTAAGGTGATGGAATTAGCGAGGGTAACGAGAGCGAAATCGCTTCGCAGTGAAGTATCAAATTCTATTATGCGCGGGTCTATCGGCATCTTCGGGTGCAGAACACGATATGCAACATCAAAATTCGCGAGTACTATCTGCCACAGTTCCCACCAGATATAAATAAAGAACCTGAAGGACTTCGACAGCATCTTCTCCCCCTTACCCTTCACCAGCAGGTCATGAGAAATCAATGCGACAATCGCACTGCATATTATACCCGCTATAACATGAAAGGCGTCGAAGATGCCAGATAAAAGAAGCCAGAACAGAAACATAGCGCAAAAGGTTACAAGTATTCCAAATCCCTTCCCTTTCCCTTCTTTACCCTTCATCTTATCTTCTCTCTTCCCCCAATTTCCACGGTTTCACACCCGTTTTATAAGCCGCTTTCATTATCGCATGTGTCGCTGTTGGATTGGCGAGGAAAATGAACACAATTAAAAATATGAGTTTCACTGGTACGAGCTTTACTGAGAGAGGAGCTTCAGGTAGAAGGTAGACATAATAGTAGATATGGTCTAATAGCAAACCGACGATTATAAGAACCTCTCCGAGCGTATCGCACTTCCCGGTTGCATGCAGCCTTGTGTAAAAGTCGGGGAAGCGGAGTAATCCAATTACGCCAGTGAACATAAAGAAAATTCCCGCAGCCAGAAATAACGTCACAATCACGTCTATTATGACCATACCTCACCCCTCTCCAAATATTTTGCGAAAGCCAAAGTGCCTATGAAGTTTAGGATTGCGTAAAGAAGCGAGATGTCAAAGAACAGAGGTCTTTCGAAATAATAACCGATGATAACCAGGAGGACGATTGTTTTTGTCCCTATTACGCTCACCGCAGCTACTCGATTGAAGACGCCTGGACCGAGTGCTGCCCGGTATAAAGACAGCAATATCGTGAACGCAATTAGCACCGCGATAGCTAAAAATACTTCTATCATTTTTCGTTGGTTAATTCTTGGTTGAAGGTATATAAATAACTTTCGGAATTATCCGCCTTAGGTATTCTTTATTTTTTGGAGCTTAAGGACCTATATAATCCATAATTAACATGGCAAGCGTTCTTTCCAGTTCATTTCGCGTTGTTTCGCTACAATCTTCGGCATTTTCAAATATTAACGATGATAAGAGCTTTCCGTCACCATATCTTACAAAGAAGGAGGGTTACCTTCTTCTGAGGAGGAGAGCTCTCATTTTATTGCTTCCACCTCTGCAAAAAATTTTTTCCCTATGCGAAGAAGCTTTTTTTCCTTCTATCTTAAGGACACCCAACAATTAAAGGCACCGTTGCAGGCGCTTTCTCATGCGAAGCTTGCTTAACTTTTCTCTCCTTTAAGTGCACTTCATGATCCCCACAAATGAGTAACAAACCCTTCCTTTCGCCAACAGCATTTGCAATCGCACGTATATTTTCATCCGTAACTTTTGCAGCAGCACTTAAATCCCAACCCCGGTGTGCAAACCGATCAATTGCACGGAGATGAGAAAATGCCAACCTCAAATCCTGCTTTTTCAACACGGAAATAGTATGCCTTTTTATTAACCTGTCGTATTCAAATATGTCTTCACGATCATCAACTGCGAATACATAGCCTATTCTCCCCCAAAGAGGTTCTGCACCCTTCGTTTCGATTGCCGCCGCTGTCTTTTGACCCTCATCCTCTAATATTTCCAAAATGGATTTTATCTTCGACTTGCCCACGTCATCATTCGTGAGAATCCCGTGTGCTTCTGGTTTTAATCCCGTGAGGATAGAACCAATCGCCGGTGTTGTATGTCTGCTTACCGTCTCACACTCAAATAGGAGCCCATCCAGTTTGACAAGCTCGTGAATCCATCTCAATTCATCTGCGAAATCAGTATAAAACTGGTAATCAAAACTGTCGATTACTACCAGCACTATCACTGACGGAACCGGTTTGTGAGAATAAGCGAATTGGAGTATTTGCTCGACCGGGCTTGCTCGCGAGTTCAGACGCACCCCGAAGAACTCCGCCAGAGTTGGTGCTATTTGCAGTAGAGAAAGCGTTTGCATAATTTCTGATTATCCATACATGTAGTGAGATGGCTCAGCACCCACGCCTTCTCCCCGGTAAGCAGCTCTCTCTCTTTGTTTCCTTATTCTCTCTTCAACCGCTTCTGCACTTTCCTTAAGCATCTCTTCTATCTTCGTTGTTTCTAAGTCTATCCGGGCTAATTTCTTGAAAGCCCTAAGAGCTCCAGCACAGGCTCTCAGGTCCTCTGGATATTTGCCCACGCCAAGAATAGAATAACTTTCAATGCCCAATTTAGAGGCAAAACCTGGTAGAAGCCCGGTTTTACGAATAATGGAATATCTACCGATGTTTTTTCTCGTCATCTTTTTTATTCTATCGGGGACATCTTTCTTCGAGCCTTCAAAAAAGCCAATATACGCCTCTACTTCCTCGTTCATCTTTCTAAAAGGCTCTTGCGATGGCAAAATTACTCCCACTGTATATAATTCCTTAACACAAAGCTCTTTTGCGAGATGCGCCAAAATCTCTGCTTGTTTATACGCTGCTTTTGGAATATATTCGGTCTCAGGATATTTGCCAATATAGCAGTATAATCTCCTCTCCTCACTGTACCAAATCTCGTCATGTGGTATTTCAAATTCTTCTTCATGCGCTTCTGCCACCGGGGGAAAGTCATAAGAATACAGATTCACTATCTCCTCTGAGTCCTTTAAAAGCTCCTTTAGATGGTATGGTATGATATTCCCCATAGGTGGAAATCCGGCAATCAAGATATTCTCGTAATTTTTTATCTTCTCTTTAAACTTCTCCTCGTCTATGTTCCAATAAACTGTGAATTCTTCGATTTCAAAACTTCTGCCCACCTCCTCTTCTGCTTTTGAAATTCTCATTTCTCAACCTCGCACTCTCACTTCTCTTTTCTGAATTCGATAGATGATCGCATTTATTGTTTTTATTTATTATAAATAATATGGATTGAGAAATGAAAGAAGCGAGGCATGACGTTGTCGTAGTAGGAGCAGGACCTGCCGGCAGTATAACCGCGAAAACTGCTGCTGAACATGGGTTAGACGTCCTTTTGATAGAACGGAATCAGGAGATAGGCGTGCCTGTGAAATGTGCGGAAGGAGTGAGCAAAGAAATAGAGAAGTTCGTGCCACTCGATAAGAAATGGATATGTGCGGAAGTGAATGGGGCAAATATATACGGTCCCGATGGCACGAAGGTGGTTTTGTACGGGGAAAAGATGGATGAAGTGGGATACGTGCTCGAAAGGAGAATATTTGATAAGTTTCTTGCAAGCGAAGCTGCACGTGCAGGTGCAGAGATAAGAGTCAAAACAGAAGCTTGTGGTCTCATTAAAGCCAACGGGTATGCGAAAGGTGTTTATGTTCGGCGTATGGGAGAAGATACACGCATTCATGCGCGAGTCGTGGTTGGTGCGGATGGCGTGGAATCAAAGGTGGGCAGATGGGCAGGTATCGACACGAGATTGCGACCTTCTAATATATCCGTATGCGCAGAGTTCCTTATGTGCGATATAGAACTGAACAAGGATTATTCGGAATTTTTTCTGGGCAGTGAAATTGCGCCAAAAGGCTATGCCTGGGTATTTCCAAAGGGGGAGGATTGTGCAAATGTGGGTCTTGGGATAGGAGGGGATGTATCGGGTGAAAAACACCATGCGATTGATTATCTGAATGCATTCGTGCGCAATAAGTTTCCCGATGGAAAGACAGTGGCTGAGATGTACGGCGCTGTGCCGTTGAGCGGACCGTTAAACGAAAGCGTAGCGGATGGACTTATTTTAGTTGGCGATGCCGCGAGACAAGTCAACCCTTTGACCGGCGGGGGCATTACGTATGCGATGCAGGCGGGGAAAATAGCAGGCGAGGTAATAGCAAACGCGGTGCAAGAAGAGGATTTTTCAAAGGAGCGATTGATGGAATACGAAAGCAGATGGAGAGGCGCATTTGGAAAACGGTTAGAAACAGGCTTAAAAGCAAAAGAATTCTTTTTCAATCTATCTGACACAGACCTTAATACGCTTGCTCATTCTTTAGAGGGAGTAAAAATAGAAGAGCTTTCTACTGGCGCACTGTTATTGGAACTCATAAAAAGAAATCCGAAGATGCTGATTGGACTGGCGAAGATGGTGCTTTAAAACTTTTTAAAATTTAATTAAAATAAATAAGTAGAGTGATATAACTAACTAAAATAGATGCCATCGACAGAAATGGTATATGGATATAGACACGTCCCGTTTATTACGCTATCAGAGCTAAAGCCACGAGTTTGGATTACTCTTTCTGACTGCAACTTCAAATGTAGAGGATGCTTTAGCTTTGCACGAGAACCCATAGGAGAACCGATGAGTGTCGAGCAGTTGATAAACCTGGTGAAGAAATCGTCAATGGGATATTATGGGGATACACCACTGGAGGAAGCAGTAATAACGGGCGGCGAGCCTACGCTAAACAGACATTATCTCGTAGATTTGGTATCTCAGCTAAAAGAATTTATTGGAGGTGTGGTGCTTGACACGAATGGGTACCTTTTAGACGATGCTTACTTGACTGAGCTGATCGACGCAGGTTTAACTGAAGTTATGTTTGATTTGAAGGTGTGGGATGAAAAACTGCATGAATGGTACACCGGATACTCGAATAAAAGGATATTAGCGAATATAAGAAATGCCTACGGGAAAATAAAGCTCGTGGTGAACACCGTGTATATACCGGGGATTGTGGATGAATCCGAAATAGAGAGTATAGCAAAGTTTTTATCGGAAATAGACAAGAAAGGAGCGATAGATTACAGAATAAATAGATACAACATGAATTTGAGCCACGAGAAAATATCAAGGAATCCATATCCCGAGGAGATAGAGCATGCCTACTCGATTGTTGCTAGATACCTGAAGAACTCGGTGATAGGTAAGAGTTGCGTGCGAGAAAGGAAAATAGAGGTGAAAAGAGGTTGGATAACAGTATTCCCAGATGGAACCTTGAAAAGACGGACTTTAGCTGATTATAGGGAAGAGAATAAAAGAAAGAAAATGAAGAGTGCTTATTTATTTGGTTGGTAAAGCTTTCTTTATGAAAGAAAGGTTTATGATAAGGAAGTTCAGCTTCTCGGATTTGGAAGACATTCTGGGAATAGAGAAGGTGGCATTTCCAAAGTCGCCTTACAGCAGGTTTACTTTTTTGTATTATGCATCAGCATGCCGGGATAATTTCCTGGTATATGTACATGAGACTAAGGAAAAAAAGAGGATGAATAAAATCGTGGGTTATATTATCTTTTATCCAGGAGGGCATATAGTGTCTATCGCAGTGCATCCCGCCCATAGGAGGAATGGTATAGGAACTGAGCTGGTAGGAGAAGTTTTAAAAAGAACGAAGGGCAAGGCGATTGTAGAAGTCCGAGAGAGCAACGAAGTAGCAAAGGAGTTTTATAAGCATTTGGGCTTCTCTTTGCGAACGATAATCCTAAAGTATTATGGTGACGAGGATGCGCTTGTGATGATCCGGAAAGCATCATAAACTTTGGTAGTCTGGTAAAACCTTCTTTTTATAAGAGAGGTTTATTTATAGACAAAATACGTATCTGAAACTTGCCATGTTATTCATCGAGCCCCTGCATCAGCACCCCTTGGAAATTGCAACTGCGCTTACAGTATTGGTAGCTTTTTCATTCGTGCTTTATGCCTACTTAAAACGCAAAATAAACACTTCCGCCTTTACCGGAACGCTCACGCTTGGTATGATAATTCTGTTAACGTTTGGATTCAAATTTGGTTATGCTGGTGTGCTTATGCTGCTCACATTCTTTCTGTTTGGGAATTTAGTTACGAAATATAAATATGATAAAAAAGCAAAACTCGGTGTTGCAGAGGGTAACAGAGGTATGCGAGATATAAATAACGTGCTGGGCAATGGCTTGTCTCCACTGTTTTTCGCCGTGCTCTTTGCCTGCCAGAACCATAGTACAATCTTCCTGCTTGGCTTTTCTGGTGCAGTCGCTACCGCTTGCGCAGATACCTTTTCCACAGAAATCGGGCAAGCGGAAGGAAATCCGAGGTTAATTACAACCCTTAAAAAAGTGCCGGTAGGCACAAATGGTGGCGTCAGTTTACCAGGTCTCTGCGCTGCACTACTCGGCTCGTGTTTGATTTCGCTTGTCGGTCTTGCATTTTGGTTTGACCTTCAAATGACCTCAAGAACTATCTTTTCCCTCTCATGCGTTTGTCTCTTATCAGGGTTCTTAGGTTGCATCATGGATAGCTTTCTTGGTGCAACGATTGAAGATAAACCCTTTTATAAAAATCGTTTAAGGGCTTCGGAGTTCAGACTGAATAAACATCATGTGAACATCTTAGCTACTCTATTTGGGGGTATTTTTGCGATTTTATTAGGCTATTATTTAGGATTACAAACGCAGTAATTGTATCTCCTTTGATAGAGGTTTATGAGTGAATTCCTTCGCGTCAGGACCTATATACGGCGCGACTGCATGCCCTTTACCAACTAATAGATACTTATAGATAACTAACCCTTCCAATCCTACTGGTCCTCTTGCATGCACCTTATATGTACTTATACCCACTTCAGCGCCTTTACCATATCTGAACCCATCGCTGAACCGAGTTGATGCATTATGCATTACCGAGGACGAATCAACAAGCTGCATGAACTTTAGTGCTGTTTTTTTATTCTCCGTGACGATTGCATCGGTATGTCCGGACCCATAATGATTGATATGCTCGATTGCTTCATCCGCGCCATCAACTACTTTGATAGAAATGATCAAATCATTATACTCGGTTTTCCAGTCTGCTTCAGATGCTGGCTTTATTTGTTCCATTTTATTGAATTTACCGTTAGCTAAAAAAGCCCGCGTTTTTGGGCATGCCCTGACCTCAACCCCGGCTTTGAGATACTGCTCAATCATCCGTGGTAGAAATTTGCTTGCAATTGCGGAATCCACAAGCAAGGTCTCCGCAGCATTGCAAACTGCGGGATATTGAACCTTCGCATCGTAGCAGATATCCATCGCCATATCCAGGTCGGCATCCCGGTCAACATAAACGTGGCATACACCTTCGGAATGTCCCAAGACCATTATACTGGTGTTATTCTGGATATATCGCACGAATTCTTCGCTGCCGCGTGGCACCAAAAGATCTATATAGTCATTCAACTTTAACATCTCACTTACATCCTCGCGCGTTTCAAGTAATTGAATCCAGCCTGCGGGCATTCCTGCCGATACTGATGCTTCTGCTACTACGTCAAATAGAACTGCATTTGAATTATGTGCTTCAGAGCCCCCTTTCAGCATTACTGCGTTGCCGGTTTTCAGGCAGAGCGAAGAAATCTGAACCAGCACATCCGGTCTTGATTCGAATATCGCACCGATTACACCAATGGGGCAGGAGACCTGAAAAAGCTCTAAGTCGGTATCTAACTCGATTGCAGACAGTGTTCTACCAACAGGGTCTTCTAATTTCGCTACATCCAGTACACTTTTTATAATCTCTTCTATTTTAGAGCCGTCCAATTTTAAGCGATCGAGAAGAGATTTAGATAGTTTTCCTTCCTTCGTTAAGCTCAAAGCCGCTTCGACATCCTGTTCATTAGCTGCGAGTATTCGTATCCTGTTCTTATCAATCGAATCTGCGATTCTGATCAATGCTTTGTTCTTCTCATCCGCAGTAGCATTAGCCAATTTAAGCGCTGCACTTTTTGCTGTCTTCGCTTTTTGTACTACGCTTGCGCTCACGGCTATACCTGCGCCAATTTTATGTGCCATTTTTTTTCATCCTCCAGATACAATTCTAATAATCATTATATCTATCTCCTCTTCATTTTTATTATTTCCCGATACTGTTTCATCCTCCGGTACTGGCTTACCGCCGCGAAGCACAAGTACCTCAACAGGGTTTATATTTAGCTTTTCTAATACCTTCTCGTATGTATCATCTTGCAATACTTCTATTCTTTTCTCCTCTTCTTTGCCTGCAATAATCTTTACTTTGGCTTCCATAAACTAAAATCTTTTCTTATGAATAAAAGCTTTTTAATTCCACCTCTTTCTACTGTTTTTGAACCTTGAGAGTAAAGAGAGCGACTTTATCCACTCTCCCTTCGCCTCTCTTGTTGTACCTACAACCAATCTTGTCTCATGTTCTATGCGCTCTATTATACCACGAGCTTCTATTATTTCACCTTCTAACGCCTGCCCGGCATAAGTATGAGTGAACGAAAGAACCTTGTTTATCGCAGGATGTTCAATTTCATATATTGCAGGGCTGTCAAAGGAGAAAGATGCATTTTTTACTTCCGCCGTTATCTTCTCGTAACCCACCTTTTCTCCCCGTTCATAATTACTACTATCTAATCTCTTTATTTCATCCCAATCTCGCACATATAGAAGATCGAAATATGATTTTCCAATTGCACCCCTATTTCTCTTCCTCCTTTCATGTGCCATAAAATCATCATAGCTCAATTCAGGGTTCCTTTTCGTGTAAATCTGCTTCCATACCTCTTCTTTTATATCTTGAATAACACCCTCCTCTCTCGCATTTTCTATAACCTCTCTCGCAAGGTTGAAGTTCTCCAGTCCGTAAACGACAAAATCGAGGTCGGATTGTTCGCTATTAAGACCACATAAAAAGGAGCCGGTGATGCCTATCCTATCTTTTGGAACACAGTTTCCAAGAAGCTCATAAATGGTCCTGACGTGCTTTTCACGCTTAGCAATTTGCGGTAGCCAATCCTCAGGCAGTAGAATTTCTTTTATATCTCCTTTTGGAACTACATGCACGTCTTTTAGATATTCTGGACGATGTTTTCTCAGGAATTCATAAGATTCATGAAAGTTTAACTTCCTGTATCTTCCCCTCTCGGAGACTCTATCCCCTCTTTCGTCTGGAATATATCGCAAAAGGCATTTTACATTCTCCTCTCCCATGTCATAACTGACTACGGAAAAAATCCAGTCTTGCGTGGTGATCACAAAATCTCTTATCCTCGCTTTCATAAACCTTTCTTTAAAAAGAAAGCGTTACCAAAGAAATACATTATTATTTTATATAG
>Ga0180300_10000669_pt1 | contig 15346 bp, 13 predicted proteins | sample GuaBasSediGuay15_FD_121798 | JGI IMG/M metagenome (GOLD analysis project Ga0180300, IMG submission 121798) | Subseafloor sediment microbial communities from Guaymas Basin, Gulf of California, Mexico - Guay15, Core 4569-2, 21-24 cm | ecosystem: Environmental > Aquatic > Marine > Hydrothermal... | reverse complement strand
TGCTTAATCTGCTCTATGTTTGGACAAAAGTCTGTTTATTTGGCGTTCAAGGCAAAAGAGTTTCATATTCGGCTATGCCAAGCATTGCTAACCTCGGGTTATTGTGTTGGGGGGCCTTTTGTTAGTGAGAGCTTTTCTGCCCGCACTTTGGAGTATAGAGGTAGTACCATAGATGCGTTAATACTCTCTCCTGAAGATTATTCCAATGGCAAGGACCCTATTGAGTTTTGTAGGAGTGTTAAAGCAGCTTGTGATAGGCATGGTATTAAGCTTGTGGTGCTGGTGCATGGTAATAATCAGCACAAAGAGCCTTATGTTGAGCTTGGCTTGGATGTTTTTGTTGCTGAAGACTACACCAAAGAGGTGTGTGATACCTTAGTGGAAAGGATTAAGCAACTCATAGGTGGCTTTAGGCAAGAAACGCCGCAACAAAGAAAGCAATTGTGAATAATACCCCCAAAGTAGACCCGCATAAAACGTTAATCTTCTCGCTCCCTCTTCACCCAACAACTTTGACCATATTCTGTTTCTGCTGTAGCTATATGAACTATTAGAAAGATTTAAAAATTCATTCTCAAGCTCTTCCTGTTGGACCCGTATCAAGCCGTGGCAAGCTTTTAGGAAAAGCTTGAGCAAAAACAAAAAACAATGGACCCGTAGCATAGTCTGGATAATGCGACAGCCTCCTAATCAATACTGCTGTTGGCAGTTGAGAAGCGAGCTGTAGATCCGGGGTTCGAATCCCCGCGGGTCCGTTAGGGACCGGAGACTCAGGACGCCAGTCCTCGTTGCCTCCGGGTCCGTCAGCAACCAAAGACTCAGGAAGTGTGAGGGTTAACAACTTCTAATGATGGGATATCTTTTTAAACATCCCAAGCATTACACTCCCTATGAGTGGTAAGCTGAAGGTTGTTTGGGCAGGTGAGGACCCCCGGAGATATACAAAGCAAGAGCTGGGCAACAAAGCCCTTGGATTGATGTTGCTTTACAATCTTCAGCAGCATAGTGATTTTGAAGTTCCAGATTTCTTTGTGATACCCACTACCTTCTTTAGGGCATATATGCAAAAACATGGTTTGGAGGAGAAAATAAGGGCAATTGAGCGAGGCAAGGATTACAGCTACTGTCCATTGTTTGCTCCACATGGTATCCAAGAACTGTTTTATGATTTTGCTCGCGAGTTCTCTATGCAACTCCAGCCACATTTCGAGAATCTATCTAACCTCAAGGTAGCAGTTTCTGAGCTGAGGGTTCTATGGGCACAGACCGAACCAGAAGGTGCTTCTGGAGTGGCTAAAGAGGCTGTGGCGCTAGACGATAGTCTTGTTAGCCAACTCAAAGCCATATCTTCCAAGCTTCACGATTTAGTGTACCGCTCAAGTTCGCCGATGGAGGACGCTGAGTTCTTGTTTCCAGGCGTGTTCACTTCTGTTCGGGTACCAACCTGCTTACACTCTTCCCCTGTGGACACTGAGGCACTTGCAAATGTGCTCTCGAGCCTATGGTCGCCTTATGCAGAGTTTTATATAGCGAGGCATGGCTTACAATCACTCAAGCGGGAAATGGCTGTAGTGGTGCAGCGGTTTGTCAAGCCCAAGTATGCAGGTACTATCTATTACTACGGTGGCGAAATCCAAGTGAAAATGAGAGCTCCACACCAACTTCTATCTAATAACCTCCTCAACCCACACATCGAGTTTAAACAATCCACTCCTATCTCCGATACAGAGCGTTCTTTAGTGGTGGATATGCTAAGAGAGGTTGCAGCTAAACTACAAGTTGAGCTCAGTGGGTCCTCTCGCTATGCCAATGGGTTCTGCCTTGAGTTTGTTGTTGATGACCTAAACAAAACCCATCTGGTCCAGTTGAGAGGTGTGCCCCCTCCGCAGTATCTCGAGCAAGCAGAGCGAGTGAGTGAATACTTACCAAGAATACCTAGCAGCAGGCTTATTTGCGAAACAGAGTATGAGGCAATACCTTTTGTTGTGGGTGAGGTCACAGGACCAGCCATAAACCTCATTGATTTTGATTTTAGTGGGGATTGGCAAACAAGACTTAATGAATTAGACCGGAGGTATAGTGGTGGTATCTACATATTATCACCTCGGAGGCCATTGATTAATCTAAGTATTGAGGAGAGCGATGCCCTGTTCCATATGCTCACTCCGAACAAGAGAGGGATTATAGCATGGGTTGATTGCCTAGGATGGCACCATCTCGATTGTGTGTTGGGTGAGGAGGGGGTGGTGGTTATTCAGATTACCGACCCAAAACAGACCTCCCCCATACGCCTCATAAAAACAGGGGAGGTAATCAGTATTTATAGCAACGGCCGCAGGGCAGTTGTTTACAGGTCATAGCTGCTATAGTGTTCAAAAAATTTTTATACTGTGCGTAGTTTCACCATGCTTCTACAAAGGATAAAAGATGCTAAAGCACCTAAAGAGACTTGCTATAATCCTTGCTTCGATAACACTCGGCTCTTTGGTTTTTGTTTGGCTGATTGGCAAGGCAGGGATTAAAGAGGTTGTAGCCACTTTTGTAGGCATCTCAGTGTATTGGGTTGGCTTCTTCTTACTTGTTTCCTTTTTATTGGACATTGTTTTGGCTTGGAGGTGGCAAACCATTCTTAAGTATCATGGTCACAAGCTACCCTTTTGGACCTGTTTTAGATACAGGTTGATGGGGTATGCGGTGAGCTACATTACACCGAGTGCGCATGTGGGTGGCGAGCCAGTTAGAGCGATGATGCTTAGAAAGCACAACATTCCAACTGCAGATGCTTTCTCTTCTGTGATCCTTGACAAAACTCTAGAAATAACAGCAGACATCTTCTTTGGTGCAATTGGAATGCTCATGGTACTAATCTCATTTAGAGTGCCCAGTGCAACCTACGGGCTGATGTTTGTGGCGTTCATTATAACTGTGGTATTGGTTGTAAAGTTCTTTAAAAAACTAAAGAATGAAGAGAGGATGTTTGTGGCATTAGCCACAAAGCTGGGGTTGATGCGCTTCAAATTCAGCCAAAGGGTGGTTAAAAAACTTGATGAGATTGAGGCCAGTATGTCGAGTTTTATGTCATCGAGTTTGAGGGGTTTTATATATGCCCTTTTGATGTCAGGGCTGCTCTGGTCGCTTATGTTCTTTGAATACTGGATTGCTTTGAAAATGATTGGCTACAACGCAAACATAGTTGAAATCTTTCTAGTGGGTGTTTTCATCGGTATATCTTACATAATCCCTGTTCCAGGGGCATTGGGAGTGCTTGAGGGAGGCCAGGTTTCCCTATTCCAACTTCTCGGTAAAGGTGCGAGTATAGGGATTGTGTTTGGGTTAGTTATTAGAGGCAGAGACATGTTAAAAACCCTGCTTGGATTGTGGCTCTTGTCACACAGTGGGGTTAATTTTTTAAACCTGTTTTTCAGTAAAAACAAGAATGGCAACCAAACAGAATAGCCCAGAGCTATCGATTGTAATCATAACAAAAAATGAGGAGCATTATCTCCCCAGATTGCTGGGGTCTATTAGGACTCAAGAATACAAAGATTATGAGATTATAGTTGCTGACAACAACTCCAGTGACAAAACCAGAGAGATTGCAAGGGATGCGGGCTGCATTGTTGTTGATGGTGGGTTGCCTGCTGAGGGTCGTAATGCTGGTGCGAGGGTAGCCAGGGGAAGGTATCTCTTGTTTCTCGATGCAGATGTAGTGTTGCCCCAGGGTTTCTTGCCAAGGGTATTGGAGGAGTTCAAGCAACGAGAGCTTGGTATAGCAGAGTTCTATGCCCGTCCAATAGATTGTAGAGCCCTTGATAAGATTGGGGTTTGGTTGTGGAACCTAGCTATTACACCTCTCTCTAAGTTTCGCCCATTGGGCTACGGGCATTGTGTACTGGTGAAGGCTGAGATTCATAAAAAACTCGGCGGGTTTGATACATCACTTACCCATGCAGAGGATATTGATTATTTTAGGAGGGCAATCCAAATAACAAAATTCGCAATAATAAAATCCAAGAGGGTATTTGTGTCCATGAGGCGCTTCTACACCCAAGGCTATTTACAGACTATGCTTAAATTGGCATATGCTACCATACAATGCTTTATTCACAAGCGACCAAAGGTTAAGGTCAATTATCCATTAGACATTGAACACAAACCAGTAGAGGGATTAAAGGATGAAAAGCAAGAGAAATGAACTGTTGCTTGAGGTACAGCTTGAACGCCTCAGAGTAGAGCGGGAGAAAGCCGTGCTTGTGCTGAACAAAGCTTTATTCATCTATTTCGTGTTTCTCACAGTTGCAATCCTGGGTTTTGTGAATGGCTACATCAAGGCAAAATATTTAAACATTCTGGTTGTTATGGGTTTCATTGTGCTCTTGGTTGGGACAATCCCTTACGTGAGAGTGACCAAGGCCGAGGAGAAAAAGCTCAACCAATTGGAAGAGGAATTGCGTCGGGAGTTGTCATAAAATGAATAAAAGAGGAATTTCACCTTTGATTGCCACTGTTGTTTTAATCGCATTTGCAGTGGCTCTTGGTGCAGTGATAATGAACTGGGGTAGCCACCTGGTAGAGTCTTCTTCAAACCAATCTTTAAAGTGCTCGGATTTGAGTTTCTCGATACACCCCTTCCCAAACGGGGGTTATGATATCTGTTATGATAATAACACCTTAAAACTGACTTTGGAGTCATACAAGGGTAGGATTGATAATGTAAAACTCATTGCTTATACCAAAGGAGATAAGCTGTTCACAGTGAAAGAGATTCTCAGTGCTCCTCTTGAGCCAGGTGAACCCCAACGCGTGGTTCTGGATTTTAATAGGGGCGAGTATGGTGACATACTGGATGTGCAGTTGTATCCCATCATTGGTAGGGGTGAGAAGGCATATCTGTGCAAAGAGGCGCCCGTGTCATTCGGCGAGGTAAGGCCTTGCTCTTAGTGGCTAGGCAATAGATTTAAATATTCTTGTGGTGTAAAACCATTCGTGGAGCTAGAATTAAGCCTAAAAAAGAGTTTAGAAGAGAATGCAGGGGATTATTTTGAAAAGAGTAAGAGGGCTAAAAAGAAGCTTGAAGGTGCAAGAGCCGCCTTAAAAAAATCTCTAGAGCAGCTTGAGGTATTGAAACAAAAGTCAGTGTTAGAAGCACAACAACAAGGCAAAATACCCAAGAGAGTTAAGCGCGAGTGGTTTGAGAAGTTTAGGTGGTTCTTTAGCTCGACTGGCAAACTGGTAATTCTGGGTAGAGATGCTACCACAAACGAGATTCTAATAAAAAAGTACACACAGCCAAGGGATAGGGTGTTTCACTGCGAGGGGCTTAAGTCACCATTCTGTGTTGTCAAGCTCGAGAACCAGGAATTGGATGAGGCAACAAAGCGAGAGGCAGCCATAGCAACTGCCTCTTTCTCAGAAGCATGGCGGACAGGGATTGCTGAGTGCGAGGTGTTTATAGTTAAGCCAGAGCAGGTCTCAAAGAGGGCACAAGCTGGAGAGTATTTGGCAAAGGGTGCATTTATGATTTACGGTAAGAAAGAGAGCACCACAGCACCAGTTGAATTGGGTGTGGGGCTCACAAGCCAAGGAAAGGTAATGTGCGCTCCCCTTACTGCTTTGAGTGCTCATTGCAAGAAGTATGTTCAGATTTATCCAGGTAAGGGTAAGGCCTCTGATGTAGCCAAGCGGCTCCAAAAGGAATTGGGTGGTGGTGATTTGGACGAGTATATAAGGTGTATGCCCTCAGGAGGTGTGAGTTTGAAATGAAACCCCTACCAATAAGCCGGCTTAGATATGAGAGGCCAGGGATTGGGGAACACAAGGGAGACAATGGTAGGGTGCTTGTTATTGGTGGTAGTAGGGATTTTGTGGGGGCTGTTTACCTCGCCGGAATGGCTTCGTTGAGGAGCGGAGCAGATGTTGTGATTGTGGCAGCCCCAGAGGATGTTGCATTCGCCATAAACGCGATGACACCTGACCTTGTAACTGTTAAATTGCCTGGGGATTACCTCACTCTAGCACACTACACACAGCTAACAAAACTCGCAAAGGGATTTGATGTGATGCTATTTGGAAACGGCATGGGGCTCGAGCCCGGAACAATGGAGCTCTGTAGAAGGTTGGCACTTATACCGATGTTTAAAGTCATTGACGCTGATGCGCTCAAAGCCATTTCATTGCAAGGCATCACAGGTGCAGTGCTCACACCACACTTGAGAGAGTTTCAAGAACTGTTTAGGAACACAACCCAAAGTGTGCTCACCACAACTGAGCATGAAGCAGCGGCAACCCAGAGCTATAAAGAATTGAGGGCTTACCTCTCAAAGAATGTGATAGTGCTAAAGGGCAGGGTTGATTATGTGCTCAGCTCCCAAGGTTTGTTCTATAACAAGCTGGGCAACCCCAGGATGAGGGTGGCTGGCACAGGAGATATATTAGCAGGAGTGATAGCAGGCTTGCTCGCTCAAACCAAGAGTTTAATGGAGAGTGTGGGGATTGGTTTGCCTGCTGTGTGCCGGGCTGCCACTCAACTCTACTCTGAAATGCGGGGCGGCTACACTGCATCAGACATATTAATGAGACTCCCCAAAGCAATATTTAAATAAGAGTTGTATTGTGTTTGAGTAAAAAAAGAGGAAAATGGACATCTTTACCGAGATAGGTCTCATCATTATACTCGCTTCATTGGTAGCTTACATTTTCAAGTTGCTGAAGCAGCCATTGATACCTGCCTATGTTGTGGCTGGGCTTCTTGTAACCCCCCTCGCGGGTTTGTTTGGTTTGAGTTTCAGCAAGGGCACTATCTGGACACTCTCTGAAATAGGAATCGCCTTCCTCCTATTCATTGTTGGTATGGAGATTGAAATCAAAAAACTCAAAACAGTGGGTTTAGTGACTACTCTTGGTGGCCTTGTCTCTTCGATTGTGCTCTTCTTGTTTATGTTTGGGTTGTCGCAAGTCCTGGGCTTGGCTTCAAGGAGTGCACTCTATATGGGCTTGGTGTTTGCCTTTAGCTCAACTATGGTCGTGGTGAAACTCCTCTCAGACAAACGCGAGCTTGGCACGCTCCATGGTAGGATAGTGGTAGGGAGGTTGTTAACAGAGGACTTCCTGGCAATCATGGTGCTATCATTTCTTGTGCCGTATGAGGGCTCTTTGCCTGGGTTCTTTGTCTCCACCTTATTTAAGGCATTGCTAATATTCTTTGGCGCCACATTGTTTGCCAGATTTATTCTGCCACCTCTATTTAAGAGGGCAGCAACAGATATGAAACTGATATTCTTGCTCTCACTAGGGCTTTGCTTCTTCACTTCAATGCTACTCCATTCGATCGGGCTGTCCATTGCAATAGGCGGTTTCATTGCTGGTGTTATACTTGCTAATACACCCTACAACTTAGAAATAATAAGCCATGTTAAGCCCCTGCGTGATTTCTTTGCCACCCTATTTTTTGTTTCATTGGGTATGGGCTTCTCTCTCTCTACAGTTGGGGATATCTTAATACCTATGTTTATACTACTCATTGTATTCTACACGCTCAAGCCACTGCTCGGGTTTATGATATGCCGCTTCTTTGGTTACACCCAATCCACGGCATTTCTGTCAGCAATTGCCCTCACCCAGATTAGTGAGTTCTCATTAATAATCGCCTCTGTGGGACGCACACTTGGGCACATAAGTGACGAACTGTTCTCTTTGATTGTGCTCGTAGCTATAATAACCATCTCACTCACCTCATATCTAATCAAGTACGATTTCAGGATATACAGAAAGCTACAGGGGCTACTCAATAGAATAGACATATTCAAGCATCGCGAGAGAGAGCTCCACTACCTCCCAAAGGGTCAGGATTACAACACATTGCTGGTTGGTTACAATCGCTTAGGCTACCATATCCTAAAGAAACTTCAGGTGCTCAAGAAGAGGGTTTTGGTTATTGATTTCAACCCAGAGGTAATCCACTACCTGATTAGCCAGAAAATACAGTGCATTTATGGGGACATAGGCGATATAGAAATCCTTCAAAGGATCAACCTCAAAAAGCTTGAGTTGGTTATATCCACTGTACCAGAGGAATACGACAACAAACTCCTCATTAAGGAGACAACCAAGGTGAATAAGCACGCTATACTGATTGTCACAGCCCAAACAGTTGAGTCTGCTTTAGAGCTCTACGATGCTGGGGCTGATTATGTGGTGGTGCCGCACCTACTTGGAGGGGAATACCTCTCAATACTCCTTGAGGAGTTCACCTCTGATTTAAGGCGGCTAATAGACAAGAAACTAGCCCATATTGAAGAGCTCAAAAAGAGACGAAACCTTAACAACAGGGCCCACCATTTTAGATTACCACTATAATATGGTTATAAATATTTATAAGAGTTGTTGAATAGGGTATAAACAATGATTGACGAAGACTGGCTTGCGAGGAAGAAGCGGCTTTTGGTTAAATACGGTTTTATTAAGAACAAGTATAGGGGGCTGTTTGCTGGCAAGACTCTCAAGGAGATGGAAAAACTTGTTGCCAAGATGAGTGATGCGGAGGTGGATAAGTATGCAGATGTTGAAAAGGCAGAAATAGCCAAGGGTCAGATTGTAGAGACTGGCTATCCCAACTCACTTGTGCGGAACCACCTCGTTTATGAGACAACGAATGACCCAATTGAAGAGACCTATTTCTTTGAGAAGGATATGATACGCGTTGATTTCCATTACACGAATTTTTACAAGATTATAGATGTGTTTGCTGCAACAGAGCAATCCTCTTTTTGGGGTGTTTCAGAGCAGAGATTGGGATTGCAACAGGATAAGGTGTCCCAATACCTGAGAGGGATAAGCGAGATGATAAAGGCACTCTTTCAGATTGTTAGAGAGCTTAGAATAATAGATGAGCGCCTCTCGTACTACTATGATATAGAGAACAACACCCCCACCTCATTGAGCTCAGAAATCACGCTGAAAGGTGTTTGGATTGACCAGGTAGAGGGCGGTGCCAAGAACCCAGCTTCTGTGTATGGCCTTGCTAACACAGTGGGCTTCTCTATTCTCCCTGATTTGTTCTTCAGAACCCAGGTTAAGGACCTCTCAAAACTCGATGAGCAGATTGATAAGATGCAATTCAATGAGAAGGTCAAGGAAGTGCTCAAGCGAAAACTGAGGCAATTTTATGAGTGGAAGAAGCGTACATTTGCAGAACTCAAACAGAGGCGTAGGTTTACGCTGAAGTATTTGAGGCAGCACTATGACACAATCAACCTCTACATATCTTGGATAAGACCATATCTAATGAATATAGAGCGGCTGCAGATGGATAGGCGCAAGATGGACAGTGCTGATATGGTGAGCTCCTTTGAGGGTGCAATGTCAGAGGTAGAGTTCCTTGCCACTAAGGATATGGGTGAGGTGCATTCTTGCTTGCTACTCAATTTTGTTTTCAGAACAAGACCCTCGATGGTTTACCATGGCGAGGGGTATCAGCGTGGTCCCCAGCATGTAGGCAGGGTTGAGATGACAATAAGGGGTTATGCCTGGGACAAGCAGGAGATTAGAAACTACATCAAAATGATGGAAGAGGAGAACATGCAGATGCTCGCTACAATAGACAAGTCGCTTGAAGAGGCACTCAATGCTTTGGGTGATGAGTTGTTTAAGTACCTTGAGGAGGCGGGCGAGAAGATGGGGGGAGAAGAGGAGCAACCACCGCCTAAGAAAAAGGGCTTTAAACTATCTGAGGTAAAGAAGAGTGTGCGTGGCTATGTTGAGCCATTTACCTCTGTCTGGGCTGGATTTAGGGAGCTTGCACAGGCATTTGGGTTCTCACAGTTGTTTAGTTTGGGTGGGGGCAAGGGCAAACCGGCATCAAAAGCCCTTGCAAAGACATTCAAGAGGAAGGATGCAGCGGGTGACGCAAAACTCTGGGCTTGGATGGCATACAAAAACTATAAAAAGGCACACAAGATGATTACCTGGTAAGGAAAATGAGTTACTACTCTGGTTTTGAATACGGGAACTCCATGGATAGGTACTTCAACCCGATTGATGCAGAGGGGAATCCAAATTTTGAAATCCCGTGGGCAGACAAGGTAGACATCTCTCAAATAGGTATATCTGCACCGCCAATGAAGGACCAACTCCAGGGTTTGAAGGCAAAGATATTCCAGGGTGCGAGAAAGGTGGAGCTAGGGTTCATGGGTAAGGGTAAGGGCTCCAAGAGCCAAGGTGCCACAACACCCGAGCAACTTGATAAAGACGCCCGGCGAGACATTAAGGAACTCGCAGATTTCAATAAGGTTAAGATATCTGTGCATGCCACCACAGCGGTGGGCAACTTGTCAGGTTTGACTGACCGTGGGTTCTTGGACGAGGAGAGAGAGAAGGCACTCCATGAGATAGAGCGCACAATAGACTTTGCTGCAGACACCACACATGGCGGGCCTGTGGTGGTGCATCTCGGCGAGTTTCCTAGGGCAATGTCAGAAGAGGACTGGGGCGAGACTAAGGATGGCAAGCCAAAATTCCTGATGTATCCAGAGGAGGCAAAGCACGCTAGGCAGTTTGTTGTGGACGGCTACACTGGCCAGTTTGTTGGACAGATTAGCAAAGACCAGGTGGTTTACGAGCCAAAGTGGCTAACTGCAAAGGATTATGAAGAGGACATGAAGGCAAAGGGCACTCCGATTAAATTGGTGGGTAAGCGCGACAAGTACGGCAACATAATACATGAGGATGATTGGGTTGATTTGGATGGCAATGTTATACCTAAGGATGCTGACCCAGAAGAGCTGTTTAGGCGCAGGGTGCCCAGATGGGACTCCAAAGGTGCCAAATTCGAAACAGTAAAACGCACATGGGATTATTTTAAGCAAAAGGCAGACGAGTGGAACAGGGAGCATCCTGACCAGAAGAAGACGCCAGCCATGATATTCTATGAGACGCAGCTGGACAACCAGATTTTGCAGAACAAGGGTAGTTCACTATTCTATTCGAGAGAGTATGATGAACTCCGTGAGAACCTTGCCAAGGCAAAGAAGGCATATGAGGAGTACCAAAAGTTGGAGAAGAGCATACCAGAGAAGGAGCGATGGAGAATTGCTGTAGAGAGGGTGTTTGGTAGGGGTGATATTGCCCACTTGATGCCTAGGGAGCACGAGATGCCCACCCAAGCCCTCCAGCGCTACATAGATGATATACAGAAGAACATGAGGTTTATGCATGAGGCCTCGGCAGCAGCAGACGCAAGGGCAGCAGAGTTGCTGGATTTGAAGCGACGCCTCAAGCCCATGGAGGATTATGCAAAAGAGAAAACAGCAGACACAATTGCAAGGGCAGCAGAGCGAGCCATGGCAAAATCAAAGAAACTAAAGGAGCCATTGTATATATCACCTGAGAACATCTTTCCAGAAACATATGGCTCGCACCCAAGTGAGCTTAGGGAGATTATACTCAAAGCGAGGGATAAGTTTGCCCAGCGTCTCCTTGAAACAAAGAAGGTTTCTTCAAAGAAGGAGGCAATGGAGTTGGCAAAGAAGCATATCAAAGCCACATTTGATATAGGTCATGCTTATACCTGGCGCAAGTATTTTGTGGGCTCAGACAAGGAGTTCCACGAATGGTTAATGAAAGAGATCGATAAACTCAACAAGGATGAGATTGTGGGGCATATCCATGTTTCAGACAATTTCGGTTATGAGGACGAGCATGTTACACCCGGAAAGGGTCTTGTGCCCATTAAAGAGGCAATCGAAAGATTCAAAAAGGCTGGGGTTACTGATATTATTGTGGAACCTGCTGAACAGGACTATTTGGCTATGTTAGGGGCTTGGAACATTATTGGAAGGCCCATCTATGGAGTAGCCAACGGTGGGCTGGGTTGGACTGATATCGAGCACTCATACTTTGGTAGGACTGCTCCCCCCTACTTTTTGTATGGTGATGCTGCTCCCTCCCCGCAGGAATGGACACTCTGGAGCGGGGTAAAGCTAGAGTAAATTTGGTTAAAAAGAGGTGTGGAAATTGGAGTTCGAACTCAAGAAGAACGAGCAAAAGGTTGCTGGTATAACCCAAGACGATTTTGACCTCGCTTTCAAATTCTCTAAGAGAATGTACCAAGAATTCGGCGACCTTTTGAAGGCTATAGTTCTCTTTGGCTCAAATGTTAAGGGTAGGAAGCCTCAAAGCAATCCAGAGTTTACAACTGGTGAAAACCAGCACCTCAAGCAGGGTTTACCCCCTGAGCCCACCCCTGGCTCAGCACCACAACCCAAGCAAGAGGAAAAAAACCCGGGCGATATAGACATCCTTGTGGTGGTTGATGATGTGACAGTGCAACTTACCCCTGAGCTTGTTGAGACCTACAGGATAATTGTAAAGAAGGTAATCTTGGATATCTCGCCCAGGATACACGTCACCTCATTGAAATTAACCTCTTTCTGGGCTTATATAAGGGCGGGTGACCCTGTTGGGTTGAACATCCTCCGAGAGGGTGTGGCTCTGCTTGATTCAGGTTTCTTTGACCCACTCAAGGCATTGCTCAGGCGTGGAATGATACGCCCCTCACCTGAATCTGTGTTCACCTATTTTGCTCGCGCTCCTCGCACACTTTATAATTCCAAATGGCACATTTTGCAAGCCACTGTTGACCTCTACTGGGCTGTTATTGATGCGGCTCACTCGGCCCTTATGGCTTTGGACGAGGTGCCGCCATCACCAGAGCATGTGGCTCAGATGCTTGAGGAGAAGCTTGTGAAACCAGGTCATATAAACAGAAAGTATGTTGCCACAGTGAGCAAATTCTTCAGAATCTATAAGGGTATAACCAGGCGCGAGATAAAGGAAGTGAGTGGTGCTCAGTACGACAGTTATTACAGAGAGGCAGAGGAGTTTGTAAAGGCCATGAAAGGGTTTATAAACTTACATGGTTTAAAGCCCAAGCTATGAGTTTCCAACAGGACAAAGCCAATGCCCTTAGGAAGCCTGACAAGTCACGCAAGGGTTCTATTGATACAAGTATAAAGCCACTGCTAAAGCTTATAAATTCACATAGGGATTATTTTACCACGAGTTCTTGTGCTGGGCGTACTGTGCTCATACACCTCTTCGGTCCAAAAAAGAATCAAGCAAAGTGGCTATTTAAGACACACTCCAAAGTTACCCCGGAGCAGCTTTACAATGCAATGGCTGGGTTTAAAGCCAAGCAAGGGGTTGTGTGGCTCAAGTTTGAGCCATTCATACTACATGTTAGGTGCAATGGGCTTCAACCCGCAATTAAACTGCTAAAGATTGCTCGGGATAGTGGGCTAAAGAAAAGTGGTATTATTGCAGCAGGCCAAAGCTATGTTGTGGAAATTGAGGGCATTGATCGCCTAGAGACACCTGTGTTCAAGCGAGCTTTATTAGTGGATAAAGACTACCTAAAGCAACTAGCACAAGAAATAAACAAGAAATATATGAACAATAAAAAAAGGGTTGGGGTTTTCTTTGAGCAACTCCAGCACTTACTTCATGGCTAGGATTATCACTATAATAAGGGCAAGTATGAATATTGCCCCAAGTAGGCCCACTATTACCCACTCATTCAAGCCAAAAAGCAATCCCTCTTCTGGCTCAGCCACCACTGGTCCACTTATAGTTGGGGTCATTGGTGGTGTAATCACTTCAACCTCTTCACCGCTTATCTCTTCCTCAGGCGGCTGCTCCTCTTCCTCCTCACAAGCCAGTATAGTGAGCTCAGCACTCTGGTAGTCCTCGAGTTCATCCTTGTCCCTGTACAGTCGCATCTCGATTGTGTAAGTGCCAGGGGCTGTGTCACTTGGTAGAGTGATTGTGTGGGTCTTGCTGAATGTGTTGTCTTCATCATAGGGGTCTGACTCAAGCTCAATGTAGTTGCCTGGTCCACCCTCTGTTATATCTATCCCCAGCGCTGAGTTCTTGATTGTGTAAACAACCTCATCCTCGTCCTTCTTACCTAGGTTCATTATCTCCACTTCAATCTCTGTCCTCAAATCGCACTTAAGCTGGGTCCTTGCAAGGTTGAATGAGATTATTCTGAGGTCGTGGGTTTCCTTTTCCACCTCTAATTCCATTAGTATCTCGACCCTATGCTCAGCACCTTAATCGTCTTCACCCTCGTTTACATTCTCCAGGTCGTAAGTGTCAGCCTCTACTTTCAATGGTATGTCAAAGGTCACGCTTATTGTTTCTTTGTCATCTGCCCTAATCTTTATTTCATTGCTCTCCTCTTCCAAGTCGTCACCCTCATCTATATCCTTGATTGTGGCTCTCAACACCACATTCTCTATATCAACATCATCGTCATCGCTGTAAAGGTTCTCAATCTTAGCCCTGACCTCAACCTTAGAGTCTGGGTCTATCTCTACCGTATCCCCACCATTCACATCAACATCATGACCCCTGCCATTAACAAATATGTCTAGGTCCCTAACCCTCAGCATAACCTTGGGGTCAATCTTTAGTGGGAATGAGGTGTTGTATTTGTCTGTTGTTATCTTAATATCACCTATTGTGTGAAGCCCTGACGCCTCATCCTTTGGTACATAGAATGTGACACTGATTTGCTTTGATTCACCAGCGTTAATAGTGCTTGGCACATTTGAGAAGCTCACATTGTACTTGGATGAAGCAGTTGAGGTAAGCACCACATTGCCAAGGTCAAAATCACCATCATTGATAACTGTGAACACCTTGGTATAGGTTCTGTCTCTCAAGAGGTTGGTTGCTGTGAGTTCTGTGGGTGCCTCAAGATGCCCCACTGGCTCCTCAACACTCACTGCTAATGAGCCACTCTCAGTTACACCGTTAGATGTGACCTCGAAAGTGCCGTTGTAAGTTCCAACTGGTGTGCCTGCTGGCACATTTATGGTTATTGTGATTGTTTTCTGACCCTGATAAGCCACATCAAAGTTGTTTTCTGACACGCTTATGCTGCTGCTTGGAATTGTGTCTGTGCCACCCTCTTTAGTGAGGTCGCTAAATGTAATCACAACATTGCTCAACCCTGAGTTGCCCAAATTGTCTATGGTTAAACTCTCATCACCAGAGAAACCCTGTGCAATTGTTGTGACAATGCTTGTTGGGTTGATGCTGAATTCAGGCACAGAGTTTACCTCGAGCACCAACTCAACGCTGTCATTTGCCTCAGAATCAGAGGCATTAATCACACCAGAATAAATTGCTGCAAACTGCGAATCAGGTATGCTAATGCTAAAGTTGACCTGCTTGACTTGACCAGGCATTAAGCCGCTAACCTGGGCTATTGTGGGTCCAGGTATGCTCAAGCTGCCATTCACCAGGTCTGTCGCAGAGAACACAACATTCAACACCTCTGTGCCGG
>Ga0180300_10000668_pt1 | contig 15347 bp, 17 predicted proteins | sample GuaBasSediGuay15_FD_121798 | JGI IMG/M metagenome (GOLD analysis project Ga0180300, IMG submission 121798) | Subseafloor sediment microbial communities from Guaymas Basin, Gulf of California, Mexico - Guay15, Core 4569-2, 21-24 cm | ecosystem: Environmental > Aquatic > Marine > Hydrothermal... | reverse complement strand
TACATACTCGTTTCCGTAGGGGTCATAGGACGGGTGAACCGATATGACCTTGTAGGCTATGGATGCAACCGGCTCCTCCAAGCCTCTACACCACCTAGCCTTAAACCGGAAACCTATTAAAGTCTTCATCCCAAACCGGTTTAAAGTTTAAAATACTGTTAGCACGGTCTATCTCTAAATGGCAGCCCAGCCCTACGGGCAAGGTGAAAAAGAGTTTGAGAAGGAAATTTAAGGTCGCAGTGCTTGGAGCAACGGGAATGGTTGGAGTGCGCTTCATAAGCCTTCTCGTAGGCCACCCATGGTTCAAACTTGCCGGTGTAGCAGCCTCTGAACGCTCAAAGGGGCAGAGGCTTCGTGAAGCCGTAAGATGGCTTCCCCCTCAAGGGCTTCCAGAAGAAATCTTAGAGTTCGAAGTTAAATCTCTAAGCCCGAAAGAGCTGGAGGACGCTGACATAATGTTCTCGGCTTTACCTTCCGATGTGGCTGGAAAGGTTGAGGAGGAATTTGCAGGGACAGGCTTCGCCGTCTTCAGCAACGCAAGCTCGCATAGGATGGACAGGGATGTCCCCGTAATGAACCCTGAGGTCAACGCAGACCATGCCCTCCTAGTAGAGGAGCAGCGTAAACGCAGGAGGTGGAGCGGCTTCATAGTTACCAACCCTAACTGCACGGCTGCCGTGCTCACGCTTTCCCTTAAGCCCATCTTGGACGGGTTCGGAATAAGAAGGGTGCTGGTTTCAACCATGCAGGCTCTTTCCGGGGCAGGCTACCCTGGAGTTCCCTCCTTAGACATCGTCGACAACATCATCCCCTTCATTAAAGGAGAGGAGGAAAAAGTTGAAAGGGAAACCTTGAAGATGATGGGCAGCCCCCTGAAGCCTGCCAGCTTCAAGATTTCAGCCAGCTGCCACCGGGTTTCAACCATAGACGGACATCTTGAAGCAGTTTTCGTTGAGCTAGGCAGGAAGGCTGAGCCTTCAGAGGTTGCTGAGGCTATGGAATCCTTCCAGGGTGAACCGCAGAAGCTAAGTCTTCCAACAGCCCCCAAGCCTCCCATACTGGTTAAAGGAGAGGATGACAGACCTCAGCCCAGGCTTGACAGGATGGCTGGGGAAGGAATGGCTGTGGTTGTAGGCAGGCTTAGAAAAGACCCGGGCTTAAACGGTGTTAAATACGTGGTCTTAGGCCACAACACGATTAGAGGCGCTGCCGGATGCTCGATTTTAAACGCTGAGCTGCTAGCAGCCAAAAAGCTTATCGCGTAAACCCGTGAAGGGTGAAACTTGAAGGGCTTGGGCTCCTAGCCTTTACAGTATACTTCCCCCTTCACCCTTCTCAGGAACTTCTCGCAGGTGAAGCATTCGAGGAAGGCAACGGTCTTGTTTTTAACAGGGCACCTGACAGCTTCCTTACGCATCCTGTTAATCATTCCCTTGGATAGCACACCTTTGAACTCTTCCAGCTTCTCCTTCGGAATTCTCATAGGCTTGTCAAGGGTTTCAACTTTAATCTGCACGGGTTTCTTCAAGCCTTCCTAAGCCTCCTTAAACCCATTTTAACGGTTAGAAGTCTAAAAGAATTATTGCCACCGCGGTGTCTAGTCAGCCCTTCCAGCTTCACAGCGTCCTAGCGAACCTCTATGTTGGCCTCTGGAAAGCCGAGTTTCACAAGTTTATCTCTAACTCTATCCCTATGGTCTCCCTGCAGAAGTATCTGGTTGTTCTTCGCGGTTCCCCCGCAGGCGCAGTAGGCTTTAAGCTCTGCAGCGATCTTACCGATGTTCATGGTTTTCGTGTCCAAGCCTTCTATGACGGTTACAGGCCTGTTCCATTTTCTCCTCTCAAGCCTTACCTTTATCCGCTGCTGGCCCTTCTCAATCTCCGAGCATATGCATAAGTCTTTTGGAAGCCCGCATTTTTCACATATTTCTGCCATGCTCTTCTCCTTAAAACTGGCTTAAACCTCTTTCGCCTTAAATTTTTCTCAAATCTTACATATAATTGTTACCATTCAACCATTGGTGGAACGCCCTGAAAGGCTTCGTAGGGGAAGCGGAAAGAATATCGCTGGCAGCCCAGCTTGCCATAATACTGGAGGCTTCAGCCTACCCCAAGCCTGGAAACGTAAGCCGCTTCCACCCTTTCAAGGACACCAGCCTCGACCATTTCCTCGCTGGAGGAGTTGCCGTGGGACCGGCTATTCGGAGAGCTGCCCTAAAAGGGTTAAAGGCTGGAGCCGGAAAGCTTCCCATGGAAAAATTGGGCTTAGGCTTCCACCTCCTTCAGGCTGTCAGAGACTCGCAGGCCTGGCATAGCGGGGGAAACACGAACTTTGGAACGTTGCTACTCCTGGTTCCTATGGCTGCCGCCGCAGGCTTCCTTAAGGCTTCCGGTAAAAAAGGTGTTGAGGGTTTAGGTGAAGCCGTTAGGAGAATGGTTGAGCATTCTACCGTGGAGGATGCTGTATCCCTTTACAGGGCGGTTAGAGAGGCTGGAGTTGGAGGGCTGGGCAAGCCTCCCAGAGGCCTACCGGACTCCTCAAGCCCTCAAGCCGTTAAAGAGCTTAGAAGGCAGGGCTTAACTCTCCACACGGTTTTAAAGGGCTGTGCCTCCCATGATGTCCTATGCAGGGAGCTTGTGGAGGGCCTTCCTTTAACCCTTAAAGAAGGCTACCCCGTCCTCTTGGAAGCCTACCGGAAGACGGGGGACGTGAACAGGGCTGCGGTTCAAGCCTACCTCCACCTCCTAGCAAGCCATCCCGACACCCTAATAGCCAGAAAAGCCGGGATGAGGGAAGCTGAAAAAGTTTCAAGGATGGCCCTAAAAGTTCTAAGGCTTGGCGGAGCCTTAACCGGGAAAGGCTTAAAAGAGGCTGAAAGGCTGGATGGAAAGCTTAAAACCCCGGATAACAGGCTTAACCCCGGAGCCACAGCCGACCTGACAGCCGCAGCCCTCATGGTCTTCCTGCTAGCAGGCTTCAAACCCTAAAAGAAACTTTTATCCGCGTTGGAATGGAGAAAAATCATAGGAAGCCCGGTGGTGTAGCGGTCAAGCATGGCGGGCTCTGGTCTCGCCGGGAAGGGGGCGGGACGCGCGTTATGCGCACAAGCTGTAAAAGGCATTCACCGCCTACCCCCACGGCGGGAGAGAAACTCGCCGACGGGAGTTCGAATCTCCCCCGGGCTACCATTGTCTTAACATAGCCTTTTTATAGTGTTTTCCTCCTGAAGCTCATAGTTTTTAATTGTAAGAAGGGAAGTTTTAAGTTGGGTGTAGAGTGGATGCAGAAAGCAAAGCTTCTTATCGTGCTTGCTGTTTTACTTGTGGTTTCAGGTGTAGGCGGCTTTACCGCTGGGCAGTCTGCTGTTCCACCTCAAACCATAACTGTAACCCAAACGCTTACTCAGACCCTCACGGTAACGGTAACAGAAACGGTTACGACATCCGCAACTCCGAGACAGGAAGCATCCTTCAGCTGCCATGTTTATTTTGCTCCAAACCCTGAAATCGAAGGACGCCTAGTAGAGTTAATCGGGGAAGCTCAAAACTACGTTTACGCTGCCTTCTACGACCTCGACCTCACAAGCGTGGCTGACGCTTTGGTGGCTGCTAAGAACCGTGGGGTCACCGTGGAAGTGGTCGTTGACAGCGACGAAAACATCATAATAATCCACAGCCCCGAAATAGCCAAACTGTACATGCAAGAATTTGGGAAACTATGGGCGGAATGGCGGGATGGAAGGTCTGCTACGTCCACCGTGAATCTGCCGTCATGGAAGCATGAAACGTAGAAGATTGGTGCTTTCAACCTCCAGGATAGGGATGTAGACAGACTGACCGTCGGCTTCAAGCTTATCGCTGAAGCTTATGGTATCCCTAAACTTGTTGTAGACGATGTAGCGTCCTTTAACCTTCTCTCCTAGAACCGTGTAATATATTACAGGCTTGCCTAGGAGAAGAGCTGAATGGAAAAAGTATACATGTTTCCCTTCAACTTCCGCATGTTGGAGGAAAGGTGTGGAAGACAAAGCCACAAACCTAACCATATCCTCCAAACCTGAAAACTTAACGTGGAAGACATCTTCAGGCATGATGGTGGCCCCCCTGAAAACTCCTTTAAGCCTATCCTATGTTAACTTATTGCTCGAAGTTAACAGCCTATAAGGCTTAGAATGCTCTTAAAGCTTTCATTAGAAGGGTTCACCTTGTAATCTCTAAGCCTCCTGATAAGGTCCTCCCTGCTTATGAAGCCTAAAACTTCCGTTATTCTCGAGGCTACCGCACCTTTCAAGAGGAAAAACTGCGTCAGTGAGGTAACGTTTGAAGGCCTACGCTTAAGGCTGGCCTTTTCAAAGTCTATAATGCACGGCTCGCAGTTCCTCCTAACAATGATATGCTTAGAGGCCCGGCTTAATTCGCCGTGGTCGATTCCAGCCTCATCCAGCCTTCTACACTGCCATAAAGCCTTGGAGAGAAAGCTTGAAACCTCCTCCCTCCCAGGAGGCTTCCCTTCTGGAAGGCCTATCCACGCTGGAAGGCTTAGCCCTTCAACCAACTCCATCAGCAGCATGTTCAAGGTTGAAGCGTGAAGCCTGGGTCCAACGTTAACCCTGTTAGCAGCTCTTGTAAGTTCAGCCTCGTGTGCTACGTCTGGCTTACCTGAGTCCAGCCTTCTAACCTTCAGGGCAAACCTTTCTCCTCTAGCCCAAGCCTTAACGATTAGGGCGGAGTTACCCTTGCCGAGAACGTGAAGTCTTCCAACAAGTTTTCCACCTGAAAACTCTAAGGCTTCAACTCCAAGCTGGCGTAGCTCGCTGAGTCTAGCCTCAAACTCGCCTCTGGAAGGTTTAGGATAGCATAAGACTAAGCCGTGCTCCTCAAAGCTCAGCCTTTCAAGCTTCACCAGCATAAGGCTTCCCTTACCATCAAGGAAACCCTAACGGCGAGGTCACCGTTAAACCTGCCGATGACTCCACGTGTGGAATGCTAGAGCTTTATATAGTGCTGGAACGGGTTTTCTGATATGCGAGCATGTATCCTTGTTAGGACGGAGCCGAAAGAGTACAAGACCATTTTGAAGAGGATTTCGAAGCTTAGCGGCGTCAGCTTCGCTTTTCCAGCCCTCGGCAGAACCGATATCGTGGCTAAGGCTGAAGTGGAAGACTTGAAAGGGCTTACCGAGCTTGTTCTCAGCATCGGCAAAATGTCAGGGGTTGTTGCAACTGAAACCCTGATAGGCATGGAGGGCTAAGCCATGGTTCGAGGGTTAATTCTCATCAAAACAACGGCCAGAGCGGTTTCACTCAGATTTCCAAACGTCGTGAAGGAGGCACGTAAAATCCCAGGCGTGACAGACGCCTTCTCAGTCTTCGGAAGGTTCGACGTGGCGGTCTTCATAGAAGCCGAAGACTACGATAAGCTGAGGGAGATAGCTTCAAAAGTAAACGCCATCCCAGGCGTGAAAAGCACCGAAACCCTATCCGAAGCCTAAACCCACCTAAAACAGCATCCTCCCAAATCGCCAAGCTTATATAACAATTTTTCTCCTTTCTTGAGAGAAAGCCTTTAGGTGTCTTAGGGTTGGGGCATAGGAAGAAGCATGCACCTCGCAGGGGTTCCCTAGCGTTTAGGCCTAGGGCTAGGGCTAAAAGCATGGTTCCCCGCATAAAGTTCTGGCCTCAGATAGCGGAGCCTAAGCTTCTAGGCTTCGCAGGCTATAAGGCTGGCATGACTCATGCCTTCATAATTGAAGCAGATAAGAGGTCTCCGAATTACGGTAAAGAGGTTTTCATTCCTGCGACGGTGGTTGAAACTCCCCCCTTAACCGTCTGTGCCCTAAGGCTTTACGAGGAGACGGCTGGAGGGCTTAGAACCCTATACGAGGTTTGGGCTGAAAAGCTTCCTAAAGAGCTGGGCAGGCTTCTAACCCCGCCTAAAAACTATAGGGCGAAGGAAAGTCTTTCCGAAGCTGAGAAGCTGCTTACAAGGGCATGCGACGTAAGAGTTCTAGCCTGCACGAACCCGAGAAGTTCAGGGCTCGGCAAGAAAACGCCTGAACTGATGGAGATAGCTGTTGGAGGGCAGGGTGTAAGAGAGAAATGGGAGTACGCCGTCGGCTTGCTTGGGAAGCAGGTTAACGTAGGAGACGTCTTCCAGGAAGGGCAGTACGTTGATGTAGTGGCGGTAAGCAAGGGGAAAGGCTTTGCAGGAGTTGTGAAACGCTACGGAATCCGGAGGAAGGAGCACAAGTCTAGGAAAACGGTGCGGGAAGTAGGCTGCATAGGACCCTGGCATCCTCCAACCGTGATGTGGACGGTGCCAAGGGCAGGCCAGCTTGGATTCCACCGCCGAACAGAATACGGCAAGCAAATCATTAAAATCGGAGCTGACGGAAAAGAGGTTACCCCTAAAGGCGGCTTCCACAAGTACGGCGTGATTAAAGGCCCCTACATAGTTTTGAGGGGAAGCATTCCAGGACACGTTAAAAGGCTTATAAGGCTTAGACACTCTGTTAGAGCGCCTGAAGAGGCTGTCAAGCCGGAGATAACCTACCTCAAAGTTTAATGGAGCGTAGTGCCAGATGAGCCAGCAAACCCTTCAAGAGGCGAAAGCCCCCGTTTACAGCCTCGACGGAACCGTGAAGCATGACATCAAGCTTCCAGAGGTTTTCCTAACAACCGTAAGGCCTGACGTTATTAAGAGGGCTGTTCTGTCCGTTCAGTCTAAAAGCTTCCAGCCTAAAGGCCGCGACCCTATGGCTGGTAAACGCACTACCGCCTGGTCCCTCGGCGTAGGCCTTGGCATGGCTAGGATTCCAAGGGTTAGAGCTCATGGAACCCCCAGAACCATGCAGGGAGCCTTCGCTCCGGGAACTGTTGGAGGCAGGTTGGCTCACCCTCCAACTTCAGAGAAAAATATTGTTAAGCGGATTAACAGGAAGGAGCGGAGGCTTGCTATACGTTCAGCCATAGCTGCTACGGCTCTACCCGAACTGGTGGCTGCTAGAGGGCATAAAATAGAAGGCGTTAAAAGCCTGCCCCTGATCGTTGAGGGAGGCTTCGAGCAGATTTCAACAACCAAACAGCTTAAAGAAATTTTGAAGACGCTTGGGCTTGAAGAAGAGTTGAAAAGGGCGGAGGAAGGAGTTAAAATCAGGGCTGGAAAGGGCAGGCGTAGGGGTAGAAGACTTAAACGCAGAAAAAGCCTTTTAATCGTCGTAGGCTCGGAGGCTAGCCCGGTTATGAAGGCTGCGAGAAACCTTCCAGGCGTGGATGTGTGCCCGGTGGACAGGTTGAACGCTGAGCTGCTGGCTCCTGGAACCCATCCTGGAAGGCTTACCCTGTGGACGGAGCCTGCCATCAAAGTTTTGGAGGAGAGGTTCAGGCATGGTGAAGCTTAGCCCCCAAGAAATACTTAAGCATCCTCTTATCACCGAGAAGACTGTAAGCGTTATTGAAAAGGAGAACAAGCTTACCTTCATCGTGGATAAAAGGGCGTCAAAACACGACGTTGAAAGAGCCTTCGAAGAGATATACAAGGTTAAAGTGGAGAAGGTTAACATGGTTATCACGCCTAAAGGAGAAAAGAAGGCTGTTGTCAAGCTTAAATCCGAATACAGAGCTTCAGACATAGCTATAAGGCTTGGAATACTCTGAGGAGGCTGATGTGGAATGGGTAAACGTATAAGAGCCCAGCGGAGGGGAAGAGGAACTCCAACCTTTAAAGCTCCAACCCATAAAAGAGTTAGCCCGGCAAAGTATCCTCCCCCCGAAGTCCTGAAAGGTAAGCTGAAGGGAGTGGTCAGAGCATTAATCCACGACCCTGGAAGAGGCACACCCCTAGCATTAATAGAGTGCAACGGAGGGCTTGCCTTCTACACGGTTACAGTTGAAGGCATCCACGTAGGACAGGAAATAGAGATAGGCCCTGAAGCCTCCCTTAAGCTTGGGAACATAGTTCCAGTTTCAGTTCTACCCGAAGGCTTCACCGTTTGCAACGTGGAGAAGAACCCTGGTGACGGTGGAAAATTCGCTAGGGCTTCAGGCTCCTATGCGACGGTGGTAGCTAAAACCCCTGCAGGCGTCATTCTAAGGCTTTCCTCGGGTAAAACCACGCTGGTGAACAGTGAAGCCCTGGCTACCGTGGGAATCGTAGCAGGCTTTGGAAGAACGGAGAAACCCTTCATGAAAGCTGGTGAAAAATACCATTTGATGAGGGCTAAAGGGAGGAAGTGGCCGGTAACCCGTGGAGTCGCCATGATCGCAGCCGTCCACCCCCATGGAGGAGGCAGGCACAGGCATCTCGGGAAGCCTGGAACCATCTCAAGACGTGCCCCACCAGGCAGGAAGGTTGGGCTTATCGCAGCGAAGCAGAGCGGCAGGTCTAAAAGGTCTAGGGGTGGAAGGTAAAGCTTAAATCTGGCGTAAGCCTTTTACGCGGTTGGCGGTGTAGCATGCCTAAAGTGTTCACCTACCGTGGTATACCCTTCACGGAACTGGAGAAAATGCCCATGGACGAATTTGTCAAGCTGCTTCCATCGAAGGCGAGGAGGAAGCTTCTAAGAGGTCTGCCTCCAGAGCATAGGAAGCTTCTTGAAAGGATTAGAGAAGTTAAAAGGTCAGGCCTCGCTGAGAAGGTTATAATTAGAACTCACTGCCGGGACATGGTTATCCTGCCTGAAATGGTAGGTGTAACGCTTGGAGTTCACAACGGTAAAGAGTTTATCCCCGTGAAGGTTGCACCGGAAATGGTTGGACGCCGCCTAGGCGAGTTCGCCATAACCTGCAAGCGGGTTATGCATGGAGCGCCGGGAATAGGCGCGAGCAGAAGCTCCATGTATGTGCCGCTAAAATAAGCAGGCTTACCGGGCGAAGGGCTCCAGCTGGCTTATCCACCGAATTTTCTCCAGCTCCTTCTCCATAGTTGCCTTTATTTCCTCAGAGATTTTCTTGTCGTAGTCTTCGAAAACCAGCCGTATCTCATGTTTGCCTTTCCCTTCAACCTTCAGCTTCATGAAGCCTAGTTCGCTTTGCTCGAGCGGTATGATTGAGCCTTTATCGTAGGCTTTCCAGGCTGGGAAGTATGCTTCCTTAACGATTATGGTTGTTTGCTCAGCTGAAGTTTCCAGGCTGAGCTTTATTTCGTCTTTACTCCAACTCCAGGAAACCTCGACGGGTGGGCTGGCGTCCACGTAGGTTACCTGCTCCGTGTTCTCGTAGAGGGTTATGCCTTCAGCCTCCAGAACAGGCTTGAAACTGGAGTTTTCGAGAAGGTAGTGGCGTCCATGGCTTCCAATCAGAACCCATTTCACCCCGTAGTCTCCAGCTCTCTCTATGAAATGCCTTATAAGCTTGTCATCCTTGCAGGAATTTAACGTGCAGACTTTTTCAACCTTTTTAAGCATAACCAAGATGCTTCCCTGAGGATACCAGCCGTCTATAAGCCTCTTCCCAGTATAGTAGGGGAGAAGGTAAACCCAGAAGGGGCAGTCCACAGCTAGAACCCTGCCGAAATCCTGCTTGGAAGCCAGATAGCTTTGTATCTCAGGGGGGATACGTCCTACATCCACTTCTTTGGCTATAACCTCCGGGGTTGAAGCAAGAATGCCTGCCCCGGCAACCACGTTAACCGTGAGAAGCAGAACTATCAAGAAGGGTGTGCTTAAGGTTTCCTTCCCGAAAACCCTCCTTGAAACGCCTTTGAAATCATATTTCTCCCTGGTTACAAGCACTATCGACAGCGGGATTGAAGCGTAAAACTGGAATCGCAGTAGGTCTATTTCGCCTCCAGCGGGCAGCAGAAGGCTTCCAGGGATGAAGTAGGCTCCGTAGATGAAGAATAGGAAAGTCCAGGTGAGCATTACTCTGCTATGGAAATCGTTTAGCTTTGAAAGTCTGCCTGAAAGCAGTGAAACGCCCAGAACGGTTAAAACGAAAATCACGGATGCCACTGGAATATAGTATAGGCTTGAAGGGTTGAAGGAAATCTGATGCCAGTATCTCAAGTATAGGAGGAAGGGTAGAAGCCAGAAGCTTGATAAGATAAACCCTAAAACCACGGGGCTTCCCAGCGAGAAAACCTTCTTAAACTTCACCTTGAAGCCTTCCTTCCCCACCAGCACGTTCAAAAGCAGAATTGCCACCGTAATCACGAGAATGTAGGCTGAAAGGTGGTGGGTTAGAAGGGTTAAAGCGAAGAAGCCTCCCGCCAGCAGCATGCTCCGCTTGGAAAGCCTTTCAATCGCCTCGAAAAAGAAGATTAAAGCTGCAAGGTAGAAGGGTAAGGCTACAATGTTTGTGAACCTTCCGAAAACTATCGAGTTCAACGGGACAAAGGGGATAAGCGAGAAGATGAGGACAGCGAAGGCAGACTGCTCCCTTGAAAGCTTAAGCCTCCCACAGAACAGGTAGAGGACGGCTGGAGTTATAAGAATGAACAGGACCTCGGTGAGCTTATAGGACAGCATAGGGTTCAATCCTAGAAGAGTTGGCAGGTAGGCTATCATGTAGGCTAGGGGAGGATAGAAAAGGAAGAAAGGCATGCCAGCATACCAGTCGAAAAACCAGGAAGTCCACCCGTTCTCCACCACGTAGAGAAGCTTCGGCAGGTGGGAGAAGGAATCCATGCCCAGCGGGTAGCCGGTGGAGAGAAGTTGAGCAGCGTAAACAGCTGTAATCAGGTTAACCAAGAACGCGGCTGACATGACAGCGGGGATTTTCAGGCTGAACTTCTCGGTAAGCATCAGGCTTAGCCTGTGTTTTTCCATGGTTCTCTTCAGTATATTAAAACATGGAGGAAGATAAGCGTTTTATTTTTATTTCACGCTTCTAAACATGAATGGAGGCATATTAGCATTTTCGAGGTGTGATTTTCTTGGCTTCGGAGGTTTGTAAGAGGCCTGTTCGGCCTGTGAGCTTGAAGCCTGGGATGACCGTGGGGGAGCTTATACGTGAAATGGAGGACACCGGGTTTGGTGCTGGAAGGCTTGCTAGAGCTGTGGAAATCTACGAGCGGATGATTAAGGATGGCGCCCTAATACTTCTCGGCTTCGCGGGAGCTATGGTTCCAGCTGGAATGAAGAAAATCATCGTTGAAATGATTAGGAGAAAAATGGTTCACATAATAGTTAGCACCGGAGCCAACATGGTTCACGACCTGCTGGAAGCCTTCGGAGGAGCCCACTATAAGGGAGCCGGCGTCGCTGACGACCGGCAGCTCTACAAGTGGCAGATAGACAGGATATTCGACGTTTTCGTCCCGGAGGAATACTTTAAAGGGCACTTCGACAATCCCATGCTGAGCATACTCGACGAAATCGCAAGGGAAACCCGGGAAAGCCTCTCCTCAGCCGACCTCATGAGGGAGATTGGAAGCAGGATAAGCGATGAAAACTCTATTGTCAGAAGCGCCTTCGAACATAAGGTTCCCATCTTCGTCCCAGCAATCCAAGATTCATGTATAGGATTATTGCTCTGGGAGGCAGCCGCCAAATATAATAGGACGCCTCCAACAATCGACGTGGTTAAAGAGTTAGACCAGTTCTTTTCAGCCGTCAAAGATGCTGGGAAAACCGGAGCCATAATACTTGGAGGAGGAGTCCCTAAAAACTACATTTTCCAAGTGGCCTTCGAATTTAAGAAGCCTTACAATTATGTCATCCAGATAACCATGGACAGGCCTGAGCCTGGAGGGCTTTCAGGTGCAACCCTCGAGGAAGCTGTATCATGGGGGAAGGTTGGAGAGGAAGCCTGCAAAGTTCAAGTCATATCTGACACCACCATCTGCCTTCCAATTCTGGTTGCAGCCGTAATGGAGAGGATAGGTGAAAGCTGAGTTGGGGACCTAGCCGATGTCAAAGTTTATATCTCCGGTAAACCCTTTCGCAGGAGTTCAGGTAGGCTATGAGGAAGCCGACTACGTGGTTTTAGGCTTCCCCTACGATTTAACAAGCACCTACAGGTTTGGCTCGAGGAACGCCCCTAACGCCTTAAGGGAGGCCTCCCTAAACATCGAAACCTACAGTCCGAGAACAGGGCTTTTCCTGGAAAACCTTAAAATCAGAGACCTAGGCGACCTAGAAGTCTCAACGCTGGAGGACCCCTTCCAGCAGCTTACAGCAGCCTTCAAAGAGGTTTTCAACGCGGGGAAGTTTGCGGTGGTCCTAGGAGGCGAGCACACTCTCACCTATTCAACGGTTAAGGCTCTGCCTGAAAACGTTATGCTACTGGTTTTCGACGCCCACCTAGACATGAGAGACGTATACGAGGGCAGAAGCTTCTCCCATACAACCCACCTTCGAAGGCTTACCGAGGAAATCGATCCCAGCCGCCTCCTAATGGTAGGCGTCAGAGCCATCGCGATGGAAGAGCTTGAATACGCACGGAAAAAGGGAATCCGCTATATTACCTCCCCGCAGATTTTAAAGCACGGCTTCGACTGGACTGTCAGAAGGATAGAAGAACACTTCAAGAAGGCTTCAAGCCTCTACATAAGCTTCGACATGGACGTTTTAGACCCAGCCTACGCTCCGGCAGCCTCAAACCCTGAACCTGAAGGCTTAAACCCCACCTTCACCCTAAACCTCTTAGAGGTTTTAGCCTCGAGGATTCCGGAGGTCGTAGGCTTAGACCTCGTAGAGTTTTCACCAGCCTACGACAACGGGGTTACCGCCGTCCTCGGAGCTAAAATAGTGTTCGAAGTTTTATGCCTCGTCGAGGCTGCTGGATGCCGGAGGTAGGGAAGCAGATATATAGGCTTGCCGGGATATTTCACATGGCAAACTTGTCTGAGCAAGACTCCTTGGATAGGTTTTTAGGGGGAGAGGAAGACAGGTCTGAACCGTCTGAAAAAGGAGAGGTTAAAGGCTCAACCTGGGTTAAAAAGCTTAAAAAAATCGTAAGCGAGAAGGCTTCCTCAGCCCGAAAGTTCGCTGAAGCCTACCTCCTGTCGGCAACCTACGACGGAGACCTCCGCTGTGCTGTCCTTAAATTCTACGACCCTTCAGAGGACAGAATACTCTTATGGCATGACACCACAGACCATAAACCCTACTGCTTCACCAGCCTAACCCCTGAAGAGCTTAAGGCCATACCGGAGGTTGCAAACCACGAGGGCTTTGAAAGCGCGGAAACAGTTGAAAAGCATAACCCGCTTACAGACAGCCCCATAAAAATTACGAAGATACTGGCCAGAGACCCCCTAACCATCGGTGGAAGACCATCCAGCTCCCTCCGAGACATAATCCCAAAGGTGAAACCCGACGCCAAGGTTTGGGAGGCCGACATAAAATACCATGAAAACTACCTTTACGACCACGGGTTCGACGTTGGAATGCCCTACATGCTTAGGGAAGACGAAAAACTTCCAGTCTTAAAGGCTGGAAAGGCTGAGCTTCCCAGAGGGCTTGAAGAGGCGCTTAAAGGCGAAGACCAAGACTTCCGCAGCTACACGGCGGAATGGGTTAGACTGCTGGAATGTCCTGTTCCCAACTTCAAGTTTGCAGCCTTAGACATAGAGGTGGAAGCACCCAGCATCGACAAGATTCCCAACGCCAGAGAAGCTCTATACCCCATTATAGCGGTGTCCGTCGTTGACAGCGAAGGTTTGAAGAGGGTTCTGCTCCTACGCAGGCCTAACGTGGAGGAAGGCTCCGCCAGGCTTCCTGAAAACGTGAAACTCGAATATTTCGACGATGAAGCCTCGCTGGTTGGCGCCGTCCTCGAGATTCTGGCCTCCTACCCCATAATTGTAACTTTTAACGGGGACGACTTCGACATGCGGTACATCTGGCATAGAGCTCAAAGGCTTAACTTCCCTCGGGAGGTTATCCCCCTGGACATGGGCAGAGACTCAGCCCTCCTCTCCTTTGGAGTTCACATAGACCTCTACAGGTTTTTCTTTAACAGGGCCATCCAGGTTTACGCCTTCGACCAGAAATACCGTGAGAACACGCTGGAGGATGTTGCCTCCGCCATCCTCGGTGTAGGTAAGCTTCCCATAGAAAAGAACGTTTCAGACCTGTCTTACAGGGAGCTGGCGGCTTACTGCCTTCGAGATGCCGAGTTAACCTATCAGCTTGCCGCTTTAGGAGACAGCTTAACCCTCAAGCTCATAGTAGCTTTAGCCAGGGTTTCAAAAATGCCTATTGAAGACGTTTCAAGACAGGGGATTTCAGGCTGGATTAAAAGCATGATGTACTATGAGCACAGGCGAAGGAACATTCTGATTCCAACTCAAAGCGAAATCCTGTCGATTAAAGGCTACACTGCAACCCAGCCTGTAATTAAAGGTAAAAAGTATCGTGGAGCCGTGGTCATAGAGCCGAGGAGAGGAGTGAACTTCAACGTTGTAGTGTTAGACTTCGCAAGCCTGTACCCCAGCATAATCAAACGCTGGAACCTCTCCTACGAAAGCGTACGCTGCCCGCATCCCGAATGCCGGGAGAACCGGATTCCCGAGACACCCCACTGGGTATGCAGGAAGAAGCAGGGAATAACAAGCCTTGTAATAGGCTCCCTCCGAGATCTAAGAGTGAAATGGTATAAAGTTAAAGCCAAAGACAAAAGCCTGCCAGCCGAGGTTAGAGCATGGTACGACATCGTACAGCGCACCCTGAAAGTCATTTTAAACGCGGCCTACGGAGTTTTCGGGGCTGAACATTTTGTTCTCTACTGTCCGCCCGTAGCTGAGGCAACGGCAAGCATAGGACGCTACGCCATAACCAAAACCATAGAGAAAGCCCAGCAGCTTGGAATAGAAGTAGTATACGGGGATACAGACTCTGTTTTCCTCAGAAACCCGTCGAAAGAGCAGATAGAAGAGCTGATGGAATGGTCGGAAAAAGAGCTTGGAATGGAGCTTGATGTGGACAAAGTCTACCGGTACACGGTTTTCTCAACCAGAAAGAAAAACTATGTAGGAGTATACCCGGACGGAAACATCGACATCAAAGGCTTAACAGGTAAAAAGCGGAACACGCCTGAATTCCTGAAGAAAGCCTTCGCCGAAGCCATAAGCATTCTGAGCACCGTTAAATCCGAGGAAGACTTCTCCACGGCCAGAGAGAAAATTAAAGCCATAGTCAAAGAATGCTATGAAAAGCTTAAAAGCCGACGGTACCCGCTGGAAGACCTAGCCTTCACCATCGTCCTAGGTAAGGCTGTGGAAGACTACGAGAAAACAACGCCCCAGCATGTTAAAGCTGTTAAGGCGCTTCCAGCTGAAGCCCGCGAGAAAATCGGGGCAGGCTCCGTCATAAGATTTGTGAAAGTTAGAAGGGAGCCAGGGGTGAAACTGCTGTTCCAAGCCAGCCTCGAAGAAATAGATGTGGGAAAATACGTGGAGCATATC
>Ga0180300_10000666_pt1 | contig 15367 bp, 30 predicted proteins | sample GuaBasSediGuay15_FD_121798 | JGI IMG/M metagenome (GOLD analysis project Ga0180300, IMG submission 121798) | Subseafloor sediment microbial communities from Guaymas Basin, Gulf of California, Mexico - Guay15, Core 4569-2, 21-24 cm | ecosystem: Environmental > Aquatic > Marine > Hydrothermal... | reverse complement strand
GGTTTATAGGGATATTTACATAAAACAATAGGAGAGATCGAAATGGCTAGTTTCAGCAAAATAACAACTCTAGTCTTTACAATAATGCCAGTGATGTTAGCCCTAATAATTCTAAAGAAACTAAAGAAAATCTAGGAGGAATAACCAAAATGAAAGCGAAACTAGAACTAAAAAGAACAATACCAGTTTTCATAATCTTCATCATAGTTGTTCTCACCGTAGCCCCAGTAGTTTTATCAGCTGAAATAGAACCAGACAGCGGTCAATTCATGGAAGGATTACCCGTTAGTTTTGAAGTAACGGGGCTCACTGCAAACAGCTATTATGATATTTTTGTAGATAGTGTAGAGAAAAAATCAGACTTACGTTCCTCAAGTTCAGGAACATTAACTTTCAGCTATACCTTTAATTCTGAAGGAATACACACAGTAGAAGTAAAAGAAAACGGAACTGGAACAGTAGTAGCCACAGCACAAATAGAAATCATAGATTACACTGGAATGATCATAGACTACGTAGTAATCATCATAATAATAGGCTTAATCTTCGGAGTAGCTAAATCACTGGAAAGAGAAGTAAAAGTATAACCTCTCCTAGTGGAGGTTACAACAATACCATGTAAACCTAAAAAACGTAGAAAACGCAGAAAAAAGAAGCGATAACAGAGTACACTAAACTTAACTCTCTTATTTTTAAGGAGATGATAAAATGACCGAAAAAACCTTTAAAAAATGGAAAATAATAGGTTTTCTAGTTTTTTATTCGCTATTGTTTTTGTGGGATTTATCACTAATATGGTTTATAATCTCCAACTGGGATGTAATAAGCTATATTTTACGATACTTATTGAAAATATTTTACTACATATTCTCATTTAAACTTTCAATACCATTAAAATGGTTTTTTGGAGCTCAAAAAGTAGGAATAGGAACACAGATAATCATAACAGTAGTAAAATGGAGGATTTTACCAGTTTATTTTTCACCAATAGGAAATCTAATACCTTTATACATAAGTTTATTATCAATAAACCTCTTAATATCATACAGTTTTATAAAAGAATATGAAAAACAAAATAGGAGAGAAAAACATGAAAAACAAACTACTACAAAAAATAAACACTAAAAAAGCAATAGGAATAACATTAACCTTTATAATAGCTTTTACAATAGGCTTCTACACTGGAAGAAACACCTTAAATCTACGTGAAGAAACAGTAATACATGGATACATCATAATAGAAACATATAACGCAAAAGGAGAACTTATTTCACATTACGAAACACACAACATACTTGTAACACAAGGAGCTACATATATACGTGATCTCCTAGCATTTGGAGTAACAAACAGCAATTTTACAATCTACATATCTATGAGCGCAGACCAAACACCACAAGCTAGTTGGACAGTATTACCTAACGAGCTCACAAGTGCTGGAATGAATAGAGCTGAAGGATCAGCATACCCAGTAAACGCAACATGCTTTAAAGTAAACCACACATTTACAGCTACAGCCGACGTTACAGTAAACTGTACTGGTTTAAACTATTCTCCAGTAGAATTAAGTGAAACCTTGTTTTGTGCTGGATCATTTACAGATCAAAACCTATCAGTAGATAGCCAAATAATAGTAACATGGTATGTCAATATCGTAAGTGGTTAAAGGAGGCTGGAAAAATGAAAGCCTCACATAAACTACTACCAATAACAATCTTTTTTATCTTCCTAGTTTGTATTCCTTCAATAGGATTATGTAACCCAGATACATGGAGTAGTGGATTACTAGGAACATTTGATGATGAAACAAATGATAATTTCTATAGTAGCTATGCTCCTAATTTTGCTGGAACACTAAACCAATACTGTTTAAAAATAGATGTAACAACATCTAACGCTCTAGATGCTGGAGACGGAATAGAATTTTACCATTCTAACGACGGAACAACTGATAGTGTTTACATAGGGAATATAGATCAACCTAGTGTTGGAGTTTACTGGATAAACTCCACAGATACAACTTTACTCAGTGAAATAGAACATGACGGAACAACTGAATACCTACATAGCATAGAAACTGGAACAATAGTAGGCTTAGAAAGCCTAGTAGCTGATCTTTACCTCTACTTAGAATACACTCCTACCATAGTTTACGAAAAAACAATTAACCAAACAATATCTGTAAAAACAGAGCCCCAAACACAACTAATATTAGTAGCCATTTTAAAACTAGATATATCAGTAAAACCTTCCATTAAAATTGTAATAAAAAGTTTTCAAACACTATTACAAGACATCATTCCTGAAGTAAAACCAATAATACCAGCCCAAATAATAGAAATAATAATAGAACAAGCAATAAAAATATTTTCACAAATAGAAACCTTATTCAGAGCAATAATAGAAATATTACAACAAATTTTAATTAAACCTTTAATAAACATTTTAACAGAAATTTTCATTACAATAAGTCAAATAATAAATATTATTACTGGTTTACCTCCAGAAGAAGCTCCTACTCCCCCTTCACCCAGAGGAGCTAGATATTTACCAGCTACACTTTTAAACATGATAGTAGTAGGAGCATTTATAGGCTTTTTAGTTTTATATTTATGTTGGAGAGTGTATGAAAATGCTTAACAAGATAGAATTAACAGTATTATTTGGATTAATTGTTTTGTTATTTACATTTATCTTAGATATTAAAACTTCAAAAAAACCTCTAAAAACAATTTTACTTGAAAACTGGAAAATACTAAGCTACAGTTTAAGTTGTTCAGCTTTAATAATCTTTTTAGCTTGTTTAATCATAATAGATATATATGGAGCTGTAATTTTAAAAGAACCTTCGATGTTTATTAGATATATAGAAATAATTTTCATATTATTTGCATTAATATTTAACTTTAAAGAGCTTTTTAGAGGAAAAACAAATGAAAAAACATAAAATCCTAACATTAACAATAGTAGTAGGTTTGTTAATACAATTATTATTTGTTCCTACAAGTCTAGGAACTACACAAACTACTATAGATAGCTTTGATGTAAATACAATTAATTTAAATTTATGGACTAAAATAAAAGGCTCTGGTGTTACAGATAAATCAAGTTGGGAGAAAGGATTTTACACTTTAAAAATGTACACTGATGTTGACGGTGCAAGAAAATTAAGTATATATCGTTTTATAAAAACAGAAGAAAAAATAAAAATCGAAATTCGAACAAAAATAAACCTAACTTATTCTTCAATTGGATATTCTCATAATGAAATTTACTTTGCTAACGGAAGGCTTCTTCTAAGAGTATATTCGGAAACATTAGCAAGAATACTTTATTGGGATACTTCAGGAAATTTACAATTAGTAGATGTAGATATAACTGAAAACGTTTTTTATCGATATAAAATTGAAATAGACAGAGCAAAAAGTATTTGTAAAATAGCAATTAACTATGATAATGGAACAAAACTTTTTGAAGCCCAAATAACAGATGGAGATTTCTTCTATGAAGATGACTGGTATGTAAAATTTGAAATACGTGCAGATGTAGATAGTGGGTGGGTGGAAAATTCTTGGATAATAGACTATGTAGAAGCTCCATTTAAAAAACCAGATTGGAGTACAAGTGGATTTGAAGCTACAGATAGTCCACTAGATATGTTTGTAGATTACGATCAATCAGAATATGCAGAACTTAAAGTAGAGAATTTTCAAGGATTTAAAGCATTATGGAATTTTAGTATTAGTGAAGCTCAAGCTATGACATTAGAAGTACGAGTTTTATGGTATAATCCGAATGGAACAAAAAAATGTGCTGTTAAATTCTGGGTAACACATGACGGAACATGGTTTTATCTCAGAGCTTCAAAAATAGATGAGGGAGATACTTTTTGGGATTGGGAACTCATGTTCGATGAGAAAGTAGGAGATGCAACAGCTAAAAATCAGGGAACAATAGCCGAAATATGTGTATGGAGAGAAAGAGGCTACTGGTTTTTTGGAGTTGCTAAAGAACATAATGTTAATCCTCTTAGAATATTTAGAGTAGATAGTAGTGTAGGAAATGACTTTGTAACTATTAGACATTATGTTTCTACTGGTTCTTACTCTGGGCAAACAATTCATAGTGTTTTAGATGAATTTGAGCTTTTTGCTGGAAGAAATGAAGATATTAGTCGCCCAAGATTTGGAGGAGCATGGTGGGAATGGAAACCTCTACAAAAAATTTGGAAAATGCTTTTATCGGGATTTAAATGGATAGCTGAACATTTAACAGATGTTCTTAAACCTCTTCTTGACACTATGAAATCTGTAATGGATAATATGAAAGGAGTTTTAGATAATATTAAATCTGGAATAGATAATTTAGCTACTTGGATTTGGGATAAATTTAGTACTTATATTACGAATATTAATGACTATGTTACAAGTATGGCTGAAGACGTTTATAACTGGTTTCTCGATAAATTAAATGAAATAAGAGATTACATCTATGATATAGCTAGTAACATTTGGCAGTGGGTAATAGATAGTTTTAACACTCTCTATCCTCCAATTCTTGATTTTATAATGGATATGATAAACTACGTTGGAAATATACTGGGAATAGAAAATTTAGCTCAGAAAATCATAGATTTATTTAATGCTGTAGAAAAGAGCTTAACATGGTTTATAGAAAATTTTGATGATGTTCTAAACGATTTAGAAGGCTTATTTACCCTTATATTTGATGTATTTGTTACAATAATCAACATAGCTGTAGATCTAGGAGTAGCATTATTTAGCTTACATCTTCTCTTCTCTACATGGAAGAGCCTAGAAGAAGGAGATTTCCAGCCTTTAATGGATACTTTTATACTCTACATACAAATATTTATAGCAATAATCACCATATTACTTAAAATAGGTCATATAGTAGTTTCAGTAATAGGTCACTTAATAGATTTAGTCTAGGAGGTCAAAAAATGAGTATATTTCAACAAATATGGAATATGATAGATTTTACAACTATGCTCATAATAATAGTGATATGTCTATCAGCAATACTAACTTATGTTCTAATAAAATATTTCAGTAAAAAAATACCAGCCCTAGTCTTATATCATCAAAAAGAAAGTGGAAGATTTTATAAAGCAAAAGAAAGACCAAACTCAGTAGAATTTGGAGAATTTAATGTAGAAAAAAAGAGTAAACCTAAAATCGTTATACTAAGAGGAATACCTTATAGGCTATTTCAGGTAGTAGAAGTCTATCCTTACACAGTTGATCCAGAAACACTTTTACAAGACATAGAAGCTCTAAAAGAAGGAGAAGAAATTAAACGATATGATATATCTGAAACCATGTTAGGAGAACTAAAAACACAAGGATTAATAACAGCCATGATTAGAGGGCTTATACGTAATTTCTGGGATAGAATAGGAGATATACTAATAGGATTTGGCTTATGTGGTTTTCTATTCATATTATTAAAAATGTGGGGTAAAATATGATGAACAAACAAGAGAAAGAAGATAAATCTATAAAAATGGAGATCCCAATAGAAGCTATGGATGAAAGACTTGTAACCAGTGAAGAAGCTATAGCTGATCTCCTCCAAATCTTAGGAGATAAATTTGATAATATAAACGTTTTAACAGAGCTTAACATGAGAGAAATAGTTTTCCTAACAGTTATGGAGGCTATAAACAGTAAACTTAATGCAGATGTTTTAAAAAAATTTCTTCATTTATATAAAGAACATAAAGTAAGTCATAAAAGAAGAGGAAGAAAGGAACTTGTAGCTGTAGCTAAACGTTTAGGAGGAGTAGAAGAGCCTCAAGGAGCTCTTTCACGATTATCACGTTGGATTAGAAGAGAATATTAGGAGGCTATAAAATGGCTAAAATAAAACGTTTTAGAAGTAAAGAAAGCTATAGAAAATTTCTAGCATACATACACATGAGAACTCCCAACGGTAAAAGAGCTAAACGTAAAAGTGATACTATTTCAGCTAGAACTCCTAAGAGAAAAAAGGAGAAAGTCATAAGGATAGGAAATAAACTTCATAGACCTAAAATAGATAGTAATACTAAGAAAACAAAAAAGAAGAGGAAGTGAAATGAGCTTAGACTGGGAGTTATTTTTAGCTAGTACTATAGAGATGTGGCTCTTCGCTGTAATTCCTATTACAGAGTGTTTTACAGTTTTTCAAATATGTATGATTTGGATATATCCTCAATTTTTTACAAAAGAGTTTTTCTATGCTCTTCTTTTTATTTGGGGATTTATTTTAACAGTTCCTTTAATTTTATATGTATGGTTAAAAATTATTCAGAGGAGGAATTGTTAAAATGCTTGTAGCTATAATTGGAGGCTTAGGGAGTGGTAAAACTCTTGTTTTAACATGGTATGGTTATAAAATGTATAGTTTAGGCTATAAAATCTATGCTAATTACCCTATTCATTTTAACCATATACCAGTGGAAGAACCTAGTAAAATAGAAGATTTAAGGGAAGGAATATTTTTAGGAGATGAGCTCTGGTCGTGGATGGATAGTAGAACAAGTCTTAAAGAAGCTACAAGAATAAGCTCAGCTCTCTTACTTAGATCAAGACATAGAAAATTTGATGTAATCTATACTACTCAGCATTTTTCTCAAATGGATTATAGAGTTAGAAACATTACAGATGAGTTTTGGCTTCCAGAATACCATGAACATAAAAAAATATGTGTACTGAGGATTTTTGATAGAAGTGGAACATATTTAGAAGGCTATAAGATTTATGCTCCTCTGGTTTTTCCTCTTTATGATAGTTGGGGAGATTTATATGAACCTAAGAAACCTAGATTTATGGAAATAATAGATTTAGCACATAAAGATAAAACTCTTCAGAGATTAAAGAAAAAAGTAGCTAAAATAACATGGATAAGAAAGAAATATAAAGTAACTAGAGAAGAAGCTATAACGATCTTAGAAGTCTTAGAAACAGAGTATAAATAGTTTAAAGCTCCCCTAGTTCTTCTCTCTTTTTACTTCTATGTAATCTAGCTAGTATTCCAGTCTTTACTGGTATCCTTTCTCCAGTTACTTTTTCCCACAACAAATAAACCATTTCTCTCAAATCTTCTTGTTGTTTTACTTTTAAATGTATTCTTCCTAAAATCCAGCCTATAGCAAAACATACTACTCCTAACAGTGTTTCATCAACATATACCATTTTCATACCTCCTTTAAATCCAATACATATTTTTATATAATTTCTTTAATGCTTTAATATTTTTGCATGGATGATTTTTTATAACATGATTTGACTGTAATAAAAGAGGATAAATGTCATTTCCTATAACATATCCCTTTTGATAATGATTTATCCCTTTCAAAACTTTTTTAGTTTTAAGTTTAATAAAAGCTGGTAAACCTCTCCTCATAGCTTCTCTAGGCTTTAAAAGTTTATCAAACTCAAAAACTTTTTCTCTTCTACTTTTAATCAGTTTAGCATGTTCTGGAATACCTTTATGTTTACGTTTTCTCTCAAAATTATAAAATTTAAGAGCATGAAGTTTAAAATGACCAAAACCTTCAAGTTTAAGTTCTCCCAGCTTAGTGGAGCTTTCTAGTTTAACTGGAGTAAAAACACTATCAGTATCACAATAAACAACTTTCCAATTACATTTTTCAAATGTTTCAAGCATTTTAACTCTAGCACGTGCTGTAATAATAGCACTAATAAGAGTAAACCTTCCTCTAGTTTCTTCTCTAGTTTTAGCTGTAAGATAATATTTATTTCCAGTTTTTCTTAAAGTCATAACAGTATTATTCATACATACATGATCTCCACACTGTAAACCAGCCTTAAGATATTTACGAGCTTCCTCTTTACTTAAAGTTATAGTTAAAGTTTTTCTCTGAGCCCACTTTCCATAAGGAGCATTTAACAACATTTTATAGTAACGATTTCTAGGATCATCTTTACTGTATTCCAGTCTTTTACGGTAATTTTTAAGAACATACTTATCAAAAAGCCCTTTAACAGCTTGATAAACAAAAATCCCAATAACTTTTTTTATTTTAACGTATTTTTTCTTTATTCCCCACATTAACTCTTCTAAACACCAATAGCCCCTAAAACATCCTACTGGAAAAATTAAACGTTTTTTAAGTCTAAAAGGTAAAACTGGTTTAGAAACCTCAACTATACAGTGAACTATAGCTTGTTTATCTTCACTTTCATATAATTCATATAGTTTTTCTATTGTTCTCTCTTCTTTAGGTAAAGCTCCTAAAAATTTAACTGGAACTTTCATATCAAGCATAACTGAAGGATACAAACTGTTAAAATCATAGCAATAAACGTTTTTCATTTTTATTTTGAAGGCTTCACATCTTCCTCCATAATAGGCTTTATTTTCTATTGCTTTAATCCATTTAGGACGTTTACTGTCTATTTCTACATGGAGGCTTTTTTTCAATTTGTAAAAAGCTATGCTGGGAAGAGTTCTTTTAACAAGCCCATTTCTAGTTATTTCCTTAAAATATTTAGAGTAGATAAACCAACATATTTCAGCATCTCTCAAACAATATTTTTTAAGTTCCTCTTCAGGTACATGATCAATATGTGATATATCTATGTCAAGTTTAGGAGGAGCTCCCCACTTTTCAGCTAATACTCCTAGTTTTTCTCTACGTTTAATAGTCATTTCGAAACCTACAAAATTTTCTAGCCCTAAAAAATGAAATGTAACTCTTTTATTTTTACGTTTACCCTTTCTATAGCTTAGCACAACAAAACTAGGGGAGCTTTCATGTGCAAATGTTATCCTATCAAAATCTGAAAAATCCATGTTTTGTGAGATCATGTGAAAATCAAAACAGAGATTATAAGCTATAAATATACAAGAAGCCTCTTTTTTCTTTAACCAGCTCCAAAACTCTTCTTTTGTTTTAAAAAATCTTTTTTCTCTAGGATTATAAACAGCTATGAGAATAAGTTTAGGAGGCTTATCTGGGCTAAAAGGAGTAGTTTCTACATCTATACCATAAACTTTTTTATTAGATACTTTTAAGCCTCCTTTTAATCTAGATAATCGTTTAATTCATCTGGATATAATCCCCAGAACTCTATTAATTTATGCTGGGGATAATAGTAAGCATGAGCTTTTAGAAGTTCTCTTATAGCTTCTCTAGGAGATTTAACAGCTCTAGGAAATTTAAACCATGCTCTATGTGTTACAATAAAAGGAGGAGATATGAGAGCACATTTAAACCATGCTGAAGCCTCACTGTAAACTTTTTTCTTAGGAGGTTTTTTAGGAGGCTTAGGAGGTTTAGGGGGAAGAGGAGGAGCATGTCTTTTACGTTTAAGAAGCCTTTTATAGTAACTAGGAGGTTTATTGGTTTTAACGTATTTTTTACTTATGTATATTCCTCTTCTCCTAAGTTCTCTATAAACCTCTTCTTTACTAGCAAATCTGCCTTTCTCATCTCTCCACCTTCCCTTTTTATATTCAATAGGTAATTTTATCTCCTCCTAAAATTCAAATGCTCCTATTCTTGTTTCTCTAGCTAAACGATACAGTTCCTCCCAGCTATCTGGAATTTTTAAGCTATTTTTAGCTGTAACGTTTGATATTCTTCTATCTATATAGAAACAGATTAATTTGAGTTTTCTGTTTGCTGGGATAAGCCCAGCACACCATTTACAGTCTTTACAGTGTAACAACACATTTGGGAGAAATAGTGACATATCGCATTTTTTAGGTGCTATAAAGCATGTTTTGGCTTTTACGTTAAATTTAAGGGGATAGTTGGTCATTTCTTTTAATCCTCCTTTTTACTAGCTAAATATTCCCAGATTAAAAAAATTATAAGCCCTCCATAGATTAAGAATACTGGGAACAAAAAGATACTCCATAAAACTATGAATTGATGTAGAAATATTTTTAGAAACTCTGATAACCAATTAACAGTGTTTTCCCAGTTCCATGTTTGATGTGGAAATAAGGGCTCTCCTTTCCAGTCTTCAAAAAACCAAATATACAGTAGTATTAAACTATTTACTATAAACATAGTGAACAATATAATTTCTCCTTTACTTATTTTACTTGGTTTACCCATTTTAAAACCTCCTTTTTAGGTTTTTTAAGAAGTTTAATAGCTAAAAGAAGAAAAACAACTAAAAAGGTTTGAGCTAAAGTATGAGGTATATCGTTTTCTAGAAAATCGAAAATTTCATTTCTCTTCTCTGTATTTTTTTCTTTTAAACCTCTGAGAAGCCAATATTTAAAAGTATAAAAATTTATTTCGTATTTTTCTATTTTCACTGTTTTAACCTCCTATAATGTAAAACAGTAACCAGAGGAAGATAGTTAAGATTAGAAGAGTGTCGATTATATTATAGACATATAAGGTATAAAGGTGTTTCCAAATTTTTGTTTCTGAGGTGAATGAAGTAGCTATAGCTTCTCTAAAAACTTGATTAGCTTCTATAAGAGCTTTTATTTGGTTTTCTAGCTTGTATTTTTCGTATTCTTTTTTAAATATTTCTTCTAATTTTTCCAAAATCTATTACCTCCTTTTTAGTTTTTTCTTCAAATTCTCCTTTCTTGTATATGTAGTCTAAATATAAATCTGTTAAAAATCCCCAGATTAATCTAAGAAGAAAACGTATATGTGTATATTGTAAACAGCCTTGTAATTCGCATTTTAAACAGTTTTGTAGGCTTTCTGGATTGCAGAGTTTTTCTTTTTGAAATTCACAGTTACTCATCATGTTGAGTATATCGTTTAGCATACTTCTTATTTGCTTGATTTTTCGCATAAAAGAAATTCTATTATAGGTTTTTAGTTTTAAAATGTCTTTCTCCACTTGTTTAACATCAAATAGGCTTATAAAATGACATTTAAGATGATCGTATAATACTTCTCTGTTTGCTAGTGATATATCACATAATAGACATTTAATCTTCATTTTGTTTTTCCTCCTCTAATTCTTTTATTAGGAGCTTTACTTGTCGATAAGATCGATCTAATTCGTATAATTGTCTTAATCTTATCCAGAGGAGCATACACTGATTAGCTAAATCTACTAGCTCTTCCATTTCTCTAACAATATTTTCTTTTTTAGAGGCTCTATTCCACTCAAGATATTCTTCTACTATTCTAGCTCTTAAAACCATAAGAGGAGCTTCTAGCCATGAGGTTTTATATTTTTTACGTTTTTCTCTTATTTTTTCAGCCATTTTATTATAAAACTGTTTAAATCTACTACTCAACTTTATACCTCCCTTACTCTTTCTAGAAATTTCCATTTAAAATATTTACAGCCTTTACAAGTGGATTTATTACATTCATAAACTTCTATTGTAGGTTTTTCATATTTTATGCAGTAGGGAATAGGTAAAACTTCTTTTTTCATTTTAACTATTCCTCCTTAGTCTTTTTTCTTAAAAAAGGATAGTATTTGAGGAGTATTTGTTTTAGTTTCTCTGGTTTACACTGTAATGTTTCACTCATCATTATTATAGCTTCTTCTCCAAATCCATGTTTACCTACTTGTTTATAGACTTTAAACAGTATTTTAGCTGTTTTCTTCTCTCCATAATGTTTTATCATGGCTTCTAGGCTCATAGTGAACTTAATCATTTTTTCTTCTCTCCATTAATGCTTTAGCCATATAAAATCCTCCTATAAGCCCAAAAATATATCCTAGAAGATAACTTGTGATATCAAACATGGTTTTTTTCCTCCTCTTCTTTTATTTCTTTATCTATTTTTTCTAGATCATCCTCTATGAGTTTAACCTCTATTTCTTCTCCTATTTCCTCTAGTTTTTTAGCTATTTCCTCTGTTAAAAACTTACGATGATATTCATCTAAATTATCTAAAATATGTTCTATAGTAGGGTATTTTAGAGATAAATCTATTATTGCTTGTAACATATATTGAAGCTCAAATGTAGGTAGAATTGCTATGATAAAGCCAAATAAAAATAGTGTAGTATCCCAGAAATCTTTTAAACTCATTAAAGCAGTGGTGAACATCACTGTAAGCCCAGCTATCTGAACTATAGATAATATCAGGTATTTACTACTAAATTTCATAGTGATCTCCCTCCTATTGGTTTTGTTTTATCTTCAAAAAGTGTTTTTTGCTTTATTTTTGGAAATCTTATGCTTACAAAATCGCATATTCCTATACATTCTGAAAGAGCTCTCACTAGATATTCAAATGTATAGCATTTGCGATAAATCACTGATTTTTCTTCATCTACTCTGAAGCCTACTACTATTGCTAGTATTTCTGATCTCCATAGTGGTTTTTGTTTTTGTATTAGTTTTATTTTTTAAGCCTCCTTTTTAGTTGTAAGAACTTCTATAATGATATTATCAAAAAGTTGTTTAATTTCATTTCTTCCCCATGTTGTTTTTTGTTCTAGAGCCTTGTAAAACCTTTTTCTTATTTCGTTAATCATATTGAAACCTCCTTTAAAATAAAAGAAGGGAAGTTAGAAGCTACACTAGGGTGTAGTAGCTTCTTCCCTCTTCACTCTTCTTCTTTTCCAGTTTTACTTTTATAAGTGCATTTTCGTTTTCTTCTAGGTAATCTCTGATTATTTCCAGTTGTTTTAACAGTACTTCACTTGTTGTTCTAGCTACTGTTACATCTTTCATTTTTTCGTTTTCTAGGATATATCCCTTTACCACTGCATATACTCCAAATCTACTTTCTAAGAACTCTACAGCTTCTATGACTACTTCTTTATCTTTCCATGCTTGTGTTATCAGTGGGAGCTCAAAATCTGAGCCCTTATCGTGCAGTGTAGATTTTTGAAATCTTATTGTTTTAAATTCTACTATTTCTTTAGGTTTTTTACTCATTTTACATCTCTCCTCTTAGTTTTTCCCCAGCCTCAAGAGAGGAAAAAAATCTGGGTTAGAAAAATAAGAGGAATATGAAGAGTTATAGGGTAGAAGAGGCTTAGAGGTGTTGGCTGAGGAGAGAGGAGAAGGAGGGAAAAATTAAGAAATAAAACCTCTTCTAATTTCCTACTCTTCATTAAAATTCCTCCATTATAAATCTTCTTAGTTCTCTTATGAAGTTTTCAGCTTCTCCACTCCATATATCTCCAGTATTACATGTTTCTATGTAAAAATAGATCATTTCTTTTATCAGTGTTATCCAAAACTCTTTATAACAGTATATAGCTTGTTTATGTGCTATTATTCCCAGTTCTCTTCCAAAAATATCTTCTCTAAGTTCTATGTAAACTGGTTTTTTATTTTGAAGGAAAATATTAGTAGCTTTTATATTAGTTTTCTTTAACAAAGTATCTTCCCTCCTTTTTTATGTTTTCTACAATTATCTTCCAGTCTGAAGGTTCACAAACTATGTAGGTCATTCCTTCTATTGTTAATTCAGCTGATACTTCCCCTTCTAGTATTGCTTGTGAAATCTTATATAAATCCCTTAATTTTTCTTCTAAGAGCTCTGTTTCTTCTAGTTCTTGTATTTCTTGTGCTGTTAAAGGCTCTCTTTTAGGAACTGGCTTTTTAATAATTTCTATTAGTCTTTTTAATACTCCTATTACTAGAATAACTGTCATAGTTCCTATTACAAAATCAATAAAAAGGGAGAAAATTTTTACCACTCTCCATTTACGTTTTCTACTATTTCTTGTAGTTTTTCCCTTATTTTATAGGCTAGTTTTCGTTGTTTTTGTTGGGCTTCTTTTATTTTTCCTTCTAGTTCATCTACAAAATTCTGGATTTTTTCTACTATTTGGTTAAATTCTTTTCTTGTTGTTTCGTATTCTTCTTGTATATCTGTTAAGTCTAGTTCTTCTTTTAGTTGTTTAGCTGTTTTTTCAGCTTCTTCCAGAACCTCCTCGTATTCTTCTTCATCTTCTTGTAGATTAGCCCACTCTTCTAGTTTCTCTTCTAGTAAGTCTATTAGGGTATCTTCATTTAGTGCATCTAGTTCTATGCATGCTCTTCCTCCACTTTCCATGATAAATCTCTGTTTTTGTGTTTCACTGTATCCTTTTGTATCTGGATCGAAAGCCTCTGGTAAATTGAATTTTTCTGCTTGTTCTCTTGTTAGGGCTACTCTTATCATTATGTGATCTTCTCTGGGATATATCTCTTGTATTCTTCTGAAGAATGCTGGAGGCATGAACCAACCAGCGCAATCAAGATCACTGATATAGAAGAGTGCTATTGGCTTGTTTTCTTCTCTAGCTCTTTTTACTACATCGTTTACTCTGGTTACTGAGAATTGACCACTGAATATAAGTAGATCAGCTCCATATTTTTGTGCTATTTCTTCTAGTCTTTCTCTGTTTGTAGCTTTTTCTATTGCTATTACAAGTCTGTGTGTTTGGTGTTTAAATCTAGGGGGTTTTACATTTGCTTGAAATTCTATGTTTTCTAGGAAAGTAGTGAAATCTTTCATTTTTCTTGTGCTCTCTATGTAGGGGATGTATCCTAAATCCCCTAAGTAGTAGTTGAATTTCACTGTTAAATCTTCTCTGGGGGGCATTTCTATTAAGGGCTCATTTTTTTCATCTATTATCCAATCCCAGTCTATAAATCCATTTACTCTAGCTTCAGTTAAGAGCCTTGAAAGTCTTTTGTATTCGTTTAAAGTATTTTCGTAAGGTCTAAGCCCGTTTTTACTGGGGATAAGTCTTTCATTCTCTGGTAAACTTACAATAAAATAGTGTAGTCTTCTTACTCCTACTTTAGGTTTTCCTGTTTCTTCTCTGTATTTTTTAACCATTTTTACAGCAAAAAATAGTTGTGAGTTTGGTTTTAGTTCTTTTTGCATTTTTTAAACTCCCTCCTCTTTTTTAAATCCTAAGAATAAAAGATCTGGTTGATTTGGGTCATCATATTCTGTTATCGGTTCTTCTTGATATAATTCATAAGTTTCTTGACACTCCTCCCAGAAAACACATTCAGTATCTCTACATTTTTTATTTCCATAACAATCTGGAAGTTTTGACATCTTAAATCTCCCTCCTTTTTATTTCTTTTATTTCTAGTATTTCATATCTGTTTTTCTGAGCATTAACTAAGTATTCTCTTAGTTTTTGCTCAGTTCCCTTCACTTCGATTATTGTAGTTCTTGTTAAATCGAAGGAAGGGGCTATTTTTATTTTCCAGTTTTTTTCTGTTTGTTTTGTTTTTTCCATTTCCAACACCTCAAGTATATATAGAACTTCGTTATTTAAATGGGTTTTTACATTTATGTAAAGTATTTGTTGTAGTTTATCAAGCTAATATATAAAGTCTAGGAACAATTATGTAAAAAACTGATATGGTGTTTAGCAATATGTTTCTATATGCATTTCGACAGTAAGTGAATTAAGTAGATGTATCCCAGCCC
>Ga0180300_10000664_pt1 | contig 15382 bp, 15 predicted proteins | sample GuaBasSediGuay15_FD_121798 | JGI IMG/M metagenome (GOLD analysis project Ga0180300, IMG submission 121798) | Subseafloor sediment microbial communities from Guaymas Basin, Gulf of California, Mexico - Guay15, Core 4569-2, 21-24 cm | ecosystem: Environmental > Aquatic > Marine > Hydrothermal... | reverse complement strand
TATCCCCTGCCTGTAGGTCTCCGTTTTCGTATAGGCTTCATATCCGCCTCTGAACCCGCCGAGGGTCTCGCCCATGAAGACATATCTGATGCCCTGCGCTCCAAGGTTCTCCTCCAGGACCTCGCGGTTGTAGTCCTCATCCTTGCTCCTGGGAAATCTCCTCACATCGACCACGATCTCGATCCCATGCTCCTTCAGGAGTGAGAGGAACGCCGAGAACTTCCGGCCTCCATATCCGATTGTGTAGACGGTGAACGCCGCGGAGCGCCCGTCAGAGCCCTTCATCCCCAGGCTAACTCTGATCTTGGGGAGGGATTTAAAAACCACGCCGGGGGGGGGATCAGTGCTTTAGAAGGTCTAAGAACCTTACGGCCTCGGTGTCGATCCTGCCCCTCAGCCACGGAACCTTGTCGTGGAGCCACTGGTAGTAGGCGCTATCCCTGTTATTGCTCAGGTAGATGTAGTCCCTGAGGTACTCCAAGTGATACCTGACGAACCTCCTTATCTCCTCGTCCGTTAGGGGTCCCCTCCTCCACCTCCTCTCTAAGATCTCCAGCGGGGTGAAGTGGTAGACGCCACCGATGAACCGGACCCTCACGAGGTGCCCCTCCCCGCTCAGAGCCCTCCCCAAACTCCTCCCGGTGAGGCCTGAGAGGCAGAGGCACCTCCCCCGCGCCCTCTCGCTGATCAAGGCCCCCTCTTCAGCCAAGAGTTTTCCGCCAACCCTCGAGGACTCCTCTAAGAGCCACCTCCACCCCTCCACATCCACCTTCCCGGTGATGGCTGTTTGGAGGGTCAGACGGGCCGCTCTGATGGCTATGTTGTTCAGGAGAAATTGGTGCTTTTTGGTGCCGTAGCAGTAGATCTTCAGCCCTGGGTGGATCTCCTTAAGGTTTGGGAGCACCTTCAGGAGGGGCTCGGCGGTGTACTCCCAGGCCTCCACGGGCTCTGGGATGATCCCACTATAGCTGACCTCGTCTATGAGGGACTCATAGGTCCTCCTCCCCTCCGCCAGATCCGCTACCAGTATCTCCATCTCCCTGGGGAAGCTGAGAAACAGCGTGTCGTAGAACTCCCACCTCTCCATCAGGTAGGAGGAGGCCCTAACGGCGAAGATCTTCAGGTTCGGGAGGAGGAGAACCTCTATCTCCGCCATTACCCCTCCTTTGATCCTCTTAGATCAGAGCATGCCCTTAAGGATTCCCCCTGGGGTGACCCCCTCCCGATCCCCGGAGGCTCTGGTCAACATGGAGGCTCTGTTGTAGGGGCAGACCTTTATGCAGGTGGAACAATCCGTCCCGTTCTCACACCAGAAGAGGTAGCACCGCTCAACGTCGACGTACCACTTCAACGCCCCCGGATTGTTAGACCTGCAGACCCCCTCGAAGCTCGGCTCATCATCCATGGAGATCGCACCGGCCTCACAGTGCTCAGCGCACAACTTACACTTCTTACAGAACTCCCTCACCCCGAACTCTATGGGCTTATCAGACTCCAGGGGGAGGTCGGTGAAGATCTTGCAGAGCCTGACCCTCGGGCCATATTGGGGGGTGATCAAGAGGCCGTTGCGGCCCAGCTCCCCGAGGCCGGCGTCGATGGCGAGGGGGATGCTGAGGGCGGTGTCGTTCCCGCACTGCAGCGCGTCGTACCCCAGGTTCCTGATGAACTCCCCCATGCAGGCGAGGACGAAGGCCATCTTGGAGTAGCCCACCCCCGTCGCGATGGTGGCGGGGACGGCGGGGGAGGTCTCAATCGCCTCTGCGTCCATCTCTATCGCCATGACGATGACGTTCTCAAACCTCTCCGGGATCTCGACGTCCTCGTATAGCCACAACCTGTTGAGCTTGCAGATCCCGACGAGGGACGCGCCGATGAGCCTCCCTGCCCACTTTATGTAGGCGCTCATCTCATGGGGGTCGTCGACGTCATACCTCATCTTTGTCCAGTCGATCCCCACGCTGACCAATGGAGGTCTATAGGGTTTGATCTTTGTCCAGGAGAGTCCGCCCTCAAAACCGTCGCGGACTATCCAGGAGGCGTAGGAGAGGGCGAAGTCGAGCCTTGAGTACCCGGGCTTCCCCTCCGCGATGATGTCGAGGACCTTCTCATCGTACATCCGCCTATAGCCCTCCCACGATGGGTCCCACATCACCCTCTCGAAGACTATATTCCTGCTATTGAAGCGGCGGAGCCTGGACTCATCGACGACGTAGGGGGGCTTCTCGACCCTCCTTACCTTAATCCTCGGGGTTCCATCGACCATAGCCTGACACTTGGAGAAAAGGATAGGGTCATAGAGGTTAAATCTCTTATGTTAGCCCTCCCGCTGCCGCCTCTCCCCCATTATCATGGAGGTAATGACCTCCACGAGGTCCTCCCTATTCTCCGGCGTCACCCTGATGAGGGTGCCCATCCTCCCATAAGCCCTGACGTAGTCCCTGTGGACCACGGCGAGGAGGGGCTTCCCCGACCTGAAGAGCTCCTCGACCTTGCGCCTGAAGGCCTGGGAGAAGAACTCCATCCGACCAATTTCGTCGATGCAGATGAGGTCGCACTCCCTCTCCGCGTACTCCAGGGCTGGGAGGGCGACCTCCTCGAATCCCTTGACGTCGACCCTGTACCGTCCCACTCTCGGACCCCCTATACGGTCCACGCTCGCGAGGAGCCCCTCCCTCCCGGAGTGGAGGTCCACGACCTTGAAGGCGACCCTACGGCCGCCCACCCTCACCTCGGGGGTGATGATCCCACCTATCCTCAGCCCCTCCCCCCTCAGACGCTCCACAACCCTGAGGAGGACCGTCGACTTCCCAGACCCTGGGAGGCCCGTCAGGAGGATCCGCGGCATCCGACCTCCCTCTATATCCTCGATCACCCGCCTATTTAACCCTCTCAGGCTGTTCTATCGGTCACCCCCCGGATGGGTGGAAGGGAAGTTTTATCGCTCTTAGATCAAAACTATCCTTGAGGGCCGTGTCAGACCACTTCACGGTGATAGTCCCCGCCCACAACGAGGCGGAGGTGCTTGAGGGGAACATATTGAGACTTAGGGACTACGTGAAACAGATCTCCCCTGAGAGCGAGATACTGATCTGCGAGAACGGGAGCACGGACGGGACCCCGGAGATCGCGGAGGCCCTCGCCCGAAGGCATGGGGATATCCGTCTCCTCTCCCTTCCCCACCCCAGCCTCCCAGAGGCCCTGAAGAGGGGGATCGAGTCCGCACACTTCGAGAGGATCATCTACCTCCCCGCCGACCTCTCCGTGAACCTCAGTTTCATAAAGGAGAGCCTGGGCCTTCTCGACGAATACGACATAATCGTTGGCTCCAAGAGGATGAGGGGGGCCATCGACGATAGGCCGCTGGAGCGACGCCTCCTATCGAGGGGCTATCACCTCCTCGTCAGACTCCTCTTCAAGATGAACCTCACCGATACCACCTGCGTGAAGGCCTTCAGGAGGAACAAGGTCATCGGGCTTCTCCATAGGGTCCCGACCTCAAGCAGCGTCTTTGAGACGAGACTTCTAACAGAGGCGCTGAGAGAAGGGCTGAGGGTCAAGGAGATCCCCGTCGTAGTCAGGGACCAAAGAAGATCGCGGGGGCTCCCAAGAAGGGTAATTAAGGCATTCCTTGACCTAATCTCCAGCAAGTTTCATTCTCTTCCATTAGATCTCTGAGAAATTCTTCAATTCAGGTCCATAAATCTAAGTTTTCTATAAGTCTCTTCCTATGAATGAAAGGAGGCTCTAAGGTAACTTTTTACTACCATAAGGAGTAAATATTTCCTCTCCCCCTCTTACCCATGGATCGAATTGTCGAGTGCCGTCGTGAGTGAGAGGGTGGTCAGGGCCCTTAGGGACCTGGGATTGACGGAGTATGAGGTCCAGGCTTATCTCGCTCTTGTCCAGTATGGAAGGCTCTCCGCAGGTGAGGTGACTAAGAGGACCTCGATACCCTACTCGAGGGTCTATACGGTCTTGGATAGGCTTGAGCGGAGGGGGTGGGTTGAGGTGGAGGGCGGTCGGCCTAAGGTCTACTACCCCCGACCGCCCTCGGAGGCCCTGAGGGCTGAGAGGATGCGGCAGGAGAACCTGTTGAGAAGCCTTGAGGAGCTCATCGTCTCGGAGTTGCAGCCGCTCTATGAGAGGAGGGAGATCAGGGAGAGACCTGAGATATGGATCATCAGGGGTGAGGAGAATATCTCCGCGAAGGCCAGGGAGATGCTCAAGAAGGTGAGGAGAGAGCTCATGGTCGCCCTCCCCCTCGTCCCTAAGGGACTCCTTGAGCCCCTCCTCCCCTCCCTGAGGCCACTGATGGACCGGCGGGTGAGCGTCCTCTTCCTCACGACGCCCGAGGCCCTCAAGATCCTGCCCCCCTTCATCTTCAACCTCGCGGAGACGAGGGTGAGAGAGGAGATGTTCGGGGGAGGGATGGTGGTGGATGGGGAGGAGGCGATCCTCTTCCTCGGGAAGGGTGACCCCGCAGAGAGGGTGATGGCCATCTGGTCAGGCCACGTCGGCTTGACACGGATAGCCCAGATCTACTTCCAACATCTATGGGAGACGGCGGACCCCGTCTAAAACACCTCTTTCTCTCCTTCAGTCCTCCACCCAAAAGGATTTATGTCCTTCAGAGGAAATAACTACTTGATTCTAAGGGGTTTTACATGCGTCTAAAGGCCTTCGCGATCAGGCAGTGGGGAGGGAGGGGGAATACCACAGAGATCTATGTCACGACGATGCGCGTCGGGGACCTCCTCGCCCGATGTTCCATAGACCGCTGGACCCCTGAGAACCCAAGGGGATACCAGAGGATGCCCGACGAGAGGCGCCTCTGGCCGGGAGGGGATCTCCGGTCAGATACCTCCTGAGGGAGCTGGGCTGCTTCCCCACCTCCATCCTCGTCAACGTCAGGGGGGATCTGAGATTCGAGGCCGAGGAGGATCTGGGCTGGTGCAGGGTGGGGGACCTCGTCATAGGAGAGGAGGAGACTCTATGGCTGATAGATGGACAGCACAGGGTGGAGGCGCTGAGGAGGGCGATCTCCAGGAATGAGGAGTTCGAGGACTATCCCCTCATCGTCTCGGTCCTGAGGCTCCGGGATATCTTCGACGAGATGGTGCACTTCTACATCGTGAACAAGCGTCAGAAGAGCGTCCCAACGGACCTCGCCTACAGACATCTGCAGAGGATGCTCTGGGAGAGGGGCATCGAGTGGCTCTACGAACTCGAGGGCGCGAGGGGCGTCAGACTTGCCCTTGCCACAGAGATCGTCGACCACCTCAACGGGAGGGAGGACTCCCCCTGGCACAGGAGGATTAGACGCGTTGGGGAGCCCGCGAGGCCTGAGCATATCATCCGGGATGGTCCGCTGATCCGGTCGATAGGGGAGATATTGAAGGAAAAGACCTTCGAGGGCCTACCCTTAGAGGAGGTCGCGGACCTCCTCATAGGCTACTGGAGAGCGATCAGGGATCTCTATCCAGAGGCCTTCGAGAGTCCGGGAGAGTACAGCCTCTTGGGGACGCCGGGGGTCTTCTCCTTCCACCGGCTCTTCCCCTCTGTCTATGCCCGTTGTATAAAGGGAGGGGTGGTCGATGAGAGGACTATGGGAAGGGTGTTATCCCTGCTCCTGGAGGAGACGCCCAACCATCCAAAGGCGGAGTTCAGGGCGCCGATCACCGTGGAGTTCTGGTCCAAGAGACATGGACCCGCGATCGCGATCTCGACAAGCCTCCAGATCATAAAGGAACTCTACCTGAACCTGGCTATGAAACTAAGGCTCGCAGAGATTATTAGAGGGGAGAAGAAGCCGCGGGAAGGAAAGGGAGATGATCAGGGAGAGTCCGGCTCCTCCCAGTCTTCCTCCTCATACTCCTCGTCCTCTTCCTCCTCCCAGTTGAGGCAGTCGTAGCAGATCCTCCTCTTCACATCCCCACACTCCTCGCAGAACCTCGCACCACACCTCGAGCAGACGAAGACCTTCATCACCTCCAACCCACAGATCTCACAGAGGGGCAACTCCCTCACCTCCCAACTCTGTAGTGAGGGGGGAAGAGTCTCCGCTTATAAACTTTATTCATGGCCTTCATGGATCTTCAAATCCAAAGGAGAAGACGCTCGAGGGAAAGACGCCGAGAGGTTAAGGGTTAACTTTTAATAGGCTCCCATCCTCTCACCTTAGAGATGTTCGATCTAAGGGGGGGAAGGGGTGCTGCCTCCCTATGCCTTCTCCTCATACTCGTCATTCTGACCCTCTGGCCGGCGTATCCAGGGGAGGCCTCTGATGAGGGATTAGTTACCCTCAGCGGGAGGGTCATAGACTTTGAGACCCAGCGACCCATCGAAAATGCCACTGTGAGCGTCTGGGAGGGCCAAGTTCTAATCGCTCAGGGCAACACCAACTCCTTAGGTATCTTCGGTCTTCGAGTACCCGAGGGCCATAATTACAGGGTATATGCCTACATGGATATCCCAAATACCACAGGGTGGGACTACCTCCCAGCGTTCAGGGAGATTTTCTCCCCCACCGGTGACGTGAACCTTACGATGGAGTTGAGGCCCGGTGCCTCGGTGATCATCGATAATGACATCCAGTTCGTGGATACGACAAGCCCCATCAATGCCTACACCTATGAGGTGATAGACCCGGAGACGGGGGAGACCCTGAACATCGAGGGCTATGAACTCATCTACGGTACCCTGGAGGAGGCCCGTGGCCACTTCCTCAACCTCAACGCCTCCCACCTCATCGTCCCAGCCGATATATCCTTCAACATCAGGGTGAACGCCTCAGCCCTCGTCAAGGGGAGGTACATCCTCAGATCCTTCTTGATAGATGAGCCGGGGCACCTCAGACTCCCGAGGGGAGGCTTGATGCATCTGGACGTGAGGAAGTACTCCCTCCAATACAACTTGGAGATGATGGATGGGGAGGTCGCGAAGACTAAGGCGAAGATCGATGAGATGGATAAGCTGGGGTTCTACCTCACCCTCGAGAAGCAGAGGCTCGTGAGGGTCTCTGGGGTGATGGAGAGCGTCAGATTCGACCTGTTACGGGGGGACTACGTCAACGGCTTCAAGGAGCTCCGGAAGGCGTACATCGAACTTACAGACCTCTATGCAAGCCTGACCGGCACCTACAGGAGCGCGGCTACTTCGGTCTACATCCTCATCTTCTTCCTCGCCTTCACCTCGACGACGATCTCCTTCCTCTTCTTTGAGAAGCTCTGGCATAAAACGGCGGCATCTGGAGGCTTGACGGCCGTTACCCACCTCCTGCTCCATGAGATATACCCCGGAGCGGCGTACATCTCTGCCAGGTCCTTCTCTACCTTCTCCCTCCTCGCTTGGTGCTCCTCACTCCTCGTGACCATTGTCGTCCCCCACTTCATGAAGGGGAGGGCTGTGGCGGGGAGGACGCCTCTTAGGAATATTATCGTGCCGATCTTCTCCCTCGCCAAGAGGAGCCTGACTCGCCGCAGGCTTAGGTTCGTCTTGACGCTCTCTTCGGTCACGATCCTTGTCATGAGCTTCGTGACCCTCACCTCCTTCACGATGGGCTACGGGCTCATCCTACGTCGTATCTCGAGGCAGATCGTACCCGTGGATGGGGTTCTCGTCAGGGCGCCACACGGAGAGTACAGCGAGACGTGGTCAACCTTCACACCCCTCGATGCCGCATCCGTCGAGTGGCTCATGAAGCATGGCGAGGTGGAGGTCGTCGCCCCGAAGGCGGAGAACCTCCCAACTCTCATACCCCTCCTGACCCTTAATGGGAGGCCCATCTACGGGATCCTCGGGATCCTCCCCAGCGCCGAGGCGAAGATCCTTGGACTTGATAGGCTTGTAGAGGAGGGGAGGTATCTCTTGGATGGGGAGGAGAACGCCATCCTCATCAGCGATCGCCTAAAGGAGGATTTGGGTGTTGAAGTTAACGCTACACTCAGATTGGGTGGGTTGAACGTGGCCGTCGTCGGCGTCGTCAGCGGCGAGGGGATCAAGGGCCTGAGGGACCTTGATGGGAGTTATGTAATACCCAATAAGCTCGTCGACCTTAGTGCCCCTGATGAGCCCCCGGATATCCACCCCCTCCCTGTTGAGGTGGACGAGTTCGTGATATGTGACTTGGAGACCGCTCTTAGGATGCCTGGGGTCTTCCTATCGCGCATCGACGCCACGCTCAGGACCGGGGAGTCCATTAACGATTTTGCGGAGAGGGTGGCTCTGGAGAGGAACTACAACGTCTGGGCCTCCTCAGAGGAGGGGCTCTACATCGCGAGGCTCGGGACCTACTTCCAGGCCAAGGGCCTTCCCCTCGCCGTCCCCTGGGCTATCGTCGTCCTGAACGTCGTCATCACCATGCTGAACAGCCTCTACGAGAGGAGGAGGGAGATCAGCATCCTCTCCTCCGTCGGCCTCAACCCCTCCCACATCGCGGGGATCTTCATCGCGGAGGCCATAGCCATAGGCCTCATAGGGGGTGGAGTGGGCTACCTCCTAGGGCTTGGGATGTACAAGGTGATGACCCTACTCCACATCGCCCTCGAGGTGAGGCAGAAGGTCTCGGCCCTCTGGTGCCTCGGCGCCCTGGGGATAGCCATGACCGCCGTCATCATCGGCGCCCTCTCGGCCCTCAAGGGTTCTGTGATCATCACACCCTCCCTGATGAGGAGGTGGAGGATCAGGGGGAGGGAGGAGTTCGGGAAGCCCATAGAGATCGACCTCCCCATCAGCGTCCCGAGCGATGAGATAGACGACTTCATGGACTACCTCCTGAGAAACCTGAGGAGATATGAGGATGACCCGGTGGCGAGGACTGAGAGGTTCAAGGTGTGGAGGGAGGATACCGAGGAGAGGAGCGTGCGGGGCATCAAGTTCATCTACAGGACGGTGGGCGCGGCCTTCGCCGACTACTCCACCAATAGGATAGTCGCGGAGAGGAGGAGTGGGGAGGAGTTCTACACGGTAAAACTGTATTCTCTCGGGGAGAGGAGGTGGGTCCATCAGACCGGGAGCCTCGTCCGGCTGATCATCATGCGGTGGAGCACCAGAAAATAGGGTTTTAGGGGAAGTCGATCGATGGGTACTGCCCTCCCTTCTCTATCTTCTCTATCTTCCCGTCACGCATGTAGACCACTCGGTCACTCGCCCCTATCATCTTGAGGTCATGGGTGGCCGAGATGAGGGTCACGCCACGCTTTTCGTTCAGGTCTCGGAGGAGGTTTATGATCTCCATCCCCGTGTAAAGGTCGAGGTTCCCCGTCGGCTCATCCGCCAGTATGATCGCCGGGTCGTTCGCCATAGCCCTCGCGATGGCGACCCTCTGCTGCTGGCCCGCGGAGAGCTCCCTGGGCTTATGGTTCAGACGGTCGCCGAGTCCGACGGCCTCGAGGAGCCTCTTAGCCTTCCTCTCCCCCTCGTCCCTCGGTACCCCTGCGAAGATGGTGGGGAGGGCGACGTTCTCAAGGGCCGTGAGGGTGTCTATGAGGTTGAAGGTCTGGAAGATGTAGCCGATCTTCCTGCAGCGGAGCCAGGCGAGTTCATAGGCGTCGAGCTGAGAGATGTCGACCCCGTCGATGATGACCCTCCCCCTCGTCGGCCTATCCAGCCCCCCGATCATGTTGAAGAGCGTCGTCTTCCCCGCGCCTGAGGGTCCGACGATGGAGAGGTACTCCCCCCGATGGACCCTGAGGTTAACGCCGTCCAGCGCCTTTATCACCTCTCCCCCGACCTCATAGTATCGAGCCAAGTCCTCGGTCTCAATAATATACTCAGACCTCATATCTTAAAGCCTCCACTGGATCTAACTTCGCCGCCCTATAGGCCGGATACATCGTTGCAACCGTGCTGAGGGCGACGGAGAGGAGAATCGTCTCCCCCAAGAGGGCGAGGAGAGATGTAGGGGGGGTCTTCAGGACGACGTTAAAACCCAAAGTGAATGTGACGGAGATGATGGAGGCGACCAGTCCTATCCCATACCCCAAGGAGCCGCCGAGGAGGGCGAGGATGATGGACTCCACGAGGAAGAGTTTGAGCACGTGCTGGTCGAGGGCTCCCAGGCACTTCATCGTCCCTATCTCCCTATAGCGCTCATAGACGGCGATGAGCATCGAGTTGGTGATACTGACGACGCAGACGACCAGGGAGACGAGGAGGAGCCAATACTGGTAGCTCTCCATCCTCAGGCCTCCACCCTCTGCCTGGGTGTGAATCCTGAAGAAGGTGTCCATGAGGGAGAGTGTTGAGAAGAAGGCGATGCCGAGGGTTATGGCCGCCATGCTGAGGGCCGCTCTATTGAAGCGACGTTTGACGTTGTCGTATCCCAGTCGGAAGGCGTCGATCAGGCTGAAGGTGATCCTCCCGACCTCCCTCTTCTCCTCCACCTCGCCCCGCCTTCTCCTCCACACTAATGAGAAATCCTAAGATAAACTTATTCCTTGGATACTTCCTGCCGAGACGGAGTGAGGGTCACCCTCTAATACTCCCCGCTAAGAATCCCAGGAGGCCGAGGCCCATCCAGAGGAGGAAGAGGCTCTTGATCTTCTTGGCTCTCTCCCGACGTGGCTCTCTAAGGAGCCAGAGGGAGGAGGCTATAAAGCCCACATCGGCGGTCGAGACGAGGGGAAGGTACCAGGGGGAGACGAGGTGCCAGAGCCAGGGTAGGATGGAGAGGAGTACCGCCACTGAGTTGAGGGTCGCTGCAGTGAGGGCCGCCGCACGGGGCCCATAGGCGACCGCGATGGTCCTGATACCTCCTCTCGCATCTCCCTCGATGTCCACGATCCCCTTCGCCACCTCCCTCGCCGTGTTTGAGAGGAAGGCCATGGAGGAGAAGAGGAGGGATGAGGGAGGGAGGTCTCCCCCGAGGGCGAGGGCGCCGTAGAGGAAGGGGAGGGAGACGCAGGTGCTCACGAGGAGGTTCCCGGGGAGCCCCGTCCGCTTCCCCCGGGTGGAGTAGAGGGTCATCACGGACCAAGCGAAGGCCGCCATTACGAGGCATCTCAGGCTCGTGAGGAGGGCCGTGGAGAGGCCGAGGAGGGTGAGGAGGACGAAGAGGAGGAGTGCCTCCCCTGGGGAGACCGCCCCGCTGGGTATCGGCCTCTGAGGCTCGTTCACGGCGTCGATCTCCCTGTCATAATAGTCGTTCACAGCCATGGCGCCCCCCGTGAGGGCGAAGGCCGTGAGGAAGGAGAGGAGGAGCCCCCGCCAGGCTTCTGGGGGAAATCTGAGGCCGGAGGCGAGGGCTGCCCCGACTATGACGGCGAAGCCCATCATCACGCAGTTCAGGGGTCTCATCAGCCTAAGAAACCCGGCGAGGGAGCCCATCTCTCGACAACGCAATATATAGGAGACTCTTTATATGTCATTTGCCCGCAGGGAGAGAATTCAACTCAAACTTTCTGTCTTCCTTTCTTCAGAGTATTCCTGATGAGTTCGACCCTCCTGCAGTAGGCGCAGACCTCGGCCGAGGAGGGGTAGCCGCAGCGCCTGCAGGTAGTGAGGGGCGGCTGATCCACATGCTTCTCCAGTATGGGGATGAGCCTGAGGAAGTTGTTGAGGGTCTGATGCCTGAAGGCGGGGTTCCTCCTTGAGAGGGCCTCCAAGAGTTCCTGGTTCCTCCGGACCCTCGTCCCCCCGGCGTGGGGGCATCCTATGTCGCGGAAGGGGAGGTCTGAGTAGGCGGCGTAGAGGAGGTCCTCCCACTCGGGGCTCCTCAGCAGGGGCTTCACCTTCCGGGTCTGGAGGGGGGATAGAGGGGGGAGCACAGGCTTCAGCCTCACGAGCTGGGACCAGTCCCCGGCGAGGAAGGTGGTCAACATCGTCCCCACGACGTCGTCCAGGTTGTGCCCCGTCGCCAGTACCTTGACCCCTGCCCCTCGGGCCAACTCGTCGAAGAGGTGCCTCTTGATCGTCCCACAGGGGGCGCAGATCTTCCTCCTATATGGTGTCAGCCTGAAGTCGTCGATGCTGAACCCGAGCTCACGCTTCAGGTCGAAGACGTGGAGTTCCACCTCCAGCCTCCTTGTCAGCGCCCTCACCTTCTCGAGGCAGTGCTCGGAGTACTTCTTGATGCCGAGGTCCACGTGCAGGGCGACGAGCTTCAGGCCTGGGAAGGCCTGGCGTAATCCATGGAGGAGGGCCGCGCTGTCCTTTCCCCCGGAGACGGCGACCCCGACGGTGTCCTGGGGCTTGAACATCTTGAACTCCTGGACGGTCCGCCTTATCCGGTCCTCGAAGTACCTCCTGAAGCAGTCTGGGCAGAGGCTCATCCTGGCGTAGGGGAGACGGACCTCTGCGGGCTTCGAGCGACATCTCCTACAGATAGCTGGCATCTCATCCTGAAGACGGCTGACCCATCTATAAAATCTTGATGTCCGTGGCGTAGAGGGTGAAAGGTAATCCTGGAGGTATAGGGGACGGGATGCTGTCCCTCTCTCGAGGCTGGCCCTTCGTATTTTATATAACTTGGATTAAGATAATGGGATGGGTGATTCTGGTGCCCGAAAAAGGGGAGGCTGAGAAGGTTAGGGTCCTGAGGAACGGCGTTCTGATAGATGGGACCGGAAAGGCGCCGATCAAGGACGCCGTAGTCGTCATTAAGGGAAATAAGATAGAGGCGGTCGGTGAGGCTGGTGACGTCAAGGTGCCCGGGAGCGCCGAGGTCATCGACGTGAAGGGGAGGACTATCATGCCGGGGATGATCGAACTCCACGGCCACATGGCCTTCACCTGGCCGGGGCAGCCGATAGACGAAGGCCTCTTGGCGCTGAGATCGGCTCACGCCCTGAAGCAGAGCCTGGATAAGGGGATTACCACGGTCCGCTCGGCGGGCGAGAATTTCAAGACGGCCTTCGCGATCAAGACCGCCCAGGGTAGAGGGCTCTTCGTGGGCTCTCGGGTGAGGGTCTGTGGGGGAATCATCGCGATAACCGGGGGCCATGGCAACGTGACGGCGGACGGCCCCTGGGAGTGCAGGAAAAGGGTGCGTGAGGCCATCAAGGCCGGGGCGGACCACATCAAGATCGGGACGACCCACAGGCCCTGGCGGGGGGTCGAGGAGTTCACCATGGAGGAGCTGAGGGCGATCGTCGAGGAGGCACATAAGTACGGGAAGAAGGTCATGGCCCACGCTGCGATGATGCCAGGGATGAAGATGGCCATAGAGGCGGGTGTCGACTCCATCGAACATGGCCCCTCCGAGTTCCCCTTCGAGGTCGATGACGGGACTGTGAATCTGATGATCGAGAGCGGCATCTGGTGGGTCCCGACCCTCTGGGTCTTCCTCCACGAGAGAACGCCTGAGGAGGAACGGTGGAGGAAGATGCGCCTCGAGCAGATGCCGCCTGAGGAGGCCGAGCTATCGGAGAAATGGTTCAACGAGGACGTGAGGAAGTATGCCCCCATCAACTTCAAGAAGTGCCTCGCCGCCGGCTTCAAGAGGATCGGCACAGGGACCGACACGATGGGCGGCAGTAAGTTTCATACCTTCGGCCAAGCACACGAGGAGGCGATCCTCTTCGTGAAGTACGGCATGGAACCGATGGAGGCCATCAAGGCCGCTACACTCAACGCGGCTATGGTCATGGGGGAGGAGGAGAAGCTCGGCAGCATCGAGCCCGGGAAGCTGGCTGATATCATCGTCGTCGATGGGAATCCCTTGGAGGATATCACCGTTCTCAGGAAGGTCCTCCTCGTCATGCTCGATGGGAAGGTCTACAAGAACGAACTTTAGGGCGAGGGTCAATAATCCCCCTTATTTTTGGTTCATTCCTTCTTTTGAGATAAAAAGAGGGGATTGGCTATTCTATGGTGGTCTCAGCATCAGGCGCTTCCTGAAGTAGTCCTCGATCTCCTTCCTCTGCTTCTCGGGTATCTTCTTCTCGAAGGGGAAGGCTGCGGCTTGGGCGACGTATCTGGTGAGGAAGCGCTCCACGAACTCCCCCTGCACCTGGAGGGCCTGGGGCTTCAGCCATCGGATCGTGTCCTCGACGCTGTGCATGAAGACGTTGCTCCCTCCTCCTCGGCCGAAGCTGACGCTGGGGACGCCGACGCTGGAGAGGGAGGTCCCGTCTGAGGAGTAGACGCCCTCCTTCACCTCGAAGGCCACGCCCACCTCCTTCGAGAGGAGCTTGACGGCGGCCGTCAGCTCGGGCGGCCCCAGGACCCTGGCGAAGTTGGTCCCGAGGAAGGCCCCGTGGACGTCGAGGTTGATGGTGAGCTTTATCCTGTCGAGCTCCGTCTCCACCTCCTCCTCGGGCCTCTCCTTCCTCAGTCTCTCGGCCTCCTCCCTCAGCCTCCGGGCGTAGTGGATGCTCCCCCTGAGGCCCATCTCCTCGCATCCCCAGGCGATGAAGCGCATCGTCCTCCGGGTCCCCTTCTCCTTGAAGACCCTCGCCAGCTCCATGACGAGGGCCGTGCCCCCGGCGTTGTCCCCAGCACCCTGGACCTCGGGCACAGTGTCGTAGTGCCCCCCGACGAGGACGATCTCCTCGGGTCTCTGACTCCCCTCCAGCTCCCCTATGACGTTCTGAGACCGAACCTTCTCCTCCTCCGTCTCCACGACGACGCGCACCCTCCTCGCCCCCCTCTCCAGGAGCTTGAGTCCATCCTCGTAGGATACTCTGAGGGCGGGGATGGCGCCGTACTTCTCCCTGAGTTCAGGCATCCCCCAGAGGTGCTTAGGCAGTGTCCGGGGCGAGGCCTCTATGGTGATGACGGCCAGGGGCTTCAGCTTCGCGAGGAGTCTGATCTCCCGGCGGTTGAAGCGACCCGTCAGGATGACCTTCCCCGAGACCTCGGGTGTCAGGTACTCCTCGTCGGTGGTCTCCAGGTACAGCAGGTCCCCGGCGACCCCTTCCGGGCCGGTGCTCCCCATCAGGGGGATCGCCTCGCAGGCGACCTCCTCGGAGTAGGGCTCGAGGACCTCCAGGCGCTTCGAGACGACCCTGCCGGTTGTCACCTCGAACTCCTGGAGGGTCGTCTTGAGGCCGAGGTCCTCGAACTCTGAGGCTATGTACTCCGCCGCCCTCCTCTCCTCCCTGCTCCCGCTCGGCCTGGGGCCGATCTCCACTGCGAGCTTCTCAAGGTGCTTGAAGGCCCTCTCGCCGCTGAAAAGGGTGTCTCTCAAGGCCTATACCTCATAGATCGTTCCCCTTTTCCCCTTAAAAGACTGCTTTAGGCGGAGGGTGGGGGTCAAGTTATAAATCCCTGTTGGCATATCTTCCAAGGGATCTGACTTGGAGTTCAAGGATGTCTATCTTGCAGGGAGGAGGCTTCAGGGCCTCGTGAGGAGGACGCCGTTGGAGTACTCCCCCTTCTTCAGTGAGGTCTGCGGCGGGGAGGTCTACCTGAAGCTGGAGAACCTCCAGCTCACGGGGGCCTA
>Ga0180300_10000661_pt1 | contig 15404 bp, 16 predicted proteins | sample GuaBasSediGuay15_FD_121798 | JGI IMG/M metagenome (GOLD analysis project Ga0180300, IMG submission 121798) | Subseafloor sediment microbial communities from Guaymas Basin, Gulf of California, Mexico - Guay15, Core 4569-2, 21-24 cm | ecosystem: Environmental > Aquatic > Marine > Hydrothermal... | reverse complement strand
TAAAGACTTCCATCAGCTCTCCTTTTTCGCTTTGCTGCACGGCTTAGCCCTGCTTCCTTTAAGCTTCACCCACGTGGAAGGGTTCACGGTTAGGCTGGCTGTCAGCCTGGCTGTTTTCGCCTTACTTCTGCTCTTCGTTAGGAGGACTGGTGTCAGAAGGGAGACAGCAGCTCTTCCAGCGGTTTTATCTCTCTCCGCCCTGGGTGTTCTGCTGGTCGCGGCGGCAGCAGCTTTATCGCTTTTCAAGGTAAGCCTGCCGGTTATGGTTTGGGCGTTAAGCCTGGCCCTAGGCGTCTTCATGGCAATGCTGAAAAGAGACCTCTTCAAGGTGGTCTTAGGCGTCTACGTTGCCATAAACGCGGCTCACGGGCTCTTCCTAGAGTTCGCAGGGCCTCCGGTAGCCTCCATAGCCTTCGACCTGATGGAGCTGGCGGTTGTAGGCGTTATGCTGTGGATGGCGTTCCTGGTATACCAGCGGTATGGGAGCTTAGACGTTTGGAGGGCGAACCTTTTGAGGTGGTGAACAAGGCTTGCCGTACATCTTCAGTCCTCTCCTCTGGCTTATGCTTCTCCCAGTAATCGCCGGAGCCCTATCTCCAGCCGTAGGGAAAGTTTCAGGTAAAGCCCGAAGCTGGCTTTCAGCAGCCCTAGAGTTTCTAGCTTTCCTCGTAGCCTTCCACCTTTTCCTCCTGGTTTCAGGAGGCTCTCCGCCTGCCTTCAGCCTTCCCGGCTTAAGCTTAGACGGGCTCGGCGTCTTCATGGCTTTAACCGTAACCCTCCTAGGCTTCACAGCAACCCTATACTCCGTGAAGTATATGGACGGTGAAATGAACCTTGACCGGTATTACCTGTGCCTCCACCTTTTCGTGGCAGGCATGCTGGCCATGGTGTTAGCTGACAGCCTTGTCTCCATGTACGTGGCCTTGGAAGTCATGACGCTGGCTTCCTGCGTTCTGGTAGCCTATAGAACGGGGAAGGAGGCTGCAGAGGCAGGCTACAAATATGTAATCCTGTGCACGCTGGGCGCGGTTTTCATGCTTTTAAGCATCCTCCTAACCTACCAGGCCTTCGGAACCCTTCAGCTGGCTGAGCTTAAAGGCAGAGTCCCCTACGATTCAGCTGTGGTTCTCCCCTACATCGGGCTTTTCGCCGTTTTAGGTTTAGGTTTGAAGGCTGGAATGGTGCCCCTGCACGCCTGGCTTCCAGACGCCCATGCTGAGGCTCCCTCCTCCGTGAGCAGCCTCCTCTCCGGAGCCATGATCCACACGGCAGCCTTCGCCCTTATGAGGCTTCTGTCCGCGGTTTCAGTTTTAACCCCGGGTGGAGAGGTTGGAAGCCTGCTGGTTTCCTTCGGCCTCATAAGCATGGTGGTTGGAACGATGTTGGCCCTGGCTCAAACCGACATGAAGCGGATGATGGCCTACTCAAGCGTGGACCATATAGGCTTCATCCTGCTGGGTGCAGGCTTAGCCACCCCGCTGGGGCTACTTGGAAGCCTCTATCACGTTTTAAGCCACAGCCTGGGTAAGGGCCTCCTCTTCCTCTGTGCCGGAGCGGTTATCAAGGCTTCGGGGACCAGAAGCTTCAGGGAGCTGGGAGGGCTTTCCCGCAGCATGCCTGCCACGGCTGTTTTAACGTTGATAGCGGTGCTTTCGCTGGCAGGGGTTCCCCCCTTCACAGGGTTTGTCAGCAAGTTTTTCGTTTGCATGGCTGCCTTTGAAGCCGGCTACCCTGCCTTGGTGGTCGTGATGCTGGTGGTAAGCGTTACAACCCTGGCCTACCTGTTAAGGTTCTTCCACGCTGTCTTCATGGGCAAGCCTTCCGGGAGAAGCCCAGAAGCGAAGGAGGCCTCACCATCCATGCTGGCATCCATGCTTTTCCTGGCCTTCCTATGCGTTCTTTTCGGCGTTTATCCGACTCCGGTGGTTGAAATGCTCAGCGGGGCTGTCAGCCTGCTGCTTGGGGGTGCCTAGCCGTGAGCCTCTTCCGTCTGAGCAGGAAGAAGTCTCCATGGGTTTTCCACGTGAGCACGGGAAGCTGTAACAACTGCGACATTGAAATCATAGCCGCGCTCACACCGAGGTTCGACGTTGAAAGGTTCGGCATAGTTCTTCAAGGTTCGCCCAGGCATGCGGATATTCTGCTGGTCACAGGCATCCTTAACAGGCAGACTCTTGAAAGGGCTAAAAGGGTTTACGCTCAAACCCCTGACCCCAAGCTCGTGGTGGCGGTGGGAACATGCGCCTGCACCGGAGGAATCTTCAGGGGGAGCTACAACTTCGCTGGCCCCCTGGACAGGGTGATACCTGTAGACGTGTATATTGCAGGCTGCCCTCCCAGGCCCCAGGCCATCATCGACGGGATAGTTAAAGCCCTGGAGAAACTGTAGGAGGCGTATGGGTGTGGAAGCCTTAACGTTGGAGTTCGCGCTGCTGCTTTCCATAGCTGTCCCCTTCATCTGGGCTGCAGTAGTGTCAGGCCTGGGCAGGGCGTCTGCCAGGGTTCAGGGAGGGTTTGCCGCTTCTGGGATGCTGCTTTCAACAGGCTTTCTCGTCTTCGCTGCTTCTAGGGTTATGGCTGAGCCGACCGGACTGCCGCTGGCTTTCAAGCGGCCTTGGATTCCGGCTTTCGGGCTGGCTTTCAGCCTTTACGTGGATGCTTTAAGCCTGCTGCTGGCTTTGGTTGCTTCAGGCTTCGGCTTTCTGGCTCTCCTATACTCGGTGGACGAGATGAGGCGTGAGGGAGGGCTGCCCCGCTACTACATGTGGATGCTCTTCTTCGGAGGCTCCATGGTAGGGCTTTTCCTGGCGGGAGACCTCTTCACCATGTTCATCTTCTGGGAGCTGACAAGCCTGGCATCCTACGGACTAATAGGCTTCCACAAGGAGCGCCTGGAGGATGTGGGCGCCGCCCTTAAAGCTTTCATGCTAACCCATCTGGGAGGAGCCTTCCTGCTCCTCGGAATCTTCGCTGTTTACCTGGCGTCTTCACCCCACACGCTGGACTTTGAAGCCCTGGCAGGGCAGGCTTTCACGGGGGGAGGAATGCTTCTTGTCTCTCTTGCTATAGCCTCCTTCATCATTGCCGCCGTGGCTAAGTCCGTTCAGTTCCCCATGCACAACTGGCTTCCCAGCGCCACGGTGGCTCCTTCAGCAGTTACAGCCTACCTTCACGCTGCAGCCATGGTTAAGGCAGGAGTATACCTCCTGGCCCGGATGTACACTGTTTTACCAGGCTTCTTCAACGTTCCCTCCTGGAATCTGGTGGTGGTGTCCATCGGCTGTGTAACCATGCTGGTAGGGGTTATGAACGCCCTGGTCCAGTCAGACTTCAAACGGCTTCTAGCCTACCACACCATAAGCCAGATAGGCTACATGGTTCTGGGCGTAGGCTTGGGTACAACGCTGGGGCTGGCAGCCGGACTCTTCCACCTGCTGAACCACGCCCTCTTCAAGGGATGCCTCTTCCTCTGCGCTGGAGCTCTAATATATGCGACGGGCTCAAGAAGTCTTGACGACTACGGCGGCCTAGCTAAGCGGATGCCTGTGACAGCCTTCGCCTGCCTGGTGGCTTCAGCCTCCATCTCAGGGGTTCCACCCTTCAACGGCTTCGTCAGCAAGTGGATGATTTACGGTGCAGCCATAGAGGCTGGGTACGCTTGGGCTGCGGTTATAGCGATGTTCACCAGCGCCCTAACCCTTGCAAGCTTCGCCAAGGTGGTTCACTCAGCCTTCCTCGGCTCGACGCCTGAAAGGCTTAGGGAGGTCAAGGAGGTTCCGGCGACCATGAAGATTCCCCTGACGGTTCTGGCGTTAGCCTGCATTCTCTTCGGCGTTTTCCCTGCGGCTCCTTTAAGCCTGGTGGGCTTGGCTGCAAGCGGGCTGGTGCCAGGTCTGCCTTTAGCCGTCTACTCCTTCGGCTTGGTCACCGAAATCGGGGTTTGGCTTCCCACGGTTGCAGCTCTCCTCCTCTTCCTGGGAATCCTGCTTGGACTGGCTATCTACTATGCCAGCGCTAGGGTTTCGCCTGTTGCACCTACGGCTGACAAGTACAAGGTTTTCGTTGGAGGGGAGGATGTCAGCTTGGAGGAGGTCAGCTTCACCTCCCACCACTTCTACTCCCCGGTGAAAAGCATTCTTAAGCCTCTCTACGAGGTCGGGGAGAAAGGAGGGCTGGACCGGTTGGACTACGGAATCGCAAGGCTGATAGACAGAGCATGCGGCTTCTTCAGGAAGGTTCACACTGGAGTTCTCAGCATGTACGTTTTCTGGCTTCTGCTGGCTCTCCTCGTGTTCGCCCTAATGCTCTGGTGGTAAAGTATGGCGTGTTCGAAGGATGTTGAAAGGTTCGCGGAGGATTTGGCTGCGAGGTTCAGAGGGAAAATCTTGGAATGGTATTTGAAGCCTCTCGCCGAAGCCAGCTGCGTATACTTCAGGGTTGAGAAGGGAAGCCTTAAACAGGTTGCAGAGGTGCTCTTCAAGGAGATGGATGGAAAGCTCAGCACCATATCGGCTGTGGAGCATGCCTCCTTCTTCGAACTCGTATACCACTTCACGCTTTCCAGGCAGGGTATACTGGTAAACCTTAAGGTTGAGCTGGAAAAGGACAGGCCTGAGATGCCTTCGCTGGCCCCCCTAATGAAGGGGGCAAACTACATTGAACGGGAGATAAGAGACCTCTTCGGCATAGAGTTTCCAGGCCACCCTGAACCTAAAAGGCTGATTCTGCCTGACGGGTGGCCGGAAGGTAAGCATCCGCTTAGAAGCGACTATAAGGGGGTGGAGTGAGGTATGCCCAAGGAAGGCGTGCTAATCCCGATAGGACCCTACCATCCCGCCATAAAGGAGCCGGAGTTCTTCAAGCTTATAGTTGAAGGAGAAAACGTGGTGGACGCTGACATCAGGATAGGCTACAACCACCGCGGCATCGAATACCTCGCCCAGAGGATGACCTACCACCAGGTAACTTTCCTCGTGGAGCGGATATGCGGCATATGCTCCAACATTCATCCCCTATGCTACGTGCAGGCTGTGGAAAGCATTCTAAACCTGAAGCCTCCTGAAAGGGCTTTATACATAAGAAGCATAATCGAAGAGCTGGAACGCATCCACAGCCACCTCCTATGGCTGGGGGTAGGAGGCCACGTCATAGGCTTTGACACACTTCTCATGTGGACGTGGAAGCTTAGAGAATACGTTTTAGACGTGTTCGAGGAGATAACTGGGAACAGGCAAAGCTACGCCATGATGAAGATCGGAGGAGTTAGACGGGACATCAGGGCTGAGCACCGGCAGAAAATACTGAAGGTCATGGACGAGGTTGAGCGGGGTGTCAAGCAGATAGCAGCCATGCTGCTGGAAGACCCTGTGAGCAGGGCTAGGCTTGAAGGCGTAGGAGTGCTGACCAAAGAGGAAGCCGGAAACTACTGTGTCGTAGGTCCAACGGCAAGAGCTTCAGGTCTTCCAATAGACGTCCGCAAAGACTTCCCTCACGCAGCCTACAGCATGCTAAGCTTCGAGGTTCCAGTGAGAACCGAAGGAGACGTCCTAGCCAAAACCATAGTTAGAATAGAGGAGATGCTTCAGTCAGCTGAAATAGTCAGGCAGGCTGTCGACGCTATGCCAGGCGGAGACATAGAAGTGGAATTCAAGGAGATGGTTCCAGGTGAAGGAGTAGGAGTCGCTGAGGCTCCGAGGGGAGAAGACTTCCACTACGTGGTTTCCGACGGAACCAATTACCCGAAAAGGCATAAGGTTAGAGCTCCCACCTACATGAATCTGCCCTCCCTTAAACCTCAGCTCATAGGCTACTCTCTGGCTGACGCCCCCATAATCATCGCCTCCATAGACCCATGCCTGTGCTGCACCGACAGGCTTTCAGTTGTCGACAGGCGTGAAGGCAGGAGGAAAGCCTACAGCTGGGATGAGCTTGTCTACCTGTCAAGGCGTAAAACTAGGAGGAGGTAGCAGAAGGCTTGGAAGCAGTCTTAACCACGATAGGCTTTCTAACCTTAAACCTGCTGGTCTACCCTGGGTTCGCCTTCACAGCGGCTGTAGGCCTTTTCCTGTGGTGGGAGCTTAGAAAGCTTACCGCCAGGTTCCAGTGGAGGGTTGGGCCTCCTGTCTACCAGACCTTCGCAGACCTGCTGAAGCTTCTGTCAAAGGAAAGCATAGTGCCTGCTGAAGCCAACAGGCTTCTCTTCGTGTCCGCCCCCATCATAGCTCTGTCATCCGTGTGCGTGGCGGCGCTGCTGGTTCCCGTGGCAGGCATGGTGCCGCTGAACTTCGCTGGAGACGTAATAGTCCTAATATACCTGCTGATTATGCCCTCCATCATGATTGTTCTAGCAGGCTCCGCCTCTGCTAACCCCTTCGGCGCCATAGGCTCCTCCAGGGAGATGAACCTTGCCATAGCCTACGAGCTTGCGGTGGTGGTATGCCTGCTCACCCTATGCTTGGACGCAGGCTCCCTCCACATTTCCAGCATAGTAGGCTTCAACTTCGTCAGGTATCCGCTGGCCGCCGTGGCTCTCTTCCTGAGCATTATGGCTAAACTATGTTTGAACCCCTTTGAAATACCTGAGGCGAAAACCGAGATTATGGCAGGCCCCTACACCGAGTATTCAGGCAGGCTTCTAGGCTTGTTCAAGCTGACCTACGCCATGCTGCTTTTCATCCTCTCCAGCCTCCTGGTTTCCCTATTCTTCCACGGGCCCAGCACAGGCTTCTACCCGCTTGACGTGCTGGTTCACCTAGCCAAATGCATGGTTGCTGTCTTCCTCATGGCGGTGGTGTCGGCTGTCAATCCAAGGCTTAGAATAGACCAGGCCCTAAGATTCTTCTGGAGCTTCGTCTTCGCATTAGCCCTGTTCGACTTTGTAAGGGCTTTCATCTTCAGCCAGCTGTTTTAGAGGTGGAAAGGTTGGGTGCCCCCTACAAGCTTAGAGAACTGGCAGAAGCCTTGAAGTCAGCTTTCTCAAAGGCTTTCACCGTTAAATACCCGTATGAGCCTTCGCCAGCCCCCGAAGCCTTCAGAGGCAAACTGCACTTGGACGTTGAAAAATGTATAGGCTGCGGAGCCTGCGTTGAAGGATGCCCGACAGGAGCCCTAACCCTCGAAGACGAAGAGGAAAAACGCAGAATCACGCTGTCCTATCCCTACTGTATATCCTGCGGGCAGTGCGTTGAAAGATGCCCCGTCGACGCCATAAACTTCACAACCGAATACAGCGTGGTTTCAACTCGAAGGGAAGACCTCCTCTTCCAGCTGGAGAAAGACCTCGTCAGATGTGAGGTATGCGGCGCCCCGGTGGCCACCGTAGACCATTTGAAATGGGTTATGGCAAACCTCGGCTTCCTAACGCTTAGCAACAGCACCCTGCTCGTGGCAGCCTACGAGATAAGCACCGGCAGGCTTCCGAAGAAACCGTCTGAACCCAAAGAAACCATAGAAAGACAGGACCTGCTCAAAATTCTGTGCGCCAGGTGCAGGCGTAAGGCAGTAGCCCTAGACCACGGCTGGAGAGCCAAATACTAGCATTCACCCCCCGGGAAGCTCCACCGGAATTCTCCCGAGCAACCTCAGAACTCTGCCGTTGAAGGCAGCCCTGTAAGCGTAAACCCTAACGCCTTTCTCCCAGGCTTTCCTTAAGGCCTCAGCAAACCTCGGGTCCTCCCTATGGTTCGGCTGAAACCTTTCCACGTCTTCTCTTTGGGCTAGGAAAACTATGGCTGCCCTCCAGTCTCCCCCAGCCATCCTAGCTAGGGTTTCAAGGTGGCGTCTACCCCGCTCAGTAGGCGCGTCGGGAAACATGGCTACATCGTTCTCAGCCAGAGTGCAGGATTTAACTTCAACCAGAAGCCTTCCGCCGCCTTTCTTTTCTAAGAGGAAGTCCAGTCTTGTTCCGCCAAGCCTGGGCTCGGCTTTCAGAATCCTGAAGCCTTTAAACTCTTCCAGTTCACCCTGCCTCAGGGTTTCAGCCAGAAGCCTTAACTTTTACGCCTTCCAACTCTGCGAGAACCGTAAACCTGTTGAGTCTAGCTAAAAATTTTGCTTCTAAATGGTTGCTGGCTGCGAGGGCTTCCCGTCCCAACCCTGCCGGCTAAAGCCTCCTGTACTCCTCGTAGAACTTCAAGAGGAGCTTAACCTTCTCGGACTCGGTGTTTAAGGCTATAATTTTCATCTGGCCTGAAACCTGCTCGTAGGCGAGGATTCCCTCCCCGATTAGAGGCCTGATAACCCTTGCCACGGTGCTGGGAGAGCAGGCGAGAAACCTCGCAAGCCCAGCTTGGTTGAAAACCTTGCCAGGATTCTGAAGCAGAAACTCTAGGAGTTTAGTCTGCCTTCTGCTCCCGAAGATTCTTTCAAGCCGGGCCATTCCTTCCCTCAGCTCCCCGGAACAATCTTCGTTCCAACCTTCCCGCCGAGGCTTGCCCTCATAATATTCTCCTTCCGCCTTCCGTCGAGGAAGTAGGCTGTCACCCCTGAGCGTTCAATGATTTTCACGGCTAGAGGGTCAAGCTGGTAGGTTCCAGCCCAAAGCTTCCCCTTCAACGCCAACTCCAGAAGCTTCCCTGTGGTTACCTCCTCAAACTTTCTGGCTTTAGGGTCGGCTTTAGGGTCTTCACTGTATATTCCGTCGACATCTGTAGCCATAATGTAGATGTCAGCGTTTAAGGCTTCAGCAGCCAGGGCTCCAACGGCAGCCGTCGAATGTCCGGGGGTAAGCCCTCCCATAACCACTATCCGGCCGTGCCTGGAGTAGGCTCTCAACTCTTCAAGGCTTCTCGGAACAGCCGGGTAGGCAAGCTCTCCAAGTGCAACAGCCATAAGCCTCGCGTTAAGCCTTGAAACGGAAATTCCCGCCTCGTCGCAGACGGTTTCATCCGCATGAAGCCTTCTCAAAGCCTCAATATAGCCTCTTGAAGCTGCACCCCCACCTGCAACCAGAACAAGCCCGTAGCCCTCGGAATGTAAGGTTTCGAAAATCCTGGCGTAATCCCTTAACGCTCTGGGTTTAGGCGGATAAGGAAAGAGGAAATGGCCGAGCTTCACCACGAGGTTAACCAACTTCCTTCTACTCTCCTCCAGCCTACATATAGTCCAAATTAGAAAATAAAAGATTACAGCTGAACAGCCTGTAAGATGGATGTTAACGGGCTTTGTTAGGGTAAGATTTATTAAGGATAGTAATACTTTCTAGAAAAATAGTAGGATTTGATGGCCGTGGTCACACGTAGAACCCTCCTCAAAACCTTGGGATGCTTTGTGGCAGCAGCCTCCGTCGGAAGCATTCTAAGCTACTGGCATCTTCACCAGCCCACAGCTGAAAAAACTGGAAGCACCATAACCGTGGTAGACACGGCCGGCAGAGAAGTCACGCTTCCCTACCCCGTTAAAAGCTGCGTCGTAGGCGATGACTCCATAGCCGAACTCATACAGGTCCTAGGCGCCGAGGACACCATAATCGGGGTTGAAGACAGCATACCAAAACGGGGTTACTTTCCAAAGCTTGAAGACAAACCACCCATCGGAAACCAGTGGAGAGGCCTAAACTACGAGCTTATCGCCGAGCTAAACCCAGATGTCGTGATAGTCTACGGAAACCTCAAGCATGTAGAGCAAATCCTAGGGAAACTAGAGGAAATAGGAATCAAAACGCTGTGCGTAGACCCTTCGGTTGTCGATGGACCACGCACTAAGTCGATAGAAATTCTAGGTAAAATCTTCGGCAGGGAAGAATTTGCTGAAAAGTTCATGGCTTGGAGGGGGAAGCTGCTTACACAGCTAGGTGAAAGGCTTGCAGGCTTGAAGGAAGAGGAAAAGGTTAACGCGTATCTTGCTATGGGGATGGGTAAACTTTCCGGTGATAAGCTTCCCACTAAGGCTTATGGGGGGAAACACGCCCACATCGTAACCATCGAGGAATGGGCTAAAATAGAGAACATCGTGTCAAAAGTTCTCCCTGAATCTCACAGCGGCAAGGTGGACCTTGAATGGATAGCTGAGGAAAACCCCGACATGCTCATCATAGGAGTGTGGAGCAGCGGTAGAGAATGGGACCTAACAGGCTACTACGTTACGGATCCGTCGGCTCCAGCGAAATATATCAACAGCCTCATGGCCAACGAAGTCCTAAAACAGACAAAAGCCGTGAAAAACGGAAGAGTTTTCCTGATCGACCATCTGCTGACTGGAACCAGGCCGGAGGTGGGAGCCTTCTACCTGGCCAAAGCCGCTTACCCGTCCAGAATGGAAGGAATAGACCCTGAAGAGATCCACCGGGAATACTTCGAAAGCTGGTTGAGGGTCAAATACCAGGGAATATGGTTTTATCCTCAACGGTGGAAGGGAGATGCCTAACCCATGAATGTAGATACTGTTTTGAAGGAGGCCCTAGTCAGGCCTATCAGCAGAGAGGAAGCTTTCTTCCTATTCAGGAAAATCCAGTCTTGGGATAGGCTGATGGATCTTTTTAAGGCTGCCAGCAAGGTTAGAGACGACGAGGTTGGATATAAACTCAAACTTATGGGTTTCATATCCCGCATAGCCCCGTGCAGAACGGAGCCCGTATGCAAGTATTGCTTCAGGTGGAGAGACTCTGAATCCTTCTCTGAAAAAGCCGTGCCCACCACCGAGCAGCTGAAGATAGCTGCTAAAGCCTTGGAAGAACGTGGGATGAAAAGCGTTAGTCTAGGCGGGGGAACAGACAGAAGCGAAGAAGGTAGAGCCATGGCTTTAAACGCAGCCAAAACTGTCTGCGAAAACAGCAAGCTCAAGGTTTGGGCTGGAAGCTGCTCCTTTCTCCCAGAGGACATACCGAAATACAGGGAAATAGGAGTTGAAGGCATAACCTGCAACCTTGAAACCATAAACGAAAACGTTTACAAGGAGCTCAGGCCTGGGGAAAGCCTTGAGCTCAGGAAAAAAATAATCGAAGCCACGGAGGCTGCAGGCTTAGGCATAGATAACACTCTAATGGTGGGCCTAGGCTGGAAGCCTGAACAGCCGCAGCCCTACGAAGACTGGGTTGAATTCTTCTTTTACTTTAAACGCTTCAAAAACTTGAGGATCCTAGAGGTCCATCCCTTCAGGCCTATAGAAAATTCGCCTGTTCAAGCATGGCCTCCAGGCTCAGTTTTTGAGGCTGAGAAGGCTAGGGCTATTGCAAGGCTGATTTTCAGGGATATAGACATAAGCGGTGGCAGAAGCCTCCTAAGCCTTCTTGCCGGTGCAAACCTTGACATGCACTGCTACCCGGTGAGTAAGGCTTCCAGAGCTTGGAGGGAAGACCTGCCATGCAGGATTCTAAGGCTTGAACCAGACCTAGTCATGGTGGACAACTACCACATAGTCACAAGGGCTGCAAGAGAACTCGGCATGGAAATCGAGTAATAACAGCTATGAGGAAGAAAAAACTGGAAAACCTATATGAAAGTTTCACGAAAAAGAAAGCAGCCTTCATATTGTTTCTCATATGCGCACTGACAGGATTATTTTTCATTTCTCTATCGCTCGGTTCCGCCCGTTTAAGCCTGGAGGAAGTTTACAAGGCTTTCTTCAGAGGACTGCTTCCAGTGAGCCCGTTAAGCCCTAACATGGACAGTATGGCCTACACTATTATCTGGTTTCTAAGGCTTCCAAGGGTTCTAATGGCCATCGTAGCTGGAGCTGCGTTGGCTGTTGCCGGAGCTGTTCTACAGGTTATATTAAGAAATCCTTTGGCTTCCCCCTACACGCTTGGGGTTGCCTCCTCTGCAGCCTTCGGAGCAGCCTTATCAATAATTCTTGGAGCCGGAATCGCAGGTTTCCGTCACCTAGTGTTCATAAACCTTCCCGCTATAGTTATCAACGCCTTCTGTTTTTCCATGCTTTCAGCGTTTATCATCTTCTGGCTTTCCAGAATCAAAGGTGCAACCGCTGGAACCATGGTGCTTGCAGGCATAGCCATGATGTATCTTTTCTCAGCTGCAACCTCGCTTCTCCAGTATTTCGGAACTGAAGAGCAGGTGACCGCTGTGGTCTTCTGGATGTTTGGGGACTTAGGCAAAGCCGACTGGTCAAATCTTGCGATAGTAACCCTAACCATTGTTCTCGTGTTTCCGGTAGTGTTAAGGTGGTGCTGGGATTATAACGCTCTTTCGCTTGGAGATGAAACCGCTAAAAGCCTAGGTGTAAACGTTGAGTTTCTAAGGCTTACCAGCATGATTCTGTCAGCACTACTGACAGCAGTGGCGGTTTCCTTCCTGGGAACCATAGGTTTTATAGGGCTGCTTGCACCCCACATTACGAGGATGATTATTGGCGGAGACCATAGGTTTCTCCTGCCCACCACCTGCCTTATAGGCTCCATTCTGCTGTTAGGGGCTGACACGGCCTCAAGAACCATTCTCTCCCCGCTGGTTCTTCCAGTAGGGGTTTTAACTTCCTTCCTTGGTGTGCCTCTATTCATATACCTGCTTTTAAGGGGGAGAAGGGAATATTGGTGAAGCTCAAGATAAAGGATGTGAGCTTCAGCTATGGAAGTGTTAAAGCTCTGGAAAACGTCAGCCTAACCTTGAAAGACGGCGAAATTCTAAGCGTTATAGGGCCTAACGGCTCAGGTAAAACCACGCTTCTACGCTGTATAAACGGCCTTTTGAAGGCTGAAACTGGCGTCGTAATGGTTGATGACATCGACATCCGCAGGCTTTCAAGAATTGAAATTGCAAAGCTTATGGGAATGGTTCCTCAGCTGGAGGACCGCCGATTTCCCATAACGGTTTTTGACGCCATACTTGTAGGCAGAAGGCCCTACATGGGCTGGAAACCAAGCCTTAAAGACCTCGAAATCGTCTCAGAAATCTTGGAATCCTTGGGTTTAAAAGAGCTAGCCTTGAGAAGTCTGAGCGAACTAAGTGGAGGCGAGTTCAGAAAGACGCTTATCGCAAGGGCCCTAGCCCAAGAGCCAAAGGTGCTCCTCCTAGATGAGCCTACCAACCATTTAGACCTTAAACACCAGGTTGAAGTTCTTAACCTTCTGAGGAAGCAGGTGCGAAGTAAAGGCTTGTGTGCTGTAATGGCTATGCACGACCTTAACTTGGCTATTCGCTACTCCGACAAAATACTAATGCTAAACCACGGCAAAGTTTACGCAGCTGGAACCTTGGACATAATCACCCAAGAAAACATTAAAACCGTTTACGGCGTTGAAGTTGAACTTTTCAGGGACAGGCATGGAAGAATACTGGTAAGCCCTGCATCCTAACCTCTGCAGAAAGGAAAGATAGCATATAAATCAGGTTTCAACCAAGCAAAGATTATTAGTTGGTGAGGCTTTAAAACCGTTTAAAGTAGGAAGTCAGGGAAGGGTTTCTCCTTTATGGCTCAGCAGAGAAGCCGCTCCGTGGAACTGTTCAAGGTTAAAAGGCTACTGGATACGCTTGCCTCTAAGCGGGGAAGACACACCGAGCTCATATCGCTTTACGTTCCCCCCGGAAGACAGCTCAGCGAGGTTATAGGGGTTCTCCGCCAGGAATACTTCACCGCTTCCAACATCAAGTCCAGAACCACAAGGCATAACGTTCAAGACGCCATTGAAAGGGTTATCCAGAGGCTTAAGCTCATAGGGCGCACCCCTCCAACAGGGCTTGTGGTCTTCTGCGGAGCCATCCCCCAGAACGGTCCGGGCACAGAGCGTATGGAAACCTACGTCATCGTTCCGCCTGAGCCCATCGACGTGTACCTTTACCGCTGTGACTCCCGCTTCCACGTGGAGCACTTATTCAACCTAGTCAGGGAGAAGGAGACCTACGGCATAATGGTTATAGACGGGAGCGGTGCAACCTACGCCATGCTTAAAGGCAAAAGGCTGGAAATCGTTAAGTCCATCACCTCCGGGATTTCAGGGAAGCATAGGGCTGGAGGCCAGTCAGCCAGAAGGTTTGAAAGGCTGCGAGAGGTTGAAGTTAACGAGTACTTTAAGAGGGCTGGAAACTATGCAAACCAGATTTTCCTTGAAATCCCGGATTTGAAGGGTTTAATCGTGGGCGGTCCGGGTCCAACTAAAAACGAGTTTCTTGAAGGCGACTACCTGCACTACGAGCTTAAAGGCAAGGTTATCGCGGTGGTTGACACCTCCTACGTGGAAGAGCAAGGCGTAAAGGAGGTTGTAGCCAAAGCCCAGGAGATTCTCCGGAACGTCCGCTACGTCCAGGAGAGGCAGCTAGTTCAAACCCTCCTCCGGGAGGTTGGAAAAGAAAACGGGCTAGCCGCCTACGGTGTAGACGAAGTTAGAAAACTCATGAAGGCTGGAGTGGTGGAAACCCTCCTCCTATCCGAAGGATTAAACCTGCTTGAGGCAACAGTTAAATGCCCCAGCTGCGGCTACGTGGAGAAGCATCTGGTGAAGCCTGCTGACCTAGTAAGGTTCAAGAGCGAAACAGCCCAGCGGGAATGCCCTAAATGCGGCTTTCAAGGACTTCAGGCTGAGGAAAGGGAGCTGGTGGACGTTTTAATGGAGGAGGCTGAGCAGGCTGGAGTGAACGTGGAGATGGTTTCCCCTGCCCACGAGGAAGGCGAAATGCTTCTCAAATCCTTCGGCGGAATAGCTGCCCTCCTAAAATACAAAGTTTAAAAAGGCTGAACAGGGAAAAAGGGGATTACAGAAGTCTCAGGCTGATAGATTTTAACTGTAGAGGTGAAGGCATGTGAAACTTGACTTGTCAAAAGAGTATAAATCGTACTATACGGCGAAGACTACGCCTGAAATAGTTGATATCGGTGAAGGGAAGTTTCTGACGGTAGAAGGGAAGGGTGCCCCGGGTGGAGACGAGTTTCAGGCTAAGGTTGGCGCACTGTACTCTCTTGCTTACGGTGTTAAAATGCTGATGAAAAAGGAAGGCAGAGATTTCACGGTGGCGAAGCTTGAAGGTTTATGGTGGGTGGATTCTGACAGACCTTACATTGAGGTTCCCCGTGAAGAGTGGAGATGGAAGCTTCTAATCCGCCAGCCTGAATTTGTAACTTCTGAAATCGTTAAGAAGGCAAGGCAGGAAGTTATGAAAAAGAAAAAGATGGAACTGGTGAACGAAGTTAAATTCGAGAAAATGAAAGAAGGCAAATGCGTTCAGATACTGCATATCGGCCCTTATTCAGCCGAGCCGGAATCGTTGGCAAAGATGAGAAAGCTGATGGAGGATGAGAATCTGGCTGAAAACGGGAGGCACCATGAAATCTATCTGGTCATGGCTTACCCGAGAAAAGCGCCTGAAGAAAAGTTGAAGACGATATTAAGACAGCCTGTGAAAAAGAAAAGCATATAGGTTTTTAGTTTTATGACCCTAAAATCCAGTAGATAGCATATCCTATCGTGAGATGGGTTCCAAATATCGTATTGTGAATTATTATTGTCGTTAACAGGCTGC
>Ga0180300_10000660_pt1 | contig 15405 bp, 13 predicted proteins | sample GuaBasSediGuay15_FD_121798 | JGI IMG/M metagenome (GOLD analysis project Ga0180300, IMG submission 121798) | Subseafloor sediment microbial communities from Guaymas Basin, Gulf of California, Mexico - Guay15, Core 4569-2, 21-24 cm | ecosystem: Environmental > Aquatic > Marine > Hydrothermal... | reverse complement strand
TATAGTGGCCTCCTTAAGAGGGGCCGCTTTTTTTATTTAAGCAGTCTATCATTTAATCAACAGGCAAAAGGAGATTTAACCTCCTTCCTCCTCTTTTATCCTCCTTAGGCTTAAGTGGTGCCTCCAGAGGTAAAAGAGGCCCGCCAGCGTAATCGGGATATAGTTGGCGGCATGAAAGACAATGGAAAGCCCCAATGCCTTTTCCGGAGGCACGCTGTAGAGAATGAGGGCGTAGGTTACCGAGGCGTGGTAGGTTCCGATGTAGCCTGGGGTGGAGGGAATGATCATGGCCAGGCATATAGCCACCAAGATCAACAAGGAGGCGGAGACTGATAGGTTGAGCCCGAAGGAAAGCCCCGCAATATAAATGGCATAGGCGAAGCCCCCCCAGACAAGTAAAGAATAAAGAAAGGTGATTAATATGGCCTTTAAGCTTTCTACCGAGAGAAGGCCTTCTTTAAAGGAGTAGATGTGGGCGATCCCATTTTCGGTCAATCCTGAGGAGAAGGGACGTATTAAGAGAGAGGCAAACTTGAGAAACCACCTTGTTTTCTTTTTAATAATAAATAATATCACGAATGTAACGGTATAGATGGCCAAACTCACATACCCTGCCACCTGCAGTCCCTTCTTAAAATATGTGTTCCCCGGGGGTAGATTGATAAAGAGCAGGACCGCCAGGAGCAATCCCAATACGGTAAACCCATCGAATAGCCTCTCTACTACAACGGTGGCAAAAGATGAGCTTTTGCTGATCCTCTCGCTGCGCCCAATTATGTATGCCCGCACGATCTCTCCCATACGAGCCGGGAGGACATTGTTCGCCATAAAGCCGATGATGATACCTGCAAATAGGCTGGGAAATCCAATCTTTTTAATGGGGCGCAGCAGGTACCCCCATCGCAAGGCCCTCAGGGCCATATTTAAAAAGATAATGACGACTACAGGGGCTAAATAGATATAATTGGCATCCCGCAGACTCTCTAGCAGCAGGCGATAGTCTATCTTTCGAAATGCCAGAAAGAGGAAAAAAAAGCTGATGGCGAACCCAATCAAGGACTTCCAATTCATTGTCTCCGCAAGATCTCCTTTGCCCGCTGGATATCTTTCTCTATCTGTCGAACCAATTCTTCAGGGGAGGTGAAGGTCTTCTCCTCTCTGAGCCTGTCCACAAAGGCCACCTCTAACTCCTTGTCATAGATGTTCCCCTGATAGTCGAGGAGAAAAACCTCTATGGCAAGTTCCTCATCGCCAAAGGTGGGATTGGTCCCGATGTTTACCACACCTCGGTAGGTTTTCCCCTCCAGGGTTACGTAAGCGGCGTAGACCCCTTCTTTGGGGTAGAGATCCTGACTGATCTCCAGGTTGGCGGTGGGATAACCTAAGCTCCTTCCCCGTGAGTGACCATGGATGACCTTGCCCAGGATAATAAAATTTCTCCCCAGCATGCGATTGGCATCCTTGATTTTCCCCTGTGCGATCAATTCTCTTATACGCGTGCTACTTACTACCTCGTGGTCCAAGGTGTAAGGTGGGATGATCTCAACCTCAAAGCCGAGCTTTCTCCCCATTTGCTGCAACTTCTCGGCCGTACCCTCCCTATCTTTCCCGAAGGTAAAATTGAATCCCACCACTACCAAGCGAGGGCCGATCCGGTTGCAGACGATTTCCTCAATAAATTCCTGTGCTGACATCTCATATAGGTTTTCAGTGAAGGGGAGATTGATAACTACGTCTACGCCAAATCTCTCCAAAAGCATCATCTTCTTTTTATAAGGGGTGATGAGAGAGAGATTTAATTGTGGGTAGAGGACCTTCGCAGGGTGAGGTTCAAAGGTGAGCAGTACCGCTTCACCACCCCAGCTTTTGGCCCTTTCAATTACCCTTGTGATGATCATTTGATGGCCAAGATGAAGACCATCATAGCTTCCGATGGTCAAGGTGGGGGAGGAAAATTCTTCTTTGCTGAAGTTGAGGTCATCTATGATCCTCATGTATCTCTTTCACCCCCTCTTGACAAAATTAATAGATTAGTATAGGTTACATAGTGGCTTTTTGCAATGGATTTGTGCCGAAGTGGCGGAACTGGTAGACGCGCTAGGTTCAGGGTCTAGTGGGCGCAGGCCTGTGCGGGTTCGAGTCCCGCCTTCGGCACCAAATTTTTTGGGTCCTTTCCTCCAACTTGAGTGGGGGAAAGGCTTTTTTATTTTCACTGTCACCCTAAGGGGATGTCTTCTAGAGTCCTTGAACCGTTGGTGGGAAAGTGGTATTTTCACGATTAGGGTGAGCCCTATCTCAGGAGGTATTTCTGTGAACGATGGCCTGCTTAAAATAAGAGGGCTGAAGACCTATTTTTTTACCCGCTGGGGGATCATCAAGGCAGTGGACGATGTGGACTTGGAGGTAGGAAGGGGAGAGACTTTGGGTCTGGTAGGGGAATCCGGTTGTGGTAAGAGTGTAACCGCTCTTTCTGTTCTGCGCCTAGTTCCTAAGCCCAAGGGGAGAATAGTGGGGGGGGAGATAATCTTTATGGGGAAGAATCTGCTGGAGTTGGATGAGGGGCAGATGCGTATGATCAGGGGTGGAGAGATAGGGATGATTTTTCAGGAACCTATGACCTCCCTGAACCCTGTATTTACCATTGGGGCCCAGGTAACCGAGGCCCTATGTGTGCACAAGAGGCTGAAGAAGAAGGAGGCGAGGCAAAGGGCGATAGAGCTGTTGAGATTAGTGGGCATGCCCGATGCCTCGCTGAGGATGAAAGATTATCCCCACCAGCTCAGCGGGGGGATGAGGCAGCGGGTCATGATCGCCATGGCCTTGGCAGGTGATCCAATCCTATTGATCGCCGATGAACCCACCACGGCACTGGACGTAACAATACAGGCCCAGATATTGGAGCTGATCCAGGGGCTGAGGGAGAAAAGGGGGTTGGCGATGGTCCTGATCACCCATGACCTAGGAGTCATCGCCCAGACAGCAGATAAGGTAGCCGTGATGTATGCAGGCAAAATAGTGGAGTATACAGATGTAAGGACCCTTTTTGCCGATCCCAAACACCCATATACCATGGGGTTACTCTCATCTGTACCTAGGCCCCATATGGACGAACTTCATCCTATCCCCGGTAATGTACCCAATCCTCTGGAGGAGATACCCGGTTGCCGTTTTCATCCCCGCTGCACTTTCGCGAAGGAGATCTGTCGAAAGGAAGTACCCTCTCTTATCCCCCTTGCCCCCGGGCATCAAGCGAGATGTTGGCTTTATGGATGAAAGGCAAGGTTTGATTGTAGCCAAAGAACTGAAGAAATACTTTCCCCTGCGCAAAGGTCCTTTCTCTCCTGCCAAGGGAGTTATAAAGGCGGTGGATGGGGTGGATCTCTTCATTAAAGAGGGTGAAACCCTGGGTTTGGTGGGGGAATCCGGTTGTGGCAAATCCACAATGGGGAGGTTGCTCTTACGCTTGGAGGATCCCACTAGTGGTGAGGTTTATTTCGAAGGCGAGCAAATCAGCAGGCTACGGGGGAAGGAACTGCGTCGGCTAAGGAGGAGGGCCCAGATTATCTTTCAAGACCCTTATTCCTCTTTGAACCCTCGCAAAAGGGTAAAAGAGATCGTCGAGGAACCACTTATCATCCACCGTCTCTTTGACAGTAAAAGAGAGAGGCAGCAGGAGGTCCGGCGTCTTTTGGAGATTGTAGGCTTGGAAGAAGACCACCTCTACAGATACCCCCATGAGTTCAGCGGGGGACAAAGGCAACGGGTGGGTATCGCCAGGGCCCTGGCGCTTCGCCCTAAATTTATCGTTGCAGATGAGCCAGTTTCTGCCCTTGATGTCTCCATTCAGGCCCAGATCCTCAACCTTCTGCAGGAATTGCAAGGTAAATTTCATCTCACCTATCTCTTCATCTCCCATGATCTCAATGTAGTGAGGTATATCAGCCAGCGAGTGGCTGTGATGTACCTGGGCAAGATTGTAGAACTTGCCCCCCGGGAGGAAATCTATCAGAGGCCACTGCATCCTTATACTCAAGGGCTCCTCAAGGCCATTCCCCAACCAGATCCCAGCCGCCGCGGCGTTACATCACCGCTTTCGGGAGATTTGCCTGACCTTTTTAACCCCCTTTTTGGCTGTCCTTTTCATACCCGCTGCCCTCAGGCGCAACAGATTTGCCACGAGCAACCACCAATCTTAAAGGAAGTTTCTCCTGGACACCATGTGGCCTGCTTTAGGGTTTGAGGCCCCATAAGCAACTGAAAAAACTTCATAGTCGGCGTACGACGATTCCCTTTCATAAGGAATGGAGATGTTTGGCCGCCTCTATTAAAGAAAATAGTATATATAGGGTATTGGTTAAGGCAAGAGTTCTACTTTATTCCTCTTGTAGCAGGGTGTCAGATTTCAGGAAATCCTCGATCTGGGTCGAAGAGGCTTCGCTGGCAAACGTGGTTGGTTGTGTTCCCTCTTTAAAGCACTCGAAGATGGCTTCTTTTTCACCAGGAGGTGCAAGCAAGCCGGTTGTGGGGTCGATCTTAGCAAAGACGATCCCTTCTGGAATAGGGAAGTTCTTCACCGGTTTTGCCTCTAGGGCCTTCTTCATAAAGGAGACCCAAATGGGAGAGGCAGCCCGTGAACCTGTTTCAAACCTCCCTAAAGGTTTCTTCTCATCAAAGCCCACCCACACCCCAGTGATAAGATCAGGTGTATAACCGACAAACCAGGCGTCAGTGTATTCATTGGTGGTACCGGTCTTGCCTGCACAGGGACGGCCGAGGCCTCGCGCCCTCCAGCCAGTCCCATTTTTTATCACTCCTTCCAGGAGGTTGGTCATGATGTAAGAGGTTTGTGCACTGATTACCTGTGGGTAAAAGCCCTCTTGTTCACCCTTTAAATCTTCCTCCACGATGTCCCCTTCTTCAGTTTTCAAATCTTCTTCCAGTGGTAAAGGATGGTTTTCTTCAAGGATATTGCCATCTCTGTCCAAGATCTTCTTAATGAAAATGGGCTTGATAAGGTGTCCACGGGCGGCAAATACCGCATAGGCCCTTACAAGTTCCAGCAGGGTGACCTCCGAAGAGCCCAAGGCGAGGGAGAGGTTAGGGGCCAATGGCGATTCTATCCCCAGCTTGCGTGCATACTCTATAGCGTATGGTATCCCGATATCCCGCAGCAACTTTATGGTCACCACATTTCTTGAGTGGGTTAAGGCAGTCCTGAGGGTAGTAGGCCCATAGAAACGTTCTTCGAAGTTTTTAGGCTTCCAATTGTCCCCCTTGAGGGCATCATAGTAGATGACCGGGGAGTCGATAATGATAGAGGCAGGGGTGAACCCCTTGTCCAGGGCGGCGGCGTAGATGATGGGTTTAAAGGCAGACCCAGGCTGTCGGTGGGCCTGCAGGGCGCGGTTAAATTGGCTCTGTAAGAAATTCCTCCCCCCCACCATGGCACGGACGTATCCCGTGGGCAACTCTATAGAGAGGATGGCTCCCTGAACCTCTGGTTCCTGTTCCAGCTCAAGCTTGAGCAGCCCCTTGGGCAGTATATCCTTTACCTTCGTTTGGATTACATATCCCACCTTAAGGACACCAGAAGGGTCTTTTAGGATAGCTGCTTTATAATCCACCTCTGGGTTTGGGGAACGCGCCCAACGCATTGTTTCAAAGGGTATATAACCCCTTACCTCTCCAATGCGTACCCATACCCGTTTTTTTGCCTTTGATATCCCTGTTACCACCCCTAGATAGGTTTTGCCCACCGTGATAGGGCTTTTCAGCAGCTTTTTGGCCATTTCCTGGCAAAAGGCCGCGATTTCGTCCTTTTTTAACACCATATCCGGCCCACGGTAACCCTGTCTTTTGTCAAGAGCCCTGAGTCCCTTCTGCAGGGCCTCTTGGGCTGCCTGTTGCATCTTCAGGTCCAGGGTAGTGTAGACTCGCAGGCCTTGGTTGTAAAGGAGATCCTCTCCATATTTTTCCTGAAGGTACATCCTGATAAATTCGGTGAAGTAAGGGGCGACGTTCAGATATTTATTTTTTCTCGCCTTTATCTCTAGAGGGGCCTGGTAGGCCTGCTCTGCTTCTTCCTTAGTAATATAGCCATCTTCTACCATGCGACCTAGCACGTAGGCCTGGCGTTTTTTTGCCTGTGGCAGGTGGTGCAAAGGTGAATACTTCTCCGGGGCACGGGGCAGCCCTGCTAGCAATGCGGCCTCGGCCAGATTAAGTTCCTCGACCCCCTTGCCAAAATAATCTCGGGCGGCTGCCTCCACCCCATAGTTCCCATGACCTAGATAGATCTGATTGAGGTAGATATAAAGGATCTCCTCCTTGGTGAGATACTTTTCTATCCTGTGCGCCAACAATATCTCCCTGATCTTCCTGGACAGTGTCCTCTCTCTAGTCAGCAGCAGTGAACGGACCACTTGCTGGGTGATAGTGCTTCCCCCCTGAATGATTCTGCCCGCCATTATGTTTTTGGCTATTGCCCTCAGGATACCGAGGTAGGAGATCCCTTTATGTTGGTAAAACTTTGCATCTTCGGCCGCTACAAAGGCCTGGCTCAATATCTTGGGGATCCTCTCGATGGGGACCACGATTCTATACTCCCTGTAGAATTCTCCTATCAGCTCTCCGTCATCTGAAAAAACCTGGGTGATGATAGAGGGTTTGTAGTCTTCTAAGGACTTGATGGGGGGCAGTGTGAAGGAGAAATACAGGTAAGTCCCCACACCGACCAAGAGGCAGGCGAGAGCCAAACAGGGGATAATCATCAAGACGGCTTTTTTAATCTTTTTCTCCATCATCAAAGTATTGCAATCATAAAAATTAATACTATAATACCACACAAAAGCGGCGAGTAAAAGACCAAAGCGGACAGTGGAATGCAGTCCATAAACTTATGGAATTGCGGCCATGGGATTGTTTCCATAGATGAAAATTGGGAAAAACTGGGTTACAATTTTTTGTCTCGAGAGGTGACCTAAATTGTCACCTGCCGGCCTCCATTTATAGAGGGAGGAGGTGGAGGGTGAGGGTTTTAAAGCACTAGCGGGAGCCTTAAAGATGGCATGAAGTTTGCTTAGATATAAGGTGCCTAAATAATATAGAAAGGGGGTGGAATATACGAAAAGGAGGCTGGAGGAAGATATCCAGGTTATTGCCAAATAAATAAAAGATGGCCTAATAAATTTAAAAAATAAAAGGAGGATGAGGTTATGTTGAAAAAGGTTAAGAACAAGAAGGGTTTTACGTTGATTGAGCTTATGATCGTAGTTGCCATTGTGGGTATCTTGGCCGCCATCGCCATCCCGGCTTATCTGGATTATACGGTGAAGGCGAAGATGAGTGAGGTCACCTCTGCGCTGGATGCATTGGGTCAGGCAGCTTCAGAATACCATGCCTCTTTGGGGCATTTCCCGCCGATGTTGCTTATGCCAATATAGCCAACACTTTCGCATCAGTGAGCAATAGGTATGTAAGTAGCATAACGTGGACATATACTAACGATGATGAAGGATTTTTCCAGGCAAGTTTGACCAACTTGAGCAGCGCAGTTAATGGCAAGTTATTGAATCTACACCTTACATACGATGATGTTAACGGTTATCAGAAAAACTGGGGCGGGGACTTGCCGGCAAAATTTATGCCGAGAAAGTAAAGCAACTTGGGGGATGACCTTATACTTATAGGTCATCCCCTTTTTAAAGGAGCAAAAAATGATGAGGGTGAGGAAAAAAGAGGGCTTTACTCTCATCGAGCTTATGATTGTGGTGGCCATCGTGGCTATTTTGGCAGCAGTTGCCATTCCGAGCTATTCGGCATACAGGTCTACCGTGGGCCAATTTCCTGCGACTATAAGTAATATAAATGAACTCCGCAACACATTCGGACCATTTAGTGACACATTTATGTCAAATATTGTGTGGACTCGCACAGACGCTGATAATGGTGCCTTTCAGGTGACTATAGGCAATCTGGATGGCGCTGTGAATGGTTGTCAGCTCAATCTCAATCCCTCCTATCCAAGACAACTGGCTATGACAAGATCTGGACTGGAAATTTAGACGCAAAATACATGCCGAGAAAATAGAGTGAATCTAGAGTGAATCGCAAGGAGGGGGAGATGGCCTTTAAGAGGCTTCTCCTCTATGGGGGTAAGAATGAGAAGGGGGAGAAGGGAAAGGGGTTTTACCCTTATTGAGTTAATGATTGTGGTGGCTATCGTGGGGATTCTGGCCTCGATCGCCATTCCGGCCTATTTGGATTTTGTGACCAAATCGAGGATCACGGAGATTATCACCGCCCTTGACCAGGTGGCCTCAGCAGCAGCCGAGTACCACGCCAATGGAAGCAGTGTGTTCCCCAACGATCTGACATTATTTATTAATGGTTTGAGCAATAGATATGGTAATATAGAGGTTGTAAATGCAAATGCTACCCAAGGGATATATGGCATAAGGAGCATCCGGAATTTGAACCCTACAGTAGATGGCTGCTACCTATATATTAGGGTTAGATTTATCCCTGACCAGGGATACACGAAGGGATGGAGCACCAATCTGAAAGGTAAATATAAGCCCAGGTCATAACTAAGAGCTTAGAGGTCAAGGATGCAAAAGGAGATGATAAAATGAGGCCCATGGATAGACGAGGGGTCACTTTATTGGAGTTGATGATCGTTGTGGCCATCATAGGGATACTGGCAGCGGTGGCCATTCCTGCCTATGACGGATATGTCACTAGGTCCCGCCGTTCTAATGCCTTTACAGCCCTTGAGACGGTCAGGGCAGCCCAGGAGATGTACAGGGCAGAGTATGGATTTTATGCGGGGGCACTCGGTTCCTTAGCGGGATGCAGCGCAACGATGGCAGGTGATAATTATACCATAAGCTTAAATAGATCTTCGTTTACGCAATATACAGCTACTGCCCAGCCCCAAAATAAGCAGACGGGTGACTTCTGGTTTCGGGTCAACCAGGATGGAACTCAGGAATATTCCAGCGATGGAACTAGCTGGACGCAGGGGAGATGGGAGGATTTGCGCTGAAGTCTCGCAAAATTACAGATGTTTGGAGGAAATACTAAGGGCCTTTATATATCTATATCTTCGCTTGACCCCTTCTTTTTTGCTATCCCCCCACCTTTAAAAATACGAGCATAACCAAATATGGGTAAATTTCCAAGTAAAGGACAGAAGATTTTATTGTTGACAAACATATTTAAAAGGCATTAATAGCTAAATGGTTTCCCTCTGGAACTTTACAAATTATGAGAACTTCTGTATGTGAGAGGAAATATGCCATTTAATTTGATATATGTATTAGTCATCGGGTCCCTCTTTGCATCTGTTTTGTTTTCTCCCCCTATATATTTTTGGTCTCCTATCTTACAGGTTATCCTCTTGTGTTGGGCTCTGTTTCTATTCCTCTATGGGGAGGCAAAGAGGGGCCTATTGGAGATCAAGAGGTCTTCTTTTCCTCTCCCTCTCTTTGCATTTCTTCTTTTGGCCATCTTTTACACCTTTAAGTCCATAGACTATGCCGTAAGCCGCGATTTCTTCTTGCAACTAGTTAGCTATATGGCGATATTTTTTCTCATTGCCCAAGCCCCTTTTCCCAAAGAGGCCCGCAAGATCACCCTAACCGTAGCTATTTTGGGTATTCTCACTTCAGTGTATAGCATCTATCAATATTTTTGGGGCTTTCAAAATCTCATCAGCGAGATAAAGGGTGGGGAGACCCCTTATATTTTCCCCTTTATGGAGGACATCCTCCATCGTTTGGAGACAGGGCGGGTCTTCGCCACTTTTTTACTGCCCAGCCATTTCGCCGCCTTTTTGGGGCTGAGCATACCGTTAACCCTGGCATCGTGTATCTTGGTTCATAAAAATTGGATGAAAAACCTTTTGGGGATGGCTTTAGTGCTACAGGCACTTGCCCTTTATCTGACGAAATCCTTCAGTGGGTGGGGATCCTTGATCCTGGCTTGTGGTTTTTTCTCCTTTATCTATCTGGGCTATGTAAAAAGGGTAAACACCAGATATTTAGTTTATTCCCTCGGGGGGATTCTCCTGCTTTTGGTTTTGATCTTCGTTGGCTTGAGCCTAGAGAGACCGGATAACCCCTTTGCTCCTATCAAAAACAATCCTTTGGTGCTCAGGGTGTTGAACTGGAGTACTACCATAGATATGGTCAGGGATGACCCCTGGATAGGAAAGGGTTTAGATACCTTTGGCTTTATTTACCCTTCCTATCAAAGACCTGGAGGGAATATAGTTCACCACTCCCACAATACTTATCTCCAGTTGGGGGTGGAGATGGGAATAGCAGGGACAGTACTCTTCTTGTGGTTTGCCGGCTGGTGGGTTTGGCGTGCACTTTCAGTCCTTAAACAGAAGAAGGGGAAGGAGGCAGTTTTTGTAGGATCCCTCGTGGTGGCTGGTATGACCTTCCTTATTCATCATGCCTTTGACTTTGAGTTTTACCTGCCAAATGTTACCCTTGCGGGATTTGCTGTTATGGCCTTGGCCGTTAGTGTTAAGGATGAAGAAAAAGTTTATAGAATAGATCTGAAGGGCAAAAGGGGGGCGATCTTCACCTTTTTGGGGTTTGCTGGGGCCCTGGCGGTCTCAATCGTCTTGCTCGTTCAGTTGTACGGACAGATGTATTATCAGAGGGCGAAATATCGCCTTGAGTCAGGCCCTCTTTTCGTTAAAGAAGCGGCATTGGAGCTCAAAAAGGCTATACGTCTTGATCCTAAAAACAGCCTTTATCATCACCGTTACGGGGTGTTATTATTTCAAAAACTTTCCCGTCAAAAAGAGGGGATTGCTGAGGTGCAAAAGGCTATAAAGTTGAGTCCTTGGCGTCATTCTTATCACTTCGATTTAGGGATGATGTATCTGATCTCGGGCCGGCACAGCGAAGGGGTGGAGGAGATAAAAAAGGCCTCCCAGCTCTATCCCATGAATGAAGGATATCATCAGTTTTTGAGGACCATTTACCTTCAAAGAGGAGAGGGTGATTTAGCTTCCCAACAGCAGAGGTGGATAGAAAGGATACGAAAGCAGAGGGAAGTGGGCCGGTGATGGTCTCGGTAGTGATACCCATTTTCAACGAAAATCGCAACATCTCTCCCCTCTATGAAGAACTAAGAGGGGTGTTAGAAGGGATAGGGTTGGAATACGAGGTCATCTTCGTAGATGACGGCAGCGATGATGGCAGCAGCGAGGTCCTGCAGGGATTGGCCCAGATGGATAAGAGGGTTAAAGTCATTCAATTTCGTAAAAACTTTGGGCAGACTGCCGCCATTGCTGCAGGAGTTGAACACTCTCGAGGTGAAATAATCGTAACCATGGATGGAGATGGGCAGAACGACCCCCAAGATATCCCGCAACTTTTAACGAAGCTAAATGAGGGCTACGATGTAGTCAGCGGCTGGAGGAAAGACAGGAAGGAGCCCCTTCTTAAAAGGAGGTTTCCTTCCGTTTTGGCTAATTGGTTGATTTCCGAGCTGACCGGAGTCAAGCTGCATGACTATGGATGTACCCTCAAGGCATATCGAAGGGATGTCCTAAAAGACGTGCGGCTTTATGGGGAGATGCACCGTTTCATCCCCGCCTATGCCTCCTGGGTGGGAGCGAAGATTACGGAGGTGGAGGTGACCGATCACCCTCGCAGATATGGGAGGTCCAAATATGGCCTTTCCCGGACCGTCAGCGTTATTTTGGACCTCATAACCATCCTGTTCCTACAGCGTTATTCTACAAAACCAATTCGCCTCTTTGGAGGGGCAGGGATGATTTTATTAGCTTTGGGGGGGTTAGTGGGTCTTTTTGTCCTCTATCGGAAGGTCTTTTTGGGAGGGGTATGGATGAGCCCCATGATCTTGATTGCTTTTCTCTTTGCTATTATGGGAGTTATGTTCACTTTGATGGGCCTCATTGCAGAGATTATCATCCGCACCTACCACGAGTCTCAGGGGAAGCCGATATATGTGATAAGGTCGATGGTGAATTTTGACTGAGCAAAGGCTAAAATGCGAATTACATTGAAGCCAATGGCGGAACCTGTGGAGATATTCGACTCTATTCTGGAGAAAGACAAAGTAGGTTTTGATCATTTGGATTTTGATATCGTTTAGGATTTAACTTTTGCCATGTGCGGTATCTGTGGATTTTGCTTCCCTGATAACAGGCCTGTGGATCTCGATGCCCTGGTAAAAATGGCCTCAGCCTTAGAGCACAGAGGGCCGGACGAGGAGGGATATTATGCCGAGGCAGGGATTGCCTTAGGCCATAGAAGGTTAAGTATCATTGACCTCGATACAGGTAGGCAGCCCATCCACAATGAAGATAAGTCCATATATGTGGTATTTAACGGAGAGATATATAACTTTCCAGAGCTCAAAGAGGGGCTAGAGGAAAGAGGGCATAAGTTTTATACCAAAACTGATACAGAGGTGCTGGTTCATCTTTATGAGGAGATGGAAGAGAGGTGCCTGGAGCAGCTCAATGGGATGTTTGCCTTCGCCATCTGGGACAGTAAGAAACGTAAGCTTTTTTTGGCCAGGGACAGAGTGGGAATCAAGCCCCTTTATTATGCCTTTGACGGCAAGAACCTCTTCTTTGCTTCAGAGCTGAAATCCCTGCTTAAAGCCCCCTTTGTAGATCGTAGGCTGGATTTGGAGTCCTTGAGCTTATATCTTACCTATGATTTTGTGCCTGCCCCTCATTCAATATTTAAAGGGATACAGAAGCTTCCTCCGGGTCACTACCTTCTCTATAGAGAGGGCCAGCTCTGGAAAAGGGCTTACTGGGATCTTGACTTTAGAGATAAGGGGGGGGATAGGATAACAGAAGAGGAGCTATGCCAACAGATCTGGGCCCGGTTCAGAGGGGCAGTAAGAATGCGATTAATAAGTGATGTCCCTTTAGGGGTCCTTTTGAGCGGGGGGATTGATTCCACCTCCGTGATTGCCGCCTTGAGGGAGGAGGGGGTAAGTAATATCAAGACCTTCTCCATCGGTTTTGAGGACCCTTCGTTTGATGAATCGTCTTTTGCCCGTCGCGCCGCGGCCTTTTTTGAAACCGAGCATTATGAGGAGATCCTTGATCCTCAAAAGATGCTGGATATCTTGCCTACGGTTGCCTCCCTTTTGGATGAGCCTATGGCCGATGCCTCCATCGTTCCGACATTTCTTTTGAGCCAGTTTACCCGCAGGAGTGTAAAGGTGGCCTTGGGTGGGGATGGGGGCGATGAGCTATTTGCCGGCTACCCCACCTATCAGGCCTTTCGTCTTGCCCAAATCTATGCCAAGGTCCCCTCCTGGTTGAGGAACCTAGTAGAGAGATGGGCCATGAGGCTGCCCGTATCCTTTGAGAACATGAGCCTTGACTTTCGACTGAAGAAGTTTATCAAGGGGGTTCCCTATCCACCAATCGTCAGAAATTATATCTGGTTGGGGACATTTCCCCCCGAGGAAAGGCGAAGGGTACTAAACGCTGAGGTATGTGCTGAACTGGATAGATGGGATGATTTTAGTGTTTTATATGAGTACTTAGATGGGAAGATCTTTGATTCCCTTTTAGGAAAATTGTTGTTCTTGGATATGAAGCTATATCTTCAGGAAGGGGTTTTGGTAAAAGTGGACCGTGCCAGTATGGCCAATTCTCTAGAGGTGAGGGTTCCATTTCTCGATCATAACTTCGTCGATTTTGTAACCGGGATCCCTGAGGCTCTGAAGATGAAGGGCTTAACCACTAAATACATCCTTAAAAAGACCATGAAAGATAGGCTTCCCAGAGAGATAGTCTTTCGTAAAAAGAAGGGGTTCGGTATACCAGTAGCCAAGTGGATCAATGGGGAGTTGAAGGATCTATTTTTAGATGTCTTCTCTGAGGAGAGGATTAGGAAACAGGGGATATTCAACCCGGCAGCCGTCCGGGCCCTATTGGAAGAGCACCTAGCCAAGCGGGTGGACAACAGAAAGAAGCTTTGGAACCTCTTTATATTTCAACTGTGGTGGGATAATTATGGGGAAAAGTGTGCATTTTGAGGGCAGAAATGGTTTTGTTCCGTTTATAATTGTTTTTTTCATATTTTGTGTCCTTTTTTCTGCACAAAAGATCTGTTCTTTTGATATCTGGTGGCACCTAAAGACCGGAGAGTGGGTATGGCATAATAAAGCCATACCGCACTTCGATCCCTTCTCATACACCTTTCAGAATGCAAAGTGGATAGATTTTGAGTGGCTCTTTCAGGCTTTGATTTATCCTATATACCGGCTAGGTGGATTTGGTGGGTTGATCGTTTTTAAGATTTTTGTAATTTCATTGACTTTTATGGTTCTTTTTCTTACATGTCGTGAGGTAGACGGAGCCAAAAGATGGTTGAGCATTACCATCCTTTTTCTTGCCCTTCAGGTCGCTAGCGCACGTTTCATGGTGCGTCCTCAAATTATTTTTTTGTTTTTTCTTGCTTTTTTTTCGTATCTCCTTATTTTGCATCGAGAGGAAAAAATTAGCACCCGCAAGCTGATCTTTTTTCTTTTACCGCTTCATCTATTGTGGGTAAAATTCCACTCTAGTTTTCTCATGGGCATATTGATGGTAGGGGCGTACGCCTTGGGCAGATTTATCCCTATGGCTCTACGCCAACCCGGTGATCTAAGGCCTGTATTTAAAGATAGGAGACTGCGGGCTCTTTTGTTTTTATGCCTTATGTTAGGCTTGGTCTCTTTGCTTAATCCTAACTTTTATCGCGTTTTCCTCGTTCCTTTGAAGACAATGGAGTCGGAAGAGGTCTTAAAGGGGATTGTTGAATGGAAGCCCCTGGACATAAGGCTTCTTGGGCTTCTTGTAACTGATCCCACCATGTGGTTTCGAGCCCTGTTTGTTGTAGGGGCAGCCTCATTTTTGATCCAGAGGGATAATCTAAAAAGGGTAGAGGATGTGATAATCTTCGCTTTTTTTTCTTTTTTGGCTTTTAAATATATCCGTTTCTGCGGAGCCTTTGCAGTAGTGGCAACTCCTATAATCGTTAATAACCTTGGTCAGCTCCGGTGGCAGTTGAGTAGGTGGAGGTGGATACGGCTTCTACCCCTTTTTGTCATTATTGGCTTCTGTGTTCGGGACACAGGGGAGCTTATTAGGGCGCAGAGGATTGGCCTTGGGGTTTGGAGGAATTATCCCGAGGCAACGGTAAAATTTTTAAAGGATCATCATATAAAAGGAAACATATTCAATACCTATGGTCTTGGTGGATACATTATCTGGCATCTCTGGCCTAATATCCCCGTTTTCATAGATGGAAGAACTCCTACCATCTACGATCAAGATTTCTTCTGGCTTTACTCTTTGGCGGAAAGAAAAAAAGAGATATGGGAGAAAGTGGTAAAGAATTATGG
>Ga0180300_10000659_pt1 | contig 15409 bp, 10 predicted proteins | sample GuaBasSediGuay15_FD_121798 | JGI IMG/M metagenome (GOLD analysis project Ga0180300, IMG submission 121798) | Subseafloor sediment microbial communities from Guaymas Basin, Gulf of California, Mexico - Guay15, Core 4569-2, 21-24 cm | ecosystem: Environmental > Aquatic > Marine > Hydrothermal... | reverse complement strand
TCTTTATATAAACTACTCTTACATTTTAAAAAATTTCATTGGAAAAAATGGAATTACAAAAAATGATCTCACAAAATTAAAAGAAAAAGGAATAGAAGCAATAAGAAATTTAAAGAAAAAGAAAAAAGAACTTGGTTTTATTCAACTTCCTTCAAAAATAAGAGAGGCAAAAAAAATTCTTGAATTTGCACAAAAAAATAAATCAAAGTATAATAATTTCATTTTAATTGGAATTGGTGGTAGTGCTCTTGGAAACAAAGCACTTTTTGAAGCACTCTGCCATCCATTTCATAATCTTTTACCAAAAGAAAAAAGAAATGGAACTCCAAGATTCTTCATACTTGACAATGTTGACCCTGATGTTATTGAGAAATTTCTTGAGACCGTCTCAATAAAAAGATCAATAATAAATGTCATATCAAAATCAGGAACAACAACAGAGACAATTGCAAACTTTTTTATTGTCTTAAAAAAACTTGTAAACAAAGTTGGAGATCCTTATTATAAAGGGCATTTAATAATAACAACTGACCCTAAAAAAGGATTTTTAAGGGATGTCGTCAAAAAAGAAAAGATAGTATCCTTCAAAATCCCAGAAAATGTCGGTGGAAGATTCAGTGTTCTTTCACCTGTTGGACTTGTGTCAAGTGCATTTGTTGGAATTGACATAATAAAACTTTTAAAAGGTGCATCTTACATGAGAAAACTCTGTGAAAATGAAGATATAGAAAAAAATCCAGCACTCCTTTTTGCACTCATAAATTACATTTTCATGAAAAAAAGAAATATTCTTGTTATGTTTTCATATTCACAAAAAATGTCATCATTTGTTGACTGGTTCCTGCAATTATGGGCAGAATCACTTGGAAAGAATGGTTTTGGTACGACACCTGTTAAAGCAATAGGAACTATTGACCAGCACTCACAACTTCAACTTTATATGGATGGACCTGATGACAAACTTTTCTGTTTTGTTTCAGTGGATAAATTTGAAAGTGAAATTGAAATTCCTCCATTTGGATTTGATTATCTCAACAATAAAAAGTTACTAGAATTATTAAAAGCAGAAGAAAAAGCAACAAGAACAGCACTTAAAGAAAGAGGTAAACCATCAATTACAATACATATTCCAGAGATTACTCCATACCATATAGGAGAATTTATATTTATGCTTGAATATGCAACTGCAATAATGGGAGAACTTCTTAAAATAAATGCATTTGATCAGCCAGGAGTTGAAAGAGGGAAAACTCTTACAAAGGCATTAATGGGAGAAGAAAAACTAAAAGAAGAAAGGCAAAAATTCCTTAAAGAAATAAAAAAATACGAAGAATCTCCTTACAAGGTCTAAATTGACAGAGATTAAAAAATTTAAAAAAGGAAAACATGAATATGTAAAATGGGGAGATAAAGTAATGGAGGTGAAAAAGATGAAAGAAGAGAAAAAGATTGAAATTCAGGTTCCAAGTGAGGTTGAAAATGGAATTTACTCAAATCTTGCATTTATATCACATGGAGAGGGAGAATTCATACTTGATTTTATTTTTCTTCAACCACAAAAACCAATTGGCAAAGTTGTATCCCGTGTAATTTTAAGTCCACAGCATGCAAAAAGATTTTTAATAGCATTAAATGACAATATAAAAAAATATGAATCAAGATTTGGCGAAATAAAAACAGGAAAAGAAGAAAGAAAAATCGGTTTTTAAATGTTCAAATGTGCAAATGTTCGAACATTATTACATTGTTACATTTGAGGGGGGAGTATGAGTGTTGAGAAAGATGGTTTGATTAGTGCATGTAAGATTGCTTTAATCTCTGCAAGGACTGCTCCAAAAGCAAGAGGAACTGACAATATTGTTTTTAAACTTATATCTGAAAAAAATGAAATTTTGAAAATTTCTGAAAAGATGAAAGAGATTGGAAACTCTGGCTATAAAACAAAAACATTCTTAAGGGATTCTGAAAATATAAAAAATGCCGATGCACTTATCTTAATTGGAACAAAGAAACAGGTAATGGGTCTTGACTGTGGATTCTGCGGATTTAACTCTTGCAGGGAACTTGAGGAAAAAGGCGGAGTATGTGCATATAATTCTGGTGACCTTGGAATAGCAATAGGTTCACTCGTAGCAAAACTTTCTGATTTCAGAATTGATAACCGTATAATGTATACAGTCGGATATGCTGTTCTTAAAATGGGACTTCTTGGTGAAGAAGTAAAGATTGCTTATGGAATACCTGTAAAAGTATCAGGAAAAAATATATTCTTTGATAGAAAATAATATTTAAAACTTGCCTTTTAATGCTATTCTTATTGTATCTTCTAAATCTCCATAAGGTGCCCAGGCAAAATCAAGGGTATAACTTTTTATATTTATACCAAGTCCTGCGCTTAATGCATCAATCGCTTCAAAATCATTCAATGTCTTATATCCAACTCTTAAAGGAATCTCCATTCTGCCTGCTTTTAAAATATACTCATATCCAATTGATGCATTTATTTCATTATCCCTTGGGAAATTCAAATCAATACCTAAACACATATTCTCTTTTAACTTTATTCCAAACCCAAGATTTAAATTTGTTGGAAGAGGGTCTGCTTCATTTATAAATTTAATCTCAGTTCCAAGATTCCTCAAAGAAATTCCCCACAGATACTTCTCACTTTCTTTTTTCCATCCAATATCAACTGCAACTGCTGAAGCACTTTCATCATCAATCTTTGATGAAATTGATTTTAGAGTTATTCCAACAGCAGATTCACCAAGTTTAAAAGCATATCCAATTCCAATTGCACTGTCCTGTGCTTTAAACTCTCCTTCTGAAGAACCTGTATCAGATGTTCTTCTTTCAAGTTTACTTACTGTAAGCAAGGTATAATTCAGGAAAAGCTTACCACCTCTAAATGGGGTACCTATTCCAAAATAATTAAGGGTTGTGTCCTCAAACCATTGAGTATACATCAATTCAACTTCCTTATTCTCAGAAAATACAACTCCTGCTGGATTCCAGTAAACTCCTGATATATCATTACTCAAAGATGTATAAGCACCCGCAAGAGCAACAGGTCTTGCACCAATTCCAATTTTTAAAAATTGTGCTCCACTTGTTCCCTTATCCTCTGTTGAAAGCCATGCAAATAGAGAAGTAGCAAATAGCAAATGGCAAATGGCAAATAGTGAAAATTTTTTCATTTTTGACCTCCTTTTAAAATTCATAATCTAATCCTATAAGCAGATTATATGTCGTAAAGTTGTACTTATATATTTGCTCATACTCCATATTTGATGACTGATTAAACCAGTTGAAATTAAGTTTTGCCTTAATTTTTTCCATAACAGGATAACTTAAAGTAAAAGAAATTGCAGTATAATTATTTTTCACTTTTTCATCTTTATAATTTCCATTTTTATCCTGAACCTTTCTCTCTTTATAGGATTTTGCTCCAAAAAGAATAGTCAGTTCTGTTTTTAATGATAAGAAATTCTTACTGAGTACAGGTCCTATTGTGTATTCATTATAATCATAATAATTTGGTGTATACTCATACCTCTCAGCATCATAATGATTTTGACTGCTTCTGTTAAATGATAAATTTGACTTTATTCCCCATGAAAATTCAATATCTTTTATGTATTTTGAATACAAAAGTGAAATATCAACTTTATTATCACTTCTTGTATCATCTGAAAACTCTCCATTTTTTTTAACAATTCTCTGCTCAGGAAAATCTTTGAATGTATAAATTAACTCATAATTGAAAATTGAATTTGAAGTAAAATAAATAAGACCTCTGTTATATAATGCTATAGCATTGAAATCAAGAATATTTCCACCAGGAGAAGGTGCTGCTTCAGTTGAAACTTCCTTTCCATATGTTGATTCAGCAAGTGTTACATAATTTGGAAATTTTACAGTAAAATAATCTATTGCTACCTGAAACTTATTGAATACTGAAAAATCCTTTATTTCATTCTCAACTCCTATTGTAAACTTCTCATAATCAAAGAGTCCCTCCCCCCAGTCCTCATCCTTTGTCTCTCTTAAATAATCCCATTTGTATCCTGTTTTCATTTTTAATTTTAAATTCTCTCTCATTTTTCTTATATACCTTAAATTAAGATTTATTCCTGCTTCATCCTGATAAAGTGTTCCCCCACCAATTAACTCCTGAACCGATTTTGCTCCACTATAATTTAGATAAATTCCTGGAAGAATTGATATCCTTTCACTCAACTTTATTGCAGGAACATATATAAGGTTAAAATCAATTCCTTTTGTCTGAGATTCTCCTTCAAAATAAGAGGCATTCCCACCAAAGGAGATATTCCCGACAGGGATTATCTCTGCAGCAGTAAGATTTACTAAACAAATAACTAACAGCCAGTAATTAATAACTAATCTCATTTTACCACTACTCCTTTAAAAATCCAGCTTTTATAAATATTTCTGGTTCAACAACGAGGTCAATTTTTCCTTCAGGACCTTTAAAATTATCAGCAGTTATTACAAGCTCCTCATTACAAGCAAGAGGATTTGCATTATAATCACTTCTTTTTGCTAAATTCCCTTCATCATCAATGAAGTAATATTCTTCTTTGTAATTATTTGAAAGGTCTGAAGCATATTTATCATAGGCAAAGGATGATGTCTTATCCACATCCACACTAAAACTACTTCCATCTGTTAAATCATATTTTATTGTATAAGAATCACCTCCTGAAGATGGAATAAGAGTTTTGCTTGAAATCTGTTTCCCCTCACCGACTATAACAATTTCATTACCACCTGGAAAGATTTTCCATTCGGTTAATTCTTCAGGCTGACTCCAATCAGCACGAGTTCTTTTCCACGTAACTTTGTCAATAGTATTACTTATAGCACAGTCATGTTCCTTAACCCAATACTCAGGTTCGCTGCTCCAACCATTCTCTGGCTCATTAAAAGCAATCTCATTTGCTACTTTCAAATCTTCTGGTAATTCTTTATTAAATGTTGCTTTCCAGGTGAAATAATCAAACCTGTTATCCCTTTCATTTAATGCTACAAATTTGAATTGATTATCTGCTGGACGAACGATGTACTCTTCAATTCTTACCCTTTTACCGAAATAATCAATCATTGTTTTTCCTTCTTCGTATTCAGCAAATTTCAATTCCCTTGCTGCTGCTTCCTGCACTTCCTCTTTAGTCATATCCATTCTTACTTCATCAATATACTCCCTTTTTACATCTGTAATTGATATTGTTTTTGCTGGTGCTTCTACCTTCAAAGGGACTGACTCACGTGGAGCAACACCAGGAATAATCTCCAAAAACTCGTTCTCCCTTATTAAAATCTCTTCCCCTATTCCAGAAATCTCTCTTGCTGAAACAATTCCAGCAAATACAGTGATCTTTGTTTTCCCCTTCTCATCAACCTCTACCATAAACTCTGTTCCTCTTACAGCACATACACTTGCAGGAGTTGTTACTTTGAAACTTTCACCTTTTGCAAGTTTCTTGACTTTATTCTTAATTTTTCCAATACTCAATCCTAAATCAACATTCTTTGGATCAACAGAAGTTAAATCTAAAATAGAATTTGGCCAGAGTTTCACCTCTGAACCATTCTCAAGTAATAAAACTGCATATCCATTTTTTCCTGTTTTAATCTTTGCTCCATCTTCTAAAATTGAATCTGGCTCAATTTTCTCCCATTTTCCTTTAACAAGAGCAAAAACATCTCCTTTTACATCCGCAACTATTACTGTTGCTGAAAAAAGATAAAAAACTTGAATTAGCACCATCCCAATTAGAAATAGTTTTTTCATTTTAAACTCACCCCCTTTTTTTCTTTTTTATAGTATGTTTGAACTTTAAAACAGCAAAATTTAACTCAAATGTAGTTTCGCTACCAATTACATCCAGCTCATCACTTAAAATCTCTGTTATTAATTTCCCACTTTTTTGCATAATTTCTTTTTGTACATTTTTGCTCTTCTCCGTAGAAAGACGCTTAATATTTTGTGTTATATTTCTTAGCTTAGTGAATGTCTCTATAATTGCTATTGTTGTTTTAACAGCTCGTCTACTCCTCAATATTGTGGCAAGCATATATAGTCCCTTTTCTGTAAATGCTTTGGGTAATACTCTTGTCTTTGATATTTTTGCGGTGGAAAATTTCCACCGCAAATTTTCAAACTCTTCTTTAGTAAGCTGAAAGACATAACCTTCTGGAAACTTTTCTGGATTATTCTTTACAGCTTTATTTACATCCCTAGTTTTAACTCCATAAAGCAAAGCAACATCACTATCAAGAATAACCTTTTCTCCTCTTATTTCAATAATTTTACTTGCTACCTCTTCAGAACTAACTATTTCTTTTTTCATCACTTTATCACTGCAAATTTTCCTTTTAATTTCTTACCTTCTACCTCTATTATATAGAAGTAAACTCCACTTGCTACTTTTTCTCCACCATTGTTTGTTAAGTCCCACATAATAACATTTTCACCACTGTAATGCGGATCATCATCGCCTGGTCCATAACCTTTCTTAAGTGTTGCTGTCTTACTCCAGACCTCTTCTCCTGCTAAGTTATATATTTTAACCTTAACTTCAACTGAATCATCAAGTGTTGTAGAATCTCCAGGAATTGCTACTTTTATACAAGCAACACTATCCTTAACAGGATTTGGATAAACATATGCTTTTAAATCTCCTTCATAAGGAGAAACCCTTAAAGTAACAGCAGAACTCATTGAAGCATAATTTTCTCCAATACTGTCAGCATCAAGTCCTGTATCATAGAGAACAAGGTCATATATTCCAAGTTCTGCATCTGAAAGATTGAAACTGACTCTTAATTCTGTGGAAGAAACAGATAAAGTTGTTCCTTTAATCTCATAATCCAATTCTTGATGAATAAGTTTTATCCAGTCCCTTGAGTCATTTCCAAAAATATCAAGTCCAGAACCTGTAATCTTTAATGTTACAACCTGTCCTATACTTAACTGAACTCCTGTATCACTCTCATTAACTGCACTTATAGATATATTTCCACTCTGAACAAGAAATGCATCTGCCATTGTTGCAGAGCCACCATCTGGATTTGTAACAGTAACATCTCTATAACCAACTGCAGCATTTGAAGAAATTTTTACTGTTATGTCAATTTCAGTTGAACTCTTAACAGTTGTGCTTGTTACAGTTACTCCTGCTCCAGAAATATTTACATTTGCACCATCCTGAAAATTTGAACCTGTTATTGTCACTGGAATTGTTTTTCCCTGCCTTCCTGAGTTTGGATTAACTTCTGTAATCTGTGGAGATGACTTCTGAGTAAAATCAGGAGGTGAAGAGAGTTTAAAAATAGCAAAATAAGTAAGATGATTTGCCTCTGCTGAAATTGTGTGATTGACTGTATCAACCTCAGGCCATGTATCACCAACTATTGTCCAGTTTGACTTATCATCTGAAGAGTAAATTGCAACAAGATGATTATCAATATCTGACTGTGTGATAGTACTTGTATCATACTGAAGTGTAATCTTTACACTTCTTCCTGCTGCAATTGATGCAAGTGGTCCTGAAATGAGATAAGCATTAATTTCATATAAATCACTTGCAATTACTCCTGGTGCTTGTGCAAGGGATGGTAGAATTTTTCCATAAAGTGCCTTTGCAAGAGATGGTGCTCCACCAATTACTGAAGCAGTTGGAGTTGAATATTCTGTCTTACTTATCATAACTTTAACCTCTTCATCTCCGTCAAAACTTCCATTTGAAGCATAAACTTCTGAATTATCCCCTTCCCCCATACTCACTGTTCCACCTGTAAGTGGGTTTATATTCTCCTGAACAATCATATCCCATCCCTTATAGTAAACAAACTCAAATGGATATTTCCCTTCTGGATAATTTGAAGGTTCCTGTTTGTTTCCATTATAATCTGTTCCTTCAAGTTGGAACTTAATCCATGTTTCATCTTCTTTGAATGTAAATGTGGCTTCAACCTCTGTCTTATTTGGCGAAATGTTTATATTATCAAACCCTCTTGCTGTATTTGTATCTCCATCAACTGAAATAAGTTTTATAACATCCTCTCCTTTTGTCTCTCTTATTGGTTCTGTTATCCAGACCTTAATTCTTACTGTATTTGAGGACTGTTTCACAATTGAAGTAACAAAAAATGGTGGATTATCTTTATATATAAAATAACCATCTGGTGAATACACCTGTGTTGAACTCTTTATAAATTGAGGATCTGGTGCAATGAAAACATTTTCGTCTTTTGGAAGAACAACCATATAAATCTGTCCAATTCTCAAACCTTCTATCTTAAATCCTTCAATTTCTTTAGTTGCATCATTTGAAATAAGTTTCCCAAAAACAATCTCTTTCAAATCAGGTGTAGTTGCAACAATCTCTCTTACCTCTGTTGTCTTCACTTTACTCATATCTGGTTTATAAAATGATCCTGTGAGAATTGCTCCTGTTGAAAGTTCTATTCCTGTAATTTCATTATCTCCTGGTTTAACCTCAATATCCTCTACAAATATCGCATTAAACCCCTTAGCCATTACTCTCAAATTATATATCCCATCTCTAAGTCCTGTAATCTTGAAATCTGTCTTCCACCTCTTTTCTGTATCATCCCAGTAAGGTGGTTTACTTATTACACTATAACCATCAAGTGGATCATCATATATTTCACCTGCTTTCTGTAAGACAACAAGTGCACCAAACTGTTTTATTCCCTCTTCTTCAAATGGAGCAACAATTTCATAATCATCCTTTGAATTTGCAACAGGTCCTTTTATAGTTCCATAAACTGTAGCATTTGGTGGATAAATTATAACCTCAAGGTCATCTGTCTCTATTTTCACATTCTTTACAATTCTTTCAACATAATAACTCAACTCCTCTTCTCTCTCCCAGAAATCAGGTCTTGGAGAAACAATGATTCTCCAATACTCAACATCCGGGTCAAGTCCTTTTAAAACAAACCTACCATCAGATTCAGTATATGCATCTGCCCATGTTTGAATTTTTCCTGACATAGGTTCTGCTTCAACCTTTATATTTGCAACTGGATTTCCAGTTTCATCCTTTACAAAACCAGAAATATTTTTTCCTTTTTTAAGTTTTATTGTACCTATATCAACATCTGTTGCATTATCAGGAACAACAACCCCATCTATTACAACAGGAGCATATTTATAAGGTTTCTCCTCTCCATAATCATAAACCTCAACCCTGTATGTTCCTGCTGGAAGATTTTTCAATTTGAATCTACCTGTTGCTGAACTTATCTTTATCTCTGGATCCATTACCCAATCAGCATTCCAATCGGCTGTCTCCCTGTAAGAACCCTCAATATAAGGTCTTGCCTCACAGTGCACCTTTATATCTTTATAAATAACCTCACCTGTCTCATAATCAACAATCTTTCCTTTTATATTTGCTCCTTTACTCAAACTGATAACACCAACATCAATGTCACTATCAACTATCTTAAATGGAACAACCTCATCCTTATATGACTGGTCCCACACTCTCACAACTAAGTTGTATTCTCCAGGATATACAGAAGTAAACTTAAAACTTCTTGTTCTTTCACTTGAATAATCTCTTCCTGATGCCATATCATAATCAAATAAAACTATCTTTCTCGGAGATGCTGGCATAAATGTTCCCCTTACCTGAAGTTCTACATCATAACTTGCTCTTCCTGTCTGAGGTCTTGAAATTGTCCCTTTTACAGTATAACCATCAATAACATCTATATCACCAATATCCCTTGTCTCTCCTTCTGAAAGAGGGACAAATGGAAATGGAGAAGCAAGATCCTGATTTACCTGTGGCTCTCCCCAGGGAGTTATTTCATCATTAGAGGAATCAAAATATACAGGTGGAATTATTATATAATTTCCTTCTGGTAATCCATTTATTTCAAAGTTTGCTATTGTAGGTGTATCTTTATCAATGGTTATTTGACCCATAATTGCATTGTCGTATGCTTGTTCCGGACCTAACATTCTCAGATTTTCAACAGCAATTGCTTTTACTTCTAATGCCCCATATGATGAAACTATAACATTCCAGTCTTTATATTTATTAGAACTTAAAGTCAATCTTCCTTTTATAGAGGAAGGAGAAGGAAGAAGTATTACTCCAAGGTCCGTGGTTTTTCCAGATGTAACCCTTGCTCTCTTTGTAATTGAGGCAAACTTTCCAGAAGGTGGATCTTCCATTATTGTAAGAATGTATTCGCCTGTTGGAAGATAATCTATCTTAAAATACCCTGTTGTTGAGGCCCTTACTGGATCTGGAGATTGAAAACTCCAATCCCACATTTTCATTACACTTATATAAAAGTTTGAAAAATTAACAGATGTTGTTCCTGCCTGAAGTTGTCCTTTAATGCCTCCTGAAAATGGTATATATTCAATTGTCGGTGTCTCTGTAGTAGAATATTTTCTGTATTTATCCTTTTTCTCAAATCCCATTTTTAAATCCCATGACTCTATTGTATAAAGTCCATTAGGGTCTAAACCTCTTATTTCAAATGTTGTTGAACTTACTATTCTCTCATCTGGAGTAGAAAAAGAAGAAGTTGAAACATATGGAATTTCAAAACCAAACCATCTGTGAATATTCCTTTGAGGGTCAAAACAATCAATTCCAACCCAGATAACATCTTTTCCTTCAAAATTTACATAATGATTGTAAGAATAAATCTGTGATGTTCTCAAATTCCAGTTAAGTTTCAAGAGTGCAGAAAGTTTTGCTCCTTCACTTAAAACGATTGGCTCTTTAAATATATAATCCTTATCCTGAACAGAAATAGTTGTTGAGTATTCAACAAAATACTGTGAATGAAATTTCAATTCATACTCTTTGTTCGGTATAACATTCCATACAGTGAATGTTCCTGAACTTAAACCTACTGGAATCTCTCCATTTCCCCAGCCAAAAAATGAATCATCTGTTGCCCTTGCACCTATATCTACCCAGAGATATTCATTTGCAACTCCTGAAGAAAGTTTTACTATTCCAGTTATTTTTACTGATTTTTCAAGATAAAGATTAAGAGGATAGTATGTAGTTCCTTCAGATAAGACAACTCTTGTTGAAAAAGAAACATAACCTTCTGCTCCTGCCTGTATTTCAAATTCACCAGGTGAAAGATAGAGTTCATAATATCCTTTATCACCATCACTTGAAATTCTGAAATCAGTCCAGTCACTCTGTGGAGAATTTATACTCCACCCATTAACCCATCCCCAGAGTTCATATCTAACATTACCCCACTGATCCTGTTCTGGAATATATGTTGAAGGAAGGATAACATATCCTGAAACCTTTATTCCTTCTTCAAGTGATATATCAAAAGATTTTGTAAGAGTATCCATGTAGATATCATACTCCGCTGAGGAAAATCCTCTTTTTACAGCCCTGAAATGATAATTCTCTCCCTGTTTCAATCCTCTAACAGTATAAGAACCTGATTCATTTGAATAGGTCTGACTCCAGAAAGAAAGCCCACTAACTTCAACTCTGGCATCTTTCACAGGATTTCCACTTTCATCCTTAATTACTCCATAAAGTGTTCCAACATCACTAACATTTATAACAACTTCTGTGGAAAAACTTATTCCATTACTTTCATCCCACCATGGAGCATCTGCCTGAATGAATATTTTTAAAGGACCATTTGAAGGAATTCCTCCTCTCCATGCTTCCCAGAGAGGATTAATTGTTATTGTTCTCGGAGAAGAATATTCTGGAGTTGAATATTTCATATCATACTGACTTATCCAGTCCCAGTATTCTATATCATAACCTGCCTGAAGTGCATTTAACTCTTCATAAGAAATTTCTGTATTCTTCCTCTCCTCATAACTTAAACTAAAATAGTATCCATAATAATCGTTTGGATAATAAGGAGATGATGTTGAAAGTTCAACATCAAGATAATGAGGAAGATATGGTGCTGAATCATCTCCTGTTACATCAGAGTAATTATCCCATATAACTTTGTTCCAATCAAATAAATCAGCAATTCCATTCCCATTTATATCAAGAATAATTCTTACATTTACATCTGTTGCTGAAACAGTTGATTTTACAACAAAACTTAATTCAAACTCATCATCAATTCCGTCTCCATTTGGTGAGATTGTAGTAGGAGAAACACTTACATTATCAAGAAATACAGATTCTGTCCCTGCACCTTCACCACCACCAGCACCTGGATCCTGAAGAGTTAAATCAATACCTGTAGTTGTCTCTCCATCATTTACAATAACAGGAGAATAACTTGCTCCTGGCTCTGTAGCACTGTCAAAAGTTCCATCTGCTGTTGAATCAATCCAAGCAACAACAGTATAATCAGTTGCTGCTGGCAATATTCCTGTTGTATAGGTATACGAGAAAGAAACAATCCCAAGATTTTGAGTATCTTCAACAAGCGAAGGATTACTTTCCCAATTATTCGGATCACCATGTCCAACAATTATGTAGAGGTCTCCTGTCTGAGAACCAGTATAATCTATTATCCCTGTTATTTTTCCTCCTCCACCTTCTTGTGCAGAAGAAGAAAGTGTCAATTTATAAAACAAACCACTTGGGGTATGAGTGTCAAAATATATCCACATTTCTGAAAAAGCAGTTCCGCTTGATGAAATAACCCTCTGGTATTCACCAAAATAACCAACACAGGAAGGATTTGTTGTTGTGTCAAGAACTATCTCAAAATTGTAATCAGGAATGTAATTCGGATCTCCAGAAGAAATAACAGCAGTAGTATAAGTTGAAGTAGAAAATTCAAGAACTGAGGTTGTATCATTTGGAACAGAATATTTTTCATATCCCACAAAAACTCCTTCAACAGGAATAGAGTCAGAACTCTCAACAATTCCTTTTAAAAGATAAGGACCAACTTTAGACATACATACAAAATCTATTCCCAGCACATCTGCACCACCACTTATTACAACAGGTTCAGGACCTGTTGTTGATTTAAATGCTTCATAATCTCCATTAGGTTCATCAGGGTCTGGCTCGTTATTACCATTTAAATCAAGAAGAGCAAAAATAAAATATGTACCATCAAGAAGACCAGAAAGAGTATAAGTACTTACTGAATTAGGTAGAATATTAACAGTTGTTGAAGACTTCATTGAACCACCTGGATTATCAGGATCAGTTGAAGCAATTACTAAGAAATTACCTCCTGTATCAGGGTCCCAGTTTGCTATTTTACCTGAGATGTTTGCACCCTGTAAGAGATTCACAAAGAAAAATGAAAAAAGGACAAACGAAAAAATGATATTCATCTTCCCTCCTTTTGATACGGATTTGTTTTTTGATATATCATTCATCACTTATCATAGTAAATTAAAAATAAAATTAAGTCAAGTTGATTTTTGTCAATATCCTTTTGATTTTTGTCAAACCTATACACTTAAGAGGCGGTCCTGTATTTCACAGGAATCAAAGAAGAAATGTTCACATGTTTTGAAGCATCAAGAATTTCTATTCCTATAACCTTACCATCCCTGCCTATATCAAGAACAATACTATCCGCTATCCTCTTATTAACCACCTCTTGCTCTTCCGGGTCAAATCTTATATAAAGAAGATCAAACCGATCATTATAAATAATCTCCATATTACACCTCCCACTTACCATAAAATACATAAACAGTAACTGTCATAATACTTCCCTCTTCTTTCACAAAGATAACCTCCACTCGTTTCTGCTCATAATAAACACCATTTCTTTCTTTATTAAAATTAAATATTTTAGCTCTTCCTTCTCTGCCATATCTTACTTTAATTGGAAAACCTGTCTTTATAACCTCCTCAATCTCCTCTTTTGTCGCGCCTCTTTCTTTTGCTCTTTTCAAAGTATGTGCATTTATATAAATCTTCACTTTAAAAATTATACCAATTAACCTGTAAAAATCAAATTCCTTTTTTAAGAATAAAACCGTTCCCATTACAATAAGGACACTTTGTTGAAATAATCCTCAAAATATCCTTCCCAATATACTGTCTTGTCATTTCAACAAGGCCAAGTTTTGTAACTGGAAGTATCTCTATTTTTGCCTTATCCTTCTCGGATTCCTCTTTAAGAATTCTATAAATCTCCTCTTTCTCTTTTTTATCTTTCATTTCAATGAAATCAATTATTATGATTCCTCCGATATTCCTTAAACGAATCTGTCTCATAATTTCTTTTGCTGCTTCTTTATTTATTTTAAGAATAACTTCCTTCCTGTCTCCTTCTATAACAGAACCACTGTTTACATCAATACTTGTAAGTGCCTCTGTCTTTTCAATAACAATATAAGATCCCAGAGGAAGGGATACTATCTTTGAAGAAATTTTTCTTATCTCTTCATCAAGTCCATATTTTTTAAAAAGATTTTTCTCCTTTTCAAGTTTCACTTTTTTCTTCAAATAAGGACACATCAGTTTTACATAATAAAGAATTTTCTTATAAATATCCTTATTATTACATTTAATCTCAATAACTGTTTCATCCAGTTTCTCCCTTGCAAGAATAAGGAATGGATTGTTTAAAGCATAAATTAATCCCATTCCCTTTCTCTTCTCTTCTTTCCTTATCTCATTCCAGATTTTGTATAAATACTTCATCTCTCTTTTCAATTCATTTTTTCCCTTCCCTTTTGCCTCTGTTCTTATTATAAATGTACCTTCCTTATTGTGAATTGAAGATATAATCTCTCTTAAACGAATCCTTTCATTTCTATCTGTAATCTTTCTTGAAATTCCGCCTCTTTTACTAAGTGGCATATAAACAAGATACCTTCCTGGTATTGATATATTGGTTGTTACAACAGGTGCCTTTTCCTCTCCCTTCTCTTTTATAACCTCAATAAGTAAAATATCCCCTTTTTTAACCTCATCCCTCTCTTTTAATTGCATAAAGAATCTTTCTCCTTTACAGGTGAGAAAACAGGCATTTATACTATCAAGAATCTTTTCAACTTTTGCTTTGTAAATATTTCCTGTTTTAAACTCCTTTCCTTCTTCTTCAATAATAATGTCCTCAAGAATACCATTCTCAAGTATTGCTATTTTTAAAAATTTATGTTTTTCCTCAACAAAAATCCTTTTCATCTTGCCAAATATTATACTATAATTTTGAAAATGAAAAAAATTATTTCTGTTTTCTTCATCATCTTTATTGTTTACAGATTCATTTTCCTTTCTCCCCTTACATACTTCATGAGAGACCTTGAAGAACAGTTTCATCCCTGGAAGGAGTATGCAACAACTACTCTTATTAAAGGTGATTTTCCATACTGGAATCCATATAACTTTACAGGTATTCCATTTCTTGGAAATATTCAAACAGCAATTTTTTCACCATTTTCTCCTTTACAGGT